>OIBN01000148.1_pt1 | contig 46653 bp, 34 predicted proteins | sample 1581031 | NCBI WGS metagenome assembly OIBN01 (sample SAMEA3882531, study PRJEB24775) | human gut metagenome | biome: human-associated habitat; feature: intestine environment; material: feces | place: Netherlands | collected 2009/2010
ACGCGCCGTCCGTGCCGACACCGGTCGCGCACAGGCGCGCGGCAAGCGCATCCGCCTTCGCGCCCGTAATACGCAGACCGCGAACGTGACCGCCGCCGGACATGAGGTCAAAATCATACAGCGTTTCGCCGGCCGCCGCCTGCGCTTCCCGGCGGATCGTATCCTCCGGATCGCTGTAAAACACCATGATGTGCGGCATCTCCAGCGCTGCCGCCGCGCGGATGCGCACACGCGCAGGCAGGCGCGAGGCGACCGTGCCCTCCGTCGCGCGGATCGGCGTGACGGAGTCCGGCGCGTAATCATACGCCTCCAGATCGAGCGCGCCGACAATGCCGCAGCGCACGGCGCCGCCCGGAAGCGTGCGCTGCACGAGCACAAGGCTGTGCGGCATGGTGCGGAACACGCCGTCATCGAGGTAGCGGCGCATGGTCTGCTGGATCTCGCGCGTCGCCGCAGCCTCATCGCACTTGCCGAGGTAAAACTCCGGCAGCATCAGCCGCAGCGTGGACGGCGCGTCGCCGACGGTGTCCTGCACTGCCTGCCAATAGCCGGCATCCGCCGTAAACTGGTCACAGGCAATGACGCTCCAGCGCCGCATATCCGCATGCGCCGGCAATAGAATATCCGTTGGGGCAAAAAACAGGTTCGGGTTCATTCCTGGCTCCACTTTTCTGCTCTGCCGACGGCGCGCAGCCAGTTATCGTGATACTGCTTTGCCTGCTCGGCATCCATTTCGGGCTTGAAAATACGGTCAGACTGGCGCAGGAGCGCAATATCGTCCACGCTCTCCCAAACGCCGCTGGCAATACCGGCGAGGAACGCCGCGCCGAACGCCGTCGTCTCGACCAGCTTCGGCCGGTCGATCGGCACGCGCAGCATATCCGCCTGAAACTGCATCAAAAACGAACTGACGGACGCGCCGCCGTCCACACGCAGGACGGAGATTGGACTCTCGGCATCGACCTGCATGGCATCGAGCAGGTCCTTGACCTGATACGCGATGCCCTCAAGCGTGGCGCGGGCGATGTGTGCCTTGTTGCTGCCGCGCGTGAGGCCGACGATCGCGCCGCGGGCGTACATATCCCAGCGCGGCGCGCCGAGACCGGTGAACGCGGACACAAGATACACGCCGCCGTTGTCCGGCACGCTCTCGGCCAGGATATCGCACTCATGCGCCGTGCCGATCAGGCCGAGCTCGTCGCGCAGCCACTGGATGGAGCTGCCGGCATTGAACACGCTGCCCTCGAGCGCATAGGTCGTCTTACCGTTGACCGACCACGCAACGCTCGTGACCAGACCGCTGACGCTGCGCACGGATTTGCTGCCGGTGTTCATGAGCGTGAAGCAGCCGGTGCCGTATGTATTTTTCGCCTGGCCCGGCACGATGCATGCCTGTCCAAGCAGGGCGGCCGCCTGATCGCCGGCGCTGCCGCAGACCGGAATGCCCTCGAGCGTCTCCAGTCCTGGCAGACCTGCCGTCACCTGTCCGTACACCATGGACGACGGCACCGGCGTCGGCAGCATGCTCATCGGAACGCCGAGACGCGCGCAGAGCTCCTCGTCCCAGCAGAGATTGTCAATGTCAAACAGCATCGTGCGCGAGCAGTTGGAATAGTCCGACACATGGGCGCGGCCGCCGGTCAGATTCCAGATGAGCCACGAGTCCACATTGCCGAACAGCAGCTCGCCGCGCTCGGCGCGCTCGCGCGCACCCGGAACGTTATCGAGGATCCACTTGATCTTCGTGCCGGAAAAATAGGCGTCGATGAGCAGGCCGGTCTTCTCCTTCACATACGGGCCAAGACCGTCGGCCGTGAGCTGATCGCAAATGGGCGCCGTGCGGCGGCACTGCCAGACGATCGCGTTATAGATGGGCTTGCCCGTGTTCTTGTCCCAGACGATCGTCGTCTCGCGCTGGTTCGTGATGCCGATGCCGGCGATGTCCGTCGGCGACAGGCCGCTCTTTTCAAACGCCTCGCTCATGGCAAGCATCTGGCTCTCAAGGATGACCATCGGGTCATGCTCTACCCAGCCCGGCTTCGGGTAGATCTGCGTAAAAGGATACTGCGCCAGAGACACAATGTTGCCCTTACTGTCGAAGATAATGGAGCGGGAACTGGTTGTACCCTGGTCAAGTGCAATGATGTAGCCGTTCATAATTAACATTAACCTCCATAGACTTGACGGAATCCGTCAATTGGAATACAATTCAGGTAGCATTTAGTATATCACAACTGGAGGAGTATTGCTATGCCATCTTTTCATGATTTCAGGTTTTTATCCACTGACGGGAAACACAAGGTATTTGCAAGAGAATGCACCCCCGACGGCGAAGTCCGCGCCGTTTTGCAGATCGCGCACGGCGTCGCCGAGCATATCTATCGTTACGCCCCATTCATGGAGTTTCTGGCCAATCACGGCTTTGTCGTCGTCGCAAACGACCACCTCGGCCACGGCAAGACCGCCGAAAACGAGCAGGAGCTGTGCTTCTTCGCGGAAAAGGACGGCTGGAACGATGTCGTGAGCGACATGGATCAGCTCCATAAGCTGACCGCCGCCAAGTATCCCGACGTCCCCTACTTCCTGTTCGGCCACAGCATGGGCAGCTTCCTGACCCGCACCTATATTATTGACCATCCGGAGGGGCTCAAGGGCGTCATCATCAGCGGCACCGGGCAGAACCCGGCCGCCGTCGTCGCCGCCGGCAAGCTCATGGCCAAGCTCGAGATGATCGACAACGGCCCCATGTATCACAGCCCCATGCTCGACAAGCTTGCCTTCGGCAGCTATAACAAAAAGTATGACCACGTGCGCACAAAGCTCGACTGGCTCACCCGTGATGAGGCGGTCGTGGACGCCTACATTGCCGACCCGCTCTGCGGCGCTATGGCGACCGCCGGCATGTTCCATGATATGATGGGCGGCCTGCAGTACATCTGGAAGACGGAAAACCTCAACAAGATGAACAAGGCCACACCGGTCTATTTCATGGCCGGCGACAGCGACCCGGTCGGCAACTACGGTGAGGGCGTCAAGAAGGTCTATAACCGCTTCCTGAAGGTCGGCTGCAAGGACGTAAAGCTCAAGCTCTATAAGGACGGCCGCCACGAGATGCTCAATGAGCTCAACAAGGACGAGGTCTATGCCGATATCCTTGACTGGCTCAACAGCAAGATTTGATGTCTCATGGATAAAACGCGCGCAGAAGCAATTCTGCGCGCGTTTCATTTTTATATTGTGTCCAGCGAACAAACAACAAAAAGGCGAAGTGTTACCCACTTCGCCTTTTGTTTCACAGAATGTCCAGTTCCCGGAGCTGGGCGAGGAATGCGTCCACGTCCTTCCGGAGCACATCGCGTTCGGCGTCAAACGTCTCATAGAGCCGATCCACGATCGCTTCCTCGTTTTCGGCGTCCGGAAGTGCGTCCCAGATGGCAGCGCCGGTCTCGTTTACGGTCAGCAGACCCTTGAGTTTGGTCGTTGCCTCCCCGACCGGGACCAGGATCACATCACCGGCGATCTCTCTTTTTACAAGCTGCAATTTAAGCTTCATGGGTATTCATCCTTTCATACTCGGCCTGCGTCAGCTCGGCAGTCGCCTTCGTCATGCCGCACACATACTCCGGCTTCCCGTCAAACGCCCCCGTCTCGGTGACGCACATCGCGGCGCACGCATGGCACATGTGCTGATACCCGCACTGCGCGCACGCAGACGGCAGGCGTATCTGTGCCGTCGCCGCTTTGGTCTCTTCCCAGGCGCGCGCAAAGCCAAGCTCTCTGACCGAGACCACCGGCTGCAGCATCATGCCGCACGGCGTCATGTCTCCGCGCCAGTTGATCCAGAATGAGCTGCGGCCCGCGCGGCAGGCCATCTTTTCACCCGGCGTGCCCTCGCACACATCGCTGTCCGGCGCGCAGATACCGGCCTTCATGGCCTCCGCCCGCTGCCGGAACTCCTCGTCCGTAAAGCGCAGCCTGTCCCAATGGACACTGCAGGCGGCGGCTTCCCGGCAGGTGAAGCGGTCATTGCGGCCGGTCAGCGCTTCATCCCGCCGCACCGGTGGGAACATATACGACGCCATCTGCACCGGCGTGCCGAGCTCGGTCGCCGCAGCATAAATACCGTCCAGATCATCGACGTTATACGGCGTCATGGAGACGTTTAGTTTCACGTCCATGCCGAGCGTCTTCAGCGCACGGATATTCGCCATGACACGCTCAAACATCGGGCGGCCGCACAGGCGCTCATAAGTCTCGTTGCTGCTGCCGTAGAGCGTAATATTAAACCGCGCCGGCGGCTCATGGCGGAAAAAGTCCAGCCAATCCGCGTCCATGAGCGATGCATTGCTGTTGATTGACACCATGAGGCCCATTTTCTTCAGTTCCGTGAGCAGGTATCGAAAATCCGCGCGCACGAGCGGCTCTCCGCCCGTCAGCAGCAAAAACAGCATCCCCTGACTGCGTGCCTGCTCCGCAATGGCGAGCCACTCGTCGGCAGTAAGCTCCGTGCCGCGTCGCTGCTCCTCCTCGGGAGTGAGATGGACATAGCACATCCGGCAGTTGAAATTACAGCGCGGGGTCAGCTCAAAATTCCCGGCAAGCGGTATGCCCTTTGCGCAGGCACGCGCGTGGAGATAAGCTGACAGCCGTGGCTCTGTGCTCCTGTATTCCATGTCATTTCCCTCCCAATCGTTCCTGCAGTGCGCGAACCGCTGATGCATCCGCCCGGCAATCAAAATGCAGCACCGGCACGTCGGAGACGAGCCGCGCCACGCACTCCGTCATTTTCGTCGCCGAAAGCGCGTCCCAATCATAGTACGCGCACTGGCTGAGTACGCCCGCAAACGCCGCCTGCGGGCTCGGGACAAACACGCGGTTTTCGCTCCCCTGCCCGAGCAGGACGATCGCCCGGACCGGCGCCGTGACATTTTCGGATATGCCGGACGTGCCCGAATAGAAAATGCCGTTTGCGGTTTTCCTGCCAATGTCCAGAAGTGCGCGATCCCCGTTGATGATCTGCGCCCCTGCGAATCGTTCCCAGAGCGCGGCCTGCGTGCTCTTGCCGATGCCACTCGGGCCGGAAAACAGAATCGCTTCCCCCGCTGGCGTCACGATATACGCACTGTGCAGCACCAGCATTCCGGCGTCCGCGAAGATATCGAACAAACCGGCCGCCTCCAGCACGGCGCGCACCGACGCCCCTGTGCGATAGCGCTCGGCGAAGGTCACCTCCGTGTGCGCTCCGCGCGTCACGGCATAGGTGAACTGCGGCGGCGCGCCCGGCGCACTGTACAGCTCCAGCAGATGGCGCTCCGCGCCAACCTGCCACCGATAGACAGGGCCGCTCCGTGCGGCCTTCGCCGGCGGCTGCGGCATATCGTCGCTGAAAGTCAGCCGTATCATATGGTCAGCCGCGCCGCCGGAAACGCGAAACGGCTCGCACATCTTCGAGCGCTCAATGGGCGCGTCCGCCTCGATCGCAAACGTCACACCGCCGAAGCGGTAACACTCACGCTGCATAGGTCACGAAGAGCAGCTTGCTCGTGCCCTGCACAAAGTGGCTGGTGTAGCAGCTCTGGCTCTCGCCCGCCGCGAGATTTTTGACGCCCGCGCGGTACGTGATGCCGCCGAGCAGCATGTCGCCGCTGGCATTTTTGTAGTAGACATAGACCTGCGCGGCGTCGCTGCCGGAGTTGTTGGTCACAGTGATGCTGCTGTCGCTCGTGGTGACCGTAAAGAGGTCGTCATGCATGGACAGCGGCTCGGTGAACGGCGCGTAGGTCGTCACGGTTGCCGTCAGCTCCTGCGGCTTTTCGGGCATCGCCTGGGCGCTGAGTTCGAGCGCCTGCAGTGTCTGTCCGGCCGGGAGCGTGCTGATATCGAACTCGTAGCGCTCATCGCCGCGCGAGAGCGTGATGTGCGCATACTGCACGTCGCTGCTGCCGGTGTTTTTCACGCGGATGCAGAAGACGTCGGAGACGGTCTTGTCAGAGCCATCCTCGACAAACTGGCCAGCGTAGCGCCCGGTACTGACGATCTGGAGATCGTTGCCGATATCGGTGCCGTCGAGCTTGGATTTTTCCGCCGCGAGGCCGTATTCGTCGGGCTGGGCGGCTTTCTTGCCGCAGCCCGCACACGCGAACAGCAGCGCTGCGGCGAGTGTGAGCAGCAGCGCACGCGCGCCGCGCCTGATCGTTTGCTTCATAGTTGTCGCTCCTTTGTCACAGCCCGAGCGCGCCTGCGCATGGGCTGATTTCTTGAAAAGTGCCCTGCCCAACCGGGCAGGGCACTTCGTTGCGTGTGAAATTGCGTCAGGAGGTGAAAACGTTATTGTTCGCTTGCGGAACGCCGTAGCAAAGCCCGTCGTTTCCTCCGGGCGGAGTGTAATTGCCACCACAAGCGGCATCCGTAAAATACGTAATACCTAAATCATTATCCGTAACTGCGCAAGCATTTTCCGCAGCGTTGGAAATCAGTTTGCATCCCGTAGCAATATTAGCACTCAGCTCGAAGCTCTCGAAATACACTTCGGGTCTGACATAGGTTTTCTTCATGATTTCGATCACTCCTCTCTCAGAACCACTTGTGCCACCAGTTAATTGCGGGTTTCACCGTCAGGGTGGCTATCGTCGGTTCGCTTCTGACTCCGTCGCCATTCAATGCATAGACTGCGTAATCAGCGGTCGCTTCCGCGGTCGTCGTATAGGTAAACTCGTGATATGTCACGCGCTTCGCCCACCAGCCCCAGCCGGTGCGCTCCGTGCGAGTACGATAGGTGTCAATCGTCTCACCATTGACCTCGATCGCTTCTACATCGTCAGATGTCTTGACCGTCAGCGTTGCCTTGTGGCCTGCACGGACACTGCGATTCCAGGTCGCCTCAAAGCGGGTCGGCGCAAATGTCTCCGGCTCGCCGTACAGCATGCTCGTCAGCATCACGGGTGCCTGCGCAAGTACATCGCTGTCAACAATGGGTTTGGCACTGTTTGTCGCGGTCGGCGCATTCTTATAGGTCACTTTCAGCGTCGTCAGGGACAGTAGATTATCACCCGTGTTGGTGATGACAATCGTCTGGCCAGCCCGCACATTCTTCAGCTTATAGTACATATCCGACGCTGTATTCAGTTCCTGCGTCTGCACACCATTGCCATCGACCTGAATCTGCATCGTGGCATTGCCTTTGGGCGCCTTAGCGCCGATCTGGATGCTGTCGACATTGTCCATGTCGCTGATCTTGAAAGCAATGGCCTGTTTCGTCAACAGATAAACCTCGTTGTTCGGGCCGTATTTGGTGTAATCCGCGAGCTTACCATTACCAACACCATCCATAAAGACCAAGCCATCCTGAGACTCAATGTTCGCTTTAAGGTCGCTGGCGTTCAGCAGCATGTTGCGAATCTCGGTAAACTGGGCATAGCCCTCGCCGTCCTTGACATACTGACTGTTCAGCTTGTCGCCCGCGGGATTATAGATGCGGACACCATCAAGGTAGAAGTCATAGTTGTTGTTAGCTCCGTCGGCCTGATAGTAGGGATCACGGCTTCTGGAGTATTTCGGCGTAACGGTAACCGTATACGTGCCATAGGGTAGCTCTGTGTAGTGGATGACCGGAATCTGGTAAAGGGCATTATCGCCCATATCTACAGGCGTCCAAATGTAGTTCGGCTCGTAGGTCTTATCACCACTATTCGTCGGTGTGCCGCCGATGGTTACACCTTCAGGCAAATCAGGGATCACTATCGCCTTATTGTGCCACGTTCCGTCGCTACCCTTCGTCCAAGTATACTCGATAACACCTTGCTCCTGTCTCGTGTAACCGTAGAAGGTATCCACGATCCAGCGCTTCGTAACCGTTTCGTTGTCTTCAGTCGTGCCGTTCACGTCCACGAGAATCGTACCCGTGTCTTTGCTGGTCATGGAAACAAGGTCAAAACCGGTGCCCTTGAAGGTGAAGGTCGCAGTCGGAGGATTGCTGTTGGTGGTGCTGCTAACCGTCGTCTTCATTGCGCTGCCGAGAGAGAACTTACTGGATGCTCCATAATGACTGTCGTAACCATATGTTTTCTGAGCCGTCAACGCATCCAGATCCTGCACGGCGTTAGTTGTCGTATCACCCTCTGGCTTCCAAGTGCCGCTAAACTTTACGAAGTCGTCCTCATAGTAGACGGTCGAAGCAGGGATAATCGTAACGATATAAGCAACGGGCTTATCATATTTTGTATCTTTAACTTCAACTGTAAAGCTCTCCTGCTCGCTGAGCATGCCGTTCAGCGTGTAGGTAATCACCTTTCTGGTCCTATCGTATTCAGGAGTACCATACTTAGCGCTGCGGAACGTCACACCCGTAATTTCCGCAGTGCTAAGATTCGGGCTCAGGTCGCTCAACGGAATCTCCAGCGGCAAACCGAAGTCAACAACATAGTTTACTTTGTTATTGAATGTGTAATACAGGTAAACATTCTTATCGTCTCTGCGTTCTACTTTCGTGCAGTTATTAGGAACATACCTATATTGAGCGCCGATGGCAGGCATCGTCGTCAAATCCGAAGAAACATACTGCGGATTACCATATTTGTTAATAACCTTGCCATTGGTCAGAGATGTAACATCGTCAATCTTGGTTTCAGGCAAACGAATATTGTCAGGGAATACAGTGCGTCCCGCTACAGCAATGTTATAGGAATAGAACTCGCTCGGATTCTTTTCGTCAGTAGCGTCCATATAATGCACCGTGAGGGAGTCCTCAGTCTGCTTTGCTCGGACATAGTAGGTGACGAGCAAGGATTTACCCTCATAAATCTTTGCCCTGTCGACGGTAGGCTCACCACCGTATACGCAGTCACCATAAAACGCGTCATTCGAAAAAGGCGTTATATCACTCGGCAAGTCTGCCTCAGACTTGACCCAAATTGCCTTCTCGTTCTCCGAATCATAAGTATATTTCTTTACACTGCCCCAATAGGTGGTTCTCGTATTTGGATTCGGAGTCAGCGTGATCATATAAAGCTCATAATCCGCTGTTTCCAAACCGGTAATCCCATATACAATGCGATATTTCCCTGTCTTATCGGTACCAGAATACGTGTTATTCTGGCCCATATCATATACAACGCTCTTGCCATTGTTAGGGAAAGTGCTGGGAGACATCTGGCCAGACTCATACTTAACTGCATAATCGAGAATCTGCTTCTGAGTATCTTTAGTAGGCGTACCTGCCGGACCCCAGTCGACATTCAGTGTGGTGATCTCATCCGTTACCGTTGTCACCTGGCGATACCAGATATTCACCTGGTTTTTGTCGGTATCATTTGCGCCAGCGCCGACATTGGAGATCGTCACCCAATCAGTACCGTCTGTAGAATACGCCCAGTTTTCATTCCAGTAGCGGATATACTGAAATTCTGTTCCATTCAGGGACTCGTTCGTCCAACCATCGGTAGATTGCCTATGTGACGCATCATGGTAAGCGTTCTTCCAAAATACTACATTGTAGGTGTTGCCGTCCCAGCTCTTAGCCGTACCCGTCTTGTCTTGATTAAGGATACTGCTGAGTTCAATGCCATTTTCGGTGGCAACGCCAGCAACGCTTGCTCGCAGTGTGTAAATACTGCGTCTGTTCCCGTCCTTGTCAGAATACTGGAAGTCGTTTTTACTGTCCGTCCATCCAGTCGGCACCACACCAGTGTTGGTGATCCACAGGTTGATTGGCAGAGTTACGTTGCGCAAAGCCGAATCACCTGCAGCAACCGTCAGCGTTATCTGAGCGGTCTTGGAGCGATCCGCGGTGCTGGTCGCGGTGATCGTCGCAGTGCCCGCGCCGACCGCCGTGGCGGTGACCGCCGTGCCGGTAATCGCAGTAGAGACAGCAGCCGCCTTCGCTGCATTGGCCGTCTGTGCGGCAGAGAGCGTCACGACGCTTTCATCACTGCTCGTCCACGTAGCCTCCGCGGTCGCCGTCAGCGTTGTTGTGCCGTTCACAGTCAGCGTAGCAGTGTCCGCTTCACTTCCGGAGCCAGAAGACGCCGTGACCGAGAAGGGGTTCTGCGTCTCTGTCGGCTTCTTGGTAAAGTAGGCAGAGTTGGCAGTCGCCATAGCCGCAATCAAGTCCTGCACATCCTTCAGAGGCACGTCCACACTGGGCGTATCACTCCATACACAGAACATCGCTCCTACGTTGCTGCTGCCGACGGGAATCTGTGTATACGTCGTGCTGGTGGAGTTCCAACCGGATTTGATATTCTGGAACTTCGTCACGTCAAAGTTTGCAAGGTTGCTCTCCACCACAGACTTGCCGTACTCATCTGCCTTGCTCGGTACAAAATACCACTTCTGGTTGGTATTAATGAGCTTATAGTCAGCATTTTTGATGACATCCGGCGTATTATATTCGCTGCCATTCCACTGATTGGACCAGTAGCAGACCTCGACCGTTTTGTAAAGGTTGCAAGCAGTGCGGTGATTGTAGCAAACAAAGTCATTGAAACAGCGCGCAGTCATGCTCTCGGTTTCAATGACGTCCGCGCAGTCGTTCATATAATTGATGAGCTGGTTATAAGTAACTTTGGCCACACCGGACTCGATATAGGGATTTCGAATTCCCTGACCATACTCATCCGCACCAAAGTTAAAATGCGACGTCATATTGGCATTCTGCTTGAACCAGTCCACATACAGCTTCAACAACGCTTTGCCAAAAGTCACTGCATTAGCGTTGTTCAGATCCAAAGAACCATCGGAACCAGACAGCTTATACTGAGAAAACAAACTGCTACTCAGCAGTCCGTCCATATGGCCGGGCATATTCAGCAGGGGGACGATCTCCACACCCTTATTCTCAGCATAGCTGATAATGGCTTTCATGTCATCCTCGGTAAGGGCATTACCATTGGGATCATCATAGAAATTGTTGTTCCCCTCCAAGACGGCAGCCTTGACGGCATCACTATCAAACAAAGTAGTACTGCCATTCTTGATAGTCATATCATCAAGCACAAAGCGCAGACCACCGTTGCCGAACGCCAGCTCCAACTGGTTGAAGCCGTTTTCAGCCATGGAGTCAATGACTCCCTTAATATAGGTGACGCTGAAATACTTACGGCCGCAGTCCAAATGGACAATACGGTTATTCAGCGTGCTCGCCGCGCTGTCAGAGCTGGCCGCAGTCGGCAGCGTGAACGCCGCCATGGACAGCAGGCTCAGCAGCATGACCAGTACAAGAATCATGGAAAGCACTTTTTTCGTTCCCGTTCTTTTCCGTGCCTGGTTCATTCTTGTCATTCCTTTCGATACCGATTTCCCGCCGGTCTGCGCGCGCGGACGCGCAACAACAGCAGGAGAACATACTGCTTCATATATTACAATACAATTTTCTACATTTCAATATCTTAACTGCTTTTTTGCACAAATTTTTGTATAAATTTTTAAGGAAAGTGCACCCTTTATTGGACACTCACACCAAAATCCGGGCCGGAAGGCGCGCCGGCTGCAGCCAGCGCGGAAAGGCCGGAAGGCTCACGCCTTCATCTGGCGCTTGCGCGCGAGGTTGACCATACCGTCTTGCATGTCGTTGAGATTCATGAGCATCTTGCCACTGCCGAACGCCGCGCACGAGAGCGCGTCGTCCACGACGGTCGTGCGGATGCCGGTGTCCTTTTCCACGAGCTGGTCGAAACCGTAGATCAGGCTGCCGCCGCCGGCCATGATGATGCCGTTTTGCGCCACATCGGCCACGAGCTCCGGCGGCGTACGCTCGAGCACCATGTGGATGGTCTCGAGAATGTCGCGCGCGGGCTCGGCAATGGCCTCGACGAGCTCGACGGAGCTGATCTTCACGGACTTCGGCAGGCCGGTCGTCAGGCAGCGGCCCTTGACCTCCTGAATGCCGACCTCGGCGCGCGGGACGAGGCACGCGATGCCGATCTTGAGCTCCTCGGCCGTGCGCTTGCCGATGAGAATGTTGTGCTTGCGGCGCACGTAGCGCACGATCGCCTCGTCAAAGGCATCGCCGGCGGTCTTGATGGACTCACTCTCGACCACGCCGCCGAGCGAGACGACCGCGACCTCCGTCGTACCGCCGCCGATGTCGATGACCAGATGGCCGTCCGGCTTGGAGATATCCGCGCCCGCACCGGCCGCTGTCGCCACGGCCGACTCGACCAGATACACCTTGCGCGCGCCGGCCTCAATGACGGCGTCGATGACGTTGCGCTCCTCCACACCGGTCACGCTGCTCGGCACGGTGACGAGCACGCGCGGCTTGAAGAGGCTGAACGACGTCACGCGCGAGAGCAGCTCCTTGAGCATGAGTGCCGTCATGTCATAGTCCGAGATGACGCCCGCGCTGATCGGATGGATGGCCACGATATTCGCCGGTGTGCGGCCGAGCATCTTCTGTGCGTCCTGACCGACCTTGAGCATGCGGCCGGTGTACTTGTCGACCGCCACGATGGACGGCTCGCGCAGCATGATGCCCTTGCCGCGCACAAACACGCGGATGTTGGTCGTGCCGAGGTCGATGGCAATGTCTCGTTCAAAAATCATCATAAAGCAAAACTCCTGTATCATCCGCACAGCGGATGTTATAGTCAATCGTAGCCGTCTCGCGGCTGTTTTAGTCAGCGGAGCGCGCGACCGTGGCGCACACCACCTGCTCCGCGCCCGCCTTGCCGAGCACACGCGCGCACTCGGAGAGCGTGGCGCCGGTCGTGACGATATCGTCGATGAGCAGGACGCGCTTTCCCGTCACGTCCGCGCTCCGCTTCATGCGGTAGGCACCGGCGATGTTCGCGCGGCGTTTGGCAGCGTCGCCCGTGCCGGACTGCGGCTGCGTGTTGCGCTGCTTATGCAGCGTCGGCGTGAGCGGAAGGCCGAGCTCCTTCGCCGTCGCTTTCGCCAGCAGACGCGCCTGATCGTACCCGCGCTCGCGCAGTCTCCTGCGGCTCAGCGGCACCCACGTGACGAGGTCATACTCCCCCGCCAGCTCCGCGCGCACCGTGCCGGCAACGAGGCGGCCGTAGACCTTGGCATACCCGGTCGCGCCGCCGAATTTGTAGCGCAGGAGCGACGCGCGCACATCGCCCTCATAAGTGAGCGGCGAGACACACGCGCGGACGAACGAAAAGCGCTGCCGTCCGCCATTTTGCGCAAACGGCAGGCCGGTCCTGCAGTGCGCGCAGAGGCCGTCGCCGCTCGTCTCGAGAAAATCGTGGCAGAATGCGCACCGCGGCGGATAGAGCAGGTCGAGCAGGAATGTGACCACCTTCATATCGCACCGCACTCCCCGCAGAGCCGGGCGCGCAGACCGCTGTAGCGGCGGGTCTGCGTCTGGTTGTCGATCATGTGATAGGCCGCGCTCTCGTCGCCGACGATGATGAGCAGGGACTTGGCGCGCGTGATGGCCGTGTAGAGTACGCTGCGCGTGAGCAACATGGGCCCGGCCCTGCCGATACAGAGCACAACGGCGCGGTACTCGCTGCCCTGCGATTTGTGCACCGTCATGACCCAGGCGTGCTCGAGCTCGTTGAGCATCTCAAAGCCGTAGGTCGCGGTCTTTCCGTCGTAGCACACGGCGAGCGTCTCCGTCTGCGGGTCGATGGCCGTGATCTGACCGACGTCGCCGTTATAGACGCCCGTTCCGGCGGTCGTACCGTCCGGGTTTTTGAGCACGATGTCATAGTCATTGCGGATCTGCATGACGCGGTCGCCCTCGCGAAAGACGGTCTCGCCGAAGCGCCGCTCCTTCTTCTCGGGCGACGGCGGGTTGAGCGCCGCCTGCAGGCGCACATTCAGTGCCGCCATGCCGGTGTCATACTTGCGCGTCGGCGTGAGCACCTGAATGTCGGACGGCGGGATCTTCATATTGTTCGGCAGCCGCGTCCGGCACAGCTCGACGACCGTGTCGGCGGCCTTCTGCGCATCCGCACGCCGGAGGAAGAAGAAATCCCCGCTGTTTTGCGAAAGCGGCGGGTGCTCGCCGCGGTTGATCGCGTGCGCGTAGGAGACGATGCTGCTGCCGGCGGCCTGACGGAAGATCTCCGTCAGGCGCACGGTCGGCACGACGCCGCTGCGGATGATGTCCGAAAAGACGTTGCCCGGACCGACGGACGGAAGCTGGTCGGCATCACCCACGAGGATGAGCCGGCACTCAGGGCGCATGGCGCGCAGCAGCGCACACATGAGCGAAATGTCCACCATCGAGCACTCGTCGAGGATGACGGCGTCGCACTCGAGCGGGTCGTCCTCGTCGCGCCGGAAAGTGATGTCCTGATGGTCGTCGCTCATGCCGGCCTCGAGCAGGCGGTGGACCGTCTGCGCGCTCCGGCCGGTCAGCTCGCTCATACGCTTGGCGGCGCGGCCCGTCGGGGCGGCGAGCTGCGTGTCGAGCTTGAGCACATCAAACAGCGCGAGGATCGCGCGGATGGACGTCGTCTTGCCTGTGCCGGGGCCGCCGGTGATGGCGATGACCTGATGCTGGCAGGCGAGGCGCAGCGTCTCCTTTTGCTGGTCGGCAAAGGTCAGACCGAGCTGCGCTTCAATGCGCGCGGCGATCTGCTCCGTGTCCGGCATGCGGCGGTACTCCGTCTGCGTCATGGCAAGCAGGCGCTCGGCCGTGTAGGCCTCCGCCTCGTGCAGACGCGCGAGATAGCATCCGTCGCACCCGGCGACGCGCTCGCGCACCAGTTCGCCGCTCTGCACGAGCGTGTCCACGCTCTCGGCGACCAGCTCGTCCGGCACACCGCTGAGCTGCGACGTCGCCGCCAACAGGTTGCGGTACGAGATGAAGCAATGGCCGCGCACGGCGTTATAGGCGAGCTCATACAGCGTCGCCGCGGCGACACGCTCTGCGCTCTGGTCGTCAAACCCGTGGCCGAGCGCCAGCGCGTCCGCCTCCTGAAACGTGGCGCCGATGGCGTCCGAAACGAGTATGTAAGGGTTGTCCTGCACGAGCTGGAGCGCATCATCCCCGTAATACTGGTACATCCGCAGGGCAATGACCGGGCGGATGTTCGCCGAGGCCAGAAACTCGATCAGGCGGCGCATACCGGCCTGACGGCGGAAATTTGCCGACATGGCCTTCGCCTTGGAGAGACTGATGCCTTTGATCGCGCAGAGCTTTTCCGGCTCGTATTCGAGCACGTTGAGCGTGTCGGCACCGAAGCGCGACACCATCAGTGACGCCGTCGCCGGGCCGATGCCGCGCACGGCGCGTCCGGCAAGGTAGGCATAGATCGCGTCCGCCGTCTCCGGCATGGTGCGCTCGGCAAAGTCGGCCTTGAACTGCTGGCCGTGTGCCGGGTGCGTCATCCAATTGCCGCTGACGATCATGGACTCTCCCGGCACGGCATACGGAATACAGCCGACGACCATCGTCTGGCTGCCGTCGTCCACGTCAAGTTTGAGCACGGTGTAGCCGTTTTCCTCGTTCTGATAGATGACCGCCGCGACGGTGCCGCATAATTCTATTGGATTGGTGTTTGCATCCATTGGCAAATTTCCTCTGTATTGCACAGTTTCAGATCTTCGCGCTGCCGCGCCGCGCGCTCGCAGAGCGCGCGCGCATCGTCGGTCAGGCCACAGTCGACGAGCAGAACATCCGCCATGAGTGTTCCGCTCTCGCGCAGCCACCGAATGCCGCGCAGAAGCTGCTCGAGCTCCGGTGCGTCCCCGCGCGCCTGCACGACGAGCGTGATGCGCGTGTCCCTGCCGGAGCGCACCGGCGTAAGCAGCGCGCAGCCCAGCATCCACAGCAGCCAGGCAAAGCCCAGGATCAGCAGAACGCATAAGGTGATCTGAATGACCATGTTCACCGCCCCCTCTCCTTTCAGCGTATGAGAAAAGGGGCTTGGCCGTTAACTTTCGAGTTCTTTTTTCAAAAACTGGCCGGTGTAGCTCTCGGCGCAGCGCGCGCAATCTTCCGGTGTGCCGGTAAAGACGATGCCGCCGCCCGCGTCGCCGCCCTCCGGACCGAGATCGATGATATGATCGGCCACCTTGATGACGTGCAGGTTGTGCTCAATGACGAGCACCGTGTTGCCCGCGTCGGTCAGACGATTGAGAATATCGATCAGGCGCGCGACGTCCGCCACGTGCAGACCGGTCGTCGGCTCATCGAGCACGTAGATCGTCCGGCCGGTACTGCGCTTGGAGAGCTCCGTAGCGAGCTTGATGCGCTGCGCCTCGCCGCCGGAGAGCGTTGTGGACGGCTGACCGAGCCTGACATAGCCGAGGCCGACATCCATGAGCGTTTGCAGCCGGTCGCGGATCTTCGGCTGGTTCTGAAAAAATGCGAGCGCCTCTTCGACGGTCATGTCCAGCACCTCGGCAATATTCTTGCCCTTATAGTGCACCTCGAGCGTCTCGCGGTTGTAGCGCTTGCCCTTGCAGACCTCGCACGGGACGTAAACATCCGGCAGGAAGTTCATCTCGATCTTCAGCAGGCCGTCGCCGGAGCAGGCCTCGCAGCGGCCGCCGCGAATGTTGAACGAGAAGCGCCCGGCGCTGTAGCCGCGCAGCTTCGCGTCCTGCGTGGAGGCGAAAAGGCTGCGGATATCGTCAAACAGGCCGGTATACGTCGCCGGATTGGAACGCGGCGTGCGGCCGATGGGACTCTGGTCGATATTGATGATCTTGTCCAGATACTCCACACCGTCAATGCCGTCGCATTTCCCGGGACGGAGCTTCGCATGGTTAAGCTTGCCCGCAAGCGTTTTATACAGCACCTCGTTGACGAGCGAGGATTTGCCGCTGCCGGACACGCCGGTCACGCACGTCATGACGCCGAGCGGGATCTGCACGTCCACGTGCTTGAGGTTGTGCTCGGTCGCGCCGCGGATCACGAGCGCGTGACCGTTTCCGGTGCGGCGCTGCGCGGGCACGGGAATCTTCTTTTTGCCGGACAGATACTGCCCGGTGATGGAGCGCTCGCAGCGCGCGACCTCCTCCGGCGTACCGGCACAGACCACTTCCCCGCCGTGCACACCCGCACCCGGGCCGATGTCGATGAGATAGTCTGCCGCACGCATGGTGTCCTCGTCGTGCTCGACGACGATGAGCGTGTTGCCGAGATCACGCAGCTCGCGCAGCGTGGCCAGCAGCTTTTCATTGTCGCGCTGGTGCAGGCCGATGGACGGCTCATCCAGAATATACAGCACGCCCATGAGCGACGAGCCGATCTGCGTTGCGAGCCGGATGCGCTGGCTCTCGCCGCCGGACAGCGTGGCCGCCGAGCGCGCGAGCGTCAGGTACTGCAAGCCGACGCTCTGCAGAAAATGCAGGCGCGAGCGCACCTCGCGCAGGATGCTGTCGGCGATCTTGGCGTCCTTCTCGCTCAGTTCAAGGCTGTCCAGAAACGCCAGTTCCTCCGTGATCGGCAGTGCAGTGAACTCCGAGATATTCCGTCCGCCGACCGTGACGGCCAGCACCTCCGGCCGCAGACGCGCACCGTGGCAGTCCGGGCAGGCCGTCTCTGCCATGCAGTCCTCGAGCGATGCACGCATGGCATCGCTCTGCGTCTCCTGATAGCGGCGCTCAAGGTTGCAGACGATGCCCTCAAACGGGCGGCGCAGCACGCCGGCACCGCGGTTGGTATCATAATGCAGGGTGAGTTCTTCATCCCCCGTGCCGTAGAGCAGGATCTCGCGCACGTGCTCCGGCAGGTCGCCGATGGGCGTTGCAAGGTCAAAGTGATATTTTTCCGCCAGTGCGTCGTAATACATCCGGCTGATGCTCTCATCCTTGACGCCGTTCCAGCCGCTCGCGGTGATGCCGCCGTCGAGGATGGACTTCGACGGGTCCGGAATAATGAGCGCCGGATCGATGCGCAGCCGCGTGCCAAGGCCGCCGCAGGTCGGGCACGCGCCGTAGGGGCTGTTGAACGAGAACATCCGCGGCGTGAGCTCCTCGATCGAGATGCCGCAGTCGTCGCAGGCGTAGTTCTGCGAGAAGAGGATCTCGCGCTTTTCCTCCGGGATGTCTGCCAGCACGAGACCACCGGAGAGCGCGGACGCGATCTCCACGGCGTCGGTCAGGCGGCGGTTCTGATCCGGGCGGATGACGACGCGGTCGACCACGATCTCGATATTGTGCTTGCGGTTTTTATCGAGCGGGATCGTCTCCGTAAGGTCGTAGATGCTGCCGTCCACGCGCACGCGCACATACCCGCCGCGGCGGGCATCGTCGAACACCTTCTGGTGCTCGCCCTTACGTGCACGGATGACCGGCGCAAGGATCTGCACGCGCGTCGCCTGCGGCAGCGCCGCGATCTGATCGACGATCTGGTCGACCGTCTGGCGGCGGATCTCCTTGCCGCACTTTGGGCAGTGCGGCACGCCGACACGCGCCCAGAGCAGACGCAGATAGTCGTAGATCTCCGTGACCGTGCCGACGGTCGAGCGCGGATTTTTGCTGGTGGTCTTCTGGTCGATGGAAATGGCCGGGCTCATGCCCTCTATGGAATCGACGTCCGGCTTGTCCATCTGGCCGAGAAACTGGCGCGCATAGGACGACAAACTCTCCATATAGCGCCGCTGGCCCTCGGCAAAGATGGTGTCGAACGCAAGGCTCGACTTGCCCGAGCCGGAAAGGCCGGTCATGACGACCAGTGCATCGCGCGGAATTTCCACATCAATGTTCTTGAGATTGTTCTCCCGCGCGCCTTTGATTACAATATGATCCCGCATGGGTGCCTCCGTGGTTGCTTAGGATTCTATGGTCAGCTCCGCCGTACCCGCACGCACGAGCGCGATGAGCGCCTGCGGCGCAACCTCGACCTGATAGCCGATCTTGCCGGCACTGACAAGGATGGTCTCCTGCGCGAGCGCCTGAGAAGCAAAGACCGTGCGCAGCTGCTTTTTCATGCCAACCGGCGAGCAGCCGCCGCGCACATAGCCCGTCAGGGGCGTGAGCTCGGACACGTGCAGCATGGCAATGGACTTCTCCCCCACGGCCTTCGCCGCCTTCTTAAGGTCGAGCTCGCACGCGACCGGAATGACGAACACGTACGGCGTCTTGCTCGCGCCGCGGGCAACCAGCGTCTTGAACACCTTCGCCGGGTCCATGCCCGTCATCTGTGCGACGGTCACGCCGTCCACCGCATCGTCGCCGTGCGGATATGTGTGTGGCGTGTAGGGCACCTTCTTCTGGTCGAGCAGACGCATGACATTTGTTTTTTCGATGGATGATTTCGCCATGAGACATTCCTCCGCTGATAATAACGCTTTATTATATCCGATTTCCCGCATAGTTTCAAGGGATTTGGCGCAAAAGCGTTGCCAACCGGCGCGGTTATGCTATAATACGCTCAGTATGAAACCGGAGGGATGACCGATGCCGGATAACACGATCCGCGGCCGCTTCGCACCCAGCCCGAGCGGGCGGCTGCACCTGGGCAATATGCTGACATTTCTGCTTGCATGGCTGGACGTGCGCGCACGCGGCGGGACGATGGTGTTCCGCCTTGAGGATCTCGACCCGGAGCGCAGCTGGGAGCACTATGCTGACCTGATGGCCGACGACCTCCTCTGGCTTGGGCTCGACTGGGACGAGGGCTGGCGTCCCGGCTCGCAGGACTGCCGTCAAGGCACGCGCGCACAGCGCTACACCGCCGCGCTGGATGCATTGACCGCGCGCGGCATGGTGTATGACTGCTATTGCAGCCGCGCAGAGCGTCTGGCCGCGAGCGCACCGCACCCCGGCGAGCCGCGCGAGGCCGGCTGCCCCTGTCGGACGCTGTCAGAGCAGGAGGTGCAAAAGCGCCTGCGCATGGGTCGCCGCGCGGCGAAAAAGCTTGCGGTCACGGACGCGGACATTGCCTTCGTTGACGCGCACTACGGTCTGCAGGCAGCCGAACTGCGGCACGGGCGCGACGATTTTCTCATCCGTCGCTCGGACGGCGTGTTCGCCTATCAGCTCGCCGTAAGCGTGGACGATCTCGACATGGGCATCACGCGCGTTGTGCGCGCACGCGACCTACTCGACTCCACACCGCGGCAGATCTGGCTGATGGAAACGCTCGGCGGCAAGGCCCCGGAATACGCACACGCGCCGCTGCTCGTCGCGCCGGACGGGCGCAAGCTCTCCAAGCGCGAGGGCGACCTGAACATGGAGGCCCTGCGGCAGAAATACACACCCGAGCAGTTGACCGGAATGCTCGCCAAGCTCGCGGGTCTGCGGCCAACGGACGCGCCGGTGACGGCAATCGAGCTGGCAGCGGACTTTTCCTGGGACAAGGTCCCGCGCGCGGACATTCCGATTCCGCCGGATTTTTAATATGAGACGCACGGTGGGCGCATCCAGACGGATGCGCCCATTTTCCATGCAGTTATTTTTTCAGCAGCCGGTCGCGCATGGTATTGTGCGCGGCGAGCTCGGCCGCATCGTCCAGCGGCTGGAGTTCCAGATTCGGATAGCGCTGCTGCAGCGCTGTCGTGAGCAAATGGTCGCAAAACGCGGGGTTTTTCGGAAGCACCGGGCCGTGGCTGTATGTGCCGAAGACATTTTGATAGCGCACGCCCTCAAAGCCGTCCTCCCCGTTGTTGCCGCCGCCGACGAGCACCTTGCCGAGCGGCGACACGCCGCTGCCAAGATAGGTCTTGCCGCTGTGGTTTTCAAAACCGACGACCGTGCTGCCGCCGGACTCCGGCAGACATTCAAAGAGGAAGTTGCCGATCATGCGCTCCTTCGAACCAACGGTGTAATAATCGATCGCGCCGATGAAGTCGCACTGCTTGCCGTCCCACGTGCGGTAGTAGCTGCCGAGCATCTGGTAGCCGCCGCAGATGGTCAGAAACGTCTTGCCGTCGGCGATGGCGGCCTTGATTTCGCTGCCCTTTCCGGCTTTCAGGTCAGACAGGAGCACCTCCTGCTCGAAATCCTGACCGCCACCGATGAAAAACAGGTCAAACTGCGTAAAATCCGCCTGCTCGCCGACCGTGACCTCCGTCACCTCGGCGCCGATGCCGCGCCACTCCAGACGGCGGCGCATGCAGAGAATGTTGCCCCGGTCGCCATAGAGGTTCAGAAGATCCGGGTACAGGTGGCAGATGCGCAGGGTCTTCTCGTTCATTCCCAGAACTCCTTTCCGCCGAGCCGCTTTTGCAGCCGGCCGCGCAGATCCAGCATGGACGTATACGTCGGCATGATGAACACCGGGTATTCCGATGCGCACATGGCGTCGATCAGCGGGTCATAATCGTAAAACACCTCGATGCGCGCCTCATCCACGCCCGCATATTTCAGGCGCAGGCGCAGCTCGTCGGCGCGCGTGCCGGACACGAACACGTGGCGAAGATGCTCGCCCATGGCGGCGAGCCGCTCAAAGTCCGCGTCCCAGATCCACGAGATGTCCGTACCGTCGGCGTCCCGGTCGTTGAGGCAGACGACAAACGTCGCGTCCTCGTTCAGCCCGGCGAGATAGCGCATGGTCTGGTTGCAGCCCGCGGGGTTTTTCACGAGCATCATGCGCCCGGGCGTGCCGCGCAGGTCGAATTTCTCCATACGGCCAAAGCCGCAGCCGAACGCGCCGAGCGCGTGCACGATCGCTTCCGGCGTGAAGCCGAATGCGTACAGCGCAGCCGCCGACCCGACGGCATTGTAGATGTTATAAGCTGCCGGCAGGTTGATGTGCACGGCGTACTCCTGTCCGCCGATGGCCATGGTGACATCGCTCGTATCCACGCCGAGGTTCTGAACCGCCGTGACGGCGACCTGCGGGGCTTCGCGGTGGTAGCCGCACTTCGGGCAGCGGAACGCGCCGAGATGCCCATAAGTGCGGTAGTCATAGACATATTCCGTCTTGCAGTGGATGCAGTGCGGCGCGTCGGAGATCTCCGTCAGGTCGTCACCGCCGAGCGGCACATTCACGCCGAAGCGCACGACCGGGTTCGGTACATGCTCCGGGATGGACGCGATGAGTGAGCAGTCGGCATTGATGCACAAAACGCTCTCCGGCGTGTGGCGGATGCCCTCGATGATGTTGTTGAGCGTGTGCGTGATCTCACCGTAGCGGTCGAGCTGGTCGCGGAACACGTTCGTGGCCACGATGACCTCCGGCTTGAGGTATTTGAGCACGGTCTTGGATGCAGCCTCGTCGCACTCAATGACGGCAAACTGGCACTTTGGCCGCCCGGTCAGGGTGCTGTGCATGGCAAACTCCGCCGTGATGCCGGAGATGAGGTTCGCGCCTGAGCGGTTGGCAAAGTAATTGAGGCCCGCATCGGCGAACGCCTGCTCGATCATGCGGGAACTGGTCGTCTTACCGTTCGTACCGGTGACGAGGATGATGCGCACCCCCCGCGAGAGCACGCCGAGTACCTGCGGGTATACTTTCAGCGCCACGCGGCCGGGAAACGCCGTGCCGCCGCGGCGCAGCAGCCGCAGCAGCCCGCGTGCAAGCTTACACAGCAATACTGCAAAAAAAGTTCGGATTTTCATTCGTTAGGGTCACTCCGTGAATATCGGCATCTGTCAGCAGATGCTCATTTTTACTGTTTTTCCAGCCAGAGTCAGCATATCGCGCAGCTCCTGCACCAATTGCAGCTTGCGCTCAAAGCTGAACTCCGTATCCTGCTGGGCGAGGTTGCTCGCGTTGCCGAAGAGGACATTGACCTCCGTCGCCTCCTCGAGCAGTACGAGCGCGAGCTTGGACGCGCCGTCCTTCATGCGGGCGAGCTCGAGCGTGTACATGCCATCCGCGAGGTAGTCCTTGATGCGTTTCATCGTCACATTGACCGTAACGACGCCCTCGGTCGTCAGATCCACACCGTGGATCTCGCTCATCGGCGGCACCTCCTCCGTGCCGCTGCCGGGCAGCGTATGCACCTTTACGCCCAGATATGACGCGACAGCGTTGGCCGTGGTGCCGCCGCAGACAACATGCTTGCCATCCTTGCCGAAAAACAGGCGCATGGTGCTCAGATCATCATCCTTGCTCTCGGGCGGGCCGATCATGACGTTGACCGGACAACGCTCACGCAGGCGCGCGACAACAACAGTCGTATCATCATGCATGGCGTCCATGTCCAGCGTCTTGACGGTCGAGAGGATACTGGCCGCCATGCGCTGTGAGGAGACGGTGGGTGAATAATTGCGCAGGATAAAATCCTCAATGTCCTGCCGCGCCCAACCGGCGTCCGTCGTCACGCCGCGTCCGGCCTCCGACACGCCGTCGCTGAAGAGCACAAGCATATCGCCTACGTCAAAATGCAGGTAACTCTCGTGCAGCTCCTTTTCCTGAATGAAGTTGACGGAATAGTTGTATTTCCCGATCGCGCCGTTGTGCACGAACACAGCGTTCGGGTTGTCATACTGGATCAGGCGCGCGCGGGTGCCGGCCGTCTGCAGGATCGTAAAGGTCGCATAGGCGAGCTTGCGCTCTCTGCACATGGGCAGCGTTTCCGCCACGGTCGTAACGCACTCGTCGATCGGCACGTTGCCCTTGAGCATGGTCGTGAGCATGGTCGTTGTCAGCGTGGAGAGGATGTTGGCCTTGACGCCGCTGCCGAGACCGTCGGAGAGGATGACCGTCGCGTCATTGTCGTCCCATTCGAGCGCACACTGATCGCCGCAGAGCGTCTCCCCGTTTTTGTTGCGGCTGATGACGCTGATGTCCCAGACCGTGTTCCTGCAGCGATTCGTTCGTTTACGCATCATCATCGCCGTCCTCATCAAGCATGATGGCTTCCTTCAGATCGTGGACCGCCACCTTGGTCTCCGCCGCCGTTTCACCGAGCAGACTTGCGATCTCATGCACGATGCGCAGCTGGTTGGCAATGATATCGTCCGCCAGATCGGCCGCATGGATCTTCGTCTTCTGGATCTTGTTGCGGCGCTGGCGTGCTTTCGTCACATCGCGCATGATGCAGGTAAAGAGCGTCCGCTCCGGATCGCAGATGAAGATGCGCTCGAGATAGACGTTGTAGTCAGCGAGAAAGACCTCGTCCGTGACCTGCGTCTCGTCCTGACTGATCATCTTCACGAAGTCATACTCATCCATGATGCGCGACACCGGATATCCGATGATGTCCGCCGGATCCTTGATGCCGAAGATCTTGCAGGCAGCCTTGTTGATCTGCTTGACCTTCAGCTTCTTGCCGACGGTGACGATGCCTTCCGGCGAGACGTTGATGATCTTCTCGGAATAGGTCTCGGCGCGCTCTTTCATGTACGGCATGCACATGCTGATCTCGGCGCGGCCCTCATAGACGGCGATGGCCTTGTCGCGGCAGGTGCGATAGCCGCACAGGCCGCAGTTGAGTTCATCCGCCGGGCTGAATTTGCCCATCTTGCGCAGGATGCCGTTGATGACGGACTCGGGCGGCAGGTCGGTCGGGTGCTTCTTGTCCACGAGCACACGGCGCATATCCACCGGCTCCTGAATGTCAAAGTTTTTTCCGCCGCCGGCGCTCTTGATCACGCGGCGGCGCGATTCGAGCAGGTTTGTGTGCTTCTGCCGGAAAGCAAGGCCGCCGACACAGTTGCCGTGGCAGGCGGCGATTTCAATGAAACAGTTGCGCAGTTCACCGTTGACGACGCTCTTGAGCGTCTGAATGCTGTCGTCCAGACCGTCGAGGAACAGATAATCGCGCCCGGAATCGAGCGACATGGAATGCAGAACGCCGTTCGTGATCGTGTAGCCGCGCGAGAGCAGCGGCTCATCCGCCGGCACATTGGGGTTGACGGCAACGCCGGCCTCGTGCATCCAGTCCTCGAGTTCCGTGAACGTAATATCATAGTCGGCGCCGACGCTCTCAAAGCGCGTCGTCTCCTCTTTCTTGGAAATGCAGGGGCTGACATAGACAATGGTCGCGCCGGGATAGCGCTTGCGCAGCAGCACGGCGTGCGCCTGCATCGGTGAGAGCACCGGGGCCAGATACGGCAGTGCCTCCGGCAGGTGCTTTTCCACATAGAGCACGATCGTCGAACAGCCGGACGTAATGATTGGCGCATCACCCGGCTGGGCAGCGAGCTTTTCCAGCTCCTTCTTGACCAGGTAGGCGCCCTCCGCCGTCTCGTGCGCCGCTGCAAAGCCGAGCTTTTTGAGCGGCTCGGCGATGCCCGCAAAACCAGGAGTATCAAAATAGGCGATGTAGGAGGAATCGACGCTCACAACGACCTGCTGGCCGGACGCGATCAGTTCCTGGATCTGCGCGACGTCGCTGATGTCCTCCTTGGCGTGCTGCGGACAGACGGACACGCAGTTGCCGCAGAGAATGCAGTCGCTGGAAATGATCTGTGCGTGACCCTGATAGACGCGGATGGACTTGACCGGGCAGAACCGGACGCATTTGTAGCAGTTTTTGCAGTTGGCCTGTTTGAAACGCAGAACATCCATGGGGTTCCCGCCTTTCTGTGAAAATTCACATTGTGTATGTCTCTTTAATGTAGCACAAAACCGCGCGGGACACAAGCCCCGCGCGGTCATCCGCAGGCTGATTCAATTTTCCCGGCAAATGTCGGCGCGCTCCGCGACTTGAAACCGCGCAAAGTACGTCTCCTCCATCGGGATCCAGACGTTTGTAAACATCGGCAGCATTTTTTCACCATTGCGCGCAGCAATGCGGCGGTGCTGCTCCTCCGGGCCGACCGAGAGGAACACGTGCAGGTCATAAAGATCCCACAGCGCCGGATGGCAGGAATAGGACCCCTCGATGAGATTGACCGGCCTTGCCTCCGCGTGAACCGGCGCGCACAGCTGCTGCGTTCGGCAGTCATAAGGGCGATACGTCACCGGCGCACCATCGCGCAGCGGACGGAGCACCTCAGTCAGGAAACGCTCGAAGTCCACATTGCCGCCCGGCTGACGCAGGCGCTCGGGCGTGCGCTGCTCCGGGCGGAGGAAAAAGTCGTCCATATGAAACACATTGCACGCCAACTGTGCCTGCAGGGACGCGGCCAGCGTGGTCTTTCCGGCGGCGCAGCGGCCGTCGATGGCGACAAGCACGCGCGGCTGCGCGGCCGCGAGCGCACGGATGCGCCGCAGAAGAGCGGGTTCAAAATCAGTCATACACAGCACCTGCCGTTAAGAGGATGTCTTATCATAATCCCACAGGCGCGTGCTGTCAAACCGGGGATTTCCAGCGTGCAGAAAGCCGCCGGCAGACACCGCATCGGCATCCGCCGGCGGCGGGAACGGCTTATTCTTCGACCTTGCCGGTCAGCGCCTCCGAGAGCGTGCGCCAGCCGAGCATGGCACATTTCACACGCGCGGGCATGTGCGCAATGTCCTTGAGCGCCGAGGCTTCTTCGAGACTCTCGATCTCTTCCTCGGTCGCCTCGCCGTGGATCATGCGCAGGAAGGTGCGGCCCATTTCCAGCGCCTTTTCCTTCTTCTGCCCCACGATCATGCCGAGCATGATATCGGCCGACGCCTGCGAGATGGCGCAGCCGTCGCCGACAAAGCCGCCATCGGTGATGACATCGCCGTCGGTCTTGAGCTTGAGGACGATGTTGTCGCCGCAGCTCGGGTTCACACCCGCGAGCTCAATGTCCGCGTCCGGAATGTCGTGCTTGAACTCCGGATGGATGTTGTGCTCGGTCAGGATCTCATTATAGAAGCTTCTATTTTCCATATCCCATACGCTCCCTCAGGGTCGAGAGGCTCTCAAGGAACCGGTCGACATCCTCATCGGTGTTATAAAAGGCAAAGCTGGCGCGCGCCGTCGCGTTCAGACCGAGGTGCGCGAGCAGCGGCTGCGCGCAGTGGTGGCCGGCGCGGATGTTCACGCCGTCGGACGCCATGATCTCGCTGATGTCGTGCGGGTGCACGCCGTCGACCGTGAAGGTGATGATGCCGTTGTGGTCCTCCGGACGGTCCGTACCGAGCACGTGCACGTGCGGCACGGCCAGCACGCGCGCGAGGGCGTTGGCCGTCAGGTCGTGCTCGCGCTGCTGGATGGTGTCAAAGCCGACGCTCTGCACATACCGGATGGCAGCGGCCAGACCGGCCGCGCCGGCGGCATTGACCGTGCCGGCCTCGAACTTATGCGGCAGCTCGGCATAGACAGCGCCCGTGCGCGTGACGGATTCGATCATCTCGCCGCCGGAGAGAAACGGCGGCATTTCCTCGAGCAGGTCCTCCCTGCCGTACAGCCCGCCGATACCCATCGGGCCAAAGACCTTGTGCCCGGAGAAGGCGAAGAAATCCGCGCCCAGCTCCTGCACGTTCACCGGCATGTGCGGCGTGCTCTGCGCGCCGTCCACGACCATGACCGCGCCCTTCTTGTGCGCCATGGCGGCGACTTCCTTGAGCGGGTACTTCCGGCCGAGAACATTCGACACCTGCGTCATGGCGACGATCTTCGTGCGCTCGGTAATGAGCGATTCGATTTGCTGAAGATCCACACTGCCGTCGGGCGCGCACTCGATGAACTTCAGCTCCGCGCCCGTCTGGCGGCAGACCATCTGCCACGGCAGCAGATCGCTGTGGTGCTCCATGATAGACACGAGCACCTCATCGCCCGCCTTGACGTGCGTCAGGCCGTAGCTGTAGGCGACGAGGTTCAGGCTCTCGGTCGTGTTGCGGGTAAAGACGATCTCACGCGCCGAGCGTGCCCCGATGAAATCGCGCACGGTCTCGCGCGCCTGCTCATAGATATCGGTCGCCTCCACGCTCAGCGGATACAGCCCGCGCAGGGGGTTGGCATTGTGGCAGCGGTAGAAATCCGCCACCGCGTCCAGCACGCACTGCGGGCGCTGCGCCGTGGCCGCGTTATCGATATAGGCGACGTCCGTGTGCTGAAAGATCGGAAAATCCCGCTTATAATCATACGTCATCGTTGAGTTCCTCCTCCAGCGTCTGAAGAATCTGCGCGCGCAGCGCCTCGTCGTCCACCGTGCGCGCAAAGCGCTCGATCGATGCGCGGGCCAGGATGTTTTCGGCCTGAGCGCGGGAGATGCCGCGGCTTTCAAAGTAAAACAGCGTCTCGTCATCGAGCTCACCGATGGTCGCGCCGTGGTTGCCGACGACATTTTCCTCGGCGCAGAGAATGAGCGGCACCGTCTTGTTGATGACATCGTCGCCGAGCATGAGCACCGTCTCTTTCTCGTTGCCGACGGAGTTGGACGAGCCGGTCTTGAAATCGATCGTGCCGCGGAAAACTTTTTTCGCCGCATCCTTGAGCGCGCCGGACGTGTCGATCTCGCACTCGGTGTTTTTGCCGTAGTGGTTGACGACGACGTTGACGTCGATCGTCTGGCTGCCGCGGCCGAGATAGCCGATCTGCGCCGAATAATGGCTGCCGTCGCCGACAAGCTCCGTGTCATTGTCCGAATACAGGTCGCCCCTGCCCATGAGGATCTGCGTCATGTCCACGCCGGCGCCGGGCGCACAGTCGGCGTCCGTTTTGGCGTAGAGCAGCGCGCTGTCCTGCGCACCGAGCACCTGCACAAGGCGCAGAGATGCGTTGCCGTGCAGCGTCAGCGCTGTTTCTACGGCGAAGCTGCCCTGCGTATCGAGCACCATATACGCCGTTGCCTGCACGCCGGCGGCCACATCGACCGCGATGTGCTTGCGGCTGAAGCCGGCCGCACCGGTCAGGTCGATGTGCAGCGGCTGTGCCTGATTTTCCGCTGTAATTGCATATGAATCCGTCCCGAGATCGGCCGTGTCGGCCACATTCCACGGGATGGTCGCTTCGTTGACCTGGAGATGGTTCCACGTTCTGGTCGGCAGTTTGTTGACGACCAGCTGTTCACTCGTATTCACGATATTCCCTCCTTTCGGAATGTGGGTCAGCCAATGCTGCCCTTCATCTCGAGACGAATGAGATTGTTCATTTCCACCGCGTACTCCAGCGGCAGCTCCTTGGAGACGTTGTCCGCAAAGCCGCTGACGATCAGCGCGCGGGCGTCCTCCTCGCTCATGCCGCGGCTCATGAGATAAAACACCGCCTCGTTGCTGATGCTGCCGATCTTGGCCTCATGACCGACGGCAGCGTCCTTCGTGCGGATGTCCATGGCCGGAACGGTATCGGAGCGGGACTCGGAATCGAGCATCAGCGACTGGCAGGACACGGAGGATTTTGCGTGCTTGGCGCCCTTCTGCACCACGACGCTGCTGCGGAACGTGCTGATGCCGCCGCTCTTGCTGATCGAGCGCGTGTTCATATACGAGCTTGTGTTCTTGCCGATGTGCACGACCTTCGCGCCGGTGTCGAGGTTCTGCCCCGCGCCGGCAAACGTGACGCCGGTGAATTCCATCTTGGAGTTATCGCCTTTGAGCACGCTCATCGGGTACAGGCAGCCGACATGAGACCCGAACGAGCCGGAAACCCACTCGATCACGCCGCCCTCTTCCACGAGCGCGCGTTTTGTATTGAGGTTATACATATTTTTCGACCAGTTCTCGATGGTCGAGTAGCGCAGCTTGGCGTTTTTCTTCACGTACAGCTCCACGCAGCCGGCGTGGAGGTTCGCAACGTTATATTTCGGTGCCGAGCATCCCTCGATAAAATGCAGACTCGCGCCCTCATCGACAATGATGAGTGTGTGCTCAAACTGGCCCGCGCCCTTGGCGTTCAGACGGAAGTACGACTGCAGCGGGATGGACACCTGCACGCCCTTCGGCACATACACGAACGAGCCGCCGGACCAGACCGCGCCGTGCAGGGCCGCAAACTTATGGTCGCGCGGTGTGACGAGCTTCATGAAATACTTGTGCACCATGTCGGCGTATTCGCCCTTGAGCGCGCTCTCCATGTCGGTATAGACGACGCCCTGTGCAGCCACTTCGTCCCGGACGTTGTGATACACGAGCTCGGAATCGTACTGTGCGCCGACGCCGGCAAGCGATTTGCGCTCCGCCTGCGGGATGCCGAGACGCTCAAAGGTGTCTTTAATATCCTGCGGGACGTCCTTCCAGTCGCTTTTCATGTCGGTCTTGGGGCGAACATAGGTCGCAATGTGATCCATATCCAGCCCCTCGATGGACGGCCCCCAGTCCGGAACCGGCATCTCGTTATAGATCTGCAGCGACTGCAGCCGGAACTGCTGCATCCAGACCGGATCGTCCTTTTCCTTGGAAAGCTTGTCGATGATCTCCGGCGTCAGGCCCTCCTGCATACGATAGGCATCGTCCTCTTTGTCGCGGATGTCATAGACGCTGCGGTCAATGTCCGCGACCTGACTTTTTTCCTTCATTCGGATCGCCTCGCTTTCAGTCTGCCCGGATGCCGCCAAAGCCGTTTTCATTGATGGTATCTACAAGCGATGCATCGCCGTTTTTCACAATGACGCCCTGCTCCATGATGTGCGCGGCGTCCACCGTCAGCGCCTCGAGAATGCGGGTGCTGTGCGTGATGATGAGCAACGAGCCGTGCACGCGCTCACGATAGAGCTGCACGCCCTTGGAGACCGTGCGCACCGCGTCGACGTCCAGACCGGAGTCCGTCTCGTCGAGGATGGCGAGCTTCGGCTCGAGCATGAGCATCTGCAGGATCTCCGCTTTCTTTTTCTCACCGCCGGAAAAGCCCACATTCAGGTCGCGCTCAGCATAGGAAGCGTCCATCGCCAGCAGCTGCATCGTCTCGGCAAGCTTCTTTTTGAAGTCCCAGAGGCGGATGCGCTTGCCGGTCTTCTGCTCGAGCGCACTGCGGATAAACGCGCTGAGCGTCACGCCGGGCACCTCGAGCGGATTCTGAAACGACAGAAAAATACCCTTCTTCGCGCGCTCATTGACCGGCAGCTCCGTGATGTCCTCGCCGTCAAAGACGATCTTTCCGGCCGTGACCGTGTACTCCGGATTGCCGGTGATCGCATAGCCGAGCGTGGACTTGCCGGTGCCGTTCGGCCCCATGAGCACATGCGTCTCATCCTTGCCGACGGCCAGGTCCACGCCGTGCAGGATCTCTTTCTCGCCCGCACTCACGTGCAGGCCGCTGACTTCAAGCAGGTTGCTGTTCATATATGTATCCTCCGTTCCCAATGGCAAACCGTGCCTGACGGCACGGCTGCATACGTATACACGAATTCAGAGAGGCTCAGGATGGTCCGGCACAAAATCCTACCTCATCGATGTGAATTATATGCCCATATTCCTATGATGTCAATAGGAATATTGGATCAAGGCAGCAAAAAAAGCACGCACGACTCAATAGCCGTGCGTGCTTTTGACACAGATGCTCAGAATTGGAACAGGTTCAGGCCGATCTCCTCACTGTGAAAACGATCCACTCTTCCGTCGATAACCGTGATGACCATCTCACAGGTGGCGCTGATAACGGCGCGGTTCAGATGACCGCCGAACACTTCGCCCTTCTCATTACCGGCGCTCATATGCAGGTGCGTGTAAAATGCGCCGTCCATCGTGTTGATTGTGCCGGTCAGCGAGACGATCTCGAAATCGCCCGCGAACGAATTGGCGTGGTACTGCTTTTCGGCCGTGTGGAACACGCCGACCGTAAACTCCCCGACCGCGCCGAGCGCCTGCACGCTCGCTAGCTTGATCTGCTCGGCCTGCGCAATGGCCGCAACCTGCTCAAGCACTTCTTCCCCACGGTCGATGCGGGCGACAATGGTGTTTCCAAATCTTCGATACTCCATGGTTCTCCTCCTTTGCTTCGTTACCGCAATTATACCGCGCCCCCCTGCCGGCCGCAAGGGGGCGCAGGAAATTATTCGAGCTCGAACGCGCCGGTATAGAGCTGGTAGTACACGCCCTTTTCGGCGATGAGCTTTGCATGGTTGCCGCGCTCGATGATGCGGCCATGGTCAAGCACCATGATGACGTCCGCATTCTTGACCGTCGAGAGCCGGTGCGCGATGACGAACACCGTGCGCCCCTCCATGAGCTTATCCATGCCGCTCTGCACGAGCGCCTCCGTGCGGGTGTCGATGGAGCTGGTCGCCTCGTCGAGGATCATGACCGGCGGATCGGACACAGCCGCGCGTGCGATGCTCAGCAGCTGCCGCTGGCCCTGGCTCAGGCCGCTGCCGTCGCCTTTGAGCACGGTGTTGTAGCCGTCGGGCAGCATGCGGATGAAATGGTCGGCATTGGCAAGCTTCGCCGCAGCGATACATTCATCATCCGTCGCGTCCGGATTGCCGTAGCGGATATTTTCCATGACCGTACCGGTAAAGAGATTCACATCCTGCAGCACGATGCCGAGGCTGCGGCGCAGATCTGCCTTGCGGATCTTATTGATGTTGATGCCGTCGTAGCGGATCTTGCCGTCGGCAATGTCGTAGAAGCGGTTGATAAGGTTCGTGATCGTCGTCTTTCCGGCACCGGTCGCGCCGACGAAGGCCACCTTCTGGCCGGGTTCGGCATAGAGCGTGATGTCGTGCAGGACCTCTTTGTCCGGCGTATAGCCGAAGTCCACGTGATCGAACACGACGCGCCCGGCAAGCTTCGTGTACGTGACCGTGCCGTCGCCGTGCGGGTGCTTCCACGCCCAGAGACCGGTGTGGTGGTCGGCCTCGGCGAGCGTGCCGTTTTCCTCCTTGGCGTTGACAAGCGTCACATAGCCGTCGTCCGTCTCCGGCTTGGCATCCATGAACGCGAAAATGCGTGATGCGCCGGCCAGCGCCGTGACGATGGAGTTGAACTGGTTGGAGATCTGTGAGATGGGGTTGGTGAATCCGCGCGAGAGCGTCAGGAACGACGCGATCATACCGAGCGTGAGCGTGTTCATGCCCGTCAGGCCGAGGTTCGGCGTGCCGGCAATCGCCATCGTGCCGCCGATGACGGCGATGATGACATACTGCAGATAACCTACGGCGTTCATCATCGGCATCATGCTGTTGGCCATGCCGCTGGCGCGCGCGGCGTTTTCCGCCCAGACGCGGTTGCGGCGGTGCAGCTCCGCCTTGCTCTGCTCCTCGTGGCAGAAGACCTTGACGACCTTCTGGCCGTTGACCATCTCCTCAACATAGCCGTTGAGATCCGCCAGCGCCGTCTGCTGCGCCATGAAGTAGCCGCCGATGCGGCCGGTGAGCTTGCGCACGAACACGAGAATGAGCGCCATGACGGCGCACACGATCAGCGTCAGCCAGACGCTGATGTACAGCATACAGAAAAACACGACCGTCAGCGTAAACACGGACGACACGAGCTGGGCCATGGACTGCGCGATCATCTGGCGCAGCGTGTCGGTATCGTTCGTATACAGGCTCATGATGTCGCCGTGCGTATGCGTGTCAAAGTAGCGGATGGGCAGGCTCTGCATCTTCTCAAACATCTCGTCACGGATGCGCTTGAGCGTGCCCTGCGCGATCGTGACCATGCGGCGGTTATACAGCCATGTGGCAAGCGTACCGACAAGATATACGCAGCCGATGGTGATCAGCGCACGGATCAGGCCGGAATAGTCCGGCGACGCTGTGCCGAGCATGGGCACGATATAGCCGTCGATCAGCTTTTGCAGGAACATGGACGAGGCCGCGCCTGCGACCGCGCTCAGCAGGATGCAGACCGTCACGAGCACGAGCGTGCCCTTATAGGCGCGCATATACGACAGCAGGCGCTTGAGCGTCCGGCTGTCAAATTTCGGGCGTTCACGCATCGTCCTCGCCTCCCTTCTGCTGGGACTCATAGACCTCGCGATAAATTTCGCACGTGCGCAGCAGCTCATCGTGGCAGCCGACGGCGTCGATACGCCCGTCATCGAGCACGATGATACGGTCTGCATTCTGCACCGAGCTGATGCGCTGCGCGATGATGATCTTCGTCGTGTCGGGAATGTAGGTCGAGAGCGCCTGCTGGATCTGCGCATCCGTGCGCGTGTCGACGGCGCTCGTCGAGTCGTCGAGAATGAGCACCTTCGGCTTTTTCAGCAGCGCGCGGGCGATGCACAGGCGCTGCTTCTGGCCGCCGGAGACGTTCGTGCCGCCCTGCTCGATATAGGTGTCATAGCCGTCCGGCATGGCGGAAATGAATTCATCCGCACACGCGAGCACGCAGGCGTGACGGAGCTCCTCGTCCGTGGCGTTTTCGTTGCCCCAGCGGAGGTTTTCCTTGATCGTTCCGGAAAACAGCTCGTTTTTCTGCAGCACCATGGCAACGGCACCGCGCAGAGTATCCAGATCATAATCGCGCACGTCCACGCCGCCGAGCGTCAGCCTGCCGCCGGTGACATCGTACAGACGCGGGATGAGCTGCACGAGCGAGGACTTGGACGCGCCCGTGCCGCCGATGACGCCGATCGTCTCGCCGGAACGGATGTGCAGATCAATGTCATCGAGCACCTTTTTGTCCGCCTTGGAGGCGTAGACAAAGCTCACGTGGTCAAAGTCGACCGCACCGTCGCGCACGGTCATGACCGGGTGCTCCGGCTGGCGGATATCCGTCCGCTCCTCGAGCACCTCGGCGATGCGCCGCGCAGACGAGAGCGAGATCGTCAGCATGGCAAAGACCATCGAGAGCATCATCAGGCTCGAGAGGATCTGCATGGCATAGGTGATGAGCGCAGTGAGGTTGCCGGTCGTCAGGCCGAGCGCCGGATCGTTGCCGCTGGCGATGATGGCCTTGGCACCGAGCCAGGAGATGATGATCATGCACGCGTAGATGCATGACTGCATCAGCGGCGCGTTGAGCGTGATGAGCCGCTCGCCCTTGGAAAAGTCCTTGTAAATGCGCTCGGAAATGGCGCCGAATTTGCGGATCTCGTGCTGTTCCTGATTAAAGGACTTCACGACACGGATACCGCGGACATTTTCCTGCACGACGTTATTGAGCTCGTCATATGTGCTGAAAACGCGCGTGAAGACCGGGAACACGCTGCGGATGATGAAAAACAGCGCCACGGCAAGGATCGGCAGAATGATGAGAAACGTCATGGATATGTCACGGCTGATGCGGAACGACACGATCATGGAAAAAACCAGCATGACCGGCGCACGGATCGCCATACGCATGAGCATCTGAAAGGCGTTCTGCACGTTCGTGACGTCCGTCGTCAGGCGCGTGACGATGGACGCAGTGGAAAACTTATCGATGTTGGAAAACGCAAAGGTCTGCACATTGTTGTACATGTCCTCGCGCAGGTTTGCTCCAAAACCGACCGAAGCGCGCGCTGCGATACGCGCCGCGAGCACGCCGGTCGCGAGCTGGAACGCCGCCAGCAGCAGCAAAAACGCACCGAACTTCCAGACCGCCGCCATACTGCCGCCCTCAATACCAAAGTCAATGAGGTTGGACATATACAGCGGGATCACGATCTCAAACACGACCTCCAGCGCCGAGAGCAGGACCGTCACGAGCGCGGGGCCTTTGTTTTCCCGCAGGCTGCGGGACAATGTATGAAGCATGGATTTCCTCCTTCCTGAATCGCGGACCGATCAGCCGAGGTCGGCATAGATCGTGCGCAGGGCCGATTCCAGCGCCGCGATCTGTTCCGGCGTCAGCGAGCGCAGCATCTGCTGCTCCGTTGCGTTGATCGTTGCCTGCATCTCGTGCGCGATCGCGTCAGCACGCTCCGTCTGGCCGACGATCTTGCTGCGTTTGTCCGCCGGGTCGAGCCGGCAGCGCACAAAGCCGTTTTGCTCCATGCGGCTGATGATACCCGCCACCGTCGGGTGCGACACCTGCAGGAACCCTTCGATCTCCTTCTGCGTCGCCTGACCGCCGTTGCGGTTCAGATAACCCAGCACGCGGCTTTGCGTCAGCGTCAGCCCCTGCTGCGCGAGATCGGCATCTGCCCGCATTTTGATCTTATCCGTGATCATTTTTAATAGACATCCGATTTGGAATTGCTCCATGATGCACCTCCAAATGTGTAGCACGCTACGCATTATAGCGATAATATTTTTTATCGTCAAGAGGCGTCACAAATTGTTTACATGCGAAAAAAGCCCGCCTGCCGAAGCAGACGGGCTGTACAGAAAAAGATTACAGGTGCTGGTCGCGGTCGATCTTGTCGTAGTGCTTGAGCAGGATACCCTCCATGACGGAAGTCAGCTTCATGTCCAGGTTCCAGAAATAGATGACAAACGTGACCACGAACGCGCCGAGTGCGCCGAGCGACACACCCGCAAGGGCCTTGAGCAGCTTGCATTTCAAATTGTTCATGTTCGATCTCCTCTCTGATTACCAGGACTTCTCGTCCTTCAGGATCTCCAGGCTCGGATCCACAGGCTCTTCCTGCATGACGGTGCGCATATAGTCATTGACCTGCTGACGCACGCCCTGCCGCGAGATGACACGCGGGTCGAACAGATCGTGCGTGACCCAGACGAGGTGGATGCCGTGCTCGCGGGCGCGCTCTTCAAACAGGCCGTGCATACCGTCGAGTGCCTTGCAGCTCATGTGCTCCCAGAGAATGACCATGTCGGCATTGAACTGCTCGCAGAACTCCCACAGCTCATCAAGCAGCACCTTGTAGCCGCCGTGCGTGCGGTTGCGCATGATCATGTTTTCGGTCAGCCATGCCATATCGTAATACGCCTGCTCACGGTTTTTGGGCGTGTCAGTCGTGGCGAGCTCGCGTGTTGAGACCATGGAGAGCATATCCGTCAGCGGCACGATGCCCCAGCAGTTGAGCAGCCAGACGAGGAAGTCCATATAAAAGTGCGATTGCACGCCCCAGACGATGGCGCGGTGGCGGTACTCGTTGGCAGCCTTCTTCTGCTTGCGGTAGGCACGCTCGGCGAGCTGGGTGATCTTGCGGTCGACCTCGCGGAATGCGGGCACTTTGCCGCAGATGGCCATGTAGTTCGTCTCCGTGTAAAGCGCGAGGTTGGAGCCAAAGACCTGCGGATAGTCGGTCTTGTTCATCTCCAGCCACTCGAGTCGGCACTTGGTGGCGTAGTTCACGCGCTCGGCGCACTCGAAGTACGCCTTCCAGTCCCACTTCTCGCCGGTGTGCTCCTCGATGAAGGCGATGGCATTTTTGATCTCCTGCGCGGCGTAATCCTGCACGTCGTCCTCGCGGTGGCGCAGGGGCGCTGCCAGCTGGAACACCGGAATGCCGTCCTCAAGCTCGAGGCGCTTGGAAATGACGCCGTTTCCGAGCAGGGAGCCGTCGCACGTCGTGTTGCACTGCACGGCGCACGCGCCGAGCACCGGCGCGTCGTCGTCGATAGACACACCGGCCTCCGCCTCCGGCATCGGGCAGACATCGCCCGCGAGGCCGTACTCCTGCGCGACGTCGATATAATGCTCGGCGGCGTGCTGGTTGAGCAGCACGGAGACATAGGTCGACGGCGTCTCACGGCTCAGGCCCTTGAGCGTCGGGAAGCCCATCATGACGGCGGTCATCTCGTTTTCGTCCACGAGCACGACCTTGTCGGAGAATTTCTTGTCCTTGCCGATGCGGCGGTCGCCGCGGAAGAGACCATCGAGCAGCTTTGCCACGTCCTCGATGATAAGATCCTGCTCCAGGTGGCAGATGCGCAGATATTCATCGCGCAGGCCCTGGGTGTGGCGGTCGACCATCATGGGCACGGCCAGATAGTTGGCCATCCAGCGATAGCGGAACATGGCCTTGATGTTGCGCGGCTTGGAGACCATCTTCGCCATGGTGATCCAGTTGTGCAGCCAGCGGGAATAATCATAGAGCGTGTCGGTCACGCCGCGCCACTCGCGGCGGTTGCGGACCTTGCCCTCGGTATAGAACTTACCGAAGTTTTCACAGCCGATTCTCTTGTTGGACATCACTGTTTCCCCCCTTGAATCTTCTTGATCTCCATGCTTTCCACGAATGCCTGCACACGGGTGCGCATCTGGCCGGAGGAAGCGATGTTATACGGGCGGTCAACGGACAAAACGGGATAGCCGTAGTCATCGTTGAGGATGTGCGAGCCGAGCATGCGCTCATACGCCCACGGATCGCAGAACTTGATCTGCTCGTAAATGATGCCGTCGGCCTCGTACTCCTTGGCGAGCTGATTGACGTATTCGCGGCGGCCGATCATCTTGGGCATGTTCATATAGCGCGGGCACTGGGCGCGGTTCATGTACTGGCGGCAGATCTGGGTCAGCGCGTCCTCATCGTCCGTCAGCACGATCGGGTCGCGGCCCGGGAACGAGCCGTAGCAGAAGCGGTCGGCGCAGACGTACGCGCCAGTCTCCTCGACGAGCTTGATGAAGTCAATGTCATCGACCTCAGAGCCGACGACGACCACACGCGCGCGGTACGGATTCTTCTTGTCCGGGCGGCGGGTCTTGAGCTCCTTGAGCGTCTCCTCGAGTTTGTCGATGAGCAGATACTTCGGCGCGACATAGGTCGCAAGCGTGATGACGTGGAATTCGTAGCCCGTGATGCGCGGATTGGGGCCCTTGCGGTACTCGCCGATGGCGCGGATGAGCTCGCACACGCGGTTGTGCTCGGCGACAGACTTGCGGATGGCCTCATCCGAGACGTCGATGCCGTAGACATCGTGCAGCGGTGTGAGGATATGGTTGCGGCACTGCAGGACGTACAGGTTCAGGCCGTTGTCGTCCGCCTTCATCGGGATCTCCATGTACTCGAAGAAGAACTTCGGCTTGTCCTTGCCCATGGTCTTGAGCAGCTCCATGTTCTCCACGGCGCGGTTCATCATCGAGCAGCCGTCCGGCGTAATCATGCAGTCGGCAAAGTTGTAGCCGCCTTCAATGGCGCGCTCGAGCAGCGCGCGGCTGTACTCGCACAGGAAGCTGGTCATATAATATGTGGCCATTTCCATAGAGCCGGTGCGCGGCGCGCGCAGGCGCGTTGAGAACGCGCCGGGCAGGTTCAGCAGCGGCTCGGGCGTGTTTTCGCAGGCATAGGCAACGCAGATCTTCCCCTCGTTCTGCGCCTGAGCAATCAGGTCATTGTGCGCTTCCTGCAAAAGGTTTTCGAAGTACAAAAGATGTTTCAGGTCTTTCATGGTTCACTCCCTCTTCGTTCGTGTTTCTATCAAAAGCGGCTGCGCGACCGCTTCTGTCTCTTTTGCTGCCCATAGGCAGGGAGGCGTGCCGGAATCAACGCGCCTCGATCTGTTTGATATTGATCTCATTGCCCTGCTGCAGCCAGGTGTTGCCGTTGCCGCAGTGCGGGCAGGTCTTGCCGTATTGTACGGTCGGGTAAGTGGTCTTACAGTCGTCGCACCAGGTGACGGCCGGAATGATCTCATACAGGAATTTCGTGCCCTGAATGATCGGCTCCTTCTTGGTATACCAGTTCCAGCAATCTTCAAGATATTCCGGCACAATGCCGGAGACCTCACCGAATTCGAGCGTGACCGACTCGATCTCGGTGAGGTTGTTTTCCTTGGCAATCTCCTGCACCTGCTTGACAACATAAGTAACGATACTCAGCTCGTGCATGGGGGCTCCTTTCAAGCAGGCGGGCACAGCGGGAAGGGTTCTGTGCCCGCCTCATAATGATGGATTACTTTTTCTTTTCCGCCAGAGACTTCTTGATGATCTTCACCTGACGCTTGGCAGCGTAGGGGCCGATGGCCTTGAACTTGTCCTCGGCCGGGATCATCTTGCTGTTTTGCGGACGCACGCGCTTGAGGTGGATGGCGTCAAACTCGCACTTGGTCGTGCAGATGCCGCAGCCGATGCACTTGTTCGGATCGACGACGCTGCGGCCGCAGCTCAGGCAGCGGGACGCCTCGGAGCGGATCTGCTCTTCGGTGAACGTCACGCGGTCGTCCTGCATGGTGCGCACCTTCTTGCTGTCGATGGCAACGGCGGCACGCGCGGGCTTTTTGATCTTCTCGGTCGGCAGAACGATATCGTCCTTGTTGAGCTCCTTGAACTCGCGGGTGTTGCGGTGGATCGTCAGGGTCTGGCCCTTGTTGACGAAGCGGTGGATGGACACCGCGCCCTCGCGGCCGGTCGCGATCGCGTCGATCGTGTACTTCGGGCCAGTGGCGCAGTCGCCGCCGACGAAGATATCGGGCTCATTGGACTGGAACGTCACGGCGTCGTGTGCGATCAGGCGGCCGTCAGCCGTCTCCGCCGCGGTGCCGGCCAGAACGTCGCCGTAGACCGAGCGCTGGCCGATGGCGACCAGAACGTTGGAGCACGGGACGGTGATGGTCTCATTCTCGTCATAGACCGGGGCGAACTTGCCGCTCGCGTCGCGGACGGACACGCAGCGCATCAGCTCGATGCCGGTGACCTTGCCGCCCTCGCCGAGGATGGCCTTCGGCGCCCAGGAGTTGTTGATGACAACGCCGTCGGCGATGCCGGCGTTCTTCTCGTCCGGAACGGTGGGCATCTCTTCGTCCTTCTCGAGGCAGTACATGTTCACGCTGCCCTTGGTCAGACGCAGGGCCGCGCGCGCCACGTCGATGGCCGCGTTGCCGCCGCCGATGACGACCACATCGCCCGTGAGCTTCTTGAGCTTGCCGGCGTTGACTTCACGCAGGAAGTCGAGACCGCTCTTGACGCCTTTGAGATCCTCGCCGGCGATGTTGAGCTTCGACGCCTGCTGCAGGCCGACCGCGACGTAGAACGCCTGGTAGCCCTCTTCGCGCAGCTGCTGGATGGTGATGTCCTTGCCGACTTCGACGCCGCATTTGAACTCCACGCCCATCTCGCGCAGCACATCGATCTCGGACTTGACCACGTCCTTGCCGATGCGGAAGCTCGGAATGCCGTTGACGAGCATGCCGCCGGGCACGGCTTCCTTCTCGAACACGACCGGGCTGTAGCCCTCGATGACCAGGAAGTAGGCGCAGGACATACCGGCCGGGCCGCCGCCGATGATGGCGACCTTCTGGTCAAACTTCTCATGCGTACAGGAGTTCATGGGCGGCACGTAGCGGTGCTCGGCCTTCATGTCCTGCTCGGCAATGAACTTCTTGATCTCGTCGATGGCCAGCGGCTCGTCGACGGTGCCGCGGGTGCAGGCATCCTCGCAGTACTTTCTGCAGATGCTACCGCAGACAGCCGGGAACGGGTTATCCTTCTTGATGAGCTTGAGCGCGTCAGCATAGCGGCCGTCGCCCGCCATCTTGATGTAGCCTTGGATGGCGATGTGCGCCGGGCAGGCAGCCTTGCAGGGCGCCGTGCCGGTCGGCCAGGTCTGGATGCATCCGTTCTCGTTGCGGTAATTCTTGTTCCAGTGATCCTCGCCCCACTTGGTGTCATCCGGCAGCTCATGGTGCGGATACTGGATGGGGCCTTCCTTCGTGCAGAGCTTCTGACCGAGGCGGACAGCACCAGCCGGGCAGGTCTCTACGCACTTGCCGCAGGCAACGCACTTTTCCGGGTCGCTCTCGGCCACGTAGGCGGAGGCGGACAGGTTTGGCGTGTTGAACAGCTGCGAAGTGCGCAGCGCGTTGCAGACGCCGACGGCGCAGTTGCAGATGCCGAAGATCTTGTTCTCACCGTCGATGTTCGTGATCTGGTGGACATAGCCGCGGTCCTCGGCCTTCTGGAGGATCTCCATGGCCTCTTCATAGGTGATGTCGTGGCCATGGTTCGTCTCACGGCAGTAGTCGGCAAAATCACCGACGCCGATGCACCACTCGCCTTCCACGTCGCCGGAGCCCTCGCCGCGGATGCGCTGCTGCTTGCGGCAGGAGCACACGGACACGCCGATGTGGCCCTCGTACTTCTTCAGCCAGTGGGACAGGTGCTCGATCGGCAGAGACTTGCTCTCGGCCGGGATGGCCTTCTCGACCGGGATAACATGCATGCCGATGCCGGCACCTCCGGGAGGCACCATCTCGGTGATGCCCGCCAGCGGCAGATACGCCATGCGCTCGAAGAAGTCTGCCGTCTCCGGGAACATATCCGACTGCTCGGGATTGATCATCATGATCTCGGCACTGCCGGGGACGAACATGTCCAGCACCCAGCGCTTCTCATGGTTCGGGTTCTTGCCGTCGAGGTTCTCCCAGTGGAACTCGACCAGACCACTCTCGCTGATAGCCTGCATCGCTTTTTCCAGATAGGCTCTGTCGAACTGCGGGTTTTTCTTTGCGAGCTGCTCGATCGTGAGCGGCACACGCTTTTTCATCGTCAGGGCGATGTCGAGGATATCGTCCGCCATCTTCTCATCATACTTCACCGCCGTGAACTTCAGGGCGGAGTTGATGCCCAGATACTCCGGGGCATCCGGCGTGATCTTGTCCTTGCCGAGCAGGACCGTTGCGCGATCCGTGATTTCTTTGCCGAGCTTTGCAATCTTCTCGTCTTTTGTCATGTTCTCGCTTCCTTCTCTGATAGTTTACATCCAAATAACGACTGGCCGTTCGGACACTTGAACGGCTTACAACGGCGCCATGTTAATTTATTAACCCTGCAATGTCAATGCCTCCATGGCATTTTTGAAACAAGTCACAAAAAAGTTGTAAAAGAATTGCGAATAAAATCTTATGTGTGTTGAATCACAGAAACAAAAGTCGTATAATGTTTAAAAAACGCAAACATTTTTCGTCAGGGGTGTTTGAAGTGCAAGATTCTTCCTGGAAATTCAAAGAGGAAGTCGCGAAAACAGCCATTTCCCTCTTTAAGCGCGACGGATATAACAACGTGACCGTCAATGATATCTGCAAAGCGTGCGGTATCTCCCGCTCCGTGTTTTACTCCTCTTTCAACGGTAAGCGCAGCATCCTCGAATACATGGTGGAAAAACCGCAGCACAATGACGATGCGAGCTTCATGAAGTTTGCGCACGCGGACAATGACTTTGAGCGCATCTGGCAGCTGTTCGACCGGTTCATCACGATCGCTTACGACTTCGGCCCGGAACTGACCAGCACGCTGTTCATCATGCAGTTCGAATCCCCCGAGGGGATACGCGCAGCTGTGCACGCGCTCGATGATCTGTTTGCGACACTGGCCACAAACTGTGCCAAGTCAGGCATTATCGACACGGAAGAGCCGCCGGATCTGCTCTCGCGCATCGCAACGGATCTGGTCTGCCACGAACTCTATGTCTGGTGCAGTCAGAAGGGTAACTTCTCGCTGCGCGCGCGTGCGCGGCAGTATGCAGAGGTCGCCTACCACGTCAAACCGGAATACCGCATGCCCGTCGAACAGCGCAACGCGCTGTGAAGAACCTTCTCATTCCTTATGATTGCATTTCTCGACATTTTATGTGTATTGACTAGTATCCGCTAAAGTAGATAAAAGAGCTGTCTGGCTTCCTTTGAGATCAGGCAGCTCTTTTCTTGCGAATCATGAAATTCTGATACCAAATCGTTGCCGCGAGAGATATCAAGGCTCAAAAAAGTCCGTTGATCATCATTTCGATTTCCGTTGACATCATGCAGCCATCATTTCACAGATCATCGCAAAAATCACAAGCACTATTTTCGAAAGCACGAGAAACGAGAAATATATTGATTATTGGAAAGTATTATATTATATTGGAGCTTACATAGTATACATGATCTATTCCCAAACCGGCGTTCGCTTGCGTGAGTATGATATTGCATCCGGTCGGTTTGCAATTTCAAATATGGGAAAACGGTCTCGCCGGTTTTTCCGATACGCGAAGAAAATGGTGCACATAAGAGAAGTTAGGTATCGTGGAGGTATTCCTGAATGGCTGATATGACTGCAGGGCGCAAAAACAAGGCTGCCAAACACGGCAGAAGTCATCATCAGGATAAAATAGGCCTGTTTAAAAGTCCTTGGTTTCCTTATCTGTTGACAGCGGTAACACTGACGGCAGTTTTTCTTGCCATCATGATCTGCTGCCGACTGTACCCTTTCGGCGACAGAGCCATGGTCAGTTCTGACGGAAAAAATCAATATCTGAACTTTTATCACTATTTCCGGAGCGTTCTGCTGACGGAAAACAATATCGACTACACTTTTTCCAATGTTCTGGGCGGAAATTTCCGAGGGTTGTATTCCTACTATCTGGCAAGCCCGCTTTACCTCCTCTTTGCCCTGTTCCCCGAGAGTCAGATCCTTCTGGCACTGCATATCATCATTTATCTGAAATATCTGATCGCAAGCCTCAGCTTCTGCGCATGGGCCGGATATCAAAAAAAGGAAAACCCGTGGGTACGGGCAGCACTTTCTGTCAGCTACGGCTTCATGGGCTATGCCGTTTCTTACTACAGCCTGCTTTCATGGCTGGATGCCATGGCACTGCTGCCGCTGGTCGCGCTGGGGCTGCAGCGGCTCGTGAAAGAAAACAAGTCTTTGCTTTATATTCTTTCGTTAGCAGTTACTGTTGTGGCTAACTATTACACCGGATTCATGGTGTGTGCAGCTTCGGTTTTGATGTATATCGCTCTGATTCTGACCAACAAGGACGGAATTGCCAACAGCCTGAAAAAAACGGTGGTTCCCTTTGCGGCATCCAGTCTGCTGGCAGGTGCTCTGAGCGCATGGAATACGGTTCCCACGGCGCTGTCTTTACCCGTTGGGCGGAAAAGCGAGCTGGAAATGCGCATCGATTTCACCTTTGACAGTTTGTTTTCCAAGCTGTTCACCGGAACGACCAACGGTGAGCAATTCTATGACGGATTGCCTATTATCTTTGTGGGAATCATTCCGGTGATTTTCGTCGTGCTGTTTTTCCTGAACCCTGACATTCACCGCCGATGGAAGGCGGTAGCTGCGGGCGTGCTGCTGGTGATGGTATTCTCCTTCCATAACAGTCTTCTGAATACCATCTGGCATTGCTTCACCAAAAACAGAATGTTCAATTACCGGTACAGCTTTGTGTGCAGCTTCTTTCTGCTTGCCATTGCATGGCACTCGGTATGCAGCTGGAAAAGTCTTTCTTCCCGGACCATCGGCCGGTGCTTTGCCGGATGTCTGTTCGCAGTGTTTCTGATCTTCTCCCATAATTATTCCTACACCGACGCAAAGCGCCTGTATCTGGATCTGTTCCTGCTGCTTACAGGCACGGGGCTTATTTATCTGCTCACCAAGAGCCGGCGCGGTGCGGCAATAGCGCTGTTCTGCCTGATGGTCGGCAACAGCTTTGCAAACTCCGTGCTGACCATCCACAGCATCAACACGTTATTTGACTGTGCCCACTACGACGCCCACAATCAGTACCTTGACCACGTTCGTCAGGGCTTGGCACTGATACCGGAGGATGACGCCTTTTACCGGATCGAAAAAACGGACTGCCAGACCTATACGGAGAACATGGCACTGGGGATTCCGGGAATCAGCAATTTCTCCTCGGCGGAACGCCTGGAATCTCTGGATTTTCTATGGAAGCTGGGCGTTGAACGCCATGTGGCGTGGGCTCATTACACCGGGAAAAGCCCTGCAGCTACGGAAAGTCTGCTCGGCGTGCGATATGTGCTTTCAGAGGAACCGCTCGACACCGACCGCGAAAAATATACTCTCGTCGGCGTTACGGAGAAAAATCTTTCCGTCTATCGCAATCCTTATGCGCTGCCATTGATCATGGCCTCGGGCAGCATCTCAAACGGCATCTTTGACAAAGAGGGCTGCGACTTCCAGAATGCATGCTGGCGTTCCCTTGCACCGGAAATAAACGAGGATGTGTTTGTCCCGGCAGATGATCTGACCGCCCAAACGCAGCAGGACGGAAGCGCTTTGTTTACCTGCAGCGCGCCGATCTCCGGCCATGTGTGCCTCCAGTTCCCCGGAGCGTATAACGAAAAGGACTGGCCCTCTACAGTTCAGATCCTTCGAGACGGGAGCTGGGAATCGGTTGCGCTGACAAGCTGCAGCCCCATCTGCCTGCTGGGCGAATATGCGCAGGGCAATGTCATAACATTTCGGGTTCAACCAACCGAAAATCAAGAAATAGACACCGGGATGATCCGCGTTTTTGTTCAGGATGAGGATGCTCTGGCTCGGTACAGTACGTATGTACAAAATACTCCCATGGAGATCCGTAAGGTCACAAGTTCCCATCTCACCGTCAACTGTCAAGTAAAGGAGGACACCCCCTATCTGGTGTCCACCATTCCCTATGACGCAGGCTGGCAAGTAACCGTTGACGGAGAAAAGGTACAAACCATGAAGAATTGGGACTGTATGCTTGCCTTCGAGGTAAATCCCGGAGAACACCAGATCGAGCTGCGCTATCAGCCGCCGGGAAAGACCGTCGGTATGGTCATCACCCTGAGCGCGGTCGTTTTCATCCTGGCACAGCGCCTGTTGTCGCAACGCTCAGCACACAGGAAAAGTAAGCCGAAAAGGAACTGACCAATTCTCGGAAACAATATCGTTGTCTCTAAATGTCGGCAAAAAGATCTGCCTGATCTCATTTGAGATCAGGCAGATCTTTTCTTGCAATTCATAAAATTCTGTTGTCAAATCGCTGCCGCGAGGGGCTTCAAGGCTCAAAAAGTCCAGCGTTTACAGGCTTTTTTCGACCTCTGAAATTATTCCCACTCGCCAAGTGGAAACGCGCTCTAAACTTTTTTGTATAGACTGCTTGATTCCATTTGGCTTAATTTGATACCAATTATCCCAATCCTATGGAGTATCCGACTTTCTGCTATCAAAAAGCTATCAGGGGATGCTATCAATAGCGGAAATTTGTTTTGTGTGATATTTGTATTATATCATGTATGTTGACGAATTGGCAATATGGTTAGAATGGAAATTCGTCACCCTCGTCCTCTAATTCAGGAGTGTGCTGCATTGATGGGGATGTTTCAGACAGAATAGCAATAAGATCTATAACGCGCTAATTACAGTTAAAAAATCACTGATATACTGCAATTGGGAGAACCACAAGGGCGGGGCCTTTAATAACGTCTCTGAGTTCTGCTGGGTTATCCATATTCTTTGGCATATTCCTTCGCTGCGATCTGTTAAGTGGGATCTTTTTGATGTCATCGAAA
>OIBN01000167.1_pt1 | contig 43501 bp, 34 predicted proteins | sample 1581031 | NCBI WGS metagenome assembly OIBN01 (sample SAMEA3882531, study PRJEB24775) | human gut metagenome | biome: human-associated habitat; feature: intestine environment; material: feces | place: Netherlands | collected 2009/2010
GCAGCTGCCGGAGCGGTGCTTAAGCCGCAAGGCGGGAATTATGCGGTGTTGCCTTATAACTCAGCGGTTCGCAGCCCCAGCTCTCCTATTCCTGCCACCCTTTCAGCCGGATTGGCGAAAGTTCCAGCACAAAATGTTCCTCTTTCACACCCGTTTCAGGGTAAAACCTTGCCTTGCACACTTCCACCCCGCCAACTGTATAGATGATCACCGTTGCCCCCTTTGCCTTTACGCGCTTCATCACGCCCTGGATGGAGCTCTGGCGGAAGTTATCGCTGTTGCTCTTCATCGTCAGGCGGTATACCCCGATGGTCACCGGCTTTTCCTGTGCGGCATTATAGTCGCACTCCTCACCGTAATCATAGTACCCGGCCATGCGCAGCACACGGTCCGCAATAAAATCCTTGCGGGTGCGGTTGCTTTCCACGATTGCACCGATCAGATTTTCCGGTACATCGGCATAATTGGCCAGCAGCTGCTTCGTATCTTTGGGCAAGCAGTAGCCACCGGCCGATGTCAAGTCTTGGACAACATTTTTCACAAATAAAATTGAAAAAACGCCAAAAAAATAAGCCCTACAAGGCTTTCAATCGGTATCGAACCGATCTGAGCCTTGTAGGGCTTTACATTTTACTCTATATGCTTTTTATCTTAGACCGCCTGCAGCGGGGTGTTTTCCATCACTTTCTTAAATTCCTCTACTGTCATTCCAGCATCTTCCGCTGCTTCTTCAATCGTCACACGGCCTTTTCTTACCTGTTTAACCAGCATCCGCATCTCACCAATGTTGATGCCTTCTTCTCTACCTTCGGCCTTTACGCCCTGACTAAGGTTGCACATAACAAGCACCTCCCTTTCCAGTTCTTCGTTCATTGCAACGCCAAATTCTTCTTCAAGAATTTTCTTTTTCTCAATAGCTGCTCTGGAAGAAGAGAGCAGCACATCCATAAATTTCACAATACCTGTATAGTTTTCCGTACCCGGTTCTCCAAGACAAATCGTTACAACACTCATCAAGTCGTAGTTTTCCGATTTTTCAACAGCGTTTCCAATCAACTGCTCTGGTCGGATAGAATAACGAATCAGAGTGTTTTGGAACTCCTTGGTTGGGTGTGTACAAACCCAGATAGAGTACACTTTTCGGATTTTCCCATACTCCGAGTTCGTGAATATCGGACCATGCTGTGCGGAGATCATCCTGCTGCAATAATAGATTGCTCGCTTTGTCAACGGGTATCCCGGATTAAAAGCCGTCTGCGCCTCCACATTAATAATAAGACGTATCACATCTTTCTGTGCAGTAGAACCCTCTGATGCTGGTGCGATTGCATCGAACCGAACATCATAATTGATGGTTCCCTCCGTCAGCGTAGAATCCTCATTATTGCTTCCGGTAATTACGCCAGCCGTTTTCTTGGGTCTGTTTGTATCATCAACATGAACGCCAACCGTGCCCACTTCCGGCGTTCCTTCGATATACTTCTCTGCAATTTCGTCTACGGAACAGGCACTGTACTCATTCACACAGTTCTTCATAATCTGTGCCAGAATCTGTTTGTTGGCAAGCCTGTTCTTAGCAGCCTTATCATCACTCGAATTATATTTCGTCTGAGTTATCGCATAAGCAAGCTGGTTTTCCATCAGCATTCACTTCCCAGCAACAGATTCAACGGGAGTGTATACTCTCCCTATTGTGCTTCCATCTTACCATAAAACGCTTTGCATATCAAGCTTGCAGATATAAACTTTTCGGCATAGATTTGTCCATATTGCCCACTCTGGTTTAAATTCAAGTCAGCATAATTCAGCATAATATTCCAATATAGCAGCATCTGTATTCAAGATTCTTCCCGCCTTGACTACCATTCCCGTTCATCTTTTTCAAGCGATATGATAACTGCGTTTTTCTCAGCTTCATACCTTCCCTTAAACTGATAATCTTTTCCTGCAGCAAGACCATTTGCCTCTAATAACGCCTGGACGAACTGTACTCCATTGATCCTCATCCGGCACTGTCCGTCGGTCAGCAGCCTGTCCGGGACCTTAAAGGACATTGGATGTTCGGCAGCACATGGCGTAATTGCAATAGACTGCCGATCTTTCCTCTGCAAAATGCAAATATAGGCCGGACTTCCAAGAATACGGATAACATCTTTCCCCACATTCATTCTCCGACTTTCCGCCGGAATCGTCACCAGCAAATTCATAATTCGCTCAGAACTCATGTTGGCATTCCTCTCTCAGCAATCTCACCGCTCTGCTGTTCTATACTTTCAGACTGTTTTGCTAAATCCGGCAGTAATATATTTTCAGAGATTTCGCTTTCTTGGGACATCGACTCTTTTGAAAATGAATCTTCCTCCCGTACTGGCTCATCCAATACTGCTGACCCCTGATATCCAATAAAATCCTCAAACATGTTCATCTGATGATCTGCAATGTAGTCATTATAAGATTTTCCGATGCGATTCCTATAAGTATCCGGGAAGAATTTCATCTGTTTTTTCTTCATTTCGCCAGTAAGCGGGTCCGCATATTCCTGTGGCTTCGGTGTGAACATGATTGCTTCTTCCAGATCGAACAACATACAAAGGCCCTGATCTGAATTAGCCACTCGTCCAAGCACTTTATAACGGCATTCCCGATTCCAGTTCATGAGCCTGAAGATATTTTCTACAAATTCCAATGATGTAATATCCTTATTCACCCAGTTTTCGCCTTTCTGTCGTGCCCATTCAACAGACGCGCTGTCCTCTTCCGGGCACATAATCAACGCAAGCCGCTTCTTATTAGGGTGCAAAATCGGAAGGACATACTTGATTCCTTCAAAAAGCCGAATGCATGCCATATTAAATTTCATAACACTATATTTTATGCTCACTGCAGGTTTATTCAGCATGGAAAACTGGGTGCGCGGCGGAAGTTCATAGCCATCGAACTTTTCGTACTCCAGTTCTCTTTTATGTTCTTTCCGTATCTGTGCAAGTTCACGAATCAAGGAGATTTCCCGAACGCTCAGTTCCTGCGCCCTGCTTTTTTCTTCCATTCTATAAGTTCCTCCTACATCGACATCAAAAGATCATCCAGTTCACGTTGAACTTCATTTTTGCTTGGAATTGCACCAATCATGGGATTTTCTACGACTTGGCCAGATTCCATCACATCATTAACTGTAATGCTCTGAACCCATTTACTCCGATATAACCGGCATTTCAGATTCATCGAACAATTTTCTTGTTCATACTGATTTTTCCCAGTCAAAATCCGGGACTCATCTAATTCAAAAATCAGAAATTTTGCATTTTCCTGACCCCGGCAGATACCACGGCACTGGTAGCGGTAATTCATTTTCCAGTTCAACGTTTGAAAGACAAGCCCAGAAAATGCTCTGGCTGAAAAAACACTATGAACGTCATTGTCATCTCTCCAGTGCATCGCTGTTGAAAAGCCGTGATTGCTCTTTCGCAAAATCACGACCTGCAGAATCGGATGATAGAGCAGTTCCACATACTCGCAGTCGTCCAACCGGCTATGGCAGGCCTTGCTGAAACGGATTCCATTTTTAGAAATCGTCATAACCGGGCTACTCTGGTTGATAAAGCAAGTACCTGAAACCGTCATATATTCAGATTGAAGTGCCTTTCCCAGTGTTGCCCCAGCCCTCATCTCTGCTATATCGTTCAGTTTCATCACCTCTTCCGGCAGATAGGTACTCAGGCAAAGGCTGCGGATACTTTCAGTATTGATGCCGCTCCAGTTCGGATGGATGCCCACAAAGCCTTTCAATGCTCCCTGCCGGATTACCACAATATCCTGCACCCCGCACTTTTTGCTGCTGGATGCCACAAGATGTGCAGCTCGTGCGATTTCTGGGGAAACAATCGCTTCGTGATGTTCCGGGACATAGGCAGAGCAGCGATTGCCGTTATTCTTCGTGACCTTGCCCAGTTTGTAATCTACCACAATGCTCTTCCTAGCTTCCAGATCACCCCAGCGGCGTTCATTTTTCATGATGTTTGCCACCATCATGCCGTTCCACTCCTGCCTACCGCGCAGGGTGCTGCGCTTTTTCTGTGTCAGCACTGCCGCGATCTGATCGTAGTTATAGCCCTGGATAAACGCCAGAAAAATAAACCGCACCGTCTTTGCTTCTTCCGGCTCAATTACCAACCGTCCATCCTTCGTATGCCGATATCCCATCAGGTCGGCCACCGGGTACTGGCCTGTCATAATACGCTGGTCATACGAAAGGATCATCCGGCGACTCTTGTTGCCCGATTCCCAATCTGCCAGAAGTGCTTGAATGTCCAAACTATATTGGCTGCTTGGATTCAGCGTGTAGATGTTTTCAGTTTCAAAGTACACGCCAATGGGATGTGCCGGGTGCATGGTTTTCAATGCTGCAATCTGCGTCATACAATCCGAAAAATTTCGCGCAAACCGCGAAATGCTGGCACAGATAATCAAGTCCATCTTCTGGTCTTTGGCATCTCGCATCATGCGCTTAAACGCATCCCGTTTCCGCAGTGAAGTACCCGATTTTCCTTCATCGCTGTAAATATCCTGCAAATTCCAGTTTTCCGTTTCTGCAATCTTTTTGGTGTAATATAGAGTCTGGTTTTCAATGGAAGAAATCTGTTCTTCGCTGGAAGTGCTGACACGGGCATAAACCGCCACACGCTTCAGGTCGCTGTCGTAAATCGACGGTGTCGGTTTCGCCGGACGAAAGTAATCTTTTGCCGTTTTCTGCCCCTGTTCTGTCTGCTTATGGATTCTGTCACGAATCTCTGCTTTTCGCCTTTCAGATTCCAGATGTCGGCTCTGCCAGTCTGCCCCACTCGGCAGCACTTCAAGGTTTTCTACCGGAATACACTCTACGTCTTTTGGATTATACTGTCCTTCCACGTTCATTTTTTTCAGCCTTTGTCATTTCATGTTCCAGTCGGATTCTCCACTCAAGATAATCTTTCCTTCGGATCGATGTATATTTTTCAGCCAAATCTTTCAGGCTCTGCCGCTGGTTATCAACGTCAAGAATGGTGTCGATTCTCTGGTCATCATCGTCTGTAACAATATCCACTCGCATCGGCAAGTCAAACAGATATTTCAGCAAAAAACAGAAATCACAGGTATTTGCTGCAAAATAGGCCCTTGTCTGCGAGAAAATCAGATTTATGGAACCATTTTTGCAATCTTTGAGCAGATGCACCATTTCCGGGCGTTTGTAGATTTCCTTATTCCCCGTAATGTCGATGTAAACGCCCACCAGCTTTTTATCAGCATCATCCCTGAACTTTTCAGCATAGTAGGAACTGTGATAGGCTACTGCTGCGTCTTTGGAACGCTCCCACAGCTTTGCAAGTTTCACATAGCCGCCAACTTTATGCCTGTGGTCCATTTACAGCACCTTCTTCCGGCTGAACACTCCAATACCATCTCCGCTTCTTCTGGTAGCAGTGGATTCCCATTTCCGTTTTTACCATCCGTGCTACTCGCTTGCTGATACCCTCATTGTCCAGACGACAATAAATTTCATTTGCGCTCATATCGCCTTTTTCAAGGAAATGCTTGATCCAGTAGGCAGCTTTCTGTTGCTCTGTATCAAATTTAGGTTCGGCGTCCGGCTGTTGTTTTTCAAAAAGCTGTGGCCTGCATTCCAGCCATCGAAAGCCCTTGTCGGCAGAAATGGAAAAGCGGATGTCTTCTGCCGTAGGCGCAAGACTGTTTTTGATTTGATGTACGATTCTTATATCACGGTTCTCGGCATCCCGTTCCACCTGCAGGACACTTCGTGCTGCTGCCACAACATCAATGCTTCCCAGGCTGCGGTACAGCCCTTTGGAGCCTTCTTTTTTGTTGAGGTGTCCAATCAGAACGATAGCGCAGTCGTAACCAGCAGCCCACATTCCAAGGCGGCGCATGAGTTTCCGCGCTCTGCCTGCGATTTGCAAATCCGAATCGCTGCCAAGATAAGCCTGAATCGGATCGATCACGACCAATCGAGGCCGGAATTCAATGATTGCCTGACGGATGCGCTCATCGTCCAATGTAAGGCCGTTATAGACTTCTTCATTGATGAAAGCGATCTTCCCGCAGTCTGCTCCGCAGCGTTCCAGACGGGGCTTTATCGTGTCTGAAACGCCATCCTCTGAGCACTGATAAATCACTTTTTGCGGCGCACCAATTTTGCATCCGTCCGGAGTCTTACCTCCTGTTGAAAGTTCCGCAATCAGATTCATCATCATGGTAGATTTTCCATCGCCGGGATCACCCTGCAGCAGTGTGATTTTTCCGATTGCAATAAAGGGATACCACAGCCACCGTACATCCGTTGACTGAACTTCGCTATACAGTGTCAGCAGCCGTTCCATTTCGTTTTCCCCACTTTATTTTCGCAGCTTGATTTCATGCTTTTATTATACTCTTTTCAGATGATTTTTTCTGTAAACCACCTGTTTACACGTGCTCCAGAATGTAAACAGGTGGTTTACATTTTGCTTTCAGAATACACGATTGATGAGGGTGAACACTTATGTACTCTGAACTCATTATTCTCTTCTTGTTATTACGACTAAAAGCGTAAATAATGGTAATGTCTTATGCGGGCGTAAGAAAGGAATGTTTTCTATGTCCGTTAATCGCATTGCTTTAGGTAAACGAATCAGTTTTTATCGTTTAAAGTTCAGCATGACTCAGGAAAAGCTTGCCGATTTGACCAACTGTAGTCGTGAATATATTGCCTATCTTGAAAACGGAGTCAAGACCCCCAGTTTGCCAATCTTGGTTGATCTCGCCAATGCTCTACATATTTCTGTCGATGCGTTACTGGTTGACAGCCTCGATTATTCTCTTTCTTCCTCTGATTCCGATTTACATCGCCTCTTATTAGACTGCAACGAAACTGAGCAGGAAATCATTATCCGCACGGCGAGGGAGTTAAAGGCCACTCTTGTCAGCTTTGGAATTTAACATCCATCCGTATTAAAATCACAAAATAAAAAAAGCCCGCATAAGCTGCAGACGCACCCTCGAATCCTCCTGGGTGCTGTCTGTGGTTTATGTGAGCCTTCGTTTGTGGTAGCTGAAACTCGATATCCACCTTAGATCAAGAAGTCGCTGCAACCACTTTTCTGCATAGCTGCTCGGTAGCTAGTTAGACCTTTTCAATCTGTAACCTTCCCATTCCTACGGAATGAAACACCCGCCTAGTCGAGAAGATTTACATCCTCTCACCTAGACGGGTGTTACCTTTTGTTTACTTTTCCATCAGCGTACAGCTTTAATAATAAAGCCAGCGCATACCATCCCAATATGGCTGAACTTCTCCTCTGGATTCATGTTGCTCATCAAAAAGGTCAAATGCAATTAGCCTAGCCGTATGAAAATCATCAATTCTACGATTATTATATCGAAACACACTTTGTCCTCCATAGAGAACACCCCAACCTGCTCCAAACTTACTTTTCATAATCGTTATATTTTCGCCCTTATACCGTAGCACATATTTTCCTTGCGCGCGTTCCTGCCATTCTCTGCGCATAAAATTTTTCTTGCGATTCAAGCGATTTTTTAGTTCTCTCTCAGACTTTTGAGGGTTGATATAATCGTCCGTCATGTGTTCTGCGCATACGCATCCCACACGCAGTTCGCCATTAAAATCAGAATGCTGTAAAATGTGAACGTAGCGTATTTTCTCTTGTCCACACATTTCGCACTGTTCGTATTCTACGTCATCGCCAAATTCTAAATCCTCACCCAAATCTTCTATTCCTATTTCTTTCCATCCTTTATGCGGAATCCCTTCTCGTTCCCATCTTGCCAATTTTGCTCACCATCCTATTGTTATTCTCCAAGCATTTATTCATGCAGTTCCAATGGCAGACCATCTGGATCAAAGAAAAATGTCATCTTCTTTTGGGTGTAGCTGTCAAATCGAATCGGTTCACATCCTATCCCCATCTGTTCCAGTTCTGCTACAGTGGCTTCCACATCATCCACCCGGAACGCCAAATGCCGCAGTCCGCAGGCTTCCGGTCGATTCACGCGCTTAGGTGGGTTCGGCTCTGCGAAGATCTCCAGCTCAATCGCATCAGCACCCTCACCAACACGCAAATCCAGTTTCCAGTCATTCCGTTCTTCACGGAAGTTTTCTCGTACAATCTCAAATCCCAGCTTATTCACATAGAAGTCTTTCGATTTCTCATAATCTGAAACGATGATTGCCACATGATGAATCGCTGCTAATTTCATTTTCTAGGTTTCGCCTCTCCTTATATGTACCATACTTGCCGAATCGTTGCTGTTGCCAGTTCCAAAAATACCACCACACTGCCGACCACCTGCGGAATCATAAAAATCACAAATCCACCGATCAGCATTTGAAGTGCTTCTATCCCCTGCGATTGTTTCATCAGGAACGAAAGCACTGCTGTTGCCAGCAGCACACTGCCCAGCAGATAGAATATCCATGCCGAACAGCAATGAAGGAACGTCACGAACCATTTCAGTAGCCATACTACGACGAGTAGCGGCAGGGTCAATAAGGTCAATATCAGTTTTGCCAGCTTTCGGGTTATACTCATTTCGTCCTTCTCCTTCCGGTTGGTCTGTTGCCCATATTATAACATACTCTTTGATGTTGTATCATGGGCAACTTCGCCTTTTTGAAATTCATTCTGTGTGTAATGCTCTCACGGCATCCTGTATACTCTGCTCATATTTAAACCGTACTACGATACGCCCACCCTCATGCACATAAACATTTTCAATGAAGGCTGACACCATGCTTGCCGTAAGTCTCGTGCCGTGCAGAAAATTTTCTGCCTGTTCTGCTGCTGCCCGCACCGTCCCTGGAACAACGCTCTTGACAGATTCTTCCGCTTTGAATTGTTCGATTTTGTCCTGCACTTCTGCAATCTTCCTATCGCATTCCAGTTTTTTGCTCTTATAATTGTCCAGGGAGAGCGTTCCTGCCGCGTACTCCTCATACATCCGCATCTTCTCACCTTTCAGATTTTTCAGTTCCTGCTCCATCAAAGTTTTTCGGCGGCTTGCCTTTCTACTGGCTTCTTTTAAGCTCTGTTCTTCCTTTTTAATATCACTATAGAGTGAGTCCAATAGAGAAAGTTCTTTTTTTAATGCCTGAAACACTGCATTTTCAATATCACTGGCCTGATATATTTCCGATGAACATTGGGTCTGACCGATAAGTTCCATTCCCTCTCTGCACCAGAATATGGGAGAAGCCTGTTTGTAGTCATATCCCAGGACTCGTCTGCAATTACCGCATCGAATTTTTCCCTTAAGGGGAAAATCCACGCTTCCCATCACTACTCTATGTCCGTTATTTCTTATGACAAGCTGCGCTTTTTCAAATTCTTCCCGGCTGACGATAGCTTCATGGGTTCCTTCCGTAATGTATTGTTGCCCTTTTGGAACAATGCGAATGATTTTCTTGCCGGAAATCAATCTTTGACTTTTTCCCAGAACCATCGCTCCGGTGTACACATAAGCCGTGAGAATCTTCCAGACGCGAGAACTATCCCAAAGAATCACAGGTGCAATCGTGTAAGTCGTTTCTTTTCCATACGCCTTATGCTCCCGGTTATAAACACTCGGCACAGGAGCATTTTCATCATTCAATGCCATCGCTATTTCTCGCGTTCCCAATCCCAGAATCGCAAGGTCAAAAATGCGACGGACAATTTTTGCCGCTGGAGGGTCAATGATATATGATCCTTTTCTATTCGGGTCAAACTGATAACCAAACGGTGCAGCAGACGCTGTAGAAATACCCTTGCGCCACTTCACTCGGTTGGCTGTCCGAAGTTTCTTTCCTGCATCTCGGCAGTACATGGTGTTTACCAGGTTGCTGACAACCAAATCCATCCCCAAGGTTGTACCATTATAATTGCTGCTGTCATAGTTGTCATTGATGGAGATGAGCCTGACACCCAGTAGTGGAAAAATCTGCTCCATGTATTCGCCCACACCAATGTAATCGCGTCCAAAACGAGACAGGTCTTTTACGATAATGGTATCAATCTCGCCACTGCGCACACCATCCATCATTTTCTGAAAGCCCGGTCTGTCGAAATTGCTGCCTGTGTAACCATCATCCACAAAATCCATCACAGGCAGATTTTGCAGACTCTCTTTGTGGGAAATATACCGCTGGATCAGTTCTTTCTGGTTTTTGATGCTGTTGCTCTTGTCTTTTCCATCTTTACCCAAATCACCGTCTGCCCTTGAAATGCGCTGATACGCTGCAATCATTTTCCCGCACTCTCCTTTCCAAGGTCCGCAAACACATCTTGAAATCCAAATACAATGCGAATCCGCTTATCTGCACTCACTTCGATTCTCTGCACAAGGGATTTTACCAGCTGAGCATCAAATCCAAAGTCATCCAGATGCTCTTCCAAGTTGGAAGTCATATTCAGATATTCTCTGATCTGTTGTTCTACTTCCACCTTTTTGGCTTCTGCTCTCTGCAGTGCTGCTCGCAGGCCGTCATACTGTTTGGAATAATCTTCCCGAATCAATTGATAATCTTCAGAATCCACCACGCCTGCCACATAATCTGCATAAAGCTGTTCTCTTTTCTTTGCCATCTGGCTAACTTTATCCGTCAGGCTCATAATCTCACTTTTTGCACGGTAGACAGGATTCTGCATATCTTCGATTTTTCGCAGCTCTTCCAGAACTTTGCGCTTATCACTAAGCCGAACAATAAACAGATGCAGCTGATCCATTACCAGAGCTTTCAACAACTTTTCCGTAATCTGGTGTCCGATGCACTTATCATCCGCCTGCCTTGCTCTGCAAATATAGTAACAAACCTTTTTACTTTCTTCTGCTCCATGCGGAAGCCTATCAAAATCCATCGATCTGCCGCAGTCTGCACAGAACACCATTCCGGCAAGGTCATTCTGATACTCCGTGCGAATCTGTTCCGATTCAGCTCTTACTGTTTTGAACACCTTCTGATTCTTCGTCAGAATCTCCTGCACCTTTTCAAAATCATCCCTTGCAATGATGGCTGGATGTGTATTTTTTGCCACATACCACTGCTCTTTCGACAAGTCACGTTTGTCCTGCCCAGCAAAAAATCTCTGTGTACTTTTATTGTTGATGGTATCTCCCACATAGGTTTGATTTGCCAGCATATGCCGTACCGAGGTTTCGCCCCATTTTTTATAAGTAACAACTTCCTTTCCCTCAACAATTTTCCGATGCCACTCCCGTGGGGTTGGAACCTTCAGCAGAGTCAACCGTCTGGCGATTTCAAAAATCGCTACGCCCATCAGTACCCACTGGAAAATCAACTGTACATAAAAGGCTGTTTCCGGGTCAATCTCATTTCGTTTTGTCACTGGATTCCGAATATATCCAAACGGAGCATCACTTCCGACTGCATAGCCGGCTTCTTTTTTACGCTGCAGGGAAGTCCACACCTTTTTGGAAATGTCTTTCGCATACATGGTGTTGACCATATTCCGAATCGGGAGAGCCAAGCTTTCCATATCCTCTTTGCGCGTACTATCAAAATGATCGGTGACAGCAATCAAGCGAACACCTAGAAATGGAAATACGGTTTCAATATAGTATCCCGCTTCCAGATAGTTACGGCCAAAACGCGATAGGTCTTTTACAACGATACACTTGATTTTTTTCTGCCGCACATCGTTCATCAAACGGGTAAAGGCCGGGCGCTTGAAATTTGTTCCTGTAAATCCATTGTCAAAATACGTATCTACATAATTTAATTCACTGCTACGGTTAATAAAATCCTGCACCAGTGCAATCTGTGTTTCCATGCTTTCGTTATCTTCATCATCTTCCACCGAAAGCCGTCCATAGATTGCAGTTGGTATCTTTTCTTCATCCAATTCCGGGAACTGCACTGAAACCGTTGCCTGTTCCGGTTGGAGCAAATTCTTTCTACTTTTTCGTGCCATCGTCTGTACCCTCCAATTCTATCCGTTCAAGCATCTGCTTCCATTCCTCTGTTTTCATCGTTAGACTGATTTCTGCCTGTCTATCGCCTAAAAATGTAACCACGACCTGTTCAATGTACTTTTTCACAAAATTACGATCCAGTGCCTCTGGGGTCTTATATTGTTCCATCTGCTGAATCCACGGATTTCGCAAACTCAATGCCCGTTCCCATACCATTGTATTTTCCATGATTGTTGTAAGCTGTTCATTCAGCTTTCGATGGGCTTCTTCATAATCCAGCACTTCAGCCTGATATTGTTCTTCCGTGATTTCATCAGCCATATAGCTTTCATACAACGGTACACGGCGAAACTGTTCCATATTAAGTTCAGCCAGAATGGTCTTCATCTGCATCGAACTATCAGCTCTTACTGCTTCAATTGCTTTTCTGCCAGCTCCCTGCTGAATTGCGGAGTACATCTTTTCTTCTTCCCGATGTTCTCTCTCCATAGCATCTATCACCTTTTTATATACAGATGCAGCCGGAGCTTTCAATTCCTTTCCATTCTCCTTATGAGCACGGCAGTAGCTGCAATAGAATAGTTCTTCTCCCGTTTTCTTATCCTTATGCCAATAAAGTGGACGTCCACAGGTACAAATGATGCGCTTTGCAAGAGGATTCGGTTTTTTATATTTTTTCCGAGTTGATATTTTGTTTTCACTCTGCTGCATATTGCAAGGAAGCGCATAAAACTGTTCTTTTGTCATGTACGGCTCATGGCAGTTCTCTGCAATAATCTGACGGCTTCCGTTTGCCGTTGCACCCGTATATGTTGGATTTCTGAACAATCCCCTCAGATTATCCGATGTCCACAGATCAGATTCTCCCTCATATGGTTTTCCCTGAATTCTTTTTTTGTGCCTCATCGGTGGTTCGACATTCTGTTCATTCAACCATTTTGCAATATCGCCCATCTTCTGTCCCGATGCATATCTGGAAAAAGCTTCGCTCAGATACGGAGCAACCTCTTCATCCTTTACCATGTTGCTTTCACCATTCCTGCGGATATAACCATACGGAACGGAATTGGTCAGCCGGAATCCTGCGCCCTGCTTCTTCCTCCATGCAAACATGATTTCTGCGTGCATCTCGCAGCGTTTCTCCTCAAAATAGTCCTCAACCTCTTTTCGACTGGCAGTTCTGGTATCCAGTCCTTCTTCCAGAACGATCAGATCCACGCCTGTCTCATAGAGAGTTTCCTTGATTGCATGACGCGCCGCCGGGAAGCCAGGCCCACAGTAATACATAGATGCTACAATGATGCAGTCAAATTTTCGCCCCACTCCGTCATCAATCATTTTGTCAAATGCCGCACTTGCGTTTTCTACACTTTTACGGTCAGAATACTTTTTCTGTAAATCGAACTCTTTATGTTCAGCCAGGTATTCTGCAATACGCTGATTCTGGTCGGCAATCGTCAGTTCACCTTTATGGTTTTTCCAAGGCATCGTCCGAGTATAGCTTACACATTTCATACTGTACTCCCCTCCGTTTCCGTTGTCGGAACACTGTTGCAATATTCCAGTACATTGCGGATTTCCTGGTCGAAGCGATATTGGATGTGAATGTGCTCTTTATCATAGACTGTAATGCTTTCCACCAGTTCTACCAGGACACGACGATTCAGACTCGTTAAGTTTTGATAGGATTTAAAATCTTCGATCCACGGCAAATGTTCCACATCCAGATTGTTCAGGCTATCCAGCTGACGGTTCATTTCCGTTTTTGCCTTACGGATATTTTCGACTTTTTCGTTAAAGGAACGGCTGAACTCTTTATACTCATCCTTACTGACAATGCCGTTACTCATATCTTCGTAAAGCTGACGGCGCAGGGTCTGGTATTTCTGTTCTTCCTGTTCCAGCATTTTCATGTGCTCTTCTACCGATTTTAACCTGCGTTGATTTTTGGGAATCTCGTTGATTTCATCTAGCCGCTGTTCCAGTCCACTGATTTGCTGAATCTTTCCCTGCAACGCAGCCAGCACCACTTCTGCTAATTTACTTTCGCTGATGAGGTGTGAAGAACAGCCCAGGCCGTTATGATTTGTGATACAGTGCAGATAAACATACTTCTTTCCATTTTTTGATACAGTGCGCCGCACCATATTCTGTCCGCAGCCCCCGCACCGAACCATACCTGAAAAGAGATTGACTGTCTGCTGTCCTTTCGATGCACAGGTGTCCAGCTTCAAAACTTCCTGCACGGTGTCAAACAATTTCTGTGGAATGATGGCCTCGTGCATATTGGGAACTTTGATCCAGCCGGATTCTTCTACGTCACGGATTTTCTTAATCTTGTAATTAATTTTCTGCCGTTTACCCTGCACCATCGTTCCGGTGTAAACTTCATTCTTCAAAATTCGAAGTACCTGAATCGCCTGCCACTTTGCATGAGTTCCGGCCTTGAAGCCGCTGTGATAATTCAATCCACATAGACGCTTGTACTCACTGGGAGCCAGAACCCCCTCGCTGTTCAGCTGTTCCGCAATAACCTTTGCGCTCATGCCTTCCAATTTTCTGCGATAGATAGAACGAACAACATCTGCTGCATACTCATCCACCACCAACCGGCTTTTGTTCCGTTCATCTTTGCAGTAACCGTACATTGCATACCCGCCGATGAACTCTCCCTTGCGCCGCTTAATGTCCAACTGGCTCCGAACCTTAATGGAAATGTCCCTGCAGTAGGAATCGTTCAGCAGATTTTTGAAGGGAACCACGATGCTATCTGAATCACTGCTCTCAGTGTTCGCGTTATCGTAGTTATCATTGATGGCGATGAACCGAATCCCCATCATTGGGAAAATCTGTTCCAGATACTTTCCCATCTCAATGTAGTTACGGCCAAGTCGAGACAAGTCCTTGACTATGATGCAGTTGATTTTGCCGGATTTGATGTCCTCCATCATCTGCGTAAAGCCTGGTCGCTCAAAATTAGTTCCCGTGTAACCATCATCTGCATATTCTCCTACCAAATGCAGTTTTGGTCGTTCTGCAACGAAATCCCGAATCAGTTCTCTCTGATTTCCGATGCTGTTGCTTTCAGCCTTATCTCCGTCCTCGATAGACAACCTCAGATAGGCTGCTGCTCGTATGTCCTTATTCTTTTCCTTATAAAAAAACAAAGCCATTAAACCTCCTGTCTCCACGCAATTCGCATGGTAAAATCCAGAAAGTTAATGGCTTTTGATTGCACATATTTACTTAACCCGTCTGTATTCTACCAAGCTGCGGCACGAAAATCAAGCTGTAGCGCACAATTTTAAAAAATCTTTTTTTCAGTGTTTCCCCATACTCTGCAAGAGGCAGTCCCACAGTTCACTGCCTTCTGGTCGGAACGATTCATACACGGTGATGCCCTTAATAATGATTTTTCTGTGATGGTCAGGCTCCGTGCGCTCCTGCTTCACTTTTTCGTCCAGTCGCTCTTTCTGCTTCATCGGATCAATCCCCCTTTACTAATAGGAATCCAGAAGGGCATTTTGGAATACAGTTTTTGAAAGAAATTCAAAAAAAATCTGGAAAGTGTATTCCAAATAAAGGCTGCGGATTCCTATTTATAGAAGCACTTCTTTTTCTGATGGCAAGGCCTATACTGCAACACCAGGGTTTCCCTGTCTTAGAGCAAGATTCGCCTATGGTAACTCAAAACTCACTTTCGTGATTTTTCATTCCCGGCAATCTTGATGGGGATTCCGTTCCCCATCCCCACGGCACGCACAAAATCTTGGATTTTGGCTATCTGGCTCCACATGAATGTGTTCGCAGCCGAACGCCTACGGCTTATCGGGAGTTGCTTCGCAACTATAAAATGCAGGAGGATCACACTATGGCTCGCCCCAAAAAGGATGAAAGCATCAAACGGACTAAGAATGTAATGGTTCGTTTTACCGATGTGGAGTACGCACTGGTTTCGTGTTCTGCTGAACAGGCTGGCTATCCCGTTGCCGTTTATGTAAGGAAACAGGCCATAACCGAAAAACTTCACGTTCATTACAACATCGTTGCCGACATTGCAGAACTGCGGGATTTTGCAAGGCAGCTCTCTCATATCGGAAACAATCTGAACCAGATTGCAGCCTTCTTTAACAGCGGTGGTATCCAATCTCGCGCTATGTTGGAAGAGATCAATCGTTGCATGACCGACCTCCGCTCCATGCGGAAAGATATTGCTGAATTGGCAGGTGATTATCGTGGCAATCTTAAAACACGTCGCAGGTAAAAGCGCAGACTACGGTGCGGCACTCGACTATTTGAAATATGAGCACGATGAGGTCTTGAAGAAACCTCTGCTGGATGCAAATGGAAACTGGGTGCTCCGCCGGGATATTCTGCTGGATGGCATAAATTGTGAACCGGAACTTTTTGATGTAGAGTGTGAAATGCTCAATGCACAGTACCATAAAAATCAGAATTATGATGAAATCAAGACACATCATTATCTCATCAGCTTCGATCCTGCGGATAAAGATGAATGCGGACTCACAGGAGAACGAGCGCAGGCCATCGGCATGGAATATGTAGAAACAAATTTTCCTGGCCATCAGGCATTGGTCTGTACCCACATGGACGGGCATAACGGCAGCGGCAATATCCATGTACATATCGTAATCAACAGTTTGCGAAAGCTGGATGTTCCGCAAAAGACCTTTATGGAACGTCCCATCGACTGTAAAGCTGGCTACAAGCATCACCTGACGAAAGATTACCTAAAGCATTTACAGCAGTCGCTTATGAACATCTGCATGAGAGAAAATCTCAATCAGGTCGATTTGCTTTCCCCATCTGTCAACAAAATCACGCAGCAGGAGTATTATGCTAAACAGCGCGGGCAGATCAATCTGGACAAATTGAACGCTGAACTTGTTGCAGAAGGCTTCACACCCATGCGAACCAAATTTCAAACCGAAAAGGACAAACTGCGGGATGCCATTACTGCGGCGGCAAAACGAGCAAAATCATTTGAAGAGTTCAGCCGACAGCTTCAAGCTGAATCCGGTATTTCTGTCAAGGATCACCGTGGGCGATTCAGCTATCTTTTACCGAACAAGGAGAAATACATTTCTGCCCGAACACTAGGAACCAGTTTTGACCGCAATCATCTTCTGATGCTTTTTGAAAGCAATGCTCTCGCCGCTGAAAAAGAAAAACTGCAATGGAGTGTTGCTGACCCCATTGCAGTTCTCTATATCAAATCGAATCTTCGTTTAGTTGTGAATCTGCAAGACTGCGTAAAGGCTCAGCAGAGCCGCGCCTATGCACAGAAAGTCAAGATTTCCAATTTGCAGCAGATGGCAAATACCATCGTCTATATACAGCAGCACGGCTATGACAGCTATGACGAATTGAAAAAGGCGCGGGATGAACTCTCCGCTAAAATGTCAGATGCCCGCAACACCGCGAAGTCCACGGATGCCGATTTGAAACGGTTGAATGAACAGATTCACTATCTGGGGCAGTATCTCTCCACAAAAGCCACCTATAAAGAATTTCTACAGGCCAACAATAAGAAGATTTACCGTTCTGAGCATCAAGATGAAATCGCCAAATATGAGGAAGCCGCTCAATTCTTAAAACGCAGTTCCCCGGATGGCACGATTCCCACTATGAAGGATTTGCGGGCTGAGAAAGAAAAACTGCTATCTATACGAACTGCACGGTACGAAAGCTATACCTATTTCAAAGACTACTATCACGAACTGCAAACCGCTTGTCAGAATGTTGATATGATTCTTGAAACAGAACATACACAGCAGCACAGCCGTACACAGCCTAAACGCAATCACGAACCATCTCTTTAAATAACTGCATAAAAAGAGCCAGCCACAAGACTTCACTCTGAAAGTCCTGTGGCTGGCTTGCTTTACGGAAAATACTTTTTAATTTTTAAGAGTTCTCTCCTGCTGTTGCTGCTGTCCCTGTTCTTTCTGCTTTCGCTCATCCAGTTTGATATGCAGCCGATCCAACACTGAAACTCTGTTGCCAATGACACGCGGCTTTTTCGGGTTGTTGTTGACACAACCATCAATCATATTGTAGTTCTGCTCTGTGCCAGACTCCCTCGCCCTTTCATACGTTCCATTCGTCAGGCACTTTTCATGTTCTGTTATATCCTGCTGTTTCTTTTCAGCACGACGAACATATTCCGAAATAGTGGCCCGAACATTTTCAAAGCCGCTCGGTGCCTCTGTCACAAATACACCTTTACTGTCTACCACTATTGGAGAAACAGCATCTCTGCGCTGCTCATTCCGCATCATAAAGAAGCAGACACCCTCTACAACTTCACTATCATACGGGAGCCATGTTCCTGTTTTTCCATCGACCTGGTAATTGGGAACCATGAGGGCAACAACATTTCCGGCAGAGTCTATATCCGTAAAACCGCCAAACTCAACCAGCTCGTCTTTATCGACATAGAAGAATTTTCGCTTTTCTTCTTCGTCCCATACCATAACATCACTGACTCCGAACGGACGACCGATAAATGTATTTGGTCTTTGTTCTTCCAGACGCCCTCGAACTGTCACTGGCGTTTCACTCGGTCCTACCTGCCCCTTATAAGCACTTTGGTAATTCTGATGATGAATCAGAAAACCATCCTCTATCTGCTGTGCATAAGATTTTGCCCTTTGCTTATGATGAATCTCCTTGATTTGGAAAACTCTGACCTGTTTATTCATCTGCCACCCTTTCTGCTTTCTGATTCGGTTCATCCGGTTTGTACCACTCCAGTTCCAGCCCCTTGAACTGCTGCTCGTTCAGCTGCTGCAGCTTCTGGATGCTCTGCTGTATAAGCACAGCCATCTCTGCATCCTCTGCCACAAGCTGCTGAACTTCCGTCAGCGTCTGAATCGTACCTTTGAGCGTTTTCTGCTCAAACATCGCCACCAGCATCAGTTCCAGTTCATCAAAACGCACATTCATCATAATTCCATTCCTTTCGATTTTGCTTTTTTCGGCTTATCCTGTTCCTGCGCCGGCTGCTCCTGCTTCTTTGCTTTCAGGCTATGCAAAGCTTCCAGAACAGACTTCCTCGTATTGCTGCGTTCCTGCTCCTTGCTCTTCTGCCGTGCCTCCATCAGTTTTTCCATATCGGAAATAGCCTGCTGCACCAACTTATCATCCCTGAAGTAGTTGATGGAATTGATATTCTCGCGTTGCACTTTATCGTTCACGACCAGCTCATACATTCCTACAAAGCCTCCATCTTCCTCGATGCAGAATCCAATGCACTTGTCGGCGTTCATTCGTTCGGACGGAATCTTGTCATAGGCTTCCAAGGCTTCTTCCATGGTCATATGATCGTGGAACTCTCCCGCAAATGTAAACTCCAAGCACTCCGCAACGTAAAAGCTGAGCGTTTCTTCCGGTGCAGGTCTTTCTGCAGCGAGTTTTTCTTTCAAAACTTCTGCCTGTTGTTCAGCTACCGTATCAGCCTGTTCCCTCAGTTCTGCCGCGTCCATGATCTTGCCCTGTGCTGCATCACAGCCGAACTCTGCCAGCAGCTCCGTCATAGCCTCCTGCACAGGCTTATCTCCGTCCGTTTCGAGAATACCGCCATCCCGTTCCGTGAAGTCCTTATTATATAAGGTATAGTCGAAGCCATCGTCACAGGTCTGGATGTGAAAATAGGCATCCGGCAATTCATAGGACAGCTCCACATCCTGCACGGCTAACGCCCCCTGCAACGGCTGGACAACATGATTCTGGATATACGGGTTATCCCAGCCCGGAACCATTTTGTAGTCCTCCACGATGGTGTCAATACCGTTCTTGCATTGCAGAACATCCAGCACCCCCGGCAACGGATCAGGATTTTTCTCCACGCCCAAGGCTTTCATGTAATGGTTCGGAAGTGCCTGATACTGTGACATTGCATCGTCCAGATTGCCAAACCGCTTAATTTCAAGCGGAACAGCCTGCCGGTTCTCGACCACATAGAATCGCTTTACAAATGGCTGCTCCTGCTCCAGCTTTTTCTGCGCTTCTAGTTCATCCCGGTACATCGTCACAAAGCCATCCAAAACAGCCGGATGGCTGGAAACCACCCAATCTGCTCGGAATTTAATGATTCTCGCGTTATTTTCCGGAGTGCCGACCTGCTCTGCCCATTCCTTATTGCTGGGAGAAAAGCGGCCATCATAGTTTTTGTAGCGCAGGGTATTCGCCAGAATGTATCCCACACGCTCCATACCATACTGCCGCACCACCTGATTCACTGCATCATCGCCAAGGTGCATCCCGTCATAGTTGTCCGCAATCGCTTCATGGATTGCCTGCTTACACTCGCCGTTCAGCCGATAGGAGGTACGGTATAAATCCACCTCGTCATTTTCTTTGGCATAGCTGAACGGCTCATAGTAGACAGGCACATCCGAATAGTCCTGCGCGCTGTTGTCCGGCACCGGCGCAGCCTTTTCAATGATCTCCGATACCACATCATCCTTATTCGGCATATTCCATTTTTCAGAAAGATACTCTTTTACCGCATCCAGAAATTCATCATCGAAGCCGTTCCACAAATCCTCTGCCACCAGCTTGCCCTGCTCATTGACTGCAACGCAGGCCGCCATGTCGCCGTGTTCCTCATGTTCAAGCAGAAAGAACTTCTCGCCGCCGACTTCCGTTTCATCAACGGCATACCATGTGCCGAGATGCCCCTCGACTGCGATGTGGTCGGAGTCACCGTGGATCAGTCCATTTCTTTTCTGCTGCTGTTCCCCCATAAACTCTCGCACGGTCAACTCTGCGCCCGTGAAGTTCAGCCCTTCCTCACCCAGTTCCAGCCGCCCGTCTGCGCCAAGGTCAAGTTCTTCTGCCATCAGGACAGATGCCGCATGGTTCACCACCACAGTTTTCTCCACTGTAATGGGCTGGCCGGGGTCATAGTCCGAACCGCGCAGATCATAGCGATATAAGCCCTCCGGCACTTCTTCATCCCGCAGTCGGCCATTGCTGAAAAGACCGGGCTTATCAAAGATTTCGATTTCCTGCAATTCTTCGTTCAAAAGGTTTTCTTTCTGCAACTCCATATTCCTTTCCTTGAAAAATTCCGGCAACTCGGCAAAGCCGATGCTGTCTACATAGTAGGCTTTGATCGACTTGCCATCGTTCAGCACCACAACATCACTGACGGAAAGCGAATGCCCTGTAAAATCCGCTGGACGCTGGATATTGAAGCGTTCGTAAATGGCTTCCAGCGTATCTTTTTCCGTAAGAGGCGCGGTATAGACCAGTTCATAGTCTGCACGGTTTACTTCCATCCCGTGCCGCTTTACAAAGTCCAGATTCATAAAGCGGTAGTCGTGTTCCTGGTCACGGGCAGTGATCTGGTAGATGCCAAACTGCTTTTCGCTGCCAGAAAGCAGCTTCTGCTCCTTGACCAACGCATCCAGCCGGGTTATCAGCTCTGCCGCCTTTTCTGCGAACTCTCCCTCTGATTCCTCCACTGCAACTTGCAGCCATTCCCTGATCGGCTGAATATCCCCAGCCTGAATCTGTTCTTTCAGTACTTCAACTGCCTGTTCCCGATCCTCCACACTGTCCTTATAGTGGTAGAAATCGAAGTCGAAGGCGAAATCATCAAGGTCTGCCGCCAGCTTTTCAACGGGTGCTTTCTCGCTGTTTTCCATTGCTTTCTGCTTGTCCTTTTCCAAATCTTCCTTGGCAATCTGGAAATAGTCACTTCCACGTTCAATTTCTTCACGCTCTGTGACAAGAACCGGCCACGGACTGATACGGATAAGATAAATCTGCTTGCCCTCATCAAACAGGCGCAGAGCCTGCTCCCGGCTTACCACCGTCAGTGCAGCGTCCGGGCGGGCATACTCATCTTCCAGATACTCTTCGTTTTTTTCCAGCAAAATTGCACTCCATGCGTCCGCCTTGATTCCGAAAATGCCATCATGCTGTTCAATCTCTTCCTGACTGGCGAAATCTCCTGCCGTGCCATCCTGAAACAGCGGGTAAATCCGTTCGCCCAGCCGATGCCACTCCCGTGCGCCTTCCTTTTTCAGCGGCAGCACATCATCTTTCCGGTAGCCGTAGTCGTGCATTTCGGAAAGTCCAATCATCCCATCCGGGAGATTTTCGATTTTCTCCTGTGCATCGTACATCAGGCGGTTGACTTCTTCTTTGTCATCCTCGGCCAGTGCAACCGCCAGACCGCTCACCAGTTCTTCCGTTGCTGCCCGGTCATCCAGCTTGAAAGCAAAATTCACGATAAGGTTTCGTTGCTCATCATCGAAAATCGTTTTTTCCTGCTCCTTGTCGGCAATCAGCTTTTCCGCGTACTGCATCGCGGTCATGCGCTCTGCGCTCCTTTCCGCCACCGCCGCTTCCAGCTTTTCCAGAAAATCGGCTGCGGTCAATCGAATCGTATCCATCGAATCTTTCAGTTCCTTCATCTCCTTGCCGCTGGCCCAGCTTGCCACATACGGAAATGAATAATCGGATGTGTCAATGTCCAGAGCCGAGCAGACCGTAAATGCAATGCTTTCGGCTTCGGTTTCCTTTGTAAGCCGGTCTTTTTCCTCGCCGCACTGCTTCATGAAATCGCTGTTATGCAGCATCGCATGAGCAACCTCGTGGATCATCGTTTTTATGGTCTGGCTCTCGCCCATGCCGACCTGAATGCAGATTTCTTTGTCTGCATCACTGTAATAGCCTTTGGCATCCCCTTCGATTTCATCAAACCGCATCGGCACAGGCGATACCTGCTCGATTGCCGCCGTAAGTAGCGCATAGTCTTTGACGCTGGCCGTCAGTTCGTTCACTTCCAGCGACGGAATCGGTTCCCCATCCGTCTGCGATATATCAAAAACTGTCGTCAATCGGAACCTCGGAACCACATACTCCACCCGTTCCATTTCCGGCTCACCGTTTTCGTTCAGCACAGCCAGCCCCGTATCCGCGTCGATTTTCTCGCGTTCTTCCACTTCCTTGATGGGAGCCGGAGCAATGATCTGGATGCCCTTTTCGCCTTTTTTGACGTAACGGTTGAACTTATTCTTCCATGCGTTAAACCCTGCCACCAGTGTGGCATCAGGCCGCTGCATAGCGATCAACAGTGTATTGTTGAAACTGTAATTATGGAATTTTGCCATCGTGCGCAGGTATGTCGTGTACATTTCCGATGTAAAAATGTCTTTTACGCCCTGCTCCAGCCGTTCCGTGATTTCTTTCATCTGCTGTTTGCGGTCAACTGCCATGCAAGCCCTCCTTTTTCTTGACCCATCGTGTTTTCATCTGGTGCGGATACTGGTCTGTCCGTTTCGGTGCTTTTGCACCGTTCCATTCCAATCCTCCGGCTCTGCCCTCACAGGTGTAGCCGGCAGCTTTCAGGGAGCTGCCATTCTCCGTGTCCAGAATGTAGGTAACAACTTTGTTGTAGCCCATGGCCCGTGCTGCACGATATGCCGCCGCATACAAAATACTGCAAGCGTTCGGCGTTCCATCCGTACACAGGCGATTGACTTCCAGCGTATAGCCATCGTCCAGCCTCCGCGCTACGGGCCTGCCGCAGATAGCAACGCCCACCAATGCGCCATTTTCCGATACGCCAATGGAGAACTTATGCCCTCGTGTCGGCTTATGATGGCGGTGATACTGCTGGACAAATGCGTTTGCCGTTTTCAGATTGATCGGTGTTAAAGTAAGCAAATTTCCTCCTTCCTCAAAAACACCCCGCCAGATAAACTGGCGGGGCTGCTCATTTACAGTTCCATATCGTGACTTTTCCGCTTCAGGGATTTCTGCGGCTCTGCCTGCTTTGCATGAAGCTGTGCCAGCACAGAAGGTTTCCGCATATTATCCGCAGTGCGTTCTGCAACGCGGCCTGCATAGTTCACAGGCTGGCGCAGCCTATCTGCGACTTCGGTTTCGGCTGCATCCTCATCCACTCCCAGCGCATCCTCACTACCCTTTTCATCCATGTTGAGCAGAGAGTTCAGCTCCGCAAGGCGCGCAGATTTTTCAGCCAGTTCCGCTTCCTGTGCAAAGGGACGTTTGGCTTCTTCCTTTGCCTGCGCCAACTGCTGTTCCAAGGTTTCCAGTCTGCGTTCCACCTGCGGCAGCGTTCTTTCAATGCCTGCCAGCGCATTGGTAACGCGCAGAATGTTACCCTGCGGGTCTTTACCGACTTCCATCGAGTAGTTCCATGCACCCTTGATGGACAGGCGGAACACCTTATCGAAGTTGTCAAACCGGGAATGCAGTTCAAACGCACCGTAGCTGCCGATTCTGCCCTCGGTGCCTGCTGCTTTCAAAGCCTTGCAAGCCTCGATAATGGCTGCACCTGCTTCCTTGCGTTCGCTGTACACCTTACCGCTGATTTCCATAGAGAAGTGGTCTTTGTCCTGCGCCAGAAGCGGCTTTGCCGCTTCCATATCGGTTTTCAGTGCTTCAATCTGACCCTGTGCCACAGCGATTTCTCGCGGATAGCGGCGTGCAATATCCGATTCCAAGCTATAAATCTGACTGGTGTGATTGGCTTTCAGCAATTTCAGCTTACTTACCTGAATATCCAAATCCATCTTTTCCTTGATGTAGGGATTGCCCGTTGCCAGTGCCTTGATTTCGGCATAGGACAGTGCGGTATCGTCCACATCATCGCAGGCACGAACAGGGGATTTGGAAGTCATGATCTGAGAAATGAACTTCTGCTTATTTTCCAGAATCTGCCACATGTACGAATCAAACGTATTTTCAGTGACGTAACGATAGATTTTCACCTGCTTATTCCGGTTTCCCTGCCGGAGAATACGTCCCTCCTGCTGTTCCAGATCAGACGGCTTCCACGGGCAATCCAGATGATGCAGGGCAATCAATCGATCCTGAATATTGGTTCCTGCGCCAAGTTTCGGCGTAGACCCCATCAGGATACGCACCTGTCCGGCACGCACCTTTGCAAAAAGCTCTGCCTTTTTGGTTTCCGTGTTGTACTCGTGAATGAACGCCACTTCTTCACGGGGAACACCTCTCGCCACCAGCTTCTCCCGCACATCATCATAAACATTGAATGTACCATCGGCTTTTGGTGTCGATAAGTCACAGAAGATCAACTGTGTTCCCTTATCCGCCGAAGATTCTTCCCAGACCTTGAACGCATTGTCCACACAGCGATTCACTTTACTCTCCGGCTCATCCGGCAGCATCTCGTTCATAAGCCGCTGGTCGAGTGCCAATTTCCGGCCATCGTTTGTAATTTTGAGCATATTATCGAATCTGGGATTCACATTGCCGTTACGCACGGCCTCGGCACGGTCTGCAAAGGAACTCACCATTTCTTCCTGCGTTTTGCTCGGTTTCAGCACTTCGTTGATGTACTCCGCTTTCGGCACAGGCAGGTTCAGCATATCCGCCGTCTGCACATCTGCCGATTCCTTGAACAGAGAAATCAGCTCCGGCAAATTGAAGAACCGGGCAAAACGTGTTTTCGCACGGTAGCCGGTTCCTTCCGGGGAAAGCTCGATTGCCGTAACGGTTTCGCCAAAGGATGCCGCCCAGTCGTCAAAGTGGCTCAGACCCATTTTCTGCAAGGTATCGTACTGGAGATACCGCATAATGGTGTACAGTTCTACCATCGAATTGCTGACCGGGGTTCCCGTTGCAAAGGTCACGCCTTTGCCGCCTGTCAGTTCGTCCAGATACTGACACTTTGCAAACATATCGCTGGACTTCTGTGCATCGGTCTGGGCGATACCTGCGATATTCCGCATTTTTGTGTAGAGGAACATATTTTTATAGAAATGGGACTCGTCCACAAACAGGCGGTCAACACCCAGTTCCTCAAATGTAACCACATCATCCTTTCTCGTCTGGTCGTTCAGCTTTTGCAGCTTTGCTTCCAGTGTTTTCTTTGTTTTTTCCATCTGCTTGACCGTAAAACTGCGGCTGTCCTCACTCCGGGCATCGGCCAGAGCCAGCGTAATGTCGTCGATCTGACGCTCTACAATAGCTTTCTGTCGTTCCGGGGAGAGCGGCACACGCTCAAACTGCGAATGACCGATCACGATGGCATCGTAATCGCCGGTTGCGATCCGGGAGCAGAACTGCTTACGGTTGCTCGGTTCAAAATCCTTTTTTGTTGCCACCAACACATTCGCATTGGGATAAAGCCGCAGGAAATCTGCGCCCCACTGCTCGGTGAGGTGATTCGGCACCACATAGAGGTTTTTCTGCGACAGGCCCAGCCTGCGGCTCTCCATGCCGGCAGCTATCATCTGGAAGGTCTTGCCTGCGCCCACACAATGAGCCAACAGCGTATTGTTACCGTACAGAATGTGCGCCACAGCATTTTTCTGGTGCGGCATCAGAGAGATTTCCGGGGTCATGCCCTCGAAGCGGATATGACTGCCATCGTACTCACGGGGCCGAATCGCATTGAAAATCCGATTATAGGTCGCACACAAATCCTCGCGGCGATCTAAATCTTTGAAAATCCACTGCTTAAACGCTTCCCGAATGGATTCCTGCGCCTGCTGTGCAAGCATGGTTTCCTGCTTATTCAGCACACGGTGGTCGCCATCCGCATCGTGAATCGTATCGTAGATTTTGGTATCCCGGAGGTTCAGCGCATCTTCCAGCAGCTTATAGCCGTTGACGCGCAGGGTTCCGTAAGTGTTGGTGACAAGCGGATTGCCGCGATCCAGCGACTTGCCAGAAATATTCCATGCACCGGAGATTTCGGAATAGGTTGCCTTAATGTCAATACCGGCATAGTAGTTCGGGGTCTTGAACACTTCTTTCATAAACTGCGTGATGTACTCCGGCTTTACCCAGTTTGCACCCAGCCGCACTTCGATTTCCGAAGCATCCAGGTCTTTGGGCTGTACCCGTTTCAAGTAATCCACATTGATCTGGTACTCTGCATGGTTCACCGCAAAGGTTTCTGCCGTGGCTAGTTTTTCACGAACATTGCCGGACAGGTATTCATCCGAGGTTTCCCACTGCTGTGTCACAGGATTTCGGAAAATCGCACCTGCCAGTTCATCCGTGATCTCCTGTTCCGCTTTGCCGCAGAGCTGCACCATAAACGGCATATCCACCTTTGCTTTCTCTCCAATGGAAAGTGCCAGGGCTTCGCTTGGCGTGTCCACTGAGGTAACAGGCTCCGGCTTACGGATGGTACGTTTGGTGAAAATATCGGCCAGCCGTTTGAGATTCTTCTCCTCATCCAGAATTTCCAGAGATGCCAGCAGACAATAGCTGCTGTCCTGTCGGAACGCCCGCTTGTTGGCCGTGCTGTTGATAAGGCCATACTGCGCCTTAAATGCGGTGTACTGCTGTTTCAGTTCATTCTGCAAAAGCTGAACTTCTGCATCCGAACCATCATGCAGCTGACAATCCAACAGCTTCCGGGTGGTTTCCCGCAGAGCGATCATGCCCAGCACCCGCTCTGCAGTTACGGCAGGCAGTTCTACCTTGTTCATAAAGGAGTTTTCACGGTAGTAAATCTGCCCATCCACGTTCGTGAAGCTGAAATTCTTCACACTTGGGTCTGCTGGAATAGGTTCTTCCTGCACATCCAGTTCATCGTCAGAGATTTCCGGCTCCGTGATGGTAGCCTGGATGTTGCCGACCGCCTCTTTTAGCTGCTCGGCAAGGTCTGCGCCCTCGATGGGCTTGACCGTGGTTTCCTGCTTGCCATACTGAGTGCTTTCGGTGGTGATCTCCCCCAGCACCATCTCAGGATGCTGCGCAAAATACTGGTTGATGGAATATCCTTCCGGCGTTTCACCGAGATCCACCCAGTCAGCCCGTTCCACCGCTGCACGGTCACGCTTCTGCAGGAACAGAATGTCAGCAACCACGCCCGTGTTGGCATTGCGCTGGAACGCATTGTTCGGCAGACGAATCGCGCCTACCAGATCAGCGCAGTTGGCAAGATACTCACGGACAGAGGAATCCTTCTTATCCATCGTACCGCTGGACGTTACCACCGCCACCACGCCTCCTGGACGCACAAGGTCAAGGCTCTTGGCGATAAAATAATCGTGGATGAGGAAATTGTGGCGGTCATACCGCTTGTCCGGTACTTTGTAATTGCCGAAAGGTACGTTGCCCACAACACAGTCAAAAAAGCTGTCTGGGAACTGCATCGTTTCAAAGCCCTGCACTGCAATCTTGTTTTTCTGGTACAACTGCTGTGCAATGCGGCCTGAAATGCTGTCCAGCTCCACACCGTACATCCGAATCTTTTCCATGCTGTCCGGCACCAGACCCATGAAATTGCCGACACCACAGGACGGTTCCAGCACATTGCCTTTGGACAATCCCATATTGCCCAGAGCTTCATACATTGCCTTGATGACCGTAGGGGAAGTGTAAAACGCATTCAGGGTACTGGCACGGGCTTCCTTATACTCATCTGCCGTGAGCAGGGATTCCAATTCAGCGTGTTCCTTTGTCCAGTCCGCATTGTTTTCATCGAACGCTTGCGGAATACCGCCCCAGCCCACATACCGGGAAAGGATTTCCTGTTCCTCCGCTGTGGCTTGCCGTTGCTCTGCATCCAGCGTTTGCAGCACCCGAATGGCCTCCACATTGGCTTTATACTTTGTTTTCGGTCCTCCTGCACCGAGATCATCATCCGTAATGCGGAAGTTCATAGGCTCCTGTTTGGGCTGTGCAGGCAGGTCAGTTTCTGCTCCACTGTCCAGCGGAAGATTGTGCTGCCGCCTTGCATGGTTGACCTCTGCCGGAGTCATGGGCTTCTGCGTCAGCGGTTCCAGGGCTTCCTCTGCTGCTGCACGGCTGATGGCATCCGTTCTGTTCTGCACATCTGCGATCAGCTGCATCTGTTCCGGCGGAAACTCAGGATTGAGCAAATCTTCCAACTCGCCGCCCGATTCTGCCACCGAATAGATCACATCCATCTGCTCCGGGGAAAAATCCTCATAGACCACACCTGCATTGTGCAGAGCTGTAAAGACTGTGATTTCCACCGCTTCTTCCATCGGCACATCTGCCTGTTCGTACAAATGCCGAATGTACTCCAGCGGTTCCGTTCGGAAGATCGGATACCGAGCTTCTTTTGCAAGGGTCATGTCCTGCAAGCTGACCGTTCCCTGTTCAAAGTTGACCGAATCCACACGGAACTCTCTATCGTCCAGTTCAATGATGGTATTGACTGGCAGATATTCCTCTCTGCGGAAATACTTTGTCTGCGCATGGGTTCCATCTTCCTGCTGACCGGACAGATAGACGCTCTCCCCCTGTTTCCAGAGTTTCATTGCCTGTGAAGCCCACTGTTCACGCGGAAAACCAGATACCTCAACCTTGCCGAGTGCGGTATCCTTTTCCAACAGCTTGCTGCCAAGAAGTTCTGAAACGCGCTTTGCATCTTCGCCGTAAAACTCAAAATTGCTGTGCTGCTCATAGCCGACCAGCGCATCCGGGTAACGCTCTTTCAGCGCGTTATACTCGTTGGCGGCATCCAGCGGCAGTGGCTGCAGCGTCTGCTCCGAAGGCTTTTCATCTGCAAGGGGCGCATCTTTTTGGGGTTTCTCAACCGTTGCGACGATTGACTGCTCTTTCGATTGCGGCTCCTGCTCCATGAAGTCAAACATGGACATCTGCCCCTGTTCAGAAACCGCAATCTCAACAGCCCTCTTTTTTTCCGGGAAAATCGTGTACGTTCCCTCGACATACTGGTGAAGGATAGAGAGGGATTCTGCCTTTTGCTCATATTCTTCCGAATCTAGCGGCATGGACAGCAGTGCATTGTCCATCTGCTCCAGCAGTTCCACCGCCTGTTCAGGGGCTTCCAGCTTTTCAACGAGAGCCTTTCGTCCTTCTTCATGGTAAAGGTCTTGCGGATAAGGCCGCTCCACGTTGTTCGGCAGATGGTGATAGAAGTCCATCACCCGCATTGCCATCCGCTCGCGCTCATAAACAGGCATCCGGGAGTAGTCTGCCGGCTTCAAATACTCACTGTCACGGATAAGCTGGTCGATCCGGCCTGCGGCCTGATTCCAGTTCAGATGAACGCTTGCATCCGGGTTCCCGTATGAGCCACGCTCCAAAGAAATGCCCCTGCCATCGTGATCTTCGTGGGAATCGTCTGCCCCGCAGAGTGCATGGCTGCTGCCGCCGATTCCATAATGGTCTTTCAGAAAGTCTGCCCGCTCCTTCTTATCTTCATGGTTTAAGAAGAACGAATAAATTGCCAGCCGACTGTCCGAATAATTGCTGCCCCGTGTGAAATAAGCGTTTATTTCATCTTCCGTGACGAATCGTTTGTACTCGTTCCAGTGAAAACCATCTCGCGCCGAGTAGTTCTGATAAGGCTTTGCAAACTGCTGGAACAGAGCCGCAACCTTATCCGGCTTATAAAAGTGCATCCGCATCAGGTCTTTATCTTCGGCATAGGCTTCCCCCAGCGCGGACAATCTTTCATTGAGATCGGTCAGAAAAGCTGCATCGTCCAGCAAGCCTGCCAACCTGTCCGTCAGTTCCGGGAAACCGCCCCTGAAGATTTCTGCATCCTGAAAGACTGCTTCGGCAACGCCATCTGCCAAGTCGCGCTCCATATAGGCCAATGTCTGCGCGTGTTCCTGCAAAGCATTCTGCCGTGCAGCATCCAGAACCGCCTGCGGAGCATACTCACCCTGCCGGAGCAGTTCATGGATGCGGTTGCTCACATCCTCCCACGACAAAAACGCATTGACAAGCGTGCCGCCCTTTGCCGTGCTGCCTGCTGCAATACGCAGCCCTAAATCATCGAACCAGACCGCATACTTCGCACCGCCAATTTCAAAGCCTTTGCCGCCCGTACCATATTCGTTTTTCACGAACTCCGTGTATTCTTCCGGGGTTTTCTCAACCATGAAATTGTAGATCAGACGAAGCTGACCTTTGCTGCGGTTGCTGCCCGTGCGCAGGATTTCATCGACCACTTCGGGATCAAGTGCAATTTCATCCGCATACCGCGCCTGGATTGCTTCTTCGATAGCACGGATCTGCTGTTCCACGGTCGGCAGATCAGGAAAAGAAAAAGCAGAGGCAATTTCTTCCTCTGCTTCGCTCAAATCCTGTTCTGTTGTCGTTTTGGTTAATTGTACACCAATTCCTTCAAGACGATCTCCTCGGCCATCGCTGTCAGGTTGTTCTGGTGCGCCGCCCATGCCAGCGGGTCCTGCTCCTTGCTCGGTGCCGGGAACTTCTCGTTCAGGCTGTCCAGCAGCGTTTCCACCCGGCTCTCCGCTTCTTCCTCGATCTGCGCCAGATGCTGGTTCAGTCTGCCGCTCATCAGCATACTCTGATACCAGTTCTTTCGGTTCTCTTTCAGGTACGTCCTGCGCAGCATCCCGTACTTCCCGATGATCTGCGGCTCGTCCTTCACGGCCAGATTCGGGAACAGATAATCTCCCTTGCGGTAATACGTCAACTCCATTTTCTTGTCCTCCTTTGGTCGTGGTATCTTCGGTTTCACGCTTTAATGCATTAAAGTCCGTATTGGTATTATACAAGCTATCAACGGATTTTTCAAGCTGCTGCGTGATTTCTTTTTTGTAAATTTTCCGCATCTCTCGGCCAATGTCAAAAAGAACCGCTTCGCACTGTTCGGAAACCGCGTTGCCAAGGAACGACAGCACAGGCAGCTTGTTGAAATCCACGATGCGGATAAAGTCATCATCGTCCAGTACATCCAAAGGCTCCTGCCCGCAGCGGCGGGAAAGCGTATAGAAGATACTGTTGGTCATCAGTTCCCGGAAGCGGACACGGATGTTATCTTCGTCCAGTTCCTCCAGAAAAGTGTCTTTCACCTCATAGGCCAGACCGTCCATCGCTTCATCCAGATTGTCGGCAGTCAACTGCTGTGCCAGTTCCAGCAGGGCGGTGTTCATGCTGTCTGTCTGCGACAGGCCGTAGGTATCTGCCAGATGGTCTAAGATAGCCTGCTCATGCTCGTGGCTGTCCAGATTCCATAAGAGCGGTGTTTTTCCGCCGCGCACCAGATGGGTGTCAGCAATATCGAACACATACCGCAGTTTGGTACGCGGTCCGGTATCATCCAGAAGCGCGATGCCTTTTGCGCCACGGTTGACCCATCGGCTCATTTTCTGATTCCAGAGTTCCAGTTCTGCGCAGGCGGTTGCATCGGGCCGCTGTGCGTGGATCAGGAGCGTATCGGTGAACGAATAGCGATACAGCCGCGCCGCCACATCCAGATAACTCATCCAGTCCTGTGGCGAGTTACTGACATACCGGGCGTTCTGCTGCGCCAATTCTCGAATATCGTTAATCTGTGGCAAGGGTCAAACCTCCTTTACGTTTTCGTTTTCATCGGTGTTTTGGGAAATTCCAGACTGTACTGTGCGCGGCCCTCTTCGACGCGCATCACAAGGTCAGCGGCGAATGTCTTATCTTTTTTCGCGGAATAAAAGTCTTTTACATGGGTGCGGCCTTTCTTCAAAAGGTCTACCGCCATCTTCTTGTCCAGCGTTTTTCTCATGTTGGACAAGTATCTGCTTTCTTTCCAGAGAGCAAATTTGCAGCTGCGGTCTGCACAACAAAAGCTGAGCTTACTCTCATGTACAGGGTTTCCGCAGACCGGGCAGCTTCCTACGCTTACCTTATTATGATGGGGAGCTGCCGCGACGGTAGGAATCTGCCGGAGGTCAGCCAGCATCTTGTCGATCAGTCCATGGATGCCCTGCATAAAATCATAGGGCTTGATCTCGCCGCGCTCCATCCGCAGCAGGTCATTTTCCCACTCAGCTGTCATGCTGGCGGATTTCAGGTAGTCCGGGATATTGCGGATCGCGGCTACACCGTTCTCCGTGGGAATCATCTGCTTGCCTTTACGCTGCACATAGCCGGAGGATACCAGCTTTTCCAGAATCGCAGCGCGCGTTGCAGGGGTTCCCAGACCTTTCTTCTCCGTGTCCTTTTCAAATTCCTTGTTGCCTGCTGTTTCCATGGCAGACAGCAGGGTATCTTCGGTGTAGACTTTCGGCGGTGAAGTAAAGCCCTGCTTTTTCTCTGCCCGTACCACCGGAATAACCATCCCCTGCTCCAGATCGTTCGGAAGTGACGCATCCTTGTTCTTCTCCGGCTCCACAAGCGGAACAGGTTTTGCAGTATAACCGGGCTGCAGAACGTTCTTATACTTTGCTGTAAAATTCTGTTCCTGACAGCATACCGTCACAAGCACATCCTCATAGATGAACGGTGGCTGCACAGCCTGCACCAGTTTCCAGATGATAAGCGAAAGAATCTTCTGCTTGGTTTCGGACAGCTTTTCCTTATCACACTTTGCACCCTGCATCGTCGGCAGGATCGCATGATGGTCTGTGACCTTGCTGTTGTCGATAACGCAGCTTACGTCTGCCTCCGCGCCATCTAAGGCCAACACCAGAGATTCCACCGTCTTGCGCATATCCTCAGTCACAAACTGGCTGTCTGTTCTGGGGTATGTCACCAGCTTTTCTTCATACAGTTCCTGCAATGCCTGCAAGGTCTGGCTGGCGGTCATGCCATAATAGCGGTTTGCTTCTCGCTGCAAGGTCGTCAGGTCATACAGTTTCGGGGGCTTCTTTTCTACCCTCTTGCGTTCGATGCTGCCTACCACCGCGCACTGCCCATCGCAAGCAGCCTGCATGGTATCGGCATCCTGCTCCTGCACCATCTGTTCCGATGCCGCCACGACACCCGCACCGGACAGTTCCACTTTGTAATAGGGTTCCTTTACAAAGTTCTGGATTTTGGTCTGCCGTTCGGCCAGCATCGCCAGCGTCGGGGTCTGCACACGGCCAATGGTCTGTTTTCTGCCGTACTTTTTCGTAAAAGCACGGGTTCCATTCATACCGATCAGCCAGTCCGCTTTTGCTCTGCACTCGGACGCTGCAAACAGATTGTCGTAGGCCGCACCATCTTTCAGGTTTTCAAAGCCCTGTTGGATGGCGGCATCCTCCATGCTGCTGATCCACAACCGCTTGATAGGAAGATTGCTTCCGGCGAGGGCATACACACGGCGGAAAATTGCTTCACCCTCGCGTCCTGCGTCGCAGGCGTTCACCACATAATCGAATTTCTTGCTGCGGAGCAGTTTGCGCAGAACATTGAACTGCGGCTTTTTGGTATTATGTACCAGCAGTTTCCACTCGACAGGGAGAATCGGCAAATCCTCAAAACGCCAGTTCTCATAGCGTTCATCATAGTGTTCCGGGGCTGCATACTCTGCCAAATGCCCCAGACACCAGCTTACCACGCAATCCCCACCCTCCAGATACCCGTCCTCCTGCCGATATGCACCGATCACTTTTGCAATGGATTTCGATACGCTCGGTTTTTCTGCAATCACCAAATATTTCAACGCTTTCTCCTTTTTGAAAAAAGCAGGGATAGCCTTTCGACTATCCCTGCATCCTTATGTTACGGTTTTCTTATGTGTCGTTCTCGTTGGCTGACTGGTTATCCTCATTTACTGTTGTAAGGCTCTGGTCGGTTTCCAGATTTTCACTCTGCGGCGTTTCTTCTTTCGGCTTCGGTTTGTAGATGTAGAAGTAGAAGAAAGCACCTGCACCGCCCAGCGCAGCCACGAACACCAGCAGCAGAATCTTATTCATGCCGCCGCTCGATTCCTCTTTCGGTTCTTCGAATTCTACGTCCGGGGTGGGTTCGGGTTTGGTTTCGGGCAGAACTACCGCAGGCGTTTCTTCTTCCTGCTTGCCGTTTCGTTCTTCATCGTCCAGAAACTCCTGCAGATCGTACTCGTCGATCATCGAGAGCATATAGACGTTCTCGCTGTTCCGCGCCCGGTCGATCACCAGAAAGAACGTATTGCCGTCCTTCGTCTTGACCGTGAAGAACTCCTTGCTGGGGTCATCCACCATGTTATCCTCCACCTCGCCGTTGCCTGCGATGGTGAACGGGATCTTTTCTTCCTCGGTCGGCTCTGCTTCCTCGATTACCTGCACAGGTTCCTCTGCCACCTCAGTGGTATCCACATAGGCAAAGACCGGAGTCGAAAAGCCCACCGCCATCAGCAGGGTAAGAATTGTGCTGGGAATAACAACACCCAGCCGTTTAAGCATCTTTTTCAATCGCTTCCTCCGTTTCTGCTTCTTCCGAAGCGTTGTTTACAGCGGTCAGGAACGTCACATTGCCCGCCTGAATGTTGTCCAGCAGAGCCAGCAGTTCGCGCCCGCCCATCTTGGTGCTGCGGATGGCACGGATGATCTCGCTGTCCTCTTCCTTTTTCTGTGCTGCCCGGATGGTTCTCAGCCGTTCTTCCAGTTCTGCGATCTGCTGTTCTGTCTTTTCGGCTTCATCCAGATATTTCTGTAATTTCTTGCCCATCGGTTCTCCTTTCAGTTGATGCGGCCAAAGCCTAAGAAGTGGCTTTGCCAGTAGGTCGAATTGATACTGGTATAGGAAATGGGGTCGCCGCAGTGGATCATCATGCCATTGCCGACGTAGATTCCAACGTGCGACGCGCCAACGGTGTTATAGGTTTTCTCAAAGAAGATCAGGTCGCCGGGCTGCGCATCCGCAGGAGAAACATAACTGCACTTCCCGCGCAGGCCGTTGGCTGTTGTACGCCCAACGCTCCACCCATTGCCGCAGTTATTGATGACCCAGCATACGAAGCCGGAGCAGTCAAAACTGGTGCTTGGGGAACTGCCGCCCCACACATACGGCATACCGAGATACTTTTCGGCTTCCTTTATCATCTTTGCGAACTTTTCATCCGAAAGGGCTTCCGAGGGAATGTCGTACTTGAAGCCACCGCCGGAGCCACCAGCACCACCACCTGTGCCGATACTGCCCGTTGTGCCGCCGCTGTAAGTCGGTGATCCTGCGCCGAACAGTTCGGGGCGATTGCCGTAGGTCAGGTTGTAGGCATCGTATCGCCCGGTCTGCTTCCGATTCATGTTCTTCCGCGCGATGGTATCAAAGCCCTTATTTTTCAGCAGGACATTGAGGATTTTATACTCGTACTCCACTTCTTCCTGATAAGTATAGGTTTCCATACTGACGTTTCCAAAAGCGTCAATCGTTGGCCGAATCCCTACTCTGGTTTCCATGCGGGTACGAATCTCAATGGTTTCCCACACTTTCAGGAGATACTGCTGCTTGAACAGTTCCTTGATAACAGGCTTGACCTGTCCTCTGGTGAACTGCTCATAAACCGCAGTCAAATGGGAAATAAGCTGATACGGGTCATGCCCGATTTCGTCCAGCTGATAGCGGTATTCATCATAGCCCGGATGGGTGGATTCCATCTGCCGAATCTGCTTATCCAGTTCTTTTTCCAGTTCCAGATAATCCTCTTCTGCACCTTTCATGTCAGCATCCTTGCTGGGGTAGGTCGTTCCCACGAAGGTGCTACCGGTTCCCTGAATCGCTGCACCACAGCTTGAAAAGGCTCCCAGCATGACCATCACCAGAAGGATGCCAACACCAATACTTACCCACAGGGTTTTATTCTGCACGACGATCTCCTGCACCGCCGCTTTCGCTTTCTCTGTAATGGTGTTTGTTGCCGCTGCTGCCTGCTTGCTGGCGACAGTTCCAGCTTTCTGGCCGCGCTTGGCGGCTGCATAAGCATCCTTATACTGCTTTTTCTGGTAAAACTTCGCACCGACTGTTTTTGATTCACCTCCTGCGGCAGTCGGCGGTGGCTGGGGCTGTTTCTTTTTCAGCGGCGGTTCTGCTGCATTTTCTGCAGTACCGCCCTCGCTCTCGGAGAATTTCAGGCGGCTGGACTTCTGATCCTCCCCACCCCTTTTCTCTGCTCTGGCAGATTTGTCTTTGGGCTTTTTCCTGCCTTTGACAAAGTGGTGCAGGCGTTCGGCGGCTTCTTCCGACTTATGAGCAGCTTCCACGCCGGAATTGTCCTTTTCTACCTGATGTACTTTCTGATGGGCAAACCCGGTGGCGGTGTCCACTCCTTTCTTGGCCACCTTCTTAACGCCCATCCCCATGCCACGGACAATGCCGCCTTTTTCATCCTCAAAAGAAAGTCGGCCTTTCTTGGTCTGCGGCTCTACATCCGCTTCCGCAGGCGTATCCTTCGGCTTGTCATCCTCCTGATGGGCTTTGTAATAGTCTGCGCTCTGCTTGGCGGTGCTGTGATGCCGGGGTACATCCTCCTCCCCGTCCCCGGCATCCATGCACCGTTCTTCTTCCACGATAGGTTCTTCGTCAGCTTCCTTTTCCGCAGTTTCTTTTGCCGAATCTTCCTGCTCCGGCTTTTCTTCTGCAGTCGCGGACTTCTGTTCCCCGGTGCGGAGGTTTTCATCCACCAGACCATCCTTGGTCATTTTCTGGACGATTTTATCTCTGCCCCGAAACTTTTTGTCTGCTATGGAAATCACCTCCTTCCGGCTGGAGCCGTCATGCGAGCAGGGCTGCGTGGGTTTCCCACTTGTCAAGCACCTGTTCCAGCTTCCGAGCAAAGGCGATCAGACGGGCATTCACTTCCTCACGGTCAAGATACCCGTGGGCTTCCATGTGAAAGCCGTCAGTCAGTTCATCGGCCAGTGTGCCAACGGCATAGAAATCTTCCAGCACCGTATGCACCACTGATTCCTCATCGTGGAAGTTGAGCGGCTCCACCTCACCAAAGGGCGGGCCGGAATCGCTTTCGTGCGGCTCCATGTCAGAGTGATGATGAATCTTGCGGCTCAGTCGGTCAAAAATGTTCAGTGTGTTCATGCTTCTTTCTTCTCCTTGTATTTTCCCATCTCATTGGGCTTCGTGGTCATCAAGCTGTACAATTTCAGTGAAGTATCGAACTTATCCTTGAACGGGATAATCGTGTTGCCATAGAACAACAGCCCCTCGCCCTCATTGCTGTTCGTCACATACGACAGCTGGAACGGCGAAATATTCAGCTGCTTTGCAAGGATTTGTCGGTCGCCAGATGCCTGGTTCAGCATATAGATAAAATCACTGTTCTCGAAGATGTTCTCGATTTCTCGGCTGGCCAACAAATCCTTGATGTTCTGCGTAATTCCTGTCGGTACACCGCCCCATTTTCGGAACCGCTTCCAGATCTCGACACTGTACGCTGCGGTCTGTTCCTCTTTCAGCAGGAGGTGGAACTCGTCTATATAGTACCGCGTGTTCTTTTTACTGTTGCGGTTGATGGTAACACGGTTCCAGACCTGATCCTGAACGATAAGCATACCCAGCTTTTTCAGCTGCTTACCTAACTCTTTGATGTCGAAACAGATAATGCGGTTATCCAGTTCCACATTGGTCTGATGGTTGAACACCCGCAGCGAACCATTGACGTAGATTTCCAGTGCCGTAGCGATACGCTGCGCCTGCCGCTCTTTCTGTTCCCGCAGGCAGTCATACAGATCACCGAGGGTAGGCATATTCTCCGGCTTCGGGTCGTTCAGATACTTCTGGTAGACCAGCGGCAGGCAGCGGTCAATGACCGATTTTTCTTCTGGCTCCATGCCATCCCGTGCGCCCATGATAAGTTCACACAGGGAAAGAATAAAGTCCGATTTCATGCCCAGCGGGTTATCATCGTCCGCATAGTTCAGATTGATGTCCATCGGGTTGATGTAGTCCTTACTGGTGGACGAGATATGGATAACCTGACCGCCCAGTGCTTCCACCAGCGGATAATACTCTCCCTCCGGGTCTGCAACGATAATATCGTCCGTTGTGGTGAAGAACACGTTCGTGATTTCACGTTTTGCACTGAACGACTTACCGCTGCCCGGTGTACCGAGGATCAGACCGTTCGGGTTTTTCAGCTGCTTCCGGTCTGCCATAATCATGTTGTTGGACACTGCGTTCAGACCATAATAGAGGGAATCGCCCTCCATGAAAAGTTCCTGCGTGGTGAAGGGAACAAAGATTGCTGTTGAGGTGGTGGTCAGTGCGCGCTTGATGGGAACAAGATTATTGGCCAGCGGCAGGCTGCTCATAAGGCCCTGTTCCTGCAAATAATCCAGACGGTTCAGAGTACAGTTGAACTTCTGAGCGATACCAGCAGTCTGAAACACAGCACTATCCAACTCCTGCTTGGTCTTAGCTGTATTAAGGAACAGCACCGTAACAAGGAACATACGCTCATTACGGCTCTGCAGATCATCCAGAATCTTTTTGGCCTCGCCGCCATAAGTTGCAAGGTCGCTCGGAATAATTTCCATATCATAACCAGACCTCACAGCTTTCTTCTGCTCCTCGATTTTCATACGGTCCAAGTCGGTAATTTTGCCTTTGATCAGTTTGATGGCTTTCAGCTGGTCTACCGACTGCACATGGATACTGACGACCAGATTTTTGTCCATGTCCAGAAACTCGGCCAGCACCTTATCCGTCAGTTCTGGGGCAAGGATGTTCAGATAGGATGCAGCACCATAGGTGTCACCCATCATAAAATCCTTGCCGCTCTTGAACAGAAAACTGGTCGGGGCAATGAAGTCTTTGGTCGTCATGCCGCTCTGCAGGATGCGGTCATAGCTAAAATCGAACTTCTGCTGTTCCTCCTGATGAAAGGTTTCGTACATGATCTGAAGCCGTTCCACGCCGTTCAGCGGGTAGGCTTTCACACCCAGCACCTTGAAGTTATTCAGAATATCGGTTTCGATACGCTCCAGCCGGGGCTTTGCTTCCCGAACGCTTTTTGCTTCGATGCTGAACGTGATGTACTTCGTCCGAACCAGACCGTTGTTACCCTTGGCAAGCTGCTGTTTCAACATCTGTGCATATTCCATACGCACATCGTCAAACGCGTCGTGCTGCGGCTCGATCTGGATTACCTTGTTGTACTCGCTCATATCGCTCTTGTGGTTGATGAACGACAACTGAAAGCGGATACTGGCATCGAAGTAGTTGAGGAAGTCGCACCAGCTTTCAAAGATGGTGTTCTTATCCTCGTTCTGTGCCAGCTGGTAGTTAATGTCGTAGAATCGGACGGTTTTGGAATACAGATGTTCCTCCACCCGGCAGATACCGTCGCGCCCCATTTCCAGATATGGAATGGAACGCTGCACAGTCAACCGCTGTTCCTTCTGGCTCTTTTCGGATTTCCGAAAGAACTTCTGGAAGAAGCCGCCCGACTGCGGTTTCTTCTTCGGTTCACTTTTTACCAAGGATGCCTCCTTTCTTCTGGATCGGTGCTGTGGTTTCCAGTTCCCGCTCATACAGGTTTTCGACCTCATAGCAGCGTACCGCAGGACGTTTGAATCGGACACTGATAAAATTCGTCAGGATGGTTTCAAGGTGCATCCCGTTTTTCTCGTACAGAGCAAAGAAAAATTCCGGCAGCATCAGGAGCACCATGCCTGCCGCTGCATTGCTGGTTCCCAGCGTACCGCGCATAAGAAAATAGAACGGAACGCCAATGCCTGCTGCAAACCCCATACACACTAGCTGGCGTTTCGTCAGGTTCAGAAAGACCTTGTTCTTCACTTTGGAAAGGTCTTTGGGAATCGTTACATAGGCCATTTATCACCAGAACAGCCAGACCGCCGCCGGGAAACGGCGTTGTCTGCTGTCTTTTCCTTTCATTGGATTTTCCCGGATTTAGTGACTGCCGAAGATCTGTTTGGACAGACTTCCCGTTTTGAGCAGCGAGAAACAAAGAATCACCGTGTAGGCCATTGTGCCGAACAATGCCGAGTGAATATCCGAAGATACCCGGATGCTGCCGATAAGGGCTGCATAGATTGCCACGCAGACCATCATCAGGAACGCCTGGAATGCCAGCGCGAACAGCCCTCGGAAGTAGTTCGTACCCACATGACCCCATTCACGGTTGCTCATAGTTGCAAATGGAATCGGAGCAAGCGAAGTGTAGAGGTATATTTCTATCATTCTGCCGTACATAATTACCGTGATAACCACCGACAGAATTTTCAGACACCAGCTTACAACAAGGGTTTCCAATGCCAGCGTCACCAGTTCGCCAATCGCCATTGTTGCCATTGCCGCCTGCATCTGCATGGAAAGAGAACTAATATCAATGGCGGTATTGCCACGGATAATGCCGGAGGAAGAATTTACCACCGACTGCCCAATGTCAAATACCGCCATTGCAATATCGAACGTATGACTGACGAGATAAACCGCGATCCACATCTTCACGAAATACTTGAAGAACATCCAAGTGTCTACATCGTGCAGATTGTTCCGTTCCGTCAGCATCGAGATCAGTTCATAGCAGAGGATCAGCGTAATGATGATTCCTGCAATGGGAATCACCACCGAATCCGAAATGTTACGGATCATGCTGAAAATGCTGCTGTTCCACCCTTGCGGTGTCTGCCCGACCTGAGCAGCAATCTCACTGGTCTGTTGGTTGACCGCTGTGAACATCGTACTCAGGTTGGACTCCACCATGCCGGAAAGAAGTTCCCTCATCCATTTTTCGATTGCTGCGAAAATATTATCGAACAATGGCGGGTTTTCCTCCTATCGCTTGTTGATTAGCCGAACAGGCCAGAGAGCAGCGGGATCAGCTGGGTGCCGATGAGGATGACACCGCCGCCGGACATGAGCTGTTTTATCCCCAATTAGGTGTAAAACTCTGCTCGATGGCGGGCGGCGGCGTACAAAAAATCTATATGGTGTTTTTAAGAGAACCGTCCCGGCGGGACAGGTCAGGCAGTGACCTGTTCCACCTCCGGGATGGGTTTGAGATTAAAATGAATTTCGATAGAAATGTGTCTTGTTTTATCTTCGTCAATGCGCTCATGCACGACGATTTCTTTGATTAAGCGGTTGAGGGTGGCTGCGTCCAGCTCTGTGATGTTGGCGTATTCCTGAATGGCTTCCACCCATTGTTTTGCGTCATTGGCAAGCTGGACTTCATCGGACAGCCGCTTTCTGCCCTCGGACACTTTTGTTTTAAGCTCCGTCTGCTCGGTCTGTGTCTTTTCCAGCATGGTGTTGAAATTCTGCTCACTGATACGCCCTGCAATCATATCCTCATAAAGCCGCATTACCATTTTGTCCAGAACCTCAATCCGTTCCTCGTCCCTTGTAAGGGAGCGTTCCATTGCTTCCCGCTGTTCCCGCTGCTCGGCTTCACAGGTATTGGTCAGGCGGTCGGCAACCGCTTCCCCGTCCATCAGGGCAGCTCTGGCACATTCCCGGATTTTCCGCAGCACATGGCTGTAAAGGGTGTCATAATCAATCCGGTGCTGGGTGCAGTGGTTCTTTCCAAAGGCATTGTAGGTCTTGCAGGAGTAAATCCGCTGGGGATGTTTTGCGTTTGTGTAGCGTATCGTCAGCGACTTCCCACACTCGCCGCATTTTATCAGTCCGGCAAACAGGCTGATTTCATTGGTCTGCCCCGGACGCTGGCGGGATTTCAGCTTGTTCTGCACAATGTCAAAGCTCATGCGGTCAATCAGCGGTTCATGCTGTCCCTCCACCACAATCCAGTCCTCCGGCTTCTTTTCCCCAATCGTGCCGATTTTGAAACGGTAGTCCTTTTTCTGGGAAGCAATCGCCCCGGTGTAGACGGGATTCATCAAAAGGTCTTTGATAACGGAGAAGTCCCACATATACCGCCCGTTTTCCGGGTCTTTCTTTTCCCATTTGGTGCGGGTATTGCGAAGCCCCCGTTCCCGGTTCCACCATGTGGGGCAGGGGATTTTTTCTTCCTCCAGCCGTCTGCGGATATAGTTCGGACCATGACCGTTTAGGGCATATCCGAAAATCAGCCGCACAATCGGGGCGGTTTCCTCGTCAATGAGCAGATGGTTTTTGTCCTCCGGGTCTTTCCGATACCCAAACGGGGCAAGACACCCGGTAAACTGTCCTTTCTGCGCTTTCAGAAGATAAGAGGAATGGACTTTCTTGGAAATATCCTTGCTGTACATCTCGTTCAGGATATTCTTGAACGGGGCAATATCGTTGTTATCCCGCAGGGTGTCGATACCGTCATTCATGGCGATATAGCGGACACCGTTTCTTGGGAAAAAGTCCTCAATCAAATGCCCGGTTTGCAGATAGTTACGCCCCAGTCGGCTGAGGTCTTTCGTGATGACAAGGTTGATTTGCCTGCGCTCAATGGCTCTCAACATTCTCTGTAAATCAGGACGCTCCATATTAAGACCTGTGAAGCCATCGTCCTGATAGACTGCCACAACCTCCCATCCCTGCTTTTCGCAGTATTTTTCCAGCATATCACGCTGGTTTGCGATACTGGCACTTTCGCCTTGCAGGTCATCGTCCTTTGACAGCCTGCAATAGACCGCTGCACGATAGCCCCCGGCAAGTGCCGAACCGATTGTTCTGTATTCCATTTCGTTCATCATAGCCATTTACCCACACAATCCAGACGGTATCTGGCTCTTTTGAACCTCATCTTCATTATAGCTTATATCTTTCTTTTTAGCAAGATATTCTTTTGTATTTGTCTTTCCGTATTTCTGGGAAATCAGGCTGACGAACACATCAGTTGCGTCCAGTTCCCCGTCAAACACCGTTGTAACATGAATCTCTGTTTTGTTTTTTGCCATAGGCAGTTATCCTCCATACATGAAAATAGCCAGACAGAGGGTGTCGG
>OIBN01000189.1_pt1 | contig 39419 bp, 56 predicted proteins | sample 1581031 | NCBI WGS metagenome assembly OIBN01 (sample SAMEA3882531, study PRJEB24775) | human gut metagenome | biome: human-associated habitat; feature: intestine environment; material: feces | place: Netherlands | collected 2009/2010
AAAATCAATGACACGAGGAACGACAACCAGCCACCGAGCTGGTATATTAAGAACCATCCACACGAGACGGTGGTCGAGTTCAAGGCGGCGAAAGCCATCGGACTTTCGGGCAGCGAGACCTATGCGACCCTCGTCACCTTCGTGCAATGGGGCGACAGTGGTGGCGGGTACCCGAAGCAGGTCGCCATGAGCGCCGCAGACATATGGTGGCGGCGCGGCGGGTCGGACTCTTCGTGGACGGCGTGGCAGCATATCCTCGATACCCTCGACCCGAATACGACGTGGATCATGGCCCATCGTGTCGGCGAGTACTTGGAGACGGACGGCTCGTTTGACCCGAACAACATCGGCGGCACATGGGTACGGGTACCGAGTATCGGGCCGCACACGTGGCTCAGGACTAAGTAAAGGAGAGAACATGGCAAAGACAGAGAATTTCACCCACTACACCTGCGATCGATGCGGCGCGGACGCGTACCTCCAGCAAGGTGCTGCGGCGGCTGGTGACTGGCGCGAGGTCGAGCGCTTCGACCAGTACGGCAGCAGGGCCACGCGCCTGCTGTGCAAGGGGTGCACAGACGAGTACAAGAAGCTCGCAGCCAAGCACGACGGCGAGTTTCAGCAGTTCATGAGCAACACGAAGGAGTAGTAACATGGCATTTGAAATCGTGGACGGCATGACGGGGACCAAGCACATCAGCTCGGACGACCTGTCGGCGCTCAACGTCGCGACCATCGGCAAAGCAAACTGCGTGCTGAAGTACGGTGACGATTTTAAGCTCACAATGGCGAGCGCGAACAGCGCGACGCTCGGCACCGGTGTCGGTATGGTCGGCGGCAAAAGATTTTGGAATCAGGCGGCAATCTCGTTGACGGTCCAGTCCGGTACGCAGGGGCAGAAGCGCAATGACCTCGTCGTGGCCCGCTACGCGAAGACTGGCGCGGGCATCGAGAGTATCACACCCGTCGTCATCAAGGGCACGCCAAGCACGGGCACGGCGGCGGACCCCGCGACGACCTCGAACGACTTGAAGCTCTGGCGCATCCCGTTGAACGGTATCAGCGTCGGCACACCAGTCAAACTTTTTGACACCGTAGCCTCGCTCGCGAGCCTCGAAGAGTCTGTATCAAAACTTGAGTATCCAAAAGTCATATGCGGCTCCACGGTGCGCGACGCGAAGAACTTCAACGCTGTGATGCTGTTCAACGATGAGCAGTTCAAACAAATCGCGGGGAGGGCGTTCAACAACACTAAAGACTGCATTTTGGCCATGAACGCGGACGGCAATGCGAGCGGCATCATTGTCTTGGGCATCCTCTACGACCCGAGAACTAAGCATTTGGACGCCCACTTGAGCGGTACAGCCGGCGCCATAAGATTGAATTACATCATCACATTGGGGGCATAGGCGAGGATGATCAGACTGTACAAATCAGTAGTCACCGCCCTATAGCCGTTTCCAATGATGCGCATGATGCCGTCGTTGTCCAGACGTCATTGACGTTATTGACAGCACTGAGAATATTTGTCGTTTAAGAGGTATTAATTCAATGTTTAAATATATTATGACGACTGTCGTAACAACGATTATGGGTACGATAATTGGATGGCTGCTGAACGCAATCAAAACCAACACGGCACAATTATGTAACATATCGCGTCGTGAACACGAAGAACGCGTACAAAATCGTGCCATGCTCGGTGAGTTACTGTTTTACCGGCTTGAAGATCTACACCGACGTTTTGTCATTGAAGGGCATCCATGTTCAGCTGCTGAAAAACAACAAGTAGATGATGTATATCATCATTATCATGATGAATTGGGGCTAAACGGACCCGGTACACATATGTATAATGATATCATGGAAGCGCACCAAGATTAGGAGAAATCATGCAGTACATTATTCCGGATAAGGCATATAACGTTCTCAAGTGGACAGGCCTCGTCGCACTCCCGGCAGCAGCGACATTCGTTGGCACTGTCGGTACTGCGTGTAGTTGGGAGTTTACCGGTATTGCCGTAACCATCATCACTGCGACCGGCACACTCGTAGGCTCACTCATCGGCGTATCACACGCCACTGCGAAGGAGAATGCAAATGATTAAGTTTATTGACATTAGCGGCTGGCAGAAGGGCATTAACGTCAAGACCGTCGTCGAGAACGGCGGCCTCGGTGCCGTCGTGACCAAGGCCACTGAAGGCATCAATTTCGTTGATAGCCAATGTGATATCCACGTACAGCAATGTATCGCAAATAAGATCCCATTTGGCTACTACCATTTTGCAGGCAATAATGGCGCCGAGGCCGAAGCCGAGTTCTTCCGTAACAACACGCGTAATTACGAGCACTGTGGTATCCCCATCCTCGACTGGGAAGCCAACCAGTCTGTCGCGTGGGTCAATGCCTTCGTCGAGCATTACCACGCATTGACCGGTATCTGGCCGTGGGTGTACGGCAATGCGTGGCGTTTCAACCAGGGCACGGTCAATACGAACTGCGGTCGATGGATCGCAGGGTACCCGTCTAATGGTATCACCGACATCAATTACGGCCTCGACAACGATATGCCGTATAAGGTCAATAATGGCCTTGTGTGTGCATGGCAGTTTTCGAGCTCCGTGCACATCGCCGGGTACGGCGGTAACCTTGACGGCGACGTGTTTTACGGCGACGCGAAGGCATGGGCTAACTATGCGATGGCTACCGGCGTACCTGCACCGGCTCCCGCGCCGGCACCTGTGCCGACGCCGCAGGGGTCTGTACTCGACCTCGTGTGCCAGATCATTGACGGCAACATCAATGGTGATGCCCGCAAGGCATTCCTTGGCACGCGTTATGCTGAGGTGCAGGGCTTTATCCAACATATCTTCGACGCCTCGCCGGCTACGCTCGCGGCAGAAGTATGGCAGGGGCGTTATGGCAACGACCCCGTCCGCACCAAGGTACTGAACATCGCCGGCAAGGCGGCAGCGGTGCAGGCAGCCGTGAACGGCGGCAATGCGTCTGCCGGGCGTACCTATACCGTCAAGGCTGGCGACACCCTGTCTGGTATTGCCGCTAAGTATGGCACGTCGTACCAGGTGTTGGCGCAGATCAACGGCATCGCGAATCCGAACTTGATTTACGCCGGCCAGACAATCAAGCTACCGTAGTATCTGGGGCGGCGTTATGCCGCCCCGTATTTGTAAGGAGGAAACCATGAATCAATTCCAACCGATGGCGTCTGCATATATGCCCATGCAGCAGCCGTACCAGCCGTATCAACCCCAATACCAACAAATGCCCACGCGTATCGTGCCGCAGATTTCTGGGCGTGTCGTTAACTCGCTTGACGACATCACGGTGCAGGAAGTGCCTACCGACGGAACTGTGGCGTTGTTCCCATCTGCAGACGGCTCATGCGTCTACAGTAAGCGTTGGACGCCGGACGGCAATATCTTGACGATGCGTTTCGTGCCGGAGGCATCTGAGGCCCAGCCCAAGCAGCCGAGCCAGCTCGACATTATCGACAACCGTATTTCAGAACTGTTTGACGTAGTCGAGCGGATCGAAGATCGTTTGCCGTATGATGTCGAGACTAAACGATCTTCCGCGACTCGTAGGAAGGCGGTGAAGGCAAATGCCGCAGAATAACATTATGGACTTCGCGCTTAACATGATCCAGCATAACCCGGCATTGCAGAACAACCCCAACGCACGTGAGATGATCGACGTCATCAAGAGCGGTGACGCGAACCGCGGTCAGCAGATCGCGCGCAACCTATGCAATACGTACGGCGTGAAGCCTGAAGATGCGATCGCGCAGGCGAAATCGTTTTTCCATATGTAACCGACTCCGCAGAGAAGCGCGCAACCTAGGTCTCTGTGTCGGGAATATATACATTTTAGTAGAAAAGTTAGAACAATGTTCAGCAATTCTGCACTGAGTGCCGCGGACGTCGCTGCCGTGACTGATGGCAATCGCAATTCTGGCTGGGGAGGCGACGGTGGCTGGTGGGTCCTCATTATCCTGTTCGCACTCTTCGGTTGGGGCGGTAACCGCGGCTTCGGCGGTGGTTATGGCACTGGCGACGGTACGTTTAATGGTGGTATCCCGAACGGTTTCGCACTCGCGACCGACTTCGCGTCGCTTGAACGTAAGATGGACGGCGTCAACAACGGCCTGTGCGACGGTTTCTATGCGACCGCAAATGGCATGAATACCGGTTTCGCCGCTGTCCAGAACGCGCTCTGCCAGGGTTTCAACGGCGTCAATCAGGCTGTCGTTTCGCAGGGCTACGAGTCCCGCCTCGGCACGCAGGCCCTCCAGGCACAGCTTGCGCAGTGCTGCTGTGATACGCAGGCTGCTATCCAGGCCAACACCACCCAGGGTGTCGTCAATATGAACGCCATCCAGCAGCAGATCGCGTCTTGCTGCTGCGATAACCAGAAGCAAGCGATGCAGACTCGTTTTGAGAACCAGCAGAACCATTGCGCCACTATGCAGGCTATCGACAAGGTCGGCGACCGCATTGTCGATTACCTCACGACTCAGGAGACCCAGCGCCTCCGCGACGAGAACCAGAACCTCAAGTTCCAGGCATCGCAGGTCGCCCAGAACCAGTACCTCACCGATACGCTCCGCCCGTGCCCGTCGCCGGCATACATCACGGCCAACCCGTGGGCAGGCCAGCCTTATGGCTCCTGCGCCGGCTATGGTTGCGCCTGCAATTAAGCATTGACATGGCCCGCTCGTATTTCGGGCGGGCCTGTATATGAAAGGAGAACGCACATGATCGTTCTGTCAAATACGGCAGCCCAGACGATTCAGCCAGGTGCAGCAGCGACATTCAATGTCGTGAAACTCCATACCGGCTGTGGCGAGTTCCATCGCACGGGTTCTGGGTCCGTGCGTCTTCGCGCAGGGCTGTATGCATTCGATTTCACCGGCAATATCGGTGGGGCCGCAGGCACGCAGCCGAGTTTGGCAATCGCCGTAGACGGCGACACCTTGCCCGAGACGACAATGACCGAGACCATCGCGCTCGCGACCGATGTGCACAACGTGCATGCATCGACGAAGTTTTGCAATCGTTTCGGTGGGTCGACCGTGACCGTCGTCAATACTGGATCGACTGCTATCGAGTTGGCGGCAAACCCCGCACTCGTAGTCAAGCGCGAGGCATAAGGAGGCTAACATGCAGCGCATCAAGCGTATGAAAGATAAGCTCATCGAAGAGGCTCAGAGCCGCCTACAGAACATGGACGGCGGTTCGATCGAGCAGATGGGCCAGATCATCGATATGATCAAGGACCTGTCGGAGGCAGAGAAATCTTGCCTCGAGGCAGAGTATTACGACAGCGTCATCGACGCCATGGAAAACGGCCAGCGTTATGGCTACGATGGCCAAGGCGGTAATACCGGTGGGCGCCAAGGTTACCATGAGCCATATATGATGGATGGCAATGGTGACGGCGACGGTGATGGCCGTATGGGTTACCGCAACCAATACGGCAATTTCCCCGCCAACCCGAAGAACCGCCGTCGCCGTATGCGCCGTAGCGGTTATAGCGAGGAGTCCATCGACAACATCCGCCAGATGATGGAAGATGCCGACCCCGAGCGCAAGCGCCAGCTCAAGCGCGACCTCGAAGACCTCATGTCGGAGATGTAACATGAGGCCGTTCGTTTTGAACGGCGACGTATGGAGGCCGGTCCTGGTCGATCGCGACGACCCGCGATTAATCGACAGGACCGGCACCTCCAGACTGGCAACGACTGACCCGTCGACAATGTGTGTATATTTGTCGAGCGGGCTCCGTGGCCTCGACCTTGAAGTCGTGCTGACGCACGAAGTCGGGCATTGCGCAATGTACAGCTATGGGCTTCTCGAATCGCTCCACGCGATAATCCCTGAAGACACGTGGGTCGATGTCGAGGAGTGGGTGTGCAATTACCTGGCTAACCGTGGGCGTGAGATCATCCACGCAGCCAACACGGCGCTCGGCCGCAATGTGCCTGTCATGAAGTGAAGGAGGCGGCAATGATCGACATAGCAGTCATCGAAGACGAGATCGCCGCACTCGAGGCGGAGACAGAGACGACATACGACACATGCGAGCGGTTGGCGTGCCTGTACACGGTGCGCGACCACTTGAAGGCAAAGCAACATGATGAGTCGAAATCGTCCGAGTTCCTCACAGCGGCAGTTGGTATCCCCACGCCTGAGCTCATGGCGGTCATCGACCAACATATGGAGGCGATCAAAGTCGTGTACCCGTCTGAGTACAACGCCATCGTCGCCAAGATCCGCAGCCTACATGAGGCGACGTAAATTATTACCTGTCAAACAGTGTCCACCACCTGTCACACTCCTAAAAGGGCCAGTGTGACAGGTGTTTGCATTTCTATCTCGCGTTTCTCATCACCTGTCAAGCTGTCAAACAACAAGGGGCCCCTATATTAGATATTTTTTATCTATATATCTAATAGATCTATAAATATATATTTTGAAAATATCTAAGGATAGGGGAGAAAACTGTTTGACAGTGTGACAGGCGGCAAGAAACGCGACGTAGTGATGCGACTTACTGTCAAACAGGCCTAAAATCAGCAGTTTGACAGGTGTTTGACAGTGTGACAGGTATTTCGAAAAAGTTATAAAAACTCGAATAAATCGAAAGAAAACGTTGTATAATAAGACCCGCCGATCGAAGGAGGTGAAAGATGAAAAGCCTATATGAAACAATCCGCGAGTTCGGCGATACCCAAAGTGAACTCGCACGGATGCTTGGCATTACCGAGTCCACGTTGTCGTGGAAGATCAACGGTAAAGCCGAGTTCAAACAGTCGGAGATAAAGGCTATCGCCGACCGGTACGACTTGACTGGCGAGGAAATCAAGTCGATGTTCTTCGCGTAATGGGCCTGTTCGCTTACCAGCAGGCAGCACTTGACCGTGTCGACGGTAAACGCAAATGCGCGTTCTACCACGACATGGGACTCGGCAAGACGTTCACCGGCGCCGAGAAGTTGATGTCGGACAAGTGCTGGCATTTGGCCTTAGTCGTATGCCAAAAGTCGAAAGTCGCCGATTGGGTCGGCCATTTTGCGAACTACTATGACATCGACGTTGTCAATTTGACCAAACCGCATGCAATGGAAGGTTTCGAACGGTGTATGCGTGACCCATACGCACGGGATGCAGTCGCCGTGATCAATTACGACCTGTTATGGAGACGCCCGGAACTTCAGGCGTTGAAGTGCTTCGCATTGATGTTCGACGAGTCGTCACTATTGCAGAATAAGTCATCGAAGCGCACCAAGGCCGCGATGAAACTGGCTGCAAGGGCAAATGAGCTCGTCTTACTATCTGGCACGCCCGTCGACGGCAAATACGAACGTCTGTGGACGCAGCTGAACATGCTCGGTTGGTGTATCGACGAGAAACTGTTTTGGCGGCAATATGTCGAATCTGAGACGACGATGCGTGAGGGTTTCCCGATTACGAAGGTGACGGGTTACAAGAACGAGGAGAGGCTGGTACGCAAGATGAAGGAGCTCGGTTGTGATTTCCTCAAGACCGACGACGTCATCGACCTGCCTGATCAGCGTTTTATCCGCATCGACGTGCCGATGAGCGAGTATTACCGTAAGTTCGCCAAGGTGAACATCATCACGGCGTTCGGCCGCGATTTCGTCGGCGACACGGTGTTTGGCGACCTCACGGCAAAACGCCAACTGGCTGCAGCGTATTCGCGTGCCAAGCTCGAGGCGTTCGGCGATTTGCTGGACGGCACGAGTAAACGGCTCGTCGTGTTCTACAATTTCGACGTCGAGCTCGAAGGGCTCACGGCGGAGTTGGAGAAGCGATACAGGCCGTATGGTGTGCTCAACGGTAAAGCACACGATCTGTCGCCGTTTTTCGATACAGACGACGGGGTCGCGCTCATCCAATACCAGTCTGGTGCAATGGGCGTGAACTTGCAGCAAGCCGATACTTGTATCTATTTCTCGCCGCCGCTCGCGTCATCGCTCTTCGAGCAGTCGAAGAAGCGTATCCATCGCGTCGGCCAGGACAAGCCGTGTACGTATTACGAGCTGGTATCGAAAGGTACCGTCGAAGAGAAGATCTACGATACGCTGGCGATGCGACGCGACTACACAGAGAAGCTGTTCGAGATGGGAGGTGATTAGTTGGCAGGCGAGAAGAATTTCGAAAACCGTCTGAAACGGTGGCTCGATTCGCAAGGTGTATGGCACGTCAAGTTTTTTGCCAACCGCAACACACGCGCAGGTGTGCCGGATATCTTGGCATGCGTCAACGGCCGTTTCGTCGGTATCGAGCTCAAAGGCCCAAACGGCAAGCCGTCGCCGCTGCAGGTCTACCACTGCGGGAAGATTACGGAAAGCGGCGGTATAGCCGTTATCGTCTGGCCGGATGATTTCGCCCAATTCAAACGGCTGGTATCACGCATGAAGGAGAAAGGAGGAAACTGCGATGTTCAAGACCTCATATTCGAGGGTCGGTACCTTCACCCAGTGCCCGCATAAGTTCGAACTCAACTATGTCGACGGCCTCGAAGTGCCGTTCAACTGCGATGCGGCGAACCCGCTCGTGATCGGCACGATGCTGCATGAGTGTATTGAGATCGGTATCGACGAGGCTATCGCGAACTACAAAGCCGCGTATCCCGTTATGACCGACCTTATGGTCAACGAGCTCATGAAGATCCGCGTACTCGGCCAACGCTCCCGCGAACTCGCATGGGGCATGTTGGACGACGATACCGACCCGGTATTTGAGACGAAGGTCGAGGACGACAGCGGTTTCGTAGGGTTTATCGATATGCTCATTCCTCGTGGCAAGGGCCTGTGGACGATGCTTGATTTTAAGTATTCGAACAATGTCGACAGGTACCTCGAAAGCGGACAGCTGAGCGTCTACAAGTATTTCTACGAGAAGACACACCCTGGTGAGATCATCCAAGATATGGCATTCCTGATTGTGCCCAAGACGATGATCAGGCAGAAGAAGACCGAAGACCTCTACCAATTCCGTGAGCGACTTGCCGCGACATTGGAAAACATGTGGCCGACTCTGTACCGTGTCCAGTATGACCCTCAAAAAGTCGCCGACTTCGCAGTCGGTACTTGCACGATGGTTAACGCCACCGAATTCCCGAAACATGAGTCGCGCCTGTGCGACTGGTGTGATTACAAAGATTTCTGTTTAGGAGGAAATGATATGCTTATCCTGCCCAAGAACGAACGCCGCCCTGAGGCTGTCATCACCGACCCCGATATGTGGATCTACGCTGACAGTTACGTCGGCAAGTCGACGTTTGTCGACCACTTCGACAACGTGCTGTTCATTAACACCGATGGTAATGTGTCCAATATCACGAGCCCATACATTTCAATTGCGGATGAGCTCGTACACGAGGGACGCATGACCAAGAAGATCCTGGCATGGTCGAAATTTCGTGAGGTAATCGACGAGCTCGAGAAGCATGAAAACACGTTCCAAGTTATCGCACTCGACCTCGTCGAGGACCTTTATGAACATTGCCGTTTCTACGTGTTCGATCAGCTCGGCATCAAACACGAGAGCGATAGCGGTTACGGCAAGGGTTGGGATATGGTGCGTACAGAGTTCCTCAGCCAGATGAAGCGCCTCAAGTCCCTCGGCTACCGTATCATCTATATCTCTAAGGAACTCGTCACCGAGATTACGTATGCTAACGGGGCCAGAGTGTCGACTTTCAAGCCGAACATCAATGATAAGGCCGCGAACGTGCTCGCCGGCACCGTCACCATGACGCTCCGCGCATATATGGACGAGCGTGGCCATTTCCTCCAACTCCGCAAGAACGAGAACGTCTTCGGTGGCGGCCGTATCGATTTCAAACGCGACCGTTGTGACCTCACCGTCGAGGCATTTAATGCGGCGCTGCTTGAGGCACAGGGCACGAAGGCTGAGGCCAAGAAGCCGAAGCCGAGCAAGAAGGCAGAGCCCAAGCCTAAGCCTGAGGTTGAGGCTGAGACTGAGACCGAGGTCGTCGAGGAGCCTGATGCCGCGGAGGAGAAGCCGAAGCGCCGTGTGCATAAGGCCAAGCCTGCCGCCGAGGAGCCGCCGTTCGACACCGAGGAAGCTGCAGAGCCCGAGGCTGTCGAGGAAAAGCCGAAGCGCCGCACCCGCAAGCGTCGCGTCGTCGAAGAGTAAATAGTATTTTGACATCTGAAAGGATATATCATGGACTTCAGCAAGTTTGACAAGATGGTCGACATCGACGGCCTCAAGAAGGACATCGCCGACGCCGAGGCAAATGGCGACGGTGGCGATTTCAAGGACGTGCCCCACGGTAGTTATGAGGTCGCGATCGACAAGCTCGAGCTCACCGAGACCAAGAAGACCGGCAAGCCGATGGCGTCGTGCTGGATGAAGATCGTGAGTGAGGGCGAGTTCAAGGGCCAGCGTATTTTCATGAACCAGGTCATCACCCAGGGCTTCCAGATCCACATCATGAACGCTTTCCTCCGTTCACTGCTGCCTGAGGGTTCTGACATCGACGTCGAGTTTACGGGTTACGCGGAGTACAACGATCTGCTGCTCGATATTGCCGAGTATGTCGATGGCAAGTTCGAGTACGGTTTGGAGTATGGCGAGAACAATAAGGGTTTCGACACTTTCCAGATCACCGACATTTTCGAGCTTGACTAGGTGCGGAGATGCTTAATTTCTACGACTTCGAAGTTTTCAAACACGACTGGACGGTCGTAGTCATTAACCCTGTTGCACACGATGAGCGCGTCATCATCAACGATGCCGACGCGCTCACCGCGCTCTACGAAGAGCGCAAGCGTGAGATCTGGGTGGGTTACAATAACCTCCATTATGACCAGTTCATTTTCAAAGGCATCTTGTGCGGCTTCGACCCGAAGGCGATCAATGATTTCATCATCGCCGAAGGCCATAAGGGCTGGCAGTATTCGAGCTTGTTGCGCAAGTTATACATGGTCAACTATGATGTGTTCCACCCTCGTACCGACAGGGGCCTCAAGACTCACGAGGCGTATCTCGGCAACGACATCTGCGAGACGACCGTGCCGTTCGATATCGACCGTAAATTGACCGAAGCCGAGATCGCCGAGACCGTTAAATATTGCCGCCACGACGTCGAGCAGACCATCGAGGTATTCATGCAGCGCAAAAGCGAATTCGATGCACGCATGGACCTGCTTAAAATGTTCGACCTGCCACTGGTGTACCTCGGCAAGACCGATGCACAGCTCACGGCAATCATCTTGGGTGCCGAGCGGCCAGCGCGACCGCGTGACGACGAATTCGACATCGTGTCATTGCCGTGCCTCGACCTCGGCCCGTATGATTTCATCCGTTCATGGTATCTCGACCCGGCGAATCAAGACTACTCAGCGACGCTTGATTTCGATATCGCTGGATGCCCTCACAAGTGCGCGTGGGGAGGCTTGCACGGCGCGATTGCCCAGTACGCCGGCGAAGGTTATTTCATCAATGTCGACGTCGAAAGCTATTACCCGGCCGAGATGATCGCGCACGAGCTGCTGTCGCGTAATGTGCAGGACCCGTCGAAGTTCAAGGGCATTCGAGACCACCGTATCGAATTGAAGCATGCGAAGGACCCTCGCCAGAAGGCATTGAAACTCGTCGTCAACGGCACTTACGGCGCCAGCAAAGATAAGTTCAATGCGCTCTATGACCCGCGGCAGGCCAACATGGTCTGCGTCAACGGCCAGCTCATGCTCATCGACCTCATGCATAAGCTCGTTCGTGACGTGGGGGCCGAGATCATCCAAAGCAATACCGACGGCGTGCTCATCCGCATGCCTGACGGTTTTGATGGCGGGCCTGATGCATTTTACGACCGCGTCGACGACGTGGCATATGAGTGGGAGCACCGCACCGGCATGAGTCTAGAATTCGATGAGTTCACCCGTGTTTACCAGAAGGACGTCAACAACTACGTCCTCGTGGCGGCAGACGGGTCGATGAAGACGAAAGGTGCATACGTCAAGAAACTTGGTCCGCTCGACTACGACCTCGCCGTCGTCAACAAGGCGCTCGTCGAATTCATAGTGCACGGCGTGCCCGTCGAAGACACGATTGCCGCCGACGATGATCTGATCGATTACCAGCGTGTGGTGAAGGTGTCAGGTAAATATAAGTACGGCGTGCACGGTCATGAGCGGCTCACAGATAGGTGTTTCCGGGTATTCGCGTCCACACGTGAGTCGGACGGCATGATCGGTCGAGTCAAAGCCGGCAAGGCCAAGCCGGAGAAGTTCGGTAACACGAGTGAGCACTCGTTTATCGACAATGGTGACGTGCACGGCAAGAAGTGCCCGGGCTATTTGGATAAGGGTTGGTATATCAAGTTGGCGAAAACACGACTAGCGCAGTTTGGGGTGATGTGATGGATCGTCTGTTTATGGGCTACGTCAAGCTCAACGGCAAGAAGTGTGCGCAGAAACTGAAGGACGGTCAGTACCTCACATTGGCCCAGGCACGCAAGCTCGACGGTTACGGCGGTGTGCTCGCACCTGAGACGATTTTCGTCGATGTCGACGACATGGCGCAGAGCGAGAAGCTGATGGACATCATCGAGGCCGAGCAAATTGCGTGTAAGGTCATCGCGACGACCCGTGGCAAGCATTTCTATTTCGTCGGCTACCCCAAAGGCATGAAATGCAAGACGCACGCACGCCTGGCCGTCGGTATCGACGCCGACATCAAAGTCGGCTCGAAAGCCACATACGGCAGTTTGAAAGTCGATGGCCACGAGCGTGACGTGATCTACGACATCGAGCCGGACGAAGATTACGACGAGCTGCCGTGCTGGCTCAGGCCAGTGCAGTATACGCCCGAGTTCGGCGAGATGGAAGAAGGCGACGGCCGCAACCAAGCGTTATTCAACTATATTTTGACGTTGCAGTCGGAGGGTTTTACGAAAGACGAGGCGCGCGAGACCCTGGACATCATCAACCGGTATATGTTCGAGAAGCCCATGGAGCAGCAAGAGCTGAGCGTCGTCTACCGTGACGACGCTTTCGCCGAAGACGTTTTTTTCCACAAAGGCACGTTCCTGTTCGACAAGTTCGCCGAGTACCTCAAGAACGAACACCGCATCATCAAGATCGGCCATCAGCTCCATGTATACCGCGACGGCGTCTATGTGTCGGGCAATCTGCTCATCGAGAACGCGATGATCCAACATTTGCCTATGTTGTCGAAGGCTAAGCGTACCGAGGTGCTCAATTACCTCGACGTGCTCATCCAAGACGACGCACCGGCAGCCGATGCCGATTACATCGCGTTCGCCAACGGCGTGTATGACCTCAAGACTGGTGAGCTCATGCCGTTCTCACCGGAGTTCGTGATCACGAACCGCATCCCGTGGGAGTACGACCCGACGATTTGGTCGGAGTTCACCGACAAGACGCTGCGCCGCCTCGCCTGCGGTGACGACGGGATCTACTCATTGCTGGAGGAAGTTATCGGCTACCTGTTCTATCGACGCAATGAGCTCCGTAAGAGTTTCATCTTAGTCGGCGATAAGGCGAACGGCAAGTCGACGTATCTGGACATGCTCAAGACATTGCTTGGCGACAGCAATACGTCGGCCCTCGACCTAGCTGAGCTCGGTGAGAGGTTCAAGACAGCGGAGCTATTCGGCAAGCTGGCCAACATCGGCGACGACATCGGCGACGAGTTTATCGCAAACCCGGCGATTTTCAAAAAGCTCGTGAGCGGTGACCGCGTCAACGCCGAGCGGAAGGGCCAAGACCCGTTCGATTTCTCGAGCTATGCCAAACTACTGTTTTCGGCGAATTCGATGCCGCGTATCCGCGACAAGACCGGTGCCGTGCTCGACCGCATCGTGCTCGTGCCTTTCAAGGCGACGTTTTCGAAAGACGACCCGGACTTCGACCCGTATATCAAGTACAAGCTCCACTCGCCAGAGGTCATGAGCCACCTGATCAATATCGGCCTCAAAGGGCTCGAGCGAGTGTTGGCGAACCGTGCATTCACAATGCCGGAAATCGTCGTCAAGGAGATCGAGGACTACCACGTCGCCAACAACCCCGTCCTCGGTTATTTTGAAGACACGCCTGTCGACGAGGTGGTGAACGAGTCGACGGCGTTGGTATACGACTACTATATGGCCTGGGCTATCAGGAACAACTTGAAGCCGCTCGGTCAAAACGAGTTCACCCGCCAGGCCAACAAGCATTATGGCTTGACAAGCAAGACCTGCCGTGTCAACGGCAAACGCGTACGCATCTTCGTAAAGGAGTAAACCATGCCCATCATCATCGAAGGCCCTGACGGCGCCGGCAAGTCCACGCTTGCGAAGTCATTGGCCGGAGCGCTCGACATGAACATTCTGAAAATGACCGCCAACGGCGGCCAGTCCGCGCGTGAGTATGAGCAGAAGCTCGCATGCGATGGCGTCATCATCGACCGTTGCTGGGTGTCTGAGCAAGTGTATTCCGACCTGTTTGGCCGCGAGCCCCGTATCAGCAACGGCGACGCAGAGGCGCTGACGGAGTTTTGCGGGCTCGTCGGTATCCCGATCATCGTGCTTTTGCCGCCGCTCCACGTCGTGATCAGCCGCCTGAACGAACGCGGCGACGAGTACGCCGATGTCGTCTGCCCGAACATCGTCGAGATCTACAAGCGTTATCAGGAGTGGGCCGAAAAGCATGACAATGCGATTGTGCTCGAAGACAACAACCCGGCGACTGCCATGGTGGAGGTGCTCAAATGCATGTTGTAGGCAAGTCGATGAACGACATCTACCGCCAACTCTGCGGCAAAATCTCGGTGCAAGGCCACGAGGTGGCAGATACCAAGGAAATGCTCAACAGCGGTTTCACGTTGCTTGACATCACGGACAACATTGCGACGGCACGCACGGGCTATTCGCTATCGTACATGTTGGGTGAGCTCGCATGGTATTTCACCGGCCGTGACGACGTCGAGTTCATCTCGAAGTTCTCGTCATTTTGGAAGCACATCAGCGACGACGGCGTGACGAACAGGTCTGCGTACGGCGCCATCGTGTTCAACCGCTATGGTTTCGACCAGGTCGCACAGGTCATCGACACGCTCAAGCGCGACCAGTATTCACGCCGCGCAGTCATCAATTTCAACGTGCCTAACGCCGAGCGTTTCGAGACGAAAGACGAGATCTGCACCATCGCGCTCGTATTCGAGCTCCGCGACGGCAAGCTCGATTGTACTGGCATCATGCGTTCCAACGACATATGGCTCGGCACACCCTACGATGTCGTGTTCTTCACGGAGCTGCAGAAGCATATCGCGAATGAACTCGGTGTCGGTTACGGCAAGTATACGCATTTCGCGGTATCGCTCCATGCATATATGAAAGACATCGACCGCGTCCATGAAGTCTGGGGTGTCGATAACGGCGCGCCACGCCTCAAGTTCGACATCGAGAAGTTTTTGGCCCATATCTCGGAGATCGAACATATCGTCATGTCGTCTGACGAGCCGAGATCTAATGTTGTCGATTATTGTTTTAAGAATGCCATCGTGACGGAGGTAAATAATGAAAATTAAGATTAACCGTATCGCAGAAGGCGCTGAAATCAAACTCCCGGCCCGCGCGCATTACAACGACGCCGGCGCCGACGTATACACCACTTTCGGCGAGACCCTGAAGCCGCACGAGACCCGTCGCATCCCGCTGGGCTTCTCGCTCGAGCTGCCCGACGGCGTCATGGCCTGCGTGTTCCCCCGATCAGGCATGAGCCTCGAAGGCCTCGTGTGCGAGCTGCCGCCGATCGACTCCGGCTATACCGGCGAGGTGCATGCGATCGTCACCAACTTGACGGACAAGCTCAAGAAGGTGCCGGGTGGTACCCGTATCGGCCAGTTAGTCGTCATGCCCATCGTGTTGGCCGACTTCGTCGAGCAGTTGGGCGAGGAGAGGGGCGACGGTGCTTTCGGATCGACCGGCGAGGCCTAGTAAGGCCGAGTATTACCTCGATATCGCACTGGCGGTGGCGGCTAGGTCGACGTGCCTGCGCCGCCGCTACGGCGCCGTAATTGTGGCCAACGACGAGATCATCGCGACTGGCTACAACGGTGCCGCACGCGGTGATGTCAACTGCATCGACACAGGCGTATGCCATCGCTGCGGGCACGGGCATAACGACGGCGATTACGGCTCATGCCCGGCTGTACACGCCGAGATGAACGCCATGTTGTCGGCCTCGCGCTTTGAGATGATCGGCGCGACACTATACTTGGCTGGCGTCGACCTCGAGACGGGCAAACGCATCCCGGCTAGTGAGATCTCACCGTGCCCGGTATGTATGCGCATGATAGGTAACGCCGGTGTCGATGTCGTCACAAGTGCATAGTAAATAGAAGAACGCACCAGACGCTCAATTGCATCTGGTGCGTTCTCCCCACAAAGGAGGAAGGTGCGGTGGCCCAAAACCGCACCTCCTATTTTATCACACGTAATGCTATTAGGCGTTGACCCACTTGAGGGCGTTCTTGATGCAAAGCTGTTTGTTCACATTCTTGAATTCTTTACGGCAGATCAATTTCCACGCGCCACGATTGGTGGCCTTGAAGCGGCAGTAGTGCACGCAGTTGTCGTCGAGGACGATCTTCACACGGCGGCCGCAACCGATGATCTCGTATGCCTCATTGAACGGCTGCTTGAAAGCGACACGCTCGAGCTTGATGGCGTTGTCGAAAGTCTTAGTCATGGTGTTTCCCTTCCTCGTGGTTGACAAGATTATATTACCCGGTAACTACCCGAAAGCACACGGCTATTTTCAAATAAATCAAAAAAGTTTTCGATGAATTTGAAAATAGGTATGTACATGCGTGCCGGTCCGTGGGATAATGACCTTGTCAACCAGAAGGAGGAGCAAATGAAGCCCATCGAGATCACCAAGCAAGACGTACTCGGTTATGAGCACACGTTCGTCGTACGCCACGACACTTCCACCAACAAGGTGTTCCTCGCCGAGGTCGACCCTGATTTCGGTTGCGAGTCGTTCCGCGGCGTATTCGGCTCCGAGGCAGCGGCAATCAACCGTATCGAAATGCTCATGCACTAAACGAAAGGAACAATTATGACCACTCTATACTGCGTACATGTCGAAGAGCCGAATCTCAAAGATTCCGCAGCGTTGCATTATTACGTCATCACGGTTGAATCTATCGTTCTCGGCTGGCGTACTGTGGATATTTCTGCCATAACCGAGGCGGCTAAAAGCCTCAGCCACTGTGAGATTCTGCACATTGTGGCCGGTTTCAGTGACGGCATTTTATTCGATTATGACTCTATTTGCGAATTCCTTGAGCTGTATGCACCTAACCCCAAGTTGGCCATTCAATGGCTCGGGCGTGCCAGTGGAATCATAGTTAGGCCTACGTTCGAGCAGATCCACGCGATGGGCTAATACGGTTATCATCAATTTGAAAGGAAACACCATGGCAGAGGTAACGTTCACTGAGAAAGAGCTCGGTTTTATCAACGAGTGCACAATCGACAAGAAGGGCGTGCTCGTCGAGATGCCGGCGAACCCGTTCCCGTCGCTCTACCGCAAGGGCGTCATCGCCAAGAAGGGCGACGCCCTCACGGTCACGAAGGACTTCCGCGATATGTTCTGCCTCGCCGACCAGGTCGTGCATGTCGACCTCACCAAGGCCGAGGGCGAGCCTGAAGGCGACGGCAAGAAATTCAAGTACGGCGAGACCGGCGACGTGATCATCGAAGACGAGCCGATGGACTACGCCGGCTTCCGCCAGGCGATCGCCGCGAACCTCCGTGACCGCCGTACAAAGGGTATCGATGAGTTCCAGCTAATCGACAAGGCTGTGCAGGTGTATGACGCCGCACGCGAGGCCAGGGCTGCCAACGGCGACGAAGGCACCCGTTCCGAGCACACGACCGTCGGCAGCCGCAAGCACTGGCGTTACGACTTGGCCGATACCGTGTCGGCATACTTCGGCGTCGGCATGGAAGTCGACAAGCGTGAGATTGTGTTCACCGGCGACCTGTACATGGCCGGTGCGGCTGAGCTCACATTTGAGTATCTGTTTAAGATCGGCAACCGCCGTGCACAACGCTGCTATGACGAACGCCTGTTCGCAGGCGAGCCCACTGTCGGCGTATACGCCGAGAAGGCCGCGGAATTCATGGCCGAAGTCGAGAAGCGCTTGAAGCATGAGGGTGCCGACATCGAGGTCGACGGGGAAGTCGTCGGCGAGGTGGTCGTCGACCTCGACCACACTGAGGAATAGGGAGAACGCCATGGACTCGAATACCATCAAGGAGATCGCCAACCAGTTAGGCGTCGGTACCGACTACATGTTGAATCACTTGTCGGAATTTGCGCCAAAATGGGCCGCGATGCAGATTACGAGAAACTCCATCGTCTGCGTGTTCCTGGTGATCACACTCATCATCACGGTGCGGGTGCTCGTATGGGCTATCCGTTCCGCCGACGACGAGTACAGCAGTTTCGTCCTGATCGCCATTATCGATGCTATCGTGGTAATTTTCCTGTTCATCGCCCTTGCATTCTCGGCCGCAGACATCATTGCATATGCCGTATCACCCGAGGCGGCCATGGTTAACAATGTGTTGGCGATGCACTGATGGGACGACACATTAAGTTTGCGAGGCCATGCGATTGCCCGACGTGTGGTGCGACCCCATCGCACCAGAAGTGGAAGCCGCGCAAGATAGTCGATGTTGATGAGATTGTCGCGATAGAGGACGTCGATCCAGTCGACGCCGTCCATTGCCCTAGGTGCGACCTCGTCTTCGGTGTCGTGCATTATGAGCATGACGATTGCTATATCACAAGTTGGACCGAGTTCGAGACGATCCCACGATATTGCCCGTGGTGTGGGGAGGACTTGACGGACAAATGATTACCGACACTAAAAAGATCGCCGAACGCTTTCGTATTGAAGCCGATTACTGGCGTAACTATCGCAAGGATAATGTTATTTTCGATGTGCCGAATTACCTGTTCAGTGACAGTGTGCTCATGGCTTTTGGCGTCAACGGCATAGATGAGATAGATATGCCAGTTTACGAGCTGTTTGACAAAATAGCAGATATTATTGATCAACAAGAACGTTAAAGCATTTTGAAAATACTTTCAATTTATCGAAATATCGGTGTATTGAAAGTAGTATAATGGCCTTATCGACCAGAAGGAGGAACAAATGCCTGAGTATATCGTTTTCGTCATGCCGCCGGAAGACGAGGATGCCGAGCCGTTCGATATCCCAGAATGGGGCTATATCGAGGCGCTCGCCACTGTGGATCGTTATCGCGCGCATGGTTGGAAGGCATGCATCATCGACTTCGGTACGCCGTTCGTGCCGTGGCGCGCCGGGCGCCTAGACGGCCCAGACATCCGCGTCATGGCGCGTACATGCGACGAGGCCGTCATCAGGGCACGCGCCATCAGCTGCGACTGCACCAGTTTTCAAAGGATGGACTAACGATGCGCGATTTCATCTACACAATGTTGACGGTCGTGGGGATTGTGGCCACGGCCGTCGCCGCGGCGTATGCGTTCGCAGACAGGGGCTATTTCGCCGTAGGCGGCGAGTATGCGTTCTTGTTCCTGCCGCTGATCGGCATGTGCATCGAGTACATGGTCAAAGACCGATAAGGAGGGAGGCGCTATCGTGCGGATCGGCGATGTGAAGCCGTTCAAATACGTCTATGCAGACGATCGGCAGCAATTCACGAGGCCGCTCGAGGAGGCGGCGGAGTTCTTCGTAGCATGGCGCTTTTGGATACAACGGCGCGATAACCAGAGGTATTCGGCGAAGGCGCGCGACAAGATGCTGGACAAGGCCGCAGACGTGATCCAAGCCATTGTCAACTGTGTCGCATCTGTCGGCATCGACGACATGTCAGAACTGATGCGGCGCTGCGAGAAACGAAACATGAAGAGGGGTAGGTATTGATGCAGCTTGAAGTGGTCGTAGCCATGGAGCGGAGGCCGGTCACTGTGCACGGGCATGACGGCAGCCTGATCGGGTGGTTCCAACGAGGCGGATTCCTCGGTAACAACCAGAAGCCCGTCGGGCTCGTCGAGTTCGCAGATGGCACCGTCGGCGAGTATGAGGCGAAGGAGGTGCGCTATGTCGACCACATATAATTGCGTGCATTATGACAGGGACCGCATGCGCTCATGTATATACGGGCTCGCAGTCGGCGATGCCCTCGGCGTGCCATATGAGTTCTGCGAGCGCGGCACGTTCGAATGCACAGGCATGGTGGGTGACGGCACGCATGGGCAATTCGCCGGCACTTGGTCCGACGACACGTCGATGGCCTTGTGCATATGCTCGAGCATCAAGCGGCTTGCGTATATCGATGTGGCGGACATCGCCTATATGTTCCGCCGGTGGCTGGAGCGTGGTGACTTCACATGTGACGGGCATGCGTTCGATGTCGGCGTGACATGTCGAAAGGCGATCTCGATGGGCGTGCCTGCGAAGTCATATGACGGCTGTGGTAACGGCTCGCTCATGAGGACGGCACCGCTCGCCATGCTCGACCCCATCGAACCCTACGATATACGCGAGGTCTCGGCAATCACTCATGCACACCCAGTGGCCGAGTGGTCATGCGTCGTGTTGTGCGACATTTTGCGGACTATCCGCAATGTCGGCACGCCGGCGAAGGGCGACCTCTGGCATAGATACGGGTATATCGCATCGAGGCCAGTCGAGGCAGTCAAAAGCGACGGCTATTGCGAGCACACGCTCGAGGCTGCGCTCTGGTGTTTTTTAAATACGTTCTCATATGCCGACTGCGTGCTTGCCGCCGTCAACTTGGGCGACGACACCGATACCACGGCGGCTGTCGCGGGTGCTATAGCAGGCGTGTATTACGGTTTCGGGACAATCCCACCGAAATGGGTCGGCCAGCTGCGTGGCAAGGCCGTAATCGATCAATGCATTTAGGAAGGTGATAGATGATGATTGACGGATATCTGTTGAACACGCGAGTGTTCCGCAAAGTGAATGATAGCAAGGGACAGGCACTCAAGCCACTCGAGGAGGCCGCTGAGGTCTTCGGTGCGTGGCAGGAACTCGACAGCATGCGTCCTACGACGTTCAAACAGGATTGGGTAGACATGCGTAACTGCCTTATCGACGAGTGCATGGACACTGTGCAGGCGGTTGCCAACCTGCTGGCTGCTATGGGCACGACGCAAGGCGAAGTCGACGCCGCCATCAAGCGCATGGACGAGCGGAATGGGGACCGAGGCAGGCTCTAATAAAAGGGATGAGGGCGTGGATGTAATCACGATATACAGGCGGCGTGGGTTCGACCGCTCGCGCCACGAACGCACCCGGTTCGATTCCGGGCAGTCGAAGCGGACTAGGCTGGAAAGCGCGGTCGAGCGTGGGAAGGCTATTGGGATGCTGAAGCTCGGCAGTGTGGGCACTGACCCCGAGCCCTTTTTAAATTGCACAACAATGGAGGAACATCGATGACAAACATTGAGCTGCCTAGAGATGCCGAAGGCCGCGAGATTCCGTTCGATACCAAAGTACTGTATGACAGGTGCGGCAATGAGTACGAAGTATCTCGTTACTGCTGCTCGGTACGTCAGAGCATTCCCGAGCGCGTGTGGGAGGCGGTTGTGCTAGATACTGTGACCTACTACACTTCACGCCTCTACCTCACACCGCCGGACAGTTGGGAGAAACTCGAAGAGGACTTGGACAGGTGCATCGAAGAGAGTAACTATTGCAGATATTACAGCCCGAATGGGAGTTGCGACACATGCGCCAAACCGGGCAGCGAGACATGCGGATGCACGGCCGCAGTGTTCAATGACATAAAGAAGCGCATCCACAAGCTGAGGGTGAAGGCAAATGACGACTATGAAACCGTGCCCGAAGTGCCATTCGACCGAACACCTGCACATCGAGATAATCGATGATCACTTGACCGCCAGTCGGTCCGTCAAAGTAGGGTGTACGGAGTGCCACACCTTCGCGCAAATCGACTATGTGCTCACAGGCCAGTTTGCCAACGAGCGCAGGCCTGACGACGTGCAATTGACACGCGAGGGCATCGAACGATGGAACGAGCATTGCGACGACTGGGAAGGGATATTTAATCATGACTGAGAAAACATGCGCTATATGCGCCACGTGCGTCACATGCCCCAACTGCGGTGAGCAGATCGATTTCCATGCGGGGCATATCAACAACGGCCGTGTGTTCGTCTGCGAGAAGGGCAGGCCGCTCATGCGCGAGGTCATGTATCACTGCCGGCATTGCGATTCGACCGTTATTTTCCTCAAGAAGTGCGAACCGGAAGGGGCAGGGCAATGATCGATAACGAGCCTGCAAGCGGCTACAACATGCCTCCTGGGTGTTTCGACGACGACATCGACCGCGAGTTCGGCGGTGAGCGTCGTTATTGCAGCGAATGCAAGCACTGCCTCGTATCGGACGAACTCGACTGCTGCGTCTGCGCGCCCAAGCTCGCCGATGCTGTCGCGAAGCTCAAGGGCACGCAGCGCCGGTCGCCGAAATACATCCTCGCGGCGGTCGAGGACGCGTTCATATACGAAGACGACTGCTGCGCTGGTTTTGAGGAGTGACGATTGCTGTAAGTGGGAGGAGGAATAATGACTAACTATGAGCGTCGCCGATTGGTCGCTGACGCCGTACGCCGCGAAGTAGCGTATCGCCCAAGCTGCACGATGTCCGAATGGTGGTGCAGGCTGCATGAAATGGTAACTGGAGTTGACGATTACCCTAACCCGAGGGAGACGCTTTTGGCATTGGCGGATTTAATCGAACCGGAACCGGAGCGCACGTGCCGAATGATCGACAACGGTGCCGAGCTCTGCTGCTCTGAATGCGATTGCAGACACTCCTACGATGACGAGCCCAAGTTTTGTATGGGCTGTGGCGCAAGGGTAGTGGAGTAGATGTAAAAACATGCCTAGAAATGATTCTAGCATACGTAGAAGGCGCTATTTTGCCCAGGTACGTATGCTTGTAGGGCCCCGAGGCAGATATTCGCCTCGGGGCATTTTTCATGTCTCAGGGGCCGAAATTGGCACTTTTCGATAAATTAGCGTGGTTGACAGGTAGTAGGCGTCAAAACGCGACGTAGGCGGGTGTGCTGCGGTGTTTTGGGTAACTTGCTGTCACACATGCTGTCACACTGCTTTTGGGCCAGTGTGACAGGTAGTAGGCGTCAAAACGCGACGTAGATTGATTGTTGGGTACCCAAGTGTCACACTGGCAAACAGCAGGCCGCCCCTATATTAGATATTTTCTATAGGTATCATAGGTATCTTTAGTGAATATATATTTTCAAAATATAGGGGTATAGGGGAGCGTGTCAGTGTGACAGTGTGACAGGTAGTTGCAAATACATGCGTCTACATCGCGTTTTGTTGAGACTACCTGTCACACTGTGCAGATAAATCGAAAAAAGCGGTGTGACACCAGTGTGACAGCAGTGTGACAGGTAGTAGAGGGCGTATATGTTGACCTCGATTAACTCATTAAAGCGTTTCAATTTTGCGAGGTGGGTATATACAATCTAGTCAGTCAATTGCCGTAGGTTGCCGTGAATCGCAGTCGAAGCGCCGTAGAATATATTCCAATAGACAAGGAGGAATGTTTTGCCGTATATCAAGTTCAACAACGCGATACAGCGCAAGCGCTATTGGCTCGGCGAAGACGGCATCGAGCTGATCAACGACTGGAGGCGCAGAGGGCTATCGGTGAAGGCGATCGCCGAAGACAAGATCGGCATCGCACACAGCACGCTCATGAAATGGCGCCAGCAGTCGCCAGAGCTGGACAAGGCGCTCACTATTACGGAGGACCTCGTAGACGGGCAAGTCGAGGGCGCATTGCTCAGGCGTGCGCTGGGGTACGACTATTTCGAAGAGACCTTGGCGCTCGACCCCGACACAGGCCGGGAAGTGTTGACCAAGAAGGTCAAGAAGCACGTGCCGGCCGATGTGAAGGCCATCGCCATGTGGCTGTTCAACAGGCGCGGTGACGCCTGGCGGTCGATGCAGCCCCAGTTGCCTGCAGATGACGGCGACATCATCGACGTGAAGAACGTGCTCGTGCAGATCGAGGAGGCGGCCGATGGAGATACGGCTGACGCGTAAGCAGGCTGAATACGTTCGCGAGGCGCACCACCGCTGGAACCTGGCCACGGGCGCGGTGCGCTCGGGCAAGAGCCACCTCGCCGTGCAGTACACGATCCCAGACAGGCTGATCAAGCTGCGCGGCAAGAAAGGCCTGGCGTTGATCTTAGGTGCCACTAAGGAGAACATCGAGCGCAACGTCTTGACGCCGATGCGTGATATGTGGGGCGACCGGTTCGTAGGCGACATCAACGCCCGCAACTGGTGCGAGATCTTCGGCGAGCGAGTGTACTGCATCGGTGCGGAGAACGCGGGCCAGGTATCGAAGCTCCGAGGCTCAGAGGTCAAGTTCGCCTATTGCGACGAGATCTGCGACATCCACCCCGACGTATTCGAGATGCTCAAGAGCCGCCTGAGCCTGCCGTACAGCGAGTGCCACGGCGCATGCAACCCGGCAGGCCCGACACATTGGCTCAAGCAGTTCATCGACAAGGGCGAGGCCGACCCGGGTATCGACATGTTCGTGCAGAGGTACACGATCGATGACAACCCGTTCCTGCCGCCTGCCTATGTCGCAGGCCTCAAGGCCGAATACCGCGGCACGGTGTACTACGATCGATACATCAGGGGCTTGTGGGCGAAGGCCGAAGGCCTCGTGTACCCGAACTGGAAGGACGCACAGGAGCCGACATGGTCACCGCATGACGTACGCGGCTACTGCGTGAGTATCGACTACGGAACACAGAACCCGTTCCATGCGATCAAGTGGATGCTCGACTCTGCCGGCACCTGGCATGCGGTCGGTGAGTACCGCTATTCAGGACGCGAGGAAGGTAGGCAGAAGACGGACCCCGATTACGTCGACGACCTGGTCGTGTTCACGGACGACGCACCTGAGGACGCGGAGGTCGAGGTCATAGTCGACCCCAGCGCATCGTCGTTCATCGCGCAGCTGCGAAAGCGCGGCGGGTTCAAGGTGAGGAAGGCCGACAACGATGTCGGGGACGGTGTGCGGGATACCGCATCGGCGATGCAGTTGGGCCAGGTCAAAATCGGGGACACACTCACCGAATTGGCGCGTGAGTTCACGGGCTATGTATGGGATGATAAGGCAGACCAAGACAAGCCGGTCAAGGTCGACGACCACGGCATGGATGCGCTGAGGTATTTCGTGAGGACGAAGCGCGTATACAAGCCACGTGACATGGCATATGAGTCGCCGTTCATGGGCGGCGCAGACGAGGGACCCAGGAGGTTTGAACTATGAGATGGGACGAGGTACGCGACGACAAGTCGCGCATGCTCACGTACCAGGATTTCGTGGAGGCGGGCGACGCCAACCGCGAGGGCTTCGTACTGGAGGCGATCGAGCGGCATAAGTCGGGCAAGGCGTACCGCACGGCGCGCATGGCAGACGCGTATGACCGCCAGGAGAACACGACGATCAACGCATATGTGCAGAAGGTTTTCGACATCACCGGGTCCAAGCTCGTGGACTTCACCGCGAGCAACAACAAGATCGCCAGCAATTTCTTCCATCGCCTCAACACCCAGCGCACCATGTATTCGCTCGGCCAGGGCGTGTCGTTCATCGACGTCGACGAGGTGGGCAAGGAGGATAAGACCAAGGAGAAGCTCGGCAAGCATTTCGACCATGACCTGCGCACGCTCGCATACGATGCACTCATTCACGGCGTGTGCTTCGGTTTCTGGAACCTCAACCGCATGTTCGTGTTCCCGCTGACTGAGTTCTGCCCGCTCTGGGACGAATACGACGGCACGCTCAAGGCAGGTATCCGCTTCTGGCGTATCGACAGCTCGCGCCCGATGCAGGCAGTGCTCTACGAGGCCGATGGCTACACGCGTTTCCAGAGCCGCCAAGACGCGAACGGCGTCACGAACGAGCGCCTCGATGTCGTCGAGGAGAAGCGCCCGTACATCGAGAAGACGAGCTATACGCCCGCCGATGGTATCGAGCAGGTTATCGGCGGCGAGAACTACTCGGCATTGCCGGTAGTGCCGATGTGGGGCTCGAAGCTCCACCAGTCGACTTTGGTCGGCATGCGCCAGGCGATCGACAGCTACGACCTGATCCGCAGCGGCTTCGCGAACGACCTCACCGACTGCGCGCAGATCTACTGGCTCGTGTCGAATGCAGGCGGCATGAGCGACAAGGACCTGCAGAAATTCCTCGACCGCCTGAAGATCAACCATGTCGCACTCGTCGATTCCGACGACGGCGGCAATGCGCAGGCGTATACCCAGGAGATCCCGTACGCTGCACGCCAGGCATACCTGCAGTCGATCCGCGACGGCATCTACGAGGACTTCGGCGCCCTCGATGTGCACACGGTGGCGGCAGGCGCGACCAACGACCACATCGATGCTGCGTATCAGCCCATGGATGAGGAGGCGAGCGATTTCGAATACCAAGTCTCCGAGTTCGTACAGCAATTACTCTCCCTTATGGGCATTGAAGACACGCCCGTGTTCAAGCGCACTCGCATCAGCAACCAGAAAGAGCAGGTCGACATGGTCATGAGCGAGGCGCAGTACCTCGACCACGAGACGATCTTGCGCAAGTTGCCGAACATCTCGCCTAGCGAGGTGCCTGCGATCAAGGAACGCCTCGACGCCGAGGATGAGGGACGCATGGGCATGCTGGTGAATACCACTGCGCCCACTGGCGGCGAAGGCGATGACGATGACGGCATGCTTTAGCGTTTAAGGTGGTCCTACCGTGAAAAAGATCCATTCAGTTGATGAGATCCCCCTCATCCAGCTCGAGTCTGGGTGGAAGTATACAATGGTCAACGGCTATACGCCGACAATGGTATTCCATACGGCTGACGACGCGATTAAAGATGCCTTGAACTTCGGTGGGTACGAACTCGTATCAGTTGAAGACCATGCGCCTTCGACTGGTGCTAAGACTAAAAAGCCTCCCACCGTTATTAAGACGGAATTGCCTACTGTTACCAAGACGCAATACTTCGATGGCTTCCAGATCGATACGTATTCAGACGGCACTTATGGCTACATGACGGACGGCGGCAAGCACAAAGAGGGCTATAAGTCGAAAGACGGCTGCAAGAAGGCAGCCACCAAGCTTACCACCACAGAGCCGAAAGGCCCGCAGGTCCTGAAGAGTGAAGACAAAGGCGGCTATACCGTCAACACGTTCACAGACGGCACTTACGGCTACCTGATGCCGGACGGCACTTTCAAGAACGGCTACAAGTCGAAAGACGGTGCCGGCAAGGCGGGCAAGAAGCTCGCAGCGAAGGCAGCGAAGGTACAGGAGAACACCCAGGCCAAGTTGCTCGAGAAGCAGGCGCAGGAGCTGCAGGAGAAGCTGCAGCTTACCTACGCCGATGCGATTGAAGGAATGACCTCCCGCATCGAAGCCTCGCTCAAGGAGTTCGCAGCCGATGACGCGAAGTGGGCGGCCGACGTCGCAGCCGGCAAGAAGGACGCGAAGGCGTACAAAGCCTGGTGCAAGGACCAGGCTTTGCACAACGACCAGCTCAAGGCACTCAAGAAGGCATTGACGCAGGACCTCACCGCCGCCGACAAGATGGCGATGGCATATGTCAACCAAGTGCCGGCAGGCGTGTACGCCGAAGGCATGAACTTCGCGACATATGAGATCGAACACGGCGCGAAGGCGAATACGTCTTTCACGCTGTACAACAAGAACACCGTCATGGAGCTCGTCGCGAACGAGCCCGACCTGCTCCCACAGGCGGCATTCGACAAGGCGAAAGATTCTGCTTGGAACAGCAGACACGTCACGTCTGCGGTGACGCAAGCCGTGCTGCAGGGCCAGACGGTCCCGCAGCTCGCCGCATCGATCGCCGGTATCGCCGCCATGGACCAGCGTGCCGCGATGAAGGCGGCACGCACCGCCATGACGAGCGCGCATTCGCTCGGAAAGCTCAAGGGATACGAGCGCGCCGCCGATATGGGTATCGATGTCAAAAAGCAATGGCTCGCGGCGCTCGATTCGCGCACACGCGGCAGCCACCGCCACCTAGACAGCGAGGTCGTCAAACTCGATGCCGAGTTCAGCAACGGGCTGAAGTACCCCGGTGACCCGGATGGTCCCGCATCTGAGGTCTACAATTGCCGCTGCACGCTTGTGCCAGTTATCGGCGATGTGGAGTATGACGAGGTCGAACGTGCCAACAAACTCGGCAAGATGAGTTATGAGGAATGGAAAGCCGAGAAGCTGACCAAAGAGCAGAAGCTTGCAAACTCACTCGACAGCCAGTTGAAGGATGTCGATAACGAGATCGACGTATTGAAAGAGCTCATAAAGAGTTCAGATAAGACATATTCTGGCATTTGGATAAACCCCGTGACACTTGCCGATTGGAACGCGAAGAAAGACACGATCCCAGAGAAACTCGAAGAGTTTAATGAGCAACTCGCTAAGGCAGGCGATAACTCATCGTATGCGGAGTGGGTTCAGAAGCTTATCGACGACACGAAAGAGTTCGATGAGCAAGGCCAGATATACCAAACGTATATTGATAAAATGTCGGCATTGAAGCTCAAGCGGCAGTCGATCCACAAGCAGATGGTCGATACCGGACTTATCGAAGATACGACTTTTAGTGAAGAGCGTAAGGCGAATGCATGGAAGTTCACTTCACCGGCTGAAGCCGACAAGCATTTCCGAGAAGTAAGCGGCGAAGTCTGGCGCAGAGCTACCGCAGCAGAACGTGAGGGTATCTACGGCTATACATCGAGTTCCGGTGCATGGAACCGCCCGTTATCAGGTTTCCGCAAGCCGTATAACGATTATGGTACGGGGTGGGAGAAGGAGTTCTATAAGGGTCCTGGCAAAGTTTGGATCGATTATGAGGGTGAGGGCGCGGCGATCCGCAATATGACGTCGCTTATCGAGAAATCATCGTACGACCACGACACCTGGGTCGTGCGCGGTTGCGACTACAACGCCATGGAGTCGTTTTTCGGTACGAGCGAATCGAAGTTGAGCAGTATGAGTACTGATGAGCTCAAATCGCTCGTTGGCATGTCGAATCGCATCGAATCGTTCGTATCGACTGGCGCTGCTACCGGTAAAGGCTTCGGCAACAAGTCGGTCGCCATGGAGATCTATTGTCCTGCCGGGTCTGAGATGATGTACGCCGAGCCGTTCAGTGCATATTCAGGTGCGACGAATTACCACGGTTACGATTGGGACGGTAAGAAGAAACAGAACCATTTCGGTAGTGAGTTTGAGATGATCTTGCAACGTGGTGGTTACTACACCGCGACAGACGTGTACAAAGACGATAATGGCAAGATGCATGTCGTACTTGAGCTGCACCCAGAGCAGGGTTACGATAAGTTCCAGCAGGATCCCAAAGAGTGGACCGGCTCGAAGAGTAAATACAAGTAAGGAGTACCATGGCCACTGAGAAACAGAAGGTATCTAACCTCGAGCTCGACGATTCGTTCGGCTGCCTGAAGCGCAACCCCCGCAAATGCAGGACCTGTGCGAACGCACACGGCCCGGCGCCGTGGGAGGACTCGCCCGACAAGTCATATTGCATGGCGTACGAGCGCCGCCTCGGCAACATCAAGCCAGACGCCGTCTATTTCGACGGCGCCGACTGCCCGTTTTACACCAAAGAGGAGGCATGACATGGCCGACGGTGTTACGGTGAAGCAAGACAACACCGGACAAGTAGTCGACGGCATCGATTCGGCTATCGGTGTCGCGCTCGAGAAGATCGGGCTTTTGGCTGAGAACTACGCGGCCAAGAAATGCCCGGTCGATACTGGCAACCTGCGTGGCTCGATCACGTACGAGGTGGATACCGCCGACAACGCCGTGTACATCGGCACTAATGTCGAATATGCGCCGTACGTCGAGCTCGGTACTTCGCGCCAGAAGGCTCAGCCTTTCCTGAGGCCCGCAGCTTCCGAGCATGGTGCGCAATACCGCCAAGTGCTGAAAAAAGCCCTCGGCGACAGCAGTTAACCTGGTATTATTTATGTTAAATGCGCGAAGCAATGCGCTATACAGTATGGGGTCGAAGCACGCACCCCAGAGTCCGAAGGAATGGAGCGAACACCATGGCACTTACCCGCAAACTCCTTCGATCCATGGGGATCGAAGACGAGAAGATCGACCAGATCATCGATGCACACACCGAGACCGTCAACGCGCTGAAGGACGAGCGCGACGAGCTCAAGGATGCTGCGGACCGACTGAAGAAGGCCGAGGCAGAGCTCGAGGAGCTCAAAGCCAAGCCGGCAGACGGTTACAAAGAGAAGTTCGAGAAGGAGCACGCCGATTTCGAGGCATTCAAGGCAGATACCGCTAAGGCTGCCGCCGACCGTGAGAAGAAATCGCTGTACCGCAAGCTGCTCACCGATGCAGGCGTCGACCCCAAGCGCATGGATGCCGTGATGCGTGTCGCCGACCTATCTAATATCGTGGTCGAGGACGGCGCCATCAAGGACGCCGACAAGGTTACGGAGAAGGTCAAAGGCGAGTGGTCGGATTTCATCCCGGCCACGAATACGAAGCCCGCGAAAGTCGATACGCCGCCAGCTGGCGCAGGCGACGGCGCGGCAGAGCCGAAGTCGCTGGGCGACGCCCTGCGGCAGAAGTACACCAAGCAGAATACTGATTAAAGGAGGCAATAATGCCTATCACCCTCGCAGATGCCAAGGTCGGCATGGCCGACAAGGTCGACCAGCAGGTCGTCGACATGTTCCGTCGCTCCTCCCTGCTCCTCGACCGCCTCACCTTCGACAACGCCATCTCCCCCGGCACCGGCGGCTCCACGCTCGTCTACGGCTACACCCAGCTGAAGACGCCTTCCACCGCCGCCGTCCGTGCGATCAACTCCGAGTACACCGCCAACGAGGCCAAGCGTGAGAAGAAGACCACGCAGGCCATCATCATGGGCGGCGCATTCGAGGTCGACCGTGTCATCCAGGACACCTCCGGCGCCATCGACGAGCTCGTGTTCCAGGCCGATGAGAAGATCAAGGCCACCGCGAATTTCTTCACGAATTGTGTTATCAATGGCACCGCGGCCGGTACTGCTGCATCCGGTAAGACTACCGGCACTTTCGACGGCCTCAATAAGCTGCTCTCCGGCTCTTCCACTGAGTACACCGCCACAGCCGACCTGTCTACCAGCGCGAATGTGGACGCCAACTACAACCAGTTCCTCGACGAGCTCGACGAGTTCATCTCCGGCATCGACGGCATGCCCGACATGCTGCTCATGAACCGCAAGATGCTCTCCAAGCTCCGCGGTATTGCCCGCCGCGCCGGTTATTACGAGTCCACGAAGGACGATTTCGGCCACGTCGTCGAGACGTATAACGGCATCGAGCTCATGGACGCCGGTGAATTCTACGACGGTACCAAGACCGTCGACATCGTCGCCGACACCGCTGCCGGTTCCGGCACCTTCGGCACTTCCGATATCTACGCGGTCAAGTTCGGCCTCGACGCCTTCCATGGCATCTCCCCGACCGGCACCAAGGTCATCACGTCCTACATGCCCGACCTCACCCTCCCGGGTGCCGTCAAGAAGGGCGAGGTGGAGCTCGTTGCGGGCGTCGCCCTCAAGAACACGCTGAAGGCCGGTCACATGAAGGGCATCATCACCGCGCCGAAGACTGCCTAAGGAGTCGACATGCTGGAGGAGTTGCTCGCCGAGATCCACAATTGGTTCGAATGCGATTACCTCGCAGGTGAGCTCACTGTCATGGACGGCGAGCTCACCCTCCCGCATGGCTTCGTCAAGAAGGGCCAGTATTACCGCATCGTCGGCAGCGTTTTCAATGACGGCCTGCATCAGTACCCGACATCAGACCTCACCGATGAGGTATTCGACGGCGAGGTGTGGGCGTTGGCCGTGCCGAAGGCAGTTACCGACATCGCGACCGAAGTCGAGGCGTGGTGTAAAGCCCACCCCGATTCCGCGTACACATCGGAGTCGTTCGGCGGGTATTCGTACACGAAGGCCACCGCTTCCGACGGTATGCCCATGCGATGGCAAGACGTATTTCGCCGACGCCTCAATCGTTGGAGGAAGTTGCCATGAGTTTGATCGATGCTTTCAAAGAGCCTTGCGTCGTGATGAACAAGGCTAAGGTGTCCGACGGCGAAGGCGGTTTCACGACTGCCTGGCAGGAAGGCGCCGAGTTCGAGGCTGCTATCGTGAAGGACACGAGCCTCGAGGCGCGAATCGCTGAGAAAGACGGCCTCACGAATACGTACACCGTCACCACGTCGGCGAATGCTTCGCTCGAGTTCCACGACGTTTTCAAACGCAAGTCGGACGGGCAGGTGTTCCGCGTCATGTCGAATGGTGACGACAAGCGCACGCCGCCTGTCGCGTCGTTCGAGTTCGAGCAAGTGAGCGCCGAGGAATGGAGCCTATCATGACGCCTGCAGCTGCGGTCTACGGTTTCATGGCCGGTTTCGGTATCCCGGCGTATGCGGCGACTTCCGTACCCGATGAGGCGAAGTTCCCATACATCACGTACGAGCTCGCAACCGATGATTTCTGGGGCGGCGAAGTCGCGTTGTCGATGGACATCTGGTATCGCGGCGACTCCGAGGCAGAGCCAAATGCGAAAGCGCGTGAAGTCTCAAAGGCACTTATCGGCTGCAAGTGTATCCCATGCGATGGCGGTGGAATCATACTCAAAAAGGGCTCGCCGTTCTGCCAGAGCATGGGTGACACCGCAGACGATAAGATCAAGCGCCGCCATATCAATGTGACGGCAGAGTTTATCACCTCATTTTGAGAGGACAAGTTAAATGGCTAAGTTCACACAGATCCCTACGGATACTTTCAAGAAGCTCCAGCTCGGTGCTGGTCTCCTCACTACCGAATTCGACCCGGCGACCGGCGAGGTCGACAAGGCTAATATCGTCGGCGCGACGAGCGGCGGCGTGTCGTTCGAGGCCACGCCCTCATTCAGCGATTTCGGCGAGGATATCGACAATTGCCCGAAGAACACGAAAGAGCTCAAGAAGCTCGACAGCTGGGAAGCCAAGATGTCCGGCACGTTGGTGACGATGGACACGAATGCTGCTGTATCTGTCATCGGCACTGCTGCCATCGCGAGCGACGACCAGACCAAGGTCGTACCCCGCAACTCTGTCGACGCCAAGGATTTCAAAGACATCTGGTGGGTCGGCGACTACTCCGACATCAATGAAGACGGCACGTCTACCGGCAAGGCCGGTTTCATCGCAATCAAGCTCATCAGCGCGCTGTCGACTGGCGGTTTCAAGATCCAGTCCGGCGACAAGGCGAAGGGTACGTTTGAGTTCGAGTATACTGGCCACTACAGCCTCGAGAACATCGACACCGTACCGTTTGAGATCTACATCAAGGCAGGTTCGGCCAACGCCTAGGCGTGGCCAGAAGGAGGAAACAAATGAAACTCAGTGACATCAAGGGTGACCGCGTGCTCGACGTCATCGCCGACATCATCGACCCTATCGCGAACATGGTGCAGGACAAGGACGTCGCCGCTATGTTCAAGCGCGAGGCCGTGCCGGAGGGCATGGATGCACGCGATTTCTTCGCGAAGCGCATGTGTAAGGGCCTGCCTGTTTTGCTCAAAAGCCATAAGGCCGACATCATCGCCGTCATGGCGGCGATCGAGGGTGTGACCCCTGAGCAGTATGCTGCATCGCTCGATTTCCCCAAGTTGTTCACCGACGTCATGGAGCTCGTGACTGACAATGCGTTCCTCAATTTTTTATCATCGTCGGAGACGGGGAAGGGCGCAGATGCGCCTGGCTTTGCCTCGGCGAATTTCGAGGTCCTCTAAGGGCAGACGCATTCGTCAAGTTCGCACTGGCCCGCTATAGGAAAGCACGGGACGAGATGGCGTTCAAGGTATACGTCACCGACTCCCTATACCTCATGGGCCAGCAGAAGTTTATCGGTCGCCGATGGTACGACCAAGTCCGGCCCAAGGTATATGAAGACATTGACGCCGCCGCGGTAGTGGCGGATGTTACGAAAAGGGCGGGATTGGTAGTTGTATGAATCTACTCGACCTCGCCGTCAAGATCACGTGCGACGACCAGGCATCCGGCGAAGTCGGCAAGATCGGCGACGGCATCAAAAACACATTGGGCACCGCCGCGAAGGTCGGTGGTGCCGCTGTCGCCGCATTGGGTACCGCGACAGTCGCCATCGGTAAGACAGCACTTGACGCATATTCGAATTACGAGCAGCTCGTCGGCGGTATCGACACCCTGTTCAAAGCCTCGTCAGGCAAGATGCAGCAGTACGCGGCAAATGCCTACCAGACGGCAGGTGTCTCAGCCAACCGCTACATGGAGATCTCGACGAGCTTCGCCGCGGCGCTGATCAGCTCACTCGGTGGCAACACCGAGGCCGCGGCTGATATGGCCAACACTGCCATCACGGACATGAGCGACAACGCCAACAAAATGGGCACATCGCTTGAGACTGTCCAAGAAGCGTATATGTCGCTGTCGCGCGGTAACTACGAAATGCTCGACAGCCTGAAACTCGGCTACGGTGGCACTAAATCAGAGTTGGAGCGCCTGCTCTCAGACGCCGAGAAGTTCTCGGCAGCGCAGGGCAAAGTGCGCGATTTCTCCGTCGACTCATATTCCGACATCGTCGAGGCAATCCATATCGTGCAAGACGAGATGGGCATCACCGGCACGACTGCAGACGAAGCAGCGAGTACGATCGAGGGCTCCGTCAACATGGCGAAGGCCGCATGGGAAAACTGGCTCACCGGCCTCGGCAACGAGAACGCGGACATGGAAGTCTTGACAGACCAACTCGTCGCTTCCGCCGCCACTGCAGGCCAGAAAATCATCGAGAGGGCCGGCCAGATCATGACGACCCTCGGCCAGACGGTCGCAGACTATGCACCGGGTGTCGGCCTCTACCTCCGCAACGCGCTCATCAATGTCTTGCCTGAAGCCGTGCAAGGGCCCATGCGCGACGCGTTCCTCGGTGTCGACAAAGTCGTCGGCAAGCTCACAGGCGTATTCAATGACAATTTGAAGCCGGCGGCAGACGCCGCAGACAGCGTTTTCAGCGCGATCAGTTCTGGCGTCAAGACTTTCGACGATGCTGTCAACGACTTAGTGCTCCCGGCAATCGACCAACTGTCGCCTGCTTTCAATGATTTCTTTGGGGCGATCCAAACAGCGCAGCCGCTGCTTGAATTCATCGCGAACATCATCGGCGTCGGGCTAGCAGCTGCGATCAGCACGGCCATCAAGCTGTTTGCAGCCATTACAGAAGTCGTCGCGTTTGTGATCACCGGTTTCGCGCAGCTGTATGAGGACATTTCAGGTTTCGTGACAGGTGTCGTGCAATTCTTCACTGTCGACCTACCGAACGCGATCAACGCGTTGGTGCAATGGTTCGCACAGTTGCCAGGCAACATCGCGGCGTTCCTGTCGATGGTCATCACGAATGTCGTCGCGTGGGTAGCAAATATGGCGTCGAATGCCGTAAGCGCCGGCTCGCGGTTCATCTCCGGTATCGCGGGTTTCCTGTCTGCGCTGCCCGGCAATATAGCGTCATGGCTCTCAGGCGTCATTTCGACTGTCGTCGGCTGGGTGTCGCAGTTCGCAAGCAATGCCACGAGCGCGGCATCGCAGTTCGCAAGCAACCTCATCAACGGCCTCGCGTCTATACCCGGTCAGGTGACATCGATCGGTTCTAACATTATTCAAGGTATGGTAAACGGTGTTACTGGTGCCGCAAGCCGTTTGATCGACAGTGTTAAAGGCGCAGTCGACGACGCCATCAATGCCGCAAAGAACTTGCTCGGCGTCCACTCACCGTCGCGTGTGTTCCGCAAGATCGGCCAATACACGATGCGAGGTGCGGCACTCGGTGTCGACGATGATGCTGACGTGTTGTTGAGGTCTACAGATAATGCGATGCGCGGTATGATTTCAACGGCACAAGATATCGCCATACCCGGCGTCAACAGCACGGCCGGCGGCGAATGGGCCGTTATCAGCTGGCTGGCCGAGAACCTGCCATCCATCATCGCTGAGTTCACGCCCGTTATGGGTGAATCGGAGTTCGGGCGCAAGGCGAGAAAGGCGGTCGCGTATGCTTGATATCAAATACAAGTCAAATGCGGGGACTGTCATCCCGCTCAATTCTGGTGTATATGTCGGCAAGCCGAACGACCTCTTTAGCCGCGAATGGGACTACAAAATCGGGTATCGTGCACTGGCCACGGCCTCGCGCGGTGCCCGCAAGGTCTCATTCAAGGCGTTTTTCGCAAACATGACACAGGCTGACGCTTTCCGCCGATGTGCCGACATGGACATGCAGAAGGGCACGCCCGGCACTATCTATGTCAATGACTGGTTCCAGCGTTGTTTCGTCGTGGCTTCCGAGGTGGACGGCATCGGTGACAATTTCTTCGCGACCAAGCTCACTTTGGTTTTGCTCGACGGTGTATGGCGCAGGGGGACTACGACGGCGTTCGTGTCCGTGCGGGGTTCGGCGGACTATGAGTTTCTCGACTTGCCGCATGATTTGCCGTACGACCTAGGCGTGACCCCACCGCTGCAATACGCCATCAACCCAGGCTACTCCGGCAGCCCCGCGAAGTTTGTCGTGTACGGGCCCGCGGTCAACCCTTCTGTGCGCCTGGCCGGCAACCTGTACCAGGTGGACGTGACCGTCCCCGAGGGCGGTTACATGGATATCGACCCGTTGCGGCGCACCGTCACCGTGGTCGCCGCAGACGGCACCACGATGGACGCATTCAGCAAGGCGCACCGAGGCAGCGGCGTGGGTTCTGGCGAGTACATCTTCGAGCACGTGCCAGTCGGCACGTCCGAAATCTCGTGGGACAACAGCTTCGGCTTCGACTTGACTCTGTACGAGGAAGAGGGCGAGCCCGAATGGTCTTAGTGGTGCATGATTCAACCGTGGGCGATATCCGCGAAATCGAAGAGTTCGAGCTTGACATAGCTTTCGGCAGCGACGAGAACGCACTGAAATTGGAGGCCCGCGCGGGCGAGGCCCCCGAAGAGGGGCAATTCGTGTTCATCGACGGTACCGAGTATGGCGGTGTCGTCGACCAGGCGAGCTATGAGGCCGGCAGGGAGGCATCCGGCTCAATTCTATGCAGGGGCCGCACCTGGCACGGTATTTTGGCAGGCAAGCGCCTGCTCCCCGATTCGGGAAGCGGATACCTCTCCATCAGCGGCAAGGCGAGCGATGTGCTCGCGTCGCTCATCGAGCGCATGGGGCTTTCTGGGCTGTTCTCCGCCGCTTCAGACGATACATCGGTGAGTTACACTTTTGACCGATTCGTGGATGGCTACAGCGGCCTGAAAGCCATGGCGAAGGCCAACGGACGCAAGGTCGTCATGCGCCGCAATGGCGGCAAGGTGGAAATCTCGCTGCCGCTCGCGATTGACTACGCGAACAAGGTCGATTCCGACCTTTTGGACTTCACACTGACCTCGGTTCACCGCTGTATCAATCACCTGGTCTGTGCAGGTACTGGCGAGCTCGAGAACCGCGCCGTAGTCCATTTCTATGCGGACACGGCCGGTAACGTCAGCCACACCCAGAGCCTCTTTGGAGTCGACGAGATATGTGCGCTCTACGACTACAGCAACGCCGACGAGGCGAAGCTCGAGGAAGAGGGCGGCAAGAAGCTCAGGGAGTACCAGACACGAGGCAGCGTCGAGGTCGACGTGCACGACGATATCGACGTCGACGTCGGCGACATCATATCGGCACGCGATAACGTGCACAATAAGACCGTCAGCGCGACCGTGGTGAAGAAGATCGTACAGGTCTCACATGGCGTGGCAACATACAGGTACGAGGTCGGCAGCGAGACCACGACGAAGAACTCGTCCAGCGCGATCGCTGATGGAGGTGGCGGGCACGCATACCTTGCTGGAAAAGGCCTGAAGCTCGAGAACTACACATTCAGTGCAGAGGTCGACGCGGAATCACTCAAAGTCGTTGAGGCCAAGGCCGATAAGGCCGTAACGGACGCCTCGAACTCGCTCCAGACGTGGGCGCAGGCTGATATCGCCATTGGTAAGGTGTCTACGCTCGCAGAGGGTGCGGACGCCACCGCGTCGCTATCTGGCGAGGGGCTCGTCAAGACACTCTCGCTCGGTATCCCACGCGGCGCCACTGGTATCCAAGGCCCTAAGGGCGAGACAGGTGCGACTGGTGAGCGCGGTCCCCAAGGCCAACAGGGTACAAAAGGCGAGACCGGGCCACAAGGGCCGACTGGCCCGCAAGGCCCCAAGGGAGCCACAGGCCCGCAAGGCCCTAAGGGCGAAACCGGTGAGCAAGGCCCGCAGGGTGTCAAGGGCGAGCAAGGCCCACAGGGTATCCAAGGCGAGACCGGCCCGCGTGGTCTGCAAGGTGTCCAAGGTGTCCAAGGCCCTAAGGGCGACACAGGCGAGGGTTTTTCCATCTCGAAGGTATACGCCAGCTACGGCGCAATGCAGGCGGGATGGAAGGTCGACGGTGTGAAGGTCGGCGGTTTCGTTGTAATCAGTTCGAACGTCGAGGACCCGCACAATGCTGAGCTGTACGTGAAGACGTCCAACGGCTATTCGCTCATCGCTGATATGAGTGGCGCGACCGGCGTCAAAGGCGAGCAGGGCCCGATGGGTCCGCAGGGTCCGGTCGGCGCGATCGGAGCGGCGGGTTCAACTGGACCACAGGGTCCAAAGGGAGCAACCGGCGCGACCGGCCCGCAGGGACCGAAAGGCGAGACAGGGGCGACCGGCGCTACCGGCGCGAAGGGCGCAACGGGTGCGACAGGCCCGCAGGGTGTCAAGGGCGAGCAAGGCGAACGAGGGCCTCAGGGCATCCAGGGGCCGAAGGGTGAGAAGGGCGATCGCGGTGATTCCGGCATCACGACCCCGCTGTCGGGGTTCTTCTCGTTGACAGTCGATTCCGATGGTAACCTCTGGTCGCACGTGGCGGACGGTGCAGCAGCACCGCCACTATCGTATAATCAGACCACGGGCGAGCTCTACTACGAGATTGGTGAGTGATCATGACAAGATACCTTGTAGGCAACATCAAGGGCCCGAAAGGCGAGACCGGCGCCACCGGCCCGCAAGGACCGACGGGAAAGCAGGGGCCGACAGGCCCCACTGGCCCAGCGGGCTCGCAAGGACCGCAGGGTATACAGGGGCCTAAAGGCCCGACAGGCCCG
>OIBN01000191.1_pt1 | contig 39165 bp, 29 predicted proteins | sample 1581031 | NCBI WGS metagenome assembly OIBN01 (sample SAMEA3882531, study PRJEB24775) | human gut metagenome | biome: human-associated habitat; feature: intestine environment; material: feces | place: Netherlands | collected 2009/2010
CGGCTGGCCGAGCATGGCGGCCTCGGCTTCAATGCCGCCGACGCCCCAGCCGAGCACGCCCAGACCGTTTTCGGTGGTGGTGTGCGAGTCGGTGCCCACGCAGGAGTCGAGGTAGGCGAGCGCGTTGCCGTTGGCCTCGGCCTTGCTCATGACCACCTTGGCCAAGTATTCGATGTTGACCTGGTGGATAATGCCGGTTCCCGGCGGCACCACGCGGAAGTTCTTGAATGCCTGCTGACCCCAGCGCAGGAACTGGTAGCGTTCGCCGTTGCGCTGGTACTCGATGTCCATGTTTTGCTGGACCGCGTCGGCGATGCCGTACTTGTCGATCTGCACGGAGTGGTCGATGACCATGTCGGACTGGACCTGCGGGTTGATGACCTCCGGGTCGCCGCCGAGGTCCTTGACCGCGTCACGCATGGTGGCGAGGTCCACGATGCAGGGCACGCCGGTGAAGTCCTGCATGATCACGCGGGACGGCGTGAACTGGATCTCGTGGCTGGGTTCGGCGTTCGGATCCCAGTCGAGCAGGGTCTTGACGTGTTCGTCGGTGATGTTGGCACCGTCGATGTTGCGTACCAGATTCTCGACCAGTACCTTCAGCGAGTACGGCAGATGATCGATGCCGTCAAGATTGGCGATGTTGTAGTAATCGAAGTCCTTGCCGGCTGCCTTGAGGGTAGCCAGCTGGTCGTCGCGTAAGGACATGCTTCCTCCGAAATCATGAATCGGCTTATGATGCCGCTGATTATCCGCTACACATGGTACGGGCACGTTACCGAGGCTCTGGCGTGTCGGCTTGAAGTATGAGACAATCGCGCCGCCGTCTCAATGCCGACGCGAGAGCTTGCCCGTCAGTCCGCGCACGAGCGGCGCCAGCCACAGGCACAGCGCGAAGATCAGCGCGGAACCGGCCAACGCGATCAGCGTGGCCACCATCGTGGCGCCGGTCGGCAGAATCAGGGCGAAGAAGTTCGCCACGAACGGGACGAACGCGCCGATTACGCCCGCCGCCGCGAACACCGCCACCAGCACGCCACGCCAACCGTTGAGTGGTCTGGCCACGCGGGCCAGCACGAACACGCCCATCGCGAACAGGATGATGGCGCTGGTGGCGCGCAGGGCGGACAGGTCCGCGGCATCGCCGGTCACGTTCCAGCCCATGACCGGCGGCAGCACCCAAGCGGCCAGCAGCACCGACAGCGCGGTGGCGATGCCGCCCGGCAGCGCGAACGTGACCACGCGCTTGAGGAATCCCGGAATATAGCGGCGCGTGTTCGGCGCGAGCGCCAGAATGAACGCGGGCATGCCGATGGTGAGAGCGCCGATATACGTGATATGGCGCGGCAGGTATGGGTATGGGATTTGCGTCAGCACTACGCCGAGCGAGATCAGCGCGGAGTACACGGTTTTGACGAGGAACAGGCTGGCCACGCGCTCCATATTGGCCATGACCTGACGGCCCCGCGCCACGACGTCCGGCAGGTGCGAGAACTTCGAATCCACCAGCACCACCTGGGCCACGGCCTTGGTGGCGGGCGCCGCATTGCCCATGGCGATGCCGAGGTCCGCCTCCTTGATGGCGAGCGCGTCGTTGACGCCGTCGCCGGTCATGGCAACCACGTGGTTCTGCGTGTGCAACGCCTGCACGATGGCCTTCTTCTGGTCAGGCAGCACGCGGCCGAGCACATCGACGTTTTCGAGCACGCGGGCCAGTTCGTTCACGTCCTCGGGCAGTTCGCGCGCGTCCATCGCCACCGGCTCATGGTCGCCTGTCAGTTTCACTCTGCGGGCGATGGCACCCACGGTCACTGGATTGTCACCGGAAATCACACGACAGCGCACACCCTGCTCACGGAACCAAGCGAGCGTCCGCTCGGCGTCCTCGCGAATCTTCTCAGAGCACAACACCAACGCCACCGGCTCAGCCTGCACATCCAGTTGCCGGCCGTCCGAGACATTGGCTCCCTCAACTGCTCCCCTCAGTCGCTTTTGGCGACAGCTCCCCTCGGAGAGGGGAGCTGTAGACCGCGCAACCAGCAACACACGGTTGCCGTCATTGGCATACTCGTTAACCTGCTGCAACACCGACGAATAGTCACCCTCAAGCGCAGAAATAATCACCTCCGGCGCTCCCATGTACCAGGTCTCGCCGGATTTACGCACCGCACTCCATTTGCGCGCCGAAGAGAACGGGACACGAGACTCAACCGCACCTGCCCCATATCCTTGGGCCTTGAGCCCGGCGAGTACGGCTTGGCCGGTGCCGTTGGGCTGCTCTTCGTTGCAGCAGTCGTAGAGGGCCTGCGTGGCTGCCTGTTCCGCAGCCGCATTGGCGGAATCGAGCATCACGAGCCGGTTGAAGGCGATACCGCCATCGGTGATCGTGCCGGTTTTATCGAGGTTCAGCGCGTCCACGCGAGCCAGTGTCTCCACGGATTCAAGCTCCTGCACCAGCGTATTGTGACGGGCGAGACGCATGGCGGCCACCGCGAAGTTCAGCGAAGTCAGCAGCACCAAGCCTTCGGGAATCATGCCTACTACGCCGGCGACCGCGGAAACCACGGCTTGCCGCCATTCGCCGGTGGAGAGTGCCGTGCCCCAACCGCCGACCGTATGAATCTGCGAAAGAATCAGCAGAATGCACAGCGGTACCACGAGGAAGGTCATGAATTTCAGAATCGTGTTGATGCCCTTGTTCAGGTCGGACACGGTTTTCTTGTATACCTTGGCCTGCGCGGTGAGCGTGGCGGCGTAGGAATGGCTGCCGACCGCATTGACCTTGACCAATGCCATGCCGGAGACCGCGGTGGCACCGGAATACACCTGCTCCCCCACCTTGTGGCGCACGGTACGAGATTCGCCGGTGAGCATGGATTCGTCAAGCTCCAGTCCCCAGGTCTGGATGATCTGCCCGTCGGCCGGCACCTGTTCGCCGGCACGAATCCATAACAAGTCATCAAGCACGATTTCGTTATGAGATACCTCGACATCCTTGCCATCACGACGCACGAGGAATTCGGAGGCCACAAGGATGGAAAGCTTATCCAACGTGCGCTTGGCCCTGAGTTCGGTGACGATGCCGATGCCCGTGTTGATGATGATGACGAAACCGAACACCGCGTCCCTCCAGGAACCGGTGATCAGCACCAGTACCATCGCGGCGAAGATGATGCCGTTGAACAGCGTGAATACGTTGGCTCGCACGATATCTTGAACCGAACGCGAGGTGGATGTTTTCACCGCATTCGATTGGCCACTTTCGATACGCTGCACCACTTCTTTGGGGGTAAGACCGGTTGCTCCGATCTCAGGCATTTCCACGGCTGTTGTTGCACTCATATTCCCCAGCCTACCGCGTCTTGTTTCGCAATCCGCTAAGGCTCAGGGATGATTCAGGGTGCTTTCTCAGCTTCAAGGGCCTGATTCGGCTCAGGAAACGGTGACTTTGATCTCGCGTTCGTGGGGTTCGTCGCGCGTGATGGTGAGCACGGCGTCAGTAATAGTCATTGGCTTGGTATCGGCAGTGTCGCCAGAATCGGCACTGTTGGTGTTGAGGTGAAGGATGACGGCGTACAGCAGTTCATCTTCGGGCGCATGCTTTGGATCAATGAGAGCGACTGGAATACCGGCTTCACGCGCATTGGTCAACGTCTGGTTCCAGCTCTCCCGGTTGGCGTCGGTAACGTCGATGCCGCTGATAACCACGATTTTGACCGCGCGAGCTACGAAATCGGCAACACCCTGCTGTGCGGTGGCCGCATTCTTGTCGACGCCAGTATGAGCATCCATACTATCGGCACCGTTTTCGCTGGTAGTGCCGGCGTCAGAAGATTCGGTTTCACCGGATACACCATCAGTTGCGTTTGCCGAGCTTGCGGATGTTTCGAGCGAGGCATAGTAGACATTGAGTTTGTCATCAGACAGCGCATTGATGACGAACTCGTCTGCGGCGGTGTCAGTCGACCCCACAAAGCCGACTGTGACATCCGTGGGATGTGTGGAATCGTGGGCGACTTCCGGCATGCTGTCTTGGGTATCGCCAACCGCCCTACCGGCCGGCGTGCAGGCGGCCAGGGACAACACAGCCGCCATGCAGGCCAGCAATCCGAGAATTCGTCGTGTCATATGCTCACCTGTCAGCGGGTAAACAGGGCCACCGTCTCAACATGGTGGGTCATCGGGTAGATATCGAAGGCACGGATGTCTTTGAGCTCGTAGCCTTCGCCGATGAGTGTCGCGGTGTCGCGTGCGAGGCTGGTGGGATCACAGGCGATGTAGACCACGCTGGATGCGCCGGCCGCGGCAATCTGGCGGCAGACCTTGGCACGAGCACCGGCACGCGGCGGATCAAGCACTACGACATTCGGCTTGGCCAGATGCGCCGGCACATGGTCCAGCGTGCGCGAGACGTCACCCGCGCGGGCGTCCACGTCGTTCAGGTTCATGGCGCGCAGATTGCGCTGGGCGTTCTTGACGGCCACACGCGCGCCTTCAACGCTGAGCATGCGGGTGCGTTCACCGGTCATTGTGGCCAGCGGCAGGGTGAACAGGCCGGAACCGGAATACAAATCCCAGATTACGGCGTCCGCCGCTGACTGCAGCTGCCCGTTGACCAGGTTGATCACGTGCGTACCGAGGGCGATCGGCGCTTGGCGATGCACTTGCCAGAACCCGTTGGCGTCAACCTGATAGTCGAAGGTCGTGCCGTTGATGGTCACCTGTTCGGTGAGCAGCTGGGAGCCGGCGCGCAGTTCGCCGTCCACAAGTACGGCGTAATTGTCGTCTGCTGCCGCGGTATCGACGATCTCGCCTCGCGGTTCGGGCACGGAAAGACGAATCTGGGAGCCGGGTTCAAAGCCGCCTTCCCACACGTGTTCGCGCTTGGCGACGTCCAGCAGCGTACGCGTGGCAAGCGGCATGGTGTCGATGGCCACGCGGTTGTGTGTGCCGCGCCGGCGCATGGATGGCATGCCGTTGTCGTCGGCAATCATTTCGATGCGGGTACGCCAATTGAGGCCGCCGGCTTCCTTGTCGCCGGGCATGCGCTCGATGGGAACGGCCACGTCGATATGGCCGAGTCGGCTCATCTGTTCGGAGACGGTGATGGCCTTCCACTTGAGCTGGCCGGGCAAAGAGACGTGCACGAGATCCGCGCCGCCCACTCCCCCGCCCATCGCCAAGGGACCGGCAAGTGGCCATGCCGGGGTGGCTCGGTCTTCGGACGGCTCGAGAACCTCGACGACTTCGCCGGTCCAGAACCGGTCGTCCCGGTCGTGGGGCTCGTCAAGTTCGACTCGCACGAGTTCGTCGGGCAAGGCGAAGCGGACGAACACCACACGACCGTCGATATGGGCCACACAGCGGCCTTGGTCGGCGTATCGTTCGATACGAACTTCAGCTTGCATCATCGTCCTTTCCGGTTGCGCTCGGTTCGAGTTCGGCATCAACAGCGACTTCAGTCTGTGTCTTCTTAGCCGCGACCTTATGCCGGTGCATCGGCGTGGCGATAATGAGGTAACTCACCCAAATCGCCAATGCCCAGAACGGAATGCCCATGAGCAGGCGGGTCACGCCGAGTGCAGCCACATGGTTGGTCAGATACAGCGGCACCTGCACCACCAGCCGCAGCAGGAACAGACCGACCCAAAGGCCGGTGACAATCATATAGGCGCGTTTCAGGGCCTTGTCGTCCATCCAGTCATGGAACCATGCCTTGAAATGCTCGGTGGGCAGGCTGCGAATGAATTCGACGACCAAACCCAGTCCGGGCACGCGCGCGATCAGTGACACGGCAAGCAACGCGGCATAGCCGGCATTGGTAATGAATCCGAAAATGTAGTAATTGCGGGCCTCATGAGTCTGCCATGCCCAAATCAGGCAGATGCCTACCGCCACCAGACCAGAGACCGCGCCCATTACCGACTGGCGCTGAATCAGTCGCACAATAACCTGCAATACCGCCAACACGGCCGAAACCGCAATGGTGAGATTCAGATTGCTCGTGGCCACGAACAGTACGACGAACACCACGCCGGGCAGCATGGATTCGATGACGCCGCGAGGGCCGCCGATGGCATCGATGACGGAGAAGTCCTCGCCTTCATTGCCGGCGTCGGCCAGCGCGGATAGACCGGTGCGTTTGTTGTCTGCCAAGTCTCTTCCTATAGATCAGCGAACTTCGGAGAACATCGGGCCACGGGCCAAGGTGGTCTTCACCTCGGTGGTCTGATCCTGGCTCAACGGGCCCTTCGGCTTGTTGTCCGGAATGTCCTTGAAGTGTTCCTTGCCGTTCGCCTCGCCGGCTTCGGCCGCGGCCTTGGCGGCCTTACGCTCAGCGGGGGCGACCGGCGGATGCATCGGGATCAGATCGCGCGGCGTCAAAGGCTCCTCGCCACGCTCGACGACGATGCCGGCGAAGAACTTGTTCAGCGCCTCGGTCTCCGGGCTGTCCGGATCGATAGCAGCCTTGCCGGAGAAGATGCCACGCAGCATCCAGCGCGGGCCGTCCACACCAACGATGCGCGTGTTCACGGTCTTGCCGCCCTTGACATTGACCGGCAGCTTCAGTTCGGTGCCGAACACACCGTCCACTTCAGAAGCGGCCTTGTTGGCTTCAAGCAGGTCACCGCGAACGTCATCCCACAGTCCCAGGGTCTTGGGTGCGGCAAAGGCTTCGATCTCCAGGCTGGAGGAGCCGAAGGTGATGGTGGAACCAAGCACTTGCTGGGTGGCGCGGTTGGCCTTGATACGCAGTTGGATGCCTCGGAGGAAGGGCAGGTAGTAGGCGCCCAGATCCAGATAATCGTCATAATCGGGCACGTCCTCATCATTGACGTCCCACGGGCCTCGCTCTTCTCCGCGGCCCTGGTATTCGCTGGCCGGTTCGGCGAGCACGGTCTCCGCGCTCTCGGCCTTTGCGGCAGCGTTCGCTTCTGCGGCAGCCACCTTGTCTTCATCGACAGGCTCAACGGCCGGCTCGGCTTCCTTCTTGCTCTTCTTCTTGCCGAATCCGAACAGTCCCATAATTCCTCGTTTCATGTAACGGTTGCAACCTTGCTAACACTAGCACTCAGGCTTAGAGAAAGCTGAGTCACACGTCGTATGTGATGGTAAGTGGCGCGTGGTCGGACCAACGCAACTCGTATGTGGGGGCCTTGTCGATCACAAAGCCGCGCGCGGTCTCCGCCAGCTCGGGCGTGGCGAACTGGTAGTCGATGCGCCAGCCGACATTGTTGTCGAAAGCGCGCCCGCGCTGGCTCCACCACGTGTACGGACCCTGAATATCACCGGCGAGCGAACGCATCACATCCACAAACTCATATTCATCCAGCCACTTGTCCACGTAGGCGCGCTCCTCGGGCAGGAAGCCGGCGTGCTTTTCGTTGGCCTTGGCGTTCTTGATGTCGAGCGGCGTGTGCGCGATGTTGAAATCGCCGCACAATACCGCCTGCTTGCCGCCGTGCGCGGCCTCGTCGCGCAACTCGCCCATGCGAGTGAGCATCGTGTCCAGAAAACGGTACTTCTGTTCCATCTTGGTCGAATCATCGGTGTTGCCGGCGTGCACGTACACGCAGGCCACGGTGATCGTGTATCCCTGCGGCGTCTTGACATCGGTCTCAATCCAACGGCCGGAATCCACATCCTCGCTCAAGCCCGGAAGTCCATAGCGTTTATCGGTCACCTCAAGATCGGTGAGGAGCCCGACTCCGGCACGACCCTTGACACGGCAGACCTCGTTCAGCGAATGCAGGTCAGAGGGTGAGGCGATCTTGCCGGCGGTGGCATACTCGAAACCGAATTCGCCGAAAATCGAATCGACATCCTCTTGCGGGGCGCGCACTTCCTGCATACACCAGACATCCGGAGCATGTTTGCCGGCCCAGTCCTCGATGCCCTTGCGCTTTGCCGCGCGAATGCCGTTGACGTTCGATGTGGTGATGGTGATGGTCATGCAGCCATACTATTTTGGCCTCTCTACCAGTACCGCACTCACGATTACATTGAGGTATAAAAAATTAGCTCCCTCATAAGAGGGAGCTAATTTAGAATGTCCTATCAGTCCAAACCGAGCTGGAGCTTGCCGCCGGGGATGGCGTCGAGCAGGTCTCGGGTGTACTGCTTCTGCGGGTGGTCGAAGACCTCGTCGGTGGTGGCGTGCTCCACGAGCTTGCCGTGCTGCATCACCACAACCTCGTCGGCGATCTGGCGGACTACGGCCAGATCGTGGGTGATGAACAGGTAGCTCAGGCCCTTTTCGGCCTGCAGGTCGTTGAGCAGGCGCAGCACCTGATCCTGCACCAGCACATCGAGGGCGGACACGGCCTCATCGCACACGATGACGTCCGGATCCAGAGCCATGGCTCGTGCGATGGCGATACGCTGACGCTGGCCGCCGGAAAGCTCGTTCGGGTAACGGCCCATCACGGAAGCCGGCATCTCGACCATGTCCAGCAGTTCCTTGACACGGTTGGCTCGCCACTTGGAATCGCCGATCTTGTGGATGCGCAGCGGCTCCTCGATGGAACGGAAGATGGAGTACATCGGGTCGAGCGAACCGTAGGGGTTCTGGAACACCGGCTGAACGTGGCGGCGGAAACCGAGCAGATCCTTGGCCTTGAACGTGGAGGTGTCGCGGCCTTCGTAGAACACCTTGCCGGAAGTGGGCTTCAGGAGGTGAAGCACCATGTTCGCCACGGTGGACTTGCCGGAACCGGATTCGCCCACGATGGCCAGGGTGGTGCCGCGCTTGACGGAGAAGGACACGTCGTCGACGGCCTTGAACATCTCCTTCTTGCGGGGCAGCTTGAATTCCTTGGTCAAGTGGTCGACGGTGATGATGTGCTCGCTCTTCTCAAGCGTGCTTTCGCCGGCGATGTGGTGATCGAGCAGGGCGTCCGCGTTCTCACCGCGCTCCTTGGCGGAGATGATGCGCTGGGAGGCCAGCGACGGGGCGGCGGCCACGAGTCGCTTGGTGTACGGGTGCTGCGGGTGCTGCAGCACCTCGAGGGACGGTCCGGATTCGACGACCTGACCCTTGTACATCACGACAATGTGCTGGGCACGCTCGGCGGCAAGGCCCAGATCGTGGGTGATGAACAGCACGGCGGTGCCCAACGAGTCGGTGAGCATGTGCAGGTGGTCGAGGATGCGCTTCTGCACGGTCACGTCCAGAGCGGAGGTCGGCTCGTCGGCAATCAGCAGGTCAGGGCGGCAGGCCAGACCGATGGCGATGAGCGCACGCTGGCGCATACCACCGGAGAACTCGTGCGGGAACTGACGGGCACGGGTAGCGGCGTCGGGCAGACCGGCCTCGGACAGCAGACCCGCGATACGGTCATCCATTGTGGAGCCGATGACGTACTTCTTGGCGAGGTACCAGGCCTGATCGTCGGCCACGCCGGCCTTGATGAGGTCGTCGGCCACGCGCCAACGGGTTTCGGAGCCCGGAACCCATTCGTTGGTGAAGCGGGCGACGGCCTTGTCGAAGGCCTCGCCGGACACGCCGGCTTCGGTCAAAGCCTTCTTGGCCTCGGTCATGAGCTCGGGCAGTTCCTTGGCACCGAGGAAGGTCTCGTCGTCGTTGCCCTTGACTTCGACCTCGTCGCCGGCCAGGGCCTTGGCGAGGGCGGAGCGCTTCTCATGGTCCACGTCCATGTTGTTGGCCTTCAACGCCTCCTTGACCTGGGTGCCGATGCGCCACACCGGGTTGAGGTTGCTCATCGGGTCCTGCGGCACGAGGCCCATCCTGGTGCCGCGCAGCTTGTCGAACTCGCTCTGCTTGGCGCCGGCGATTTCCTCGCCGTCAAGCTTGATGGAGCCGTTGACCACGTGACCGGTGCCGGGCAGCAGGCCCAGCACAGCCATGGCGGAGGTGGATTTGCCGGAGCCGGATTCGCCCACGATGGCCACCCACTGGCCGGGGTAGACGGTGAAGTTGGCGTCGCGCACCGCATGCACCGGCTTGCCGGTGTCGGTGGTGAAGTCGATGGCCAGGTTCCGGACTTCCAGCAGCGGACCATGTTCTTTCTGCATGGCCAGCATCTTGGCGTTGGTGTTGTCAGTCATAATGATTCTCCACTCCCCTCACTCAGGCCGTACGGCTCTTCGGGTCGAGGGCGTCCTTGACGGCGTCGCCCATCATGATGAACGCAAGCACGGTGATGGCCAGTGCGGCGGACGGGTAGAACAGCACCATCGGATCGGTCTGCAGGTTGGTCTGTGCGCTGGAGATATCGCCACCCCAGCTCACCGTGGTGGTCGGCAGACCGACGCCAAGGAAGCTTAGGGTTGCTTCGGCCACGATGTAGGAGGCCAGCGAAGTGGTGGCGATGACGATGATCGGGGCCAAGGAGTTCGGCAGGATATGGCGGAACAGATTCCTGGCAGGCGTGGAGCCGAGGGCCGTGGAGGCGGTGTTGAATTCGAGGTTCTTCGATTCCAGCACGGCGCTTCGGGCGATACGGCATACGCCGACCCAGCCGAAGAGCGTCAACACCAGCACGATCTTCCAGATGGACTTGGAGGTCTTGAACATCTGGAGCACCACGATGGCGCCGAGCAGCATAGGCAGGGCGAAGAAGATGTCGGTGATACGGCTCAGCACCGCGTCGACCCAACCGCCGAAGAAGCCGGCGACGGCACCGATCAGGGTACCGACAATCACGACTAGTAGCGTGGAGAGCACGCCGACGGACAGTGAGGTACGGGTGCCGTAGACCACGCGGGTGTACACGTCGCAGCCCTGCAGGTCGTAGCCGAAGGGGTGTCCGGCGGAGGCGGGGCTCAAGGAGTTGCCCAGATCGCAGGCGTTCGGATCCTGCTTGGTGAACAGACCGGGGGCGATGGCCACCACGATGATGAAGAGGATCAGCAGCCCGGAGATGATGAACAGCGGATTGCGGCGCAGGGTTCGCCATGCGTCGGCCCACATGCTGGTGGCCGGTGCGGATTCGTCGACGGAATCGACGTCCTGCAACGGGGTCTCGTCGAGAGGAGCTACGTAACGGTCCTGACCGGGCAGGGTTTCCATGAAGTATTCGGTTCCTGGCTCGCCGGTCTCGTTGAGCTCGTTTTCAGTGGTTTCGTTTGCCATGTGACTCACTCCTCCCTATCACGCGTAACGGATACGCGGATCGAGGGCCGCGTACAGCATGTCGACAACGAGGTTGCACACTACGAAAATCAGCATGAGCAACGTGACGATGGACACCACCAGGTTTGCCTCGCCCTTCAGAATGGACTGGTAGGTGAGGAAGCCGATGCCGTGGATGTTGAAGATCTGCTCGGTGATCATGGCACCACCCATCAGGGCGCCGATGTCCTGGCCGAGGTAAGTGACGACTGGAATCAGGGAGTTACGTAACACGTGGCGCAGCATGACCTGACCGTTCGACATGCCCTTGGCGCGTGCGGTGCGCACGTAATCCTCGGCGATGTTGGAGGAGATTTCGGAGCGGGTCAGTCGGATGATATAGGCCATCGACACCGAACCGAGCACCATGGCCGGCATGAGCAGATCAAGGAAGCCGGGGTCGGCGCCTGCCGTCACCGGCAATATCGCCCACTGAATACCAAAGACATATTGCATGACGAAGCCGGTGACGAAGGTCGGCACGGAAATAAGCAGCAGAGAGACGATCAGGATGACGGTGTCGTACCACTTGCCCTTCTTGAGGCCCGAGATAATGCCGAAGACCACACCGAAAATCGCCTCGAACACGAACGCCATCAAGCCGAGCCTGATGGTGACCGGGAAGGCGCGGGTGATTTCGTCGAGAACGGGCTGGCCGGCGAAGGTATCGCCGAAGTTCAGGGTCAGTGCATTCTTCAGGTAGATAAAGTACTGAACGATGAACGGCTGGTCGAGATGGTATTCTGCGCGGATCTGGGCTGCGACGGCGTCATTGACGGGCTTGTCTCCGAACATGGCCTTGACAGGGTCGCCCGGCAGGGCGAATACAAGGGCATATACCAGAAGAGTCGTACCGAGAACCACGGGAATCATCTGCAGAATGCGTCGCAGAAGATACTTACCCATACGGTTGCTCCTTATTTCCTAGACCGGCCAGAAAGGGTATAGTACGCCCCCGCCGGTCGATAAATACTCCGACAGTTTACCGCATGCCCGGACTATGATATGTAAATTTGCGTTAACGCAAGGTTTGAGATTGGGCAATGTTGGTGGATATGTCCATGGTTGCGGTCGGATAGTGGATACTTTAACTTGGTTCCCGATGGCGTGAGCAAGCACCCCTCACACAACAAAAAGGGCGGGGATCTTGCGATCCTCGCCCTTTATTTCCGAACTACCTAACGGTATCCGTTCAGTGAGTCAGACTCACTTCTTGGACATCTCGGTGTAGGTCGGGAGGTTCTGCCAATCGAAGGCGTAGCCGGACTTCACGTTGAGGGAAGCCACACCGGAGGCGTTGGAGTAGTACAGCGGGATGGCCGGAAGGTCGTTGAGGAGGATTTCCTCAGCCTGCTGGTACAGCTTGTTGGCGTCATCAGTGCTGGAAGCGGCAGCAGCCTGCTTGCACAGGTCATCGAAGGCCGGGTTCTTGTAGTCACCATCGTTGGAGCCGTTGCCATCACCAGCAGCGGTGGAGTACAGCTGCCACAGGTAGTTCTCGGCGAACGGGTAATCAGGCTGCCAGCCGGTACGGAAGGCGCCCTTCATCTGACGGTTGGTGACCGCGTCACGGAATTCCTGGAAGGTCGGGATCGGGTTGGTGGCCGCGTCGATGCCCAAGTTGTTCTTGAGCTGGTTCACGATAGCATCGTAGAGCGGCTTGGCACCACCATCGGCGTTGTAGGAGAAGGTGAGCTGGCCGTCGTACTTGGAGATGGCGTCAGCCTTGGCCCACAGTTCCTTGGCCTTGGAGGCGTTGAACTTCAGGTTGTCGGCACCCTTGAGGGAGTCGGAGTAGCCCGGGGTCTTCGGGGAGGTGAACTCGGTGGCGGCGGTGGCGTTGCCGTTGAGCACCTTGTCGATGAGCTGGTCACGGTTGATGGCCATGGAGATGGCCTGACGACGCAGCTGGCCTTCCTCGTCGTTCTTGAAGTGGTCAAGGGAGGACGGGATGGTGAAGGTCTGGATGACGGAGCCGGCCTCGGAGTAAGCCTGGACCTTCTTGTCGGTCTTGAAGGTCTTGGTGAAGGCAGCCGGGACGGATTCCATCACGTCGAGGTTGCCGGCCTGAATGTCACGGTAAGCGGCGGAGTCGTCGGTGTAGACCTTGAAGGTCACGCCGTCGTTCTTGGGCTGCTCGTTACCCTTATAGTCAGGGTTCTTGACGAGGGCGATTTCCTTGTTGTGATCCCAGTGGTCCAGCTTGTACGGGCCATTGGAGACAGGCTTCTCGCCGAAGGCCTTCGGATCCTTGTAGAAGGACTCGGGCAGCGGGGCGAAGGCCGAGTAGCCGACCTTGATCGGGAACACGGAGTCGGACTGGTTCAGGTCGACGGTGAAGGTGGTGTCGTCCACGACCTTGAGGCCGGAGAGCTGCTCGTCACCTTTGAGGCCATCCTTCTGCAGATCGTCATAGCCGGCGATGGCGGAGAAGAAGGAGGAGCACTTCTGGGCGTTCTTGGCGTTGGCCACGTAGGACCAGGCCTTGGTGAAGGACTCAGCGGTCACCGGAGTGCCGTCGGTGAACTTCCAGCCGGACTTGATCTTGATGGTGTACTGGGTGGCGTCATCGTTCGGGGTGATGGACTCGGCCACTTCGTTGGAAGCCTTGCCGTCCTTGTCGAAGGAGACCAGACGGGAGAACAGCAGGTCGACCGGCTTGCCGCCGCCGGTTTCGTTGGTGTTGCCCGGGATCAGCGGGTTCTGCGGTTCGGAGTTGTACGCAGTGATGATGTTGGAGCCAGCGGTGTCACCGGAGGCAGCGTTGCTGTTGGAGCCGCCGCAGGCGCTCAGCAGCATGGCCACGGAGCAAGCCATGGCAGCGAAAGCAAGAGCTTTCTTCTTCATATGTTTTCTCCTATTCATTAGGTTGCAGGACGTCTCAGCCCCGCCTCATGCGAACGGGGTCGGATTTCCTCATCGTCGGGACACTTACGCTTCCCGCCGCTTCGGACACCCAACCCCGTTGCTGTTACCTGTCATTTTTGCGCACTTGGGAGACAAGCAGTGTATTTTTTGTTACACCCATGTAAAATTCAGGGGTTCTTGCCGGCTAGGTTCAGTCTTTGCTGAGTTTGTTAACCAATGTCCACATAGTGGTCATGCCCGCGGAAAGGCCTGTCCGTAACGGTTCTTGAGCTGCTCGATGGAGACGTGCGTATAGCGTTGTGTAGTTTTCAAGGAGGAATGCCCGAGCATCTCCTGCACCTCCCTCAAATCGGCGCCGTCATCCAGCATGTGCGTGGCCGCGGAATGCCGCAAGGCGTGGGGACTGATATCCGGCACTCCGGCCTCTCGGGCCGCTCTGTGTACGATGTCACGGGCTATGCGTTGGTCGATACGGCCGCCTCGTGCGCCGAGGAACAGGGCGTTGGTAGCACGGGACTTGGCTGCATCCGTTGCCGTACGGGCCAGTACAGGCCGCCCTTGTTCAAGCCAAGTCTCCAGCGCACGCTGGGCGGGCAGTCCGAACGGCACCACGCGTTGCTTGTTGCCTTTGCCGGTGACTTTGATGGTGCGATTGGAGAAGTCGATGTCGGCGATATCCATCGACACCAGTTCGGCGACACGGATGCCGGTGGCATACAGCAGTTCGAGAATCGCGGCGTTGCGCTGCGATTCGGCGGTGACTCGGGCGTTGTCGCGCTTGTCTGCACGGGCGGGTGCCTCACTGCGGTTTACGGTATCGGCCGACTTATCAGCTGTCTTGCCAGCTGCCTTGCCGCTGCCGGGCGCGGCTGCCGCTCCCCCATCGTCCTTGTACTGGTTTGTTGCAACGGCATGTTCAGCGACATCCAATAATTGCTCGGCCTGGGATTCGGTGAGCACCGCGGGCAGCGTGCTGGGAATCGAGGGAGTCATCAGTGTGGCGGCCGGGTCGGTGTTGGTCACCCCATGCTCATAGGCCCACGCGAAGAACCCGCGCACGGCCACGGTTTTGCGGGCCATGCTGCTGCGGGCGTGATCGCGCGATTCCACCGCCATCCAGCTACGCAGATCATCCAGCGTGATCTCGTTCAGATCGGTCACGCCGCGCAGCTCGAACAGGTGCAGACATGCCGTGAGATCCGCGCGATACGCTTTGAGCGTATTCGCTGACAGGCCGCGGTTGGACTTCAGATAGGAGACGAAGGAGTCGATATCGCCGTCGAACTGCGTAGATGACACTCTCGTTCTCCTCCGAATTCTTTATGGCCTTGGGTTACGGCCGGGGTGGCGTGTTGCGCCGCTCCGGCACGGGTTTCAATGTGGCAATCTGTTCCTGATGGATGGTCACGTTCTGGGCCGGGCGCGAACCATTGGCGGCGGCGTCACGCACCATCTCCAACGTGTATCCGTCCCAGGAAACCACGTGACCCACATAGTCGCGGAACTTCATACGGTGGTCGACCGGGTCAATGCCGTCGGTGATGCGCACCACCACGCGGGCACCGGCCGGAATCTGCCTTGGTAACGTCATACGTCATCATCCCCCTTAACCATTCGCCGCATCAACTTCGATGCGTTTCCCGAAAAACGGTACAGACTACCTTACTCCTTTGAGCCTTTCGAACAGCGGAGCCACACGGTCTTCTCACGAAAACAAGCGGGAACTTCATCCCCCTCGCGCGGCCTTCTTCGTGACAGGCGGCGAGGGGAACCTGCGCACGGGCCTACATGGCGGTACGCAGTTACATGGCGGGGCGCAGTTGGATGATGGCCTGACGTGGATGGACGAAGCCGGTGATGGCTTCTCCTCGGCGTGCGGAGAACAGCAGGGTCTGCTGCCAGCCGGCTTCGGGGACGGCGAGCTCGCGTTCCGGGAATCCGGCGGCAGTTGTGCCGGCTTGCGGCGCAGCGGTGGCCGTACCGTCTTGTGCAGCGGTGATGCCGGCATGTGTCACGGCGGCCTTGTACCGGCGGAAGGGGTCGCCTTCGGCGAAGAATCCCATCACATCCTGCTCGCCGGCGGCACCAGCGTGCAGTTGGTCGGCCATATCGGTCAGACGTGCCGCCATGCGGCGCAGCAGCGCTTCGACGTTCAGCGAGTCTTCCTCGACCATCGCGCGCGTGCGGTCCGGGTCGGTCAGGGACACGCGGGTCATGTCCCTCCAGCAGCCGGCGGCCAGCGCGGCGGCGATGTTGCGGTCCGGGTTGGCGACCAGTTCGTTGATCAGCGCGGTGGACACCACATGCGGCATGTGGGAGATCATCGCCGCGGCCTTGTCATGCGTTTCGTCGTCCACGACGATGACGCGGTTGCCGACGTCCTTGGTGATCATCGCGGCGACGTCGAGGAAGCGGCGGTAGTCCGTGGACTCGTCCACGGTGATGGCCCATAGGGCACCGTCGTACAGATGCGGGTCGGCGGCCTGCCAGCCGGACAGTTCGTTGCCGGCCATCGGATGGGCGCCGACGTAGCACTTCCCCAGCCCGGCAGCCTTGACCTGATCGCGGACCATGCCCTTGACCGAGCCCACGTCGGTGAGCGTGGTGTTCGGATGGTCGCCCATGAGCGGGGCCAGGGCGGCGAGGATTGCGGGCATCGCCTTGAGCGGATTGCACAGCCCGACCACATCCGGCTCGGCATCCATGAGTTCGGAGAGCGTGCTCTTGCAGAAAATGCCATCGGCTTCGGCCTGGGCGTAGGGGTGCGGGCGATGGTTCCACGCGACGACGCGCACGCCGCGCTCGGTCAGGCGGCGTGCGAGCGAGCCGCCGATCAATCCGAGTCCGACGATTCCGACTGTATCTACCACAGCAGTTCCTTCCTTGCTTCCTCGGTGTACTGCCAGCCTTCCGGCGCGCGATTGGTGATGTGGACGCCGCCCTCGGGCAGCATCCAGGCGTCGACCGGCGGGTTCGGGCGTTCGCGGCGTGGGTAGACGGCCAGGGTTTTTGCCCAGTCGCCGTGTCCGGCGATCTCTTCCAGTGCGGTGCGGAATCTCGGCTCCCAGGGGGCGGCGTCAAGGGTGGCGATGAAGCTGTAGGTTCCGTCGTGGCCTTTGATCGGGCGCGAGATGAAGCTGGTCATGTTCAGTCCCGCATCGCGCAGGACGTCCAGCAGGTCGGCGAGTACGCCGGGGCCGGTGACCAGCGGGATGAAGGTGATGATGGTTTCGAAGTCGCCGGCGTCATTGCTGTGGGCGCGGGCGTTGAGTTCCTGGACCACATCACGCGGGGCGATGACAAGGAATTCGGTGTGCGCGCCATCGAAATCCTGCACATGTTCGGCGAGGGTGTCGAGATCGTAGAGTTCGCCGCAGATGCTGGGGCCGAGCGCCACGCGGCCGGGCTTCAGGTCGCGGCAGGCGGCGGCGTTGGAGGATGCGGGTTCGGGCTGCAAATGGTGTTCGGCGATGAACCGGGTGCATTGGGCCAGACCGTGCGGGTGGGCGCTGACGGGGTTGCCGGTGCAGTCGTAGATGCTGTGGCCGCGCACGGTGAAGGCGTTGAAGGCCACGTCCACACTGATCCGGGCGAAGCCGGCCGCGTTGGGGGCGTCGATCAGCGCGTCGAGATTCGGGACCACATAGCCTTCGACGTTGTTTTCCCATGCGATGACGCCCCAGCCTTGGCGCGACTGTACGGCCTGCATGATCGCGGGCACGTCGGGCAGAGCGATGAGGTCGAAGTCGCCGAGTGTGGCGAACTGGTCGGCGGCCGTCATTGCCGCCTGATGGGTGAAGGTGCCCTCCGGGCCCAAGTAAAACAGTTTCATGCGTGCCATAAAGTTCTATGGTAGCGGCCGTATTCCCCTACGCCCGCCGATACGCGACGCATTCCCGGGAATGTATCGCCATATATAGTTACGCGCGCGATTCAGAATGAGTGGGAATGACGAACCAGCGGGCGGGAAGAATGAGCAGGACGACTTGGACCAGTATCAGGCCGTACAGCCAGATGTAGCCGGCATGTTGGGAGAAGAACGGCATGTCGCCTTGGAATCCGGCGACGATGAGCGCTTTGCCGGATGTGGTGGTCAGCGCCATGCCCCATGCGGTCAGTGAGGAGGCGATGAGGTGCAGGGCCAGTCCGACCGCGCCCATGCGCGAACGGGCGCACCATGTCGATAGGCCGATCAGCAGAAACGCCAGCACCAGACCATACGGAATATTCAGTTCCGCACCCATACGGTGGGCGAACGTGCCCACAAAGGCGGAAGCCACGCCCGCCGCAATCGTGATCAACGATTTGACCAGCGCGTTCTGGCGATACGACCACGGACGCAATTCAGTAGTGCTCTTCACAGTCATGCGTTTCAGTATAGGTGGGGATATGACTTGGTGAGGAATAAACTTAGCTCCCCTCAGAGAGGGGAGCTAGAGAGAATGGTCGGCTACAGCCGCACCAAATCACTTACCCTGCTGGGCGGCGTTCTGGCGGCGCTGCTTGGCGCGCCACTTGTACCAGTCCTCACGGCCGAGGATGATCTTGCGCACGCGGATGGACTCCGGGGTGACTTCCACGCACTCGTCCTCGTTGGCGAAGTCCAGGGACTCCTCAAGGCTCATCTTGATCGGCGGGGTCAGGGTTTCGAGCACGTCAGCGGTGGAGGAACGCATGTTGGTCATGTGCTTGGCCAGCGTGATGTTCACGTCCAGCTCGTCGGGCTTGTTGTTCACACCCACGACCTGGCCTTCATACACCGGGGACTGCGGTTCGACGAAGAAGTTGCCACGGGCCTGCAGACGCTGCATGGCGTACGGGGTGGCGATACCCTTGCGATCGGAAACCATGGAACCGTTCTGGCGAATGGTGATGGCGCCAGCCCACGGCGCGTAGCCGGCAGAGATGGAGGAGGAGATGCCGGTGCCACGAGTGGCGGAAAGCAGCGCGGTGCGGAAGCCGATCAGACCACGGGACGGCACGGTGAACTGCAGACGGACCCAGCCGGAGCCGTGGTTGGTCATGCCATCCATACGGCCCTTACGGTCGGCCATGAGCTGGGTGACGGTACCCATGTACTCTTCCGGCACGTCGATGGTGGTGTTTTCCATCGGCTCGTTGATCACGCCGTCGATCTTCTTGGTGACCACCTGCGGACGGCCGACGGTCAGCTCGTAGCCTTCGCGGCGCATCTGCTCGGCAAGCACGGCCAGCGCCAGCTCGCCACGGCCCTGGACTTCCCAAGCGTCGGGACGGTCGGTGGGCAGCACCTTGATGGACACGTTACCGATGAGCTCGCGGTCCAGACGGTCCTTGATCATGCGGGCGGTGAGCTTGTGGTCCTTGCCCTCGGTGCCGGCCAGCGGGGAGTCGTTGGTGCCGAAGGTCATGGAGATGGCCGGATCGTCCACATGGATGAGCGGCAGCGGCTTCGGGTCGTTGGGGTCGACGATGGTCTCGCCGATCATGATGTCGTTAACGCCGGCAACGGCCACGATGTCGCCGGGGCCTGCGGATTCGACCGGGATACGCTCGAGGCCCTGGGTGCGCAGCAGTTCGGAGACGCGGAAGTTCTCGAGGGAGCCGTCCACACGGGACAGGCCGTAGGTCTTGCCCTTCTCAAGGGTGCCGTTGTAGATACGGACCAGACCGAGTCGGCCGAGGAAGTCGGAGGAGTCGATGTTGGCCACGTGAGCCTGCAGCGGGGCGCCCTCCTCGTATTCGGGGGCCGGGATGGTGGAGATGATGGTTTCGAACAGCGGCTCGAGGTTGTCGTTGTCCGGCAGGCCACCGTCGGCGGGCTGGTTCACGGAGGCGTAGCCGGCCTTGGCGGCGCAGTAGATGACCGGCATTTCAAGCAGCTGATCAAGGTCCAGGTCGATGCCCTCGTGCTGCACGTCGTCGGCCAGGCCGAGCAGCAGGTCGGAGGTTTCGCCGACGACCTCTTCGATACGGGCGTCGGGGCGGTCGACCTTGTTCACGCACAGGATGACCGGCAGCTTGGCTTCGAGGGCCTTGCGCAGCACGAAGCGGGTCTGCGGCAGCGGGCCTTCGGAGGCGTCCACGAGCAGCACGACGCCGTCAACCATGGAGATGCCGCGCTCGACCTCGCCGCCGAAATCGGCGTGGCCGGGGGTGTCGATGATGTTGAGGGTGATGCCCTCCGGGTGGCCGTACTTGGCGGCCAGCGGACCGGTGTATTCCACGGCCGTGTTCTTGGCGAGGATGGTGATGCCCTTCTCGCGTTCCAGATCGTTGGAATCCATTACACGATCCGGCACTTCCTCACGCTCGGAAAACACGTGCGACTGCTGAAGCATGGCATTGACCAGGGTGGTCTTGCCGTGATCGACGTGAGCCACAATCGCCACATTACGGATATCTCCACGAACCGCCATCGAAACCTCTCTTAATACTGATTCTTTTGCGTAATCGTTCGGTACTTGCGTTCTCGAGTACTTAAGTACTTACTCTGAGGTGTTTATTCATACCTACACACAAACCGTCACGATGGTACTCGCACACCTTGACTATGTCGGAACATAGAAAAGCACCTCACAACGGCAGAACTCCCGCGTCTCGACGAACCCCTCGCGGGATTTCTGCCGTTTTTACGGCCTTCAAACGGCAGAACCCCCGCGTCCCTTTCGCCGGGACGCGGGGGTTCTGCCGGTAATCAGGCAAATATCTGTTCTCCCGTCATCGACTTCCGTCAGTCTTCGAGATCGAGGCCTTTGCGTTCGGGCAGGCAGAGGGCGGCGACGCAGGCGATGATGAAGGCGGCGGCGAAGATGATGAAGGCCACGGCCTTGTTGCCGCCGGACAGGGTCAGGAACCACGGCATGAGGAGCGGCGCGATGATGGCGGCGATGCGGCCCACCGCTGCGGCGGCACCGGCGGCCGCGCCACGCAGGCGGGTCGGGTAGATTTCCGGGGTCACGGCGTACAGCACGCCCCACGCACCGAGGTTGGAGGCGGACAGCAGCATGCCGAACACGAGCACGAGGGCCACAGATCCGGCCTGCGAGAACGCGAAGGCGGCCACGGCGGAGACGGCCAGGAAGATGCTCAGCGTCTTGCGGCGGCCCCAGACCTCCACCAGCCAGGCGGCTAGGAAGTAACCGGGCAGCTGGGCGATGGAGATGGCGAGCGTGTAGCCGAATGACTTGGTCAGGGAGCCGAACTGGTCGGCGAGCAGCGACGGCATCCATGTGAACGCGCCGTAGTAGGAGAAGTTCACGAAGAACCACGTGGCCCAGATGGCGATGGTGCGGGCCAGGTACTTGGAGCCGAACAGTTCGCGCGTCTTGATCTTCGGCAGCGGCTTGCCCTTGGGAGAGGTTACCGGGGCTACTCCCCCGGCTTCCTCGAAGTAGCGCACGGCCTTTTCGGCTTCGTCTTCGCGACCCTTGGCTTCGAGGAATCGCACGGATTCTGGGATGTGCACGCGGGTGACGATTGCGTAGAGCAGTGGCAGCGCGCCGATGGCCAGCGCCCAGCGCCAGCCCCAGTCGCCGGTGTTCGGGATCACGAAGTAGCCGATCATGGCGGCGACGATCCAGCCGACGGCCCAGAACGATTCCAGCAGCACAGTCATGCGGCCGCGCTGTTTGGTCGGCGAAAACTCGGAGACCAGCGTGGAGGCGACCGGCAGTTCCGCGCCCAAGCCCAGTCCGATGATCAGTCGGGCGCCGAGCAGCATGCCGAGTGACCAAGATAGGGCCATGGCACCGTTGGCGATGCCGAAGATAATCAGTGTGGCGGTGAACACGGTTTTGCGGCCCACGCGGTCGGCGATGAAGCCGCCCACTGCCGCGCCGATGGCCATGCCGACGAAGCCGATGGACAGCACCCATGACTTTTCGGTCGGGGTGAGGTTGAAGTGCGGGTCGGCGGCGATGGCGGCGACTACGAAGGAGACGAGGCCGACGTCCATGGCGTCGAATGCCCAGCCGATGCCGGAGGCGACGAGGAGTTTGCGGTGCGCCTTGTTGAAGGGCAGCCGGTCGAGGCGCTCGTTGCGGGTGAGCTGCGCGGGTTGCGCTGAAGTGGTGGTGCTCACGTCGTTTCCTTTCTGGTAAGTGGCGTCAGATTTAATGGCGGGTCAGGTCGGTGTAGGACTCTTCGATGGCCAAGCTGATGCGTTCGACTTGTTCGCGGGTCAGCGGCTTGCGGAAGGTCATGCGTAATGCCGATTTGGCGATGGACGGTTCGAGGCCCATCGCCAGCAACGTGGCAGGAATCTCGTGGCGCCCGATGGCGCAGGCCGAGCCGGATGAGGCAGCGATGCCGCGCGCGTCCAGGTCGACGAGCAGCGCTTCCCCGGTGACGCCGGGGAAGATGAAGGAGGCGTGACCGGGCAGACGGCGTTCGGGGTCGCCGGTCAGGTCGGCGCGAGGCGCGACCCGGCGAACCGCGTCGATGAGCATGTCTCGGGACGCGACCAACTCACGGTACTGCGCCTGCATGCGCGCATTCGATTCGTTGAGTCCGATGGCGAGCGCCACGGCACCGGCCACGTTCTGCGTGCCAGAGCGCAGGCCGCGTTCCTGCCCGCCTCCGGACAGCACCGGTTCGATGGGTGTGCGGCCGCGTACCAGCAGCGCTCCCAGACCTTTGGGGGTGCCGAATTTGTGTCCGGATACGGACAGGGCGTCCACATCCCAGTCACGAAAACGAATCGGAATCTGCCCGGCGGCCTGTACGGCGTCTACATGGATGGGCACGCCGTGCGCGTGGGCGATGCGGACCAGTTCCTCCACGGGTTCCACGGTGCCGACCTCGTTGTTGGCCAGCATGGTGGAGACCATCGTGGTACGTTCACTGGCCTCGCCGTCGAGCTCGCGTTCAAGTGCGTCGAGATCGAGATGTGCTTGCGCATCCACGGGAATGCGCACGACTTCGAAACCGAACCATTCGTGCAGCCATGCCGCCGATTGGGCCACGGCCGGGTGCTCGATAGCGGAAATGATAATGCGCGGGCGACAATTTGCCGGCTGTTCGCCATCGGCTTCGGCGAATCCGTAGACCGGCCGCAAGCCCAGTTTGCGCATGCGCGCCATGGCGATGCCTTTGATGGCCAGATTGTCCGATTCGGTGCCGCCTGAGGTGAAGATCACGTCATCCGGCCGGGCGCCCAATGCCGCGGCAAATGATGCGCGAGCCGCGTCCAGCGCGCGGGCCGCGGTTTTGCCGGGCTGGTGCACGCTGGCCGGATTGGCGTAGGCCTCAGTCAGGAACGGGGTCATGGCCTCGATGACTGCCGGGCTCACTGATTCGGTGGCGGCGGCGTCCAGGTACAGTTCGCCGGGTTCACCGGATGCGTTGGGGGTATCGGCCATGACTAGTTCCAATCCAATCCGAGGTCGATGCTGCGCACAGAGTGGGTGAGCGCGCCCACGGAGATCACGTCCACGCCGGTGACGGCCACGGCTGGCACTCGCTCCAGGCTCATGTTGCCGCTGGCTTCCACGATGGCCTTACCGTCGATGAGCTCCACGCCGCGACGGGTGTCGTCGAGCGAGAAATTGTCCAGCATGATGGTGTCCGCTCCGCCGGCGAGCACGGCGGGAATCTGGTCAAGGCGGTCGACTTCCACTTCGATATGCGTGGTGTGGCCCACCTGTTCGCGCACGTGGCGGATCGCGCCGGCCAGGTCGATGCCGCGCGCGGCGAGCGCCGCCAGATGGTTGTCCTTCATCATGACCGCGTCGGACAGTCCGTAACGATGGTTGTGGCCGCCGCCGCAGACCACGGCGTATTTCTCGAACGGGCGCAGGCCGGGCGTGGTTTTGCGCGTATCGACGATGCGGGTGCGCTCGTAGCGGCGCGGCCGGGTGACGGGTCCGTCATAATCATCGCCGTAGATGGCGTTCACCGCGTCCACGAAGGCGGCGGTCATGGTGGCGATGCCGCTCATGCGCTGAGTGAAGTTGAGGGCGATGCGCTCGGCGGTGAGCAGGTCGCGTACCGGGCCTTTCACGGTGGCGAGTATCTGGCCGCGCTGGAATCGCTCGCCGTCCTTGATGGCGGCGGTGACGGTGACGGCCGGGTTCTGTGCGGCGAAGGCTGCGGCGAACACGTCGATGCCGCTCATCACGCCGTTTTCGCGCGCGGTGAGGTGGGCCGAGCCGGTTTCGTCCGCGGGGATGGTGGTCTCGCAGGTGATGTCGCCGTAGGGCGCGTCTTCGGCGAGCGCCGCTTCGACGGCGACGCGGATGATGTGTGATGTGAGCATGGGTCAGTCCTTGATGTAGGCGACGGAGTGGGCCCAGTTGTCGACTGGCTCGCTGTGGTCGGTGCGGGCGTGGGCGCCTCTCGACTCGGTGCGGGCGAGCGCGGCGGTGGCGGCCACATAGCCTACGGTGAGCATGTTGCGGTTCTCCAAAGCCTCAACGCTGCTTGCAGCACCATCGGCGTTTACATCAGCCTGGGCGTTTGCGGCGGCGAGGCCTTGGCCGAGTTCGGCGATGGCGGTTTTCAGTCCGGCCTCGTCGCGCAGCACGCCGACGCCATGCCACATGGTGTTCTGGATGCGGGTACGATTCCACACCTTGTCGGCGGCGGTATCGTCAGCAGCAGCCGTAGCGGCAGGGGCGGCCAGCGCGATCGGCGCATGGTCGAACACGGAACCGGTGGCGGAGTTCAGGAACGGTTCGGGTGCCCAGACCGCGTCGTCACCGTCCGCGACGGCGGCCAGACCGGCGCGGCGTCCGTAGACGAGCCCCTCGAGCAGCGAGTTGGAGGCAAGACGGTTGGAGCCCATGACACCGGTACGAGCGCATTCGCCGGCCGCATACAGGCCGGGAATGGAGGTCCGGGCGTTCAGATCGGTGCGAATGCCTCCCATGTAGTAGTGCGCGGCGGGCGCCACCGGAATCGGCTCCTTGCTCCAGTCGAAGCCAAGCGAACGCGTATAGGCGTCGATGGTCGGGAATCGGTGGGCCAGGAAGCTGGCCAGGTCGGGGTTCTCGCGGGCCATCGGCGAGACGTCGAGCATCACGGGCTTGCCGCCTTGCGCCTGCATCACGCGGAAGTTCTCGCGGGCCACGACGTCACGCGGCGCGAGTTCGGCGCGCGGATCGATGTCCTTCATATACCTGTGGCCATGCTCATCCAGCAGCACCGCACCTTCGCCGCGCACGGCTTCGGAGACGAGGAAGTGCTCGCCCACGGCCATGGCGGTGGGATGGAACTGGTAGAACTCCAGATCGGCGACCTGGGCACCGGCACGCCATGCGACGGCGAGGCCGTCCGCAGTGGCGACCGGCGGATTGGTGGTGTACGGGTACATACGGCCTGCTCCACCGGCGGCCAAGATCACCCGGTCGGCGGCCAGATCCTTGTCCTGCCCGTCGATCAGCAGGTGGACGCCGGCGATGTGGCCGCCCCGCACGATGAGATCTTTGAGGAAGGCGTTCTCGATGATGTGGATGCGCGGGTTCTTGCGCACCATGGCGGAGACGTCCAGTTCAAACACTTTGCCGGTGGCGTCTCCCCCGGCATGCACCACGCGGGCGCGCGAATGAGCCGCTTCCAGGCCGCGCAGCATGTGTCCATGCGCGTCGCGGTCGAAGTGGACGCCGGCCGCGGCGAACTCGCGGACGCGCTCCGCACCCTCACGGGTGAGGATGTCCACGGCCTTCGGGTCGCACAGGCCGTGGCCCGCGGCCATGGTGTCGGCGGCATGCAGCTTCGGGTCGTCGTCGGAGAAGATGGCTGCAGCGATGCCGCCCTGCGCATGATAGGTGTTTGATTCCACCAGTTCGGCCTTGGTTACCAAGGTCACGTCGTGTCCGGTGCCGGCCACGGCCAGTGCCGCGGACAGTCCGGCGACGCCGGCGCCCACGACGACGATTTCAGTGTTGCTCATTGTGTTGCTTTCCTCTGTTTTTGCGTCATCTGCTCCCTTCAGTCCGCTACGCGGACAGCTCCCCTCATGTACGAGGAGCGCCAGGGACGAATCACGGGTGAACGCGCAGCATGCGCTCCAGTGCCACCTTGGCTTCGCGGGCGGTGTCTTCGTCCACGGTGATGCGATTGACCACGTTGCCGGCTTCGAGGTTCTCCAAAGCCCAAGCCAGGTAGGCCGGGTGGATGCGGTACATCGTGGAGCAGGGGCAGACCACGGGGTCCAAGCAGAACACGGTCTTGTCCGGGTACTGCGCGGCCAGACGGTTCACCAGGTTGATTTCGGTGCCCACAGCAATGGCGGATCCGGCGGGCGCGTTGGCGATCTCCTTGACGATGTACGCGGTGGAGCCAGTACCGTCGGCGGCATCGACCACCTGCATCGAGCACTCGGGGTGCACGATCACCTTGACGCCCGGGTATGCCTTGCGGGCACGTTCGACCTGTTCGACGGTGAAACGCTGGTGCACGGAGCAGAAGCCCTTCCACAGAATCATCTTGGCGCGGGCGTAATCGGCCGGATCGGCGGCGCCGCCCTGTGCCTTGAACGGATCCCACAGCGGCATCTCGCTCAGCGGAATGCCCATCGCGCGGGCGGTATTGCGGCCCAGATGCTGGTCCGGGAAGAACAGCACGCGCTTGCCGCGGGCGAACGCCCATTCCAGCACGGCGTGCGCATTGGAAGAGGTGCATACGATGCCGCCGTTGCGTCCGCAGAACGCCTTCAGCGCGGCGGATGAGTTCATGTAGGTGACCGGAATGATCTGCTGCAAGCCATCGGAGTCCGGCTGGGTGCCGCAGATCTCGCCGAGCTGGTCCCAGCATTCCTGGACCTGGTCGATGTTGGCCATATCGGCCATCGAGCAGCCGGCGGACAGGTTGGGCAGGGTCACGCTCTGTTCGGGCGTGGAGAGGATGTCGGCGGTTTCGGCCATGAAGTGCACGCCGCAGAACACGATGTGGTCGGCGTCCGGGCGTTCGGTGGCGTTCTTGGCCAGCTGGAAGGAGTCGCCCACGAAATCGGCGTGCTTGATGATCTCGTCACGCTGGTAGAAGTGGCCCAGAATCAACAGTTTGGAGCCGAGACGCTGCTTGGCGTCGGAGATGCGCTGCTGCAGTTCCTCGTCGGAGGCCTTGCGGTATTCGTCCGGCAACACCTGCTGGCGCGGCGCGTTGGCGGGCAGACGGTCGAGCATCGAGGCACCGGGACCGTAGCTGGGTGTGGTGGTGTCGAAGTGCCATGGGTCCTGGGTCAGTCCTGCATCGCAGGTGCTTTGCGCGCCCAGCTTGGCGATGATCTCGTCAACGGACGGCGCAGTGAATAGTGCGGTCATAGTGGTTCCTTTCCTATATACGTCTGTGATACCGGCCCGAAGCGGGTCGGCGGGAAAAATCAGATGCGCGCGGATGGGATCAGCGCGTCGAGAGCGTCTTCACGCTCGCCTTGTCTGGACAATTCCACGATGTCGTCACCATCGGATTCGTGGGGCGTACCGTTCTCGACAGGTCGTTTGGGGATGTAGCGGTAGACGGTGGCCGGTCGTTGGCGGCCTTCGCGCATCTTCTCCCCGGTGTCTTCAAGGTCGCCCGAGGCAAGCATTTTGCGGCGGAAGTTCGCCAAGTCGAGGGGTTCGCCGCCAATCGCCTCATAGACGCCGTGCAGTTGGCGCAGGGTGAACGTGGGGCCGAGCAGTCGGGTGGCCACGTCGGAGTATTCGATTTTGGAGCGCAGGCGGAGCAGCGCGTAGTCGATGATCTGGCGATGGTCGAACGCCAGCTCGGGCAGTTCGTCTTCGGGGAACCATCGTACGTTGTCACCGTCCTCGAAGCCCGCGGCCTCGGTCTGGCCGACGAGCGCCCAGTACACGACGGATACCATGGGCAATCCGCCATGGGACCGGGTCGGGCCTCCAAAGGTGTACAGCTGTTCGAGGTATCGCGGGTGCAGGTCTGTGGTCGATTCGAGGGCCGCGTAGGCAGACTGTTCCAACGACCGGTCGGAGCGCAGGTCACCGCCGGGCAACGCCCAGCAGCCCAGGAACGGCTGACGGACGCGCTTGACCAGGGGCAACCAGAGACGGGAATGGGCCGAGTTCGCGGCGTTGCCGGAATCGGCGGCACTGTTGCCGGTATCGTCTTCCGGGCCGAGTGCCAGAATCACCACTGACACGCCGACCTGTGGCGGTGCGCTGCGGCGCTCGGACACATTGCCGAATCCCATGCCATGCCTCTTTCCATACCGGTTGTTCTCCCTGCATTGAGAGCATAGCACTACTTATAGTCACAATGACCATAAATCACATATCGGATGGTCTAGCGCACGAATATTGGTCAGGCAGCGGGCCCCAATCGCTACGAAATCACGTCCGTATCTTCCGATTTCGACTGTGTCATTTCGGCGACGGACGGGAGGAATGGCGCTAGGGAGGGTAGTTCGTCGAGACTCTTCAGACCCATTTGGTCGAGGAAGAATTCGGAGGTGACCAAGAGGGCCGCGCGGGATTCGGGATCCACGCCGTCTTCCTTGATAAGGCCGCGTACCGTGAGCGAGCGAATCACTCCATCGGAGTTGACACCGCGGATCGCGGCCACTTGGGCTCGGGTGACGGGTTGGCGATAGGCCACGATGGCAAGCGCCTCCAGTGCGGCCTGACTGAGTCTCGCAGTCTGGCCGTCGGTGACGAATGATGAGACGACCGGCTCGAACGCGGCGCGACTGGCGAACTGCCAGCCACGAGCGGTGCGGCGCAGTTCGAAGCCGCGCGGGCGGATGTCACGGGATTCATCGCCCTCATAGTCATCGTGCAGGGCTCGCAATGCCTCTTCGACTGTGTTGCGATCCAATGCCAAAATACGGGCCAGCTCGGTGGCGGTCTGCGGCTGGTCGGCGACCATCAGAATCGCTTCCAGACAGGCGGGCAGCCCGCCGGGAAAATCGTCTACCGCGAAATCCACGTATTCGGGGTGAGTCTCCTCCACTCCCCTCACCGCGGCCTTTGCGGATTCAGCCGTCGATTCGGCATCCGCCATGTGTTCGGTTGTATTCGTTGCGTCAATCTGTTCAGTCACCAATCGCCGTCCTTACGCAAAATCACCTTCGGAAATGTTCACGTCGCTCATCGTTTCGGCTACGCCGGGTACCCACCTCAGGTGCAGTTCGGCAAACGGACCATCTTGCTGATACTGCAGCACACCTTGTTTGAAGAACACGAGCACGGCCATGAACCGAGCCACCACCTCAATACGAGAAGTGCAGTCCCGGGTCAATTCGCTGAACGATATCGACTGGTCGCCCTTGGATTCCAATGCCGCGATCAGCCGGTCGCGCACCACCAGCGATTGGGCCCGCAGATCGACCAACGGCACGTGCAGCTGATGGATCGACACTTCGGAGGCGGGCGCGTTGGCGATGACCTGGGCGGTCAGTCGGGCGAGTTCGAGCGGAGTCAGCGTCCATACCAGCTCAGGCAGCATGGCGGCAACGCCCTCGTCCATGGCCGCCGGGTGCGGGAATCGGCCGGAGTTGGCGGCGATACGCGCCCGGAAGTCACCTGCGGCCTGCTTGTAGGCGCGGTATTGGAGGAGTCGGGCGAACAGCAAATCGCGTTCGCGCAGCACTTCGAGGCTCTGCTCGTCGTGCTGGCTGTCTTCGCCGCCGGGCAGAATCGCCACGCTTTTGGCCTCGACCAGAATAGAGGCGATATCGAGAAAGGCGCTGGCCTCATCCATGTTTTTTGTGAAATCGAGCCCGCGCACGTATGTCAGGAATTCCTCGGTGATCGAGGAGAGGGAAACTTCGGTCAGCTCGAGTCTGTTGTTGGCGATCATGCCGAGCAAGGCATCAAACGGACCGGAATAGACTTCGAGGTTGACCCGGAAGCCGGAAGTGGCGGATTCCTCCGTGCTGATTTCGGCTTCCGCGGAGCTCCCCTCAGCCTCGCTACGCGAGCCAGCTTCCCTCAGAGAGGGGAGCCGAGAAAGGGAAGTCTCATTCATCGTTTATCGAAACAATCGTTACGCCACGATGCCGCGAGCAATGAGCTCACGTGCCACCTCACGGTATTCCTTTGATGTCTTGTGCTCAGGGGCATAGACCACCACGGGCGCGGCGGCAACCGTGGAATCGGGCAGTTTGATGGAGCGGGAGATGAACGTGTGGAACACCTTTTCGCTGAACGCCTCGTAAACGCGCTGGCAGACCTCTTCGCAGTGCAGTGTCTTGGTGTACATGGTGATGAGCACGCCATCCACTTCCAATGCGGGATTGATGCGGGACTGCACTTTTTCGATGGACTGCATAAGCAGGGCCACACCGCGCAAGGCGAAGAATTCGGCGGCCACGGGAATGATCACGCCATCAGCTGCGGCAAGCGCGTTCACGGTGAGCAGGCCGAGCGATGGCTGGCAGTCGACGATGATGAGATCGTATTCCGACTTGAGCTTGCGCAGCACGCTGTTCAGGATCTGCTCTCGGCCCACTTCGGTGACCAGCTGGACCTCGGCGGCGGACAAATCGATGTTCGCCGGAATCACATCGATGTTCTCGAATGCGGTGTGCTGCACCACATCATGTGGGTCCACGGAAATATCGAACAGCGCGGTGTAAATCGTGTTCTCCACGGTATTCGCGTTGACGCCCAGTCCCACAGTGGCGGCACCCTGCGGATCGAAATCGACGATAAGCACGCGGCGGCCATACTGGGCCAACGCACCGGCAATATTGATGGAGCTGGTGGTCTTACCTACGCCACCCTTCTGGTTGCACATGGCAATGACACGCGCCGGACCGTGCTGTTGCAGCGGTTCGGGTGCGGGGAAGGTTTCGTATTCACGTCCAAGCAAATCGGTAGGCATACTGTCTACCTTATCAACATCCGGGTTCGCTGGGGGTGCAACGACATACGTTCCTGTCATAGGCAGCGTTCCTTGACGGAATGCGCTGTCTTTATCGCGGGTATCTCGCCAGTCGTCCATCGTTGCCCTCGCCCCCTTTGTCGGGAATACCTGCTCGCCCATCCTAATGTACTCGCCGGGCTCGCCTCGGAACACCGTTTTGCCGCTGGTATTCCAGTGTTCCGAGGTTTATGGATCTCGTCTCGTACTATGTCGATGCGCTTACTCGGTGCGCAGTGCGGTGGCCGGGTCTTGCTTGGCTGCCTTACGCGAGGGAATCAGGCCGCCGATCAGCGTGAGCACCACGCTTAGGATCACCAGCACCACGCCACCGGTCACCGGCAGGGCGGCATTGACGTCCGCATTGCCGATGAAGTGGTGTAGCACGGCGTTGATCGGAATATTGAGCAGCACGGTCAAGCCCACGCCCAACAGGCCGGAGCATAGGCCGATGATGCCGGTCTCCGCATTGAACACCTGGGATACGTTGTGCTTCGAGGCACCCATTGCGCGTAGGATGCCGATTTCCTTGGTGCGCTCCAGCACCGAAATGTAGGTGATGATGCCGATCATGATCGAGGAGACGATCAGCGAGACGGACACGAACGCGATAAGCACGTAGGAAATCACGTTGACGATGGTGGTCACCGAACTCATCATGAGCCCAACGTAATCCGTGTAGGTGATCTTGTCTTTCTTCGAGACGGTGTTGTTGTAGTCGGTGATCGCGTCGGCGATGTGGTCCTTGTCTTCGAAGCTGTCGGCGTAGATGTTGATCGAGCTGGGCGCGTCACGACTCACCACACCGAATGCGGCGAGGTTGTCGTCGTAGGTGCCGGTCGACACGTACTGGTCGTAGATCGCGACAAGCACGTCGTTCGAAGCCGTGGCGATATACGCGTCGAAACTGTCGGCGAGCTGCTGTTCGCTCATCGCGGCCATGGCGGCGGCCTGATCGCCGGCACCCGCCGCGCCAGCGACACCTGCAGCACCAGCACCAGCACCAGCGGCATCCGATGCGCCCGTACCGGACCGCTGCCCGGCACTCATCATCGACTTGGCCATGTTCGCCTTCTGCGTCACGCCCAGCGAAACCACGTAGGTGCGCGCGTCGGCCGCCTTGGTGGCGTCGTCCGAGGGCGAGAACGTCATGCCGTTGAGCACGTTCGTGTTCGGGTTGGCCTTCTGATCGGTGACGATGGCGCTGGAGGCCGCACGGTCGATCAGATCATTGGTCAGAGCGCGCGTGTATCCCACGCCAGCGGCCAACGGTGTGGCCGAAGCATCCTTCTTCGCCTTGACGACGCCCACCACCTTGAGTTTGGTGGCCGTTTCGAGGCGCTGTTCGATTACATCCTTGTCGTTGCCGATGAATCGGTAGTGGCCGTCATCGCCCTTGACGTACTGGTCGGATGCCGGAATCATGTACAGCGTCTGGTCGAGCGCCTTAGCATAGTCGATCTTGTCTTGTGGAGTGCTGACCTTGTCGCCGGCGTTGAGCTTGGACATCATCTCGTGGTAGTCGGAGGCGGGCAGCAGGCCGAGCTCGTACAGCGTGGTCAGCGGCACGCTGTTGTTGTCGTCGAGCACCAGCACCACCTCGTCCTTGGACTTCGGCCATGAACCGTTGACCACTTGGTAGTTGTCGGTGATGACCTTGCCTACGAGCTTGCTGTCGTCCGCTCCAGGCATGATCTCATTGAACGAGTCGGGCGCGGCGTTCTCATCGGTTTTGCCGGTCAGCATCGACATCTGCTGCGAGGTGATCGACGAGGTGCCGGACATGCCGGACGAGCTTGTGGACGCCATCTGCGAGGCCATTGAAGTGGAGTCGCTGGCACCGATCGTCACGCCGTCCGCATTGACCAGCGTGCCATCGGGGTCGTGGTCGAACACGGAGAATTTCACGTCATACGTGTACTGGATACCGGCGGAACCCACATACTGGTGAATCTCGCTCTTGGAATTATCCAGGTATTTCTTGAAGCGGGTCAGGTTGTTTTCGGTAATCGAACTGGTCAGGCTGGATGCCTGCTTGACGCTGCGGTCGTCCGGGTAGATGCCGTCGGTTCTGTGCGTCTTGCCGCCGTATCCGTCATCGCCGCCCATCTGGCCGCCCATCATGCTGCTCAGGTCGAAGGTCTGGGAGTCGATGGTGATCGGGTAGGCGGTCATCGTGTCACGCTGGATGTCGCTGATGTATGCGTTCACGCCAGTCGACACCGATAGAATCAGCGCAATGCCGATGATGCCGATCGAGCCGGCGAACGAGGTCAGCAGGGTACGCGCCTTCTTGGTTTTCAGATTGTTGAAGCTCAACGCCAGCGACGTGACGAACGACATCGACGCGCGGCCCATCGTCTTGTGCACGGCCGGCTGTTCGGCCGTCTCATCCACGACAAACGGGTCGGAGTCGGAGCGGATCACGCCGTCGCGCAGGTTGACGATGCGCGTGGCATATTGTTCCGCAAGTTCGGGGTTGTGGGTGACCATGACCACGAGGCGGTCCTTGGCCACGTCCTTGAGCAGGTTCATGATCTGCACGGACGTGTCCGAATCGAGCGCGCCGGTCGGCTCGTCGGCCAGGACGATGTCCGGGTCGTTGACCAGTGCGCGGGCGATCGCCACGCGCTGCATCTGGCCGCCGGACAGCTGGTTCGGCTTTTTATTGATGTGTTCGCCGAGTCCGACCTTCTCCAGCGCCTTGCGCGCACGTTCGCGACGGTCGGCCTTGCCGATGCCGGAAATCGTCAGCGCGAGTTCGACGTTCGACAGAATCGTCTGATGAGGAATCAGATTGTAGCTCTGGAACACGAAGCCGATGGTGTGGTTGCGGTACGAATCCCAATCGCGATCCTTGTATTGGCGCGTCGAGATGCCGTTGATCACCAAATCGCCGTCGTCATACCGGTCGAGGCCGCCGATGATGTTGAGCAAGGTGGTCTTGCCGGAACCCGAGGGACCCAGAATCGCGACGAATTCGCTGTCGCGTAGGTTCAGGCTGACTTTGTCAAGCGCCTGCTGAACGAAATCACCGGTTTTATAGCGCTTCGAGATCGATTTGATCTGCAGCATGAATACCTCTTCCTGGCTGACGGTTCGCTGTTATGTACTGTATTGTCACGCCTTGAATTTCCGGCCGACTTTGGTGCTCCCCCGCCGCGATTCCGCTATGGGCGGACGCGTCGCAAAATGGTGTGTCTCACCGCGCTCTGGGATGTGAGGTCAGATACGTTTCGATCAGGGTTTCAGGGCTTACGTGCGTGTAGATCTGCGTGGTGGTCACGCTGGCGTGCCCGAGCAGTTCCTGCACGGTGCGCACGTCCGCGCCGCCTTGGATCAGGTGCGTGGCAAAGGAATGGCGCAAGGTGTGCGGATGGAGTGGTTTGGTGATGCCGGCCCGCTCCCCGGTTGCTTTGACGATTTCCCATACCGATTGCCGCGAGATGCGCTTGCCGCGTTTGTTGAGAAACAGTGCGCGCCTCTCGGGAATCTTGGCGCTGGAGCGCTGTTCCAACTCGCCACGCCCCGCATTGAGGTATGCGGTGATGGCCCGGCATGCGTAACTGCCCAATGGCACAAGCCGCTGCTTGGAGCCCTTGCCCATGAGTCGCGCGATGTGCTCGTCCAGGTCGATGTCGTCCAGATTCACACCGGTGGCTTCCGAGACGCGGCAGCCGGTGGCGTACATGAATTCGAGCAGGGCCTTGTCCCGTAATACCACCGGATCGGTTGAGCCGCCGACTGCCGCCGCGTCGAGCAGACGGGTTACCTCGTCCACGGTGAGTACGTCGGGCAGGGTGCTGGTGCCTTTGGGCGCCTTGACTGCGGCCGAAACATCCGCCGTCACCGCGTGCTGACCGAGCGCGAAACGGTGGAATTCGTGGATCGAGGCCAGTCTTCGGGCTTTGGAGCGGGCGGACTCCCCCGCCTGGTCAAGTGCGGCGATGTAGTCTTCGACGTCTTGTTTGGTTATGGCGTCCGGTTCGTGGATGCCGCGGGTTTCGAGCCAATCAATGTATTTGGCGATGTCGGATTCGTAGGCGGTGACGGTGGCCGTGGCGAGTCCTCGCTCCACGCCGATGTGGATGAGGAACTGCTCGGTGAGTCTGGTGAATCCGTTGGTCATAGTGCCCATGGTACAAAGAAACCCCGCTCGGAAGCGGGGTTTCTAGTGTGAAGTCACGACTTCAAGCAATCAGGCCTCAACCGGAGCGTTGACGTCCTCAGGCAGGGCGGCCTTGGCGGCGTCCACGATGGTCTTGAAGGTGTCCGGGTCGGAGACGGCGATCTCAGCCAGAGCGCGACGATCCAGCTCGATGCCGGCGAGACGCAGGCCCTGGATGAAGCGGTTGTAGGTGATGCCCTCAGCGCGGACGGCAGCGTTGATGCGCTGGATCCACAGCTTGCGGAAATCGCCCTTGCGAGCCTTGCGGTCGCGGAAGTTGTAGTTAAAGGAGTGCAGCAGCTGTTCCTTGGCCTTGCGGTACAGGCGGGAGCGCTGGCCACGGTAGCCGGAAGCCCTCTCGAGAACAACGCGACGCTTCTTGTGGGCGTTCACTGCGCGCTTGACACGTGCCATAATCTATTCCTCAGCTTTCTAAAGTCTTATTATTTCCGGGTAAGCCCTATGCTCACTTCTGCAGAAGCTGGTGCAGCTTCTTGGCCTGGCCGCCGCGCAGCACATCGTCGGCGGACAGTTCACGGCGCTTGCGAGCGGACTTGTGCTCGAGGTTGTGGCGCATGGCGGAACCGACATGCTTCACCTTGCCGGTGCCGGTGATCTTGGCGCGCTTGGAAGCGGCGGAATTAGTTTTCATCTTCGGCATTGCTGCCCTCCTTGCTGGTTTGCTTCTTGTCGGAAGTCTTCTGAGAAATCGCGGACTGCGCGTCGGCCGCGGCCTGAGCCTGAGACTCCTGCTTGGCCGCGAGACGAGCCGCCTGGCGAGCCTGACGCTCGGCGCGGGACTCGGCGCCACGACGACGCTGCTCGGACTGGGTGTGGACCTTCTTGCCCTTCGGCGCAAGGGTCATGATGATGTTGCGGCCCTCCTGCTTCGGCTTGGACTCGACGGTGCCGTATTCCTCGACATCGTCGGCCAGACGCTGCAGCAGTTCCACGCCACCAATCGGGCGGGAGATCTCACGACCGCGCAACATGATGGTGACCTTGACCTTGTCGCCTCCATTAAGGAAACGGGTCACATGGCCCTTCTTCACGTCGAAATCGTGGTCGTCGATCTTCAGGCGGAAACGAATCTCCTTGATTTCCGCGGTGCTCTGGTTGCGGCGAGCTTCACGAGCCTTGATCTTCTCGTTGTACTTGAACTTGCCGTAATCAATGAGCTTGGCGACCGGAGGCTTCGCGTTCGGGGCCACCTCGACGAGATCGAGGTTTGCCTCCTTGGCCAGGTTCAGCGCGACGGAAGTCGCGATGACGCCCACCTGCTCGCCCTTCGGGCCGATCAGGCGTACCTGCGGGACGCGAATCTCGTCGTTAATACGTGGTTCGTCGCTGATGATGACTCCAATCCTCTACTTCAATTCCGTGGCGAGGGCCTTTGCTGGAGTCCTGTTCAATGCTTTGGGTTCATGGCAAGCCAAAGCCCGCGCCAATATGCGCTCAGCTTCTGCAGACGCATATCAGTTCTTTGCGTCATTCCTGATTACGCGTTGTATATCGCAATCGCTAGGCTGTTTGCCTTGAACCCGAGGCCTTGAAAGGCTTCCAGGTGGGGTTGCCCCGCTTTCTTGATTTCTCAAGCCAAATAGAAAGTCTACCATACGCCCGGACATTCGCGGTCCGTGTGTCGAACCTACCGCACGGCGCGCAGCAGACCGCCGAAGCCTTCGTCTTTGAGAATCTGCCGATATGGGCCGGCCTCATCGGCGATGATTTGATCGATGGCATGCATGCCGAGTACTTCGACCGGCGCCTTGTCGTCGGTGAGAATAGTCGACGCTGAGTCCGGTTCGTTCACCTTCCGGAATCGAGAGGCGACCTCTTCCATATACCATTCGAGATCTTCGCTGCCGGTGCGCTCGTAGGTGGTCTCACGCAGGTTGAGCGCCTTGGAGGCCTGCTGCATGGAGTTCTCTTCGGAGCCGGAACCCGGCTTCTTGGCGAACAGTTCACGGTTCGTGGTGTTCGGCACGTCGGCCGTCAGTGTGTTCCCATTGCCGAACACGCTGGCGATGGTATCGCTCAACGCCTCGTTGATCGAACCTTGGCCGTCCGAGATCATGTTCATGTTCACCACCATCACGCCGCCGGGGTTCAGGTGCTCTCTGACCATGGTGAAGAACTCGGTGGAGCTCATCTGGAAGGGAATGGTGATGTCCTGATACGCATCGACCATGATCACGTCGTACTTGTCATGCGAGGCGGCGAGCCAGGCTCGGCCGTCATACGTGGTCACGGGGATGTCGGCGGGCTCATCGAAGTATTCGCCGGCCAGATCGGTGATCTTCTGGTCAATCTCCACGCCGGTGATGTTCATTTTCGGATAATACTGCTTCAGCTGGCGGGCGTAGGTGCCGGTGCCCATGCCGAGGATCAGCGCGGAATTGGCATTGTCGGTGAGCGCCGGCGCAGCCAGGGCCGTGTCGTAGTACATACCTGTCAGTCCTTTGTCTTTCATCGTGACGGACTGCACGCCGAACAGCACGTTGGTGGACAGGATCGTGCGGTCGGAGAGGTTCTTGACCTGCAGGTAGTTGTAGATGGACTCGCCCTCATAGGCCAGGTTGGTTTCCCAGAACGCGAAGCCGGTCAGGGGCGAGACGCAGGACGTGGCCACGAAGATCACGGCGCTGACCACGCAGGCGATGCGCTTGGCCTTGATCGAGATGAAGTAGATCAGCGGACATGCCGGAGAAGAATTCGGTGATGTAGAGGAATATCTTTGATTTGAGAATCGGCCGTTCGCTTGCCTCGGTGATCTGTGCCATCGCTCCGCTCCCCTGCCTGTGCGCCTATCGACTACTGTTCTGATGCGTAGCCTATCAGCATTTTCCCGGCCGATGGGTGGATACCGGCTACAGTAGGCATCATGACTCAGGTATGCGTGATTTTTGGTGCGGGCGAATACTATGCGGGCACGCCCGTGGTGCCGGCCGGCGCGTATGTGATTGCGGCCGATGGCGGGCTCGACCATACGCGCCAGTTGGGTATCGTGCCCGATGTGGTGGTGGGCGACTTCGATTCGCTGGAGGGCCGGCCGCCCCGCACCGATGTGCGCACCATCGCGCTGCCCGCGCTGAAGGACGATCCGGACATGCTCTCCGCGCTGAAGGTCGGTTGGTCGGCGGGTTGCCGCGAATTCCATGTCTATGGCGGTTTGGGCGGCCGCATTGACCATACGATTTCCGGCATTCAACTGATGGCATTATTGGCCCGGCATGGGGCAAGCGGGTATCTGTATGGTGACGGGCTCATCGTCACGGCCATCACCGATGGTAGGCTTTCGTTCCCCGCGCATCCGGTGCCCGAGGACGGCCGCATGGTGTCGGCGTTCTCCCACTCCGATGTTTCGCTTGGCGTGAACGAACCAGGGCTGAAATACGAGCTTAAAGACGGCACGCTGACCAATACGGTGGTGCAGGGGGTCAGCAACGAGTTCCGCGACGGCGTGGACGCGGCCATCAGCGTGGAGCACGGCACACTGATCGTCACCTTCCCCATCGAGGTGGCGTTGCCTCAGGTGAGTCGATTCCACGAATTTGGCGGCGATATCGGCGAGCTGGACACCGCAGTGTCCAAGCTGCTGGTTCGCTGACTTGCATGCCGCGCGCTTGCTCATGATGATTCGAGACATTCCTCCAAAGGAGAGGAAAAACACATGTCGGTTGCGGGCAATCCGAATTGTGAGCGCTCACAGAAAATACGGCATTTTTGCCCAAAACGCACGCTGAAACGTTGCCATGTGTACAGAGTCGGCATTACAGTAGCAACTGTTGGTAAACAATGGCCCGGTGTGCCAAAGCGCGCCAAGGCCACCCTACAAGGGAGAATTACATGACAGTTAAGATTGGTATCAACGGCTTCGGTCGCATTGGTCGTCTCGCCTTCCGTCGCATCTTCGAGCTGCAGGCTCGCGGCGGCCAGGCTGGTGACATTGAAGTTGCCGCCATCAACGATCTGACCACCCCGGCTACCTTGGCTTACCTGCTGAAGTACGACAGCACCCACGGCACCTTCCGTCATGACGATGGCACTCCGGTTGACGTCAAGGCCACCGAAGACTCCATCATCGTCGACGGCAAGGAATACAAGGTCTACGCCGAGAAGGACGCCAACAACATTCCGTGGGTCAAGAACGACGGTGTTGAGTACGTGCTCGAGTGCACCGGCTTCTACA
>OIBN01000199.1_pt1 | contig 38280 bp, 29 predicted proteins | sample 1581031 | NCBI WGS metagenome assembly OIBN01 (sample SAMEA3882531, study PRJEB24775) | human gut metagenome | biome: human-associated habitat; feature: intestine environment; material: feces | place: Netherlands | collected 2009/2010
AAAAGTTATCTACCAGCCGTTTACATAGATCCGCAAATTTCAACGACAACGAAAGCGAGGCAAAAACCATGAACATTGGCATCGATCACGGCTACTACGCCATCAAGACGCGGCATTGTTCTTTCCCAGCCGGTCTTACAGCCTATGGCAGCCACGAACCTTACACCCGCCAGGGACTCCTTGAGTTCGGCGGGTGTTTTTTTATTTGCGGCACCGGACGGCAGCCAATCCAGCGCGACAAAACCATCAACGACAACTACTACCTGCCGACGCTGATGCATTAGCGCAGGAAATCCGCAGCCGGGGCGCACCCACCGAGTGTACGATTCGAATCGCGGCAGGGACAAGCCGAAGTTTCGTAGCTATCTGCTTCGTTCTTCCCAGCCGGTTCAGTTCCGCTACGAGGGTGTGGAATACAGCATCACCATCGCGGATGTGCAGCTATTTCCCCAGGGCTTTGCGGCATTGATGGCCGAACCGGATCTGCTGACCGACGAACCGTCGCTGCTGCTCATGGACATTGGCGGCTGGACGGTGGATCTGATGCGGACCGACAACGCCCTGCCGGTAGCAGAAACGGCGCACAGCCTGGAACTTGGGATGATTCGTTGCATCGACGAGATCCGGGAACGTGTCCGTCAGGAAACAGGTCTTTCGCTTACTGATGCCCAAATCGAACAGATGCTGGCGGGCCAGCCCTGCAGCCTGGCTGACGAGGTGCGCAGCATCGTGAACAAACAGGGGCGGCTGTATACCGAGCGGTTGTTCTCCGCAGTCATGGAAGCGGGCTTCGATCTTCACGCCATGCCTCTGGTCATGCTGGGCGGCGGGGCCTGCATCGTGAACCGCCACGTCAGCCCCAAAGACGGCCTGTGTCGGGTTATTCCGCTGCTGGACGACCGGGTGAACGCCATCGGTTTTGAGCGCACTTTGGGCCGCGTTCAGGGCGCGGTGAGCGAGGGGTGAAACGGCCACAATACGTTTTCCGACCACAGCTCAGTATCCCGGACCATCGGCGAGCCTGGACCTGCCTGCAGCAGATGCCGGCAAACCAGCGCAAAGATTTTCTGGTCAGGGCGATTCTGGCCGAGGAACAACGGGATGCGTTCAAGCAGATCCTGAGGGAAGTGATCCGGGAAGAACTCGCGCGCGGAGTCGTGATCCAGGAGCCTACCAAACCGACTGAGGAGAAAGAGGTGCCCAAACAGACGCTGGATTTTTTAGCATCCCTTTGCGACTGACCACTGTCTTGCCATTGTTGCTTATGATACATTCTGGGCGCGATATTCAATGAATTATCGTTGGTTTTTGTGAATGGCTTTGCCGATGCGTTTGCAGTATGCTTTGCTTATATGCAGCTGCCAATAAAAGTAAGCAGCAAAATTATTTCCTGAAAACTCAAGCGTTCACCTTCCTCATAATTTGGAGGCGACAATCAAGAGCAAATTATATCAGAAGGGGAGAGGACTGTCAAAATAAGCTCTCCAAATCCTTAATGGCGGTTTGTTGGTACAATACCAATGAACCGCTTTTTTCATGCAAAAATTCCGGAAGCCCCAAAAGGCAACCGTTTATTATAGATTGTATAATACAAAAAATGGAGGTATTTCCCATGAGCATCATTATCGGCATCGACCACGGTTACTACGCCATCAAGACGGCGCACTGCTCATTCCCGGCAAGGCTTACAAGCTACGGTGAACACGAACCCTGCGGTTGCTTATCTTTCACTATCTTTCTGTGTCTTATAGCAGATTTAAGCGACAAATAAGCGACAAGCCACAAGTTACAGTGCTATGAAAGTGCATAAAACTACAATATATAGCGCAAAATGGCAAGAAAACGCCCTGTATTTGGTATTGAAATCAAATACGGGGCTGTTGCGATATACTCCTTTTCATACTGCCTGCCGCGGTGAGTCGTTTGCACAGAAACGGGAGTTCCGCTTTGATTCCACCGGCGGGCCGAATCTTGTCACGCCCCAGTCCACAATCGACACATGGATGGACGAGGTACGCGCACTGCTGTAAAATCTATCTTGTACAAATGAAAAGCAACATTCAATGTGATTTAGAATGTGACTTTTTGTTGTATTTGAGAACCCTGCCTTTTAACTTAACCGTGTAGAAATAGATGAAGTTAGAATCGGAATATCCATTGCTTTGACCTGGGTAAGCAGAGATTCCCAATCGGAAGAACGAAAAGGCGCGGCGGAGATGCAGATGCTATCCTTCAAGGAAATGCGTGCTTTGTATAGGCTCTCCGGCGCGGACAAATCTGTGCGGGGAGCGGCGGAACGGCTTACTAAAATCATGAGGAAATGTCCCGACAGGACGGCGCAGAGGATGCGCTTTTTGGGCAGAACGGCAAGCGGGCCGTCAGCGGCAGGTTGATGCAGAGATGTGCAGCGAATGGAGCTGTCGCTGCAAAACGTGACGGTTTGCTTGCACAGAGCATCCGCGCCGAAGCAGCGGCGGAGTCTCCATCTTATGGCATGACGATGAAAAAGGCGATAGCAAAATACAAAATAAGCCCGCAGATCATACAGCAAAAACACATGCAGAAGCAGCAGGCAGACGACACCAAAAACAACCGCATACTGTGGGCCGTACCCGGGCGAGGTACACAGCGCCGAAATTTCTGTGACATAGGAGACCAGCAGGAAAAAGGCAACGGCGGACACCGCAAAAGACACGCCCCGCGGGAAGGTAGCCCACTTGGACAGTGCGGCCATGCGCAGCATCGGCTCGGTGGATACAAGGTATTCGTCAGCGGTCATTTCGATGGTGCAGGTTACGCCGTTGGCGCTGTGGGTAATTGTGGACTCGGACATAAAAATCAACTCCTGATAGAAAATTGGGTAGAGACGATAGGGGGGGAAACATGGTTCGCCCGTGGCTGTGTTCAACAGCCGCAAAGTGTCCGGGCGGATATGGAATCCGCCCCTACGGCGGTAAAGCAACTGCTGCTCGTCGGTCAGAAACTCTGGCGCAGGAACGTTCAAATCCTGCTCACTCCGCCTGCTCCACAAACGATTTCAGCAGCATGGCCCGGGCGCGGTGGATGCGGGTCTTGACGTTGGACTCGCTCGAATCGGTGATTTTGGCAATCTCGCGGATGGAATACCCCTTCACGCGCAAAACCAGTGTCTGGCGGTAAATCAGCGGCATTTCGTCCAGCAGGGCAATAGCCTTGTCCAGCTGCAAATTTGTCAGGGCCACTTCCTCCGGTTCCACGTAGTTGTCCAGCGCGGCGGCCAGGCTTTCGTAATCGGGCTGGGCACCGCGGCGGCGCTCCCACTTGCGCAGGAAATCAATGCTCCGCTCCCGGGTCACCATATAAAGGTAGGATTTCAGAGCCCGCTCGTTATCAATGCGCAGCGTGTCGATTCCACGCAGCAGCTGCACAAACGTCTCATGCACCGCATCCTCGGCCAAGGTGGGATTTTTAATAATGCCCGCAGCCGTGTGCAGCATAAAGCGGTAATATTTGCGGTATATGTATTCAAATTTGTTTTTGTCGTCGTCGCTGTCCAGCGCGGCAAGATAGAAAACCAGCACGTAGGCTCCTCCTGAATATAAACTTCCGTGTTATAAGGTATCCGTCACAAGGCGGCGCTTGGTTACACAATTTGTCAAATTTATTCCAGCACAATGCCCTAGGCAATTTTGATAAGCTCATGCAGGCTGATGTTGCCCTCTACGGAGCAGGCGAGTTTGTTATGCTCCCACAGCAAATCATTCATTTGGCCTTCAAACATATCGCCCCAAATCGCGTCGTGGCCGTCAAAGGTAATCGAGTAATATTGGGAGTGTTCATCGTCCAGGAAGACATCCTGCCTACCCTGAATGGGTACAATCATTACGGTAAAGAACGCTCCGGTCTCCGTATTATCATACGAGGCATAGTAGTGCCCGACATCCTTCGGCTCACTGACCTCGGTCAGGGTAAAGCCGTCCGGTAGATAGGACAGCGTCACTGACTCCGGCATAACGCCCCACTCCTCGCTGACATAGCTGACCGCCACAAATTGGTCATGCCACGTCATCAGTGTTTGGACAACCGCGTCCCGCACGGCCTTGACGGGCAGCATTGTGCAGGAGAAAATCGCCATTGCCACGGCCAACGCAATTAAAAGCCGCTTGGCCGCCCGCAAATGCCGCTTTCGGTCAGCCTTGCGCCGGGTATTGCGGACCAGCGCGTCCATTTTGCGTAGAAACGCATCCGACGGCTGCACGTCCCCGGCGGCCTCCGGCCCCGACATCTGCGCCAGCGCGCGGTCCTGCGCCTCGGTCACGATCATAGCAATCAGGGCATCCGGGGAAATGCAAAGCTTGTCATCGTTCATGGTCTTCTCCTCCTGTTCAGCGGTGTTTCTATCTATAATCCGTAGTATACCGCAAAAAAGTTTCACTGACAATATAAACTGTGCCGCCAGCACTCAGCCCGGGGGATTGCAAAGCACCTGGTATCGTGCTATACTACAATAGCAGTGATATAAGTCATACTAGTCAAGAACGGACAAAAGACTTGTAAAACCGGCAGGAAGGCCGGGATTGCAGGCCTTTTGTTTTTTGCGGCAAAATCAAAAGGCAAGAGGTATGGGATTTTATGGTTCTTGAAGCAATTGCAACCATCAATCAGGCGGTCAACAACTTTGTGTGGGGCATCCCGGCGATGGTGTGCATCATCGGCGTGGGGCTGCTGCTCAGTGTGCGGACGGGCTTTTTGCAGATCCGCAAATTCCCGTATGCGATCAAAACCACCATCGGGCGTATGTTCCACAAAAAGGATGCCTCTGACGGTGCGATGACGCCGTTCCAGGCCGTCTGCACGGCGCTGGCGGGCACGGTGGGCACGGGCAACATTGCGGGCGTTGCGGGCGCTATCGCCATCGGCGGGCCGGGCGCAGTGTTCTGGATGTGGTGCTCCGCGCTGCTGGGTATGTGCACCAAATTTGCGGAGGTCACGCTCGCTGTACATTTTCGGGAGCGCAGCGCCACCGGCGAGTGGGTCGGCGGCCCGATGTACTACATTAAAAACGGTCTGGGCAAGCACTGGCAGTTCCTGGCCGTGCTCTACTCGCTGTTCGGCGTGCTGACGGTTTTTGGCACCGGCAACGCGACCCAGGTCAACACCATCGTCGCCGCCATCGACACGGCCCTGACGGAGTTCAATGTGGTTGGTCAGAACGCGCTTTCCACCCTGAACCTCGTTGTCGGCATCGTTGTGGCGATGCTCGTCGCCATGGTGCTGCTGGGCGGCATCAAGCGCATCGGCAGCGTCAGTGAACGGCTGGTGCCCTTCATGGCACTGTTCTACATCGTGCTGGCTGTGGGCGTCGTTATTCTGAACATTCAGCGCTTCCCGGCGGTGATCGAGGCCATCTTTGCAGGTGCGTTCAACCCGGCGGCCTTCACGGGCGGCACCATCGGCAGCCTGTTCATCAGTATGCAGAAGGGCGTCTCCCGCGGCATCTTCTCCAACGAGGCCGGCCTTGGCACGGGTTCCATCGCCCACGCCTGTGCCGACACGAAAAAGCCGGTCAAGCAGGGCATGTTCGGCATCTTTGAGGTCTTTGCGGACACCATCGTCATCTGCACGCTGACGGCTATGGTCATTCTGTGCAGCGGCACGACGGTCAACTACGGCACCGCCGCGGGCGCAGAGCTGACGATCTCCGGCTTTACCACGACCTACGGCGGCTGGGCATCCATCTTCACGGCGGTGGCACTGTGCTGCTTTGCCTTCTCCACCATCATCGGCTGGGGGCTGTACGGCTCACGCTTTATCGCATTCCTCTGCCGCAGCGACAAGGTCGTGCGCCCCTTCTTCGTGGTGTACTCCTTCGTTTCCATCCTGGGTGCTACGATGGACCTGGGCCTGATGTGGAGCATTGCCGATACCTTCAACGGTCTGATGAGCATCCCGAACCTGATTGCGCTGCTGCTGCTTTCCGGCACAGTGGCGCAGCTGGCAAAGGAATATTTTGAGAAAGAAAAGGTGTAAGAAATGTTTGTAGGAACTTGGTGGTCCCTGATGCCGCCGATCATCGCCATTCTGCTGGCGCTGTTCACAAAGGAAGTCTATCTCTCGCTGTTCGCTGGCTGTTCGCTGGGTGCGCTGCTGGTGGCAGAGTTTCACCCCTGGGTCGCGTTTGACACACTGTTCAACACGATGATCGACAGCGTCGACTTCTCGATTCTGATGTTCATGATCCTGCTGGGCATGGTCGTTATGCTCATGCAGGAGTCCGGCGGCACCCGCGCTTATGGTGAGTGGGCGGCGAAAAAGCTCAAGAGCAAGCGCGCCACGCTCGTGGCGACCTCGCTGTTAGGTGCGCTGATTTTTGTGGACGACTACTTCAACTGCCTGACCGTCGGCTCCGTCATGCGCCCGGTTACCGACAAGTACAAGGTTTCCCGCGCCAAGCTGGCTTACCTCATCGACGCCACGGCGGCCCCGGTCTGCATCATTGCGCCGATCTCGTCCTGGGCGGCGGCGGTCAACTCCTACGTCCCGGCGGGCAGCTCGATGTCTGGCTTTGAGATGTTCGTCCGCACGATCCCGTTCAACCTGTACGCGATGCTGACGCTCTACATGGTGTTCTTTACCTCGCTGCTGGGCTTCGACTTCGGCCTGATGAAAAAGCACGAGCGCAACGCCGCCCACGGTGACCTGTTCACCTCGGGCGGGGAGGCATTCCAAAACCAGGAAATTAAGGACCCCACCGAGGGCGGTAAATTTGCCAAGGGCAAGGTCATTGACCTGATTGCACCGATGATCGTCATGATCTTTACGGCCATCGCCACGATGATCTGGACCGGCTACCTGAACGGCGGCACGAACCTTGTCGAGGACTTTGCCAACTGCTCCTCGTCGGAGTCGCTGGTCTTTGCGGGCCTTGTCACGGTGGGCTTCCTGCTGCTGTTCTACCTGCCGCGCCGCGTTATTGGCTTTAAGGACTTCATGAACTCTGTGCCCGAGGGCGGCAAGCTGATGATGCCTCCCATCCTGATTCTGGTGCTGGCCTGGACGCTGAAGGGCATGACCGACGCGCTGGGCATCGGCGACTTTGTGCGTCAGGCCGTCAGCCTGAATGAGGGTCTCATGCGCTTTGTGCCGCTGCTGATCTTCTGCATTGCGATTTTTATTGCGTTCTCCTCCGGCACCAGCTGGGGCACGTTTGCGATTTTGGTCCCCATCGTCGTCAATATGTTCTCCGAGACGGACCCCACCATGATGATCGTAGCGGTATCCGCGGTGCTGGCGGGTGCGGTCTGCGGCGACCATATTTCGCCGATCTCGGATACGACCATCATGTCCAGCTCCGGTGCGCAGTCGAACCACATCAACCACGTGCAGACCCAGATGCAGTACGCCATGGTCGTCGTGGCGGCCTGTGTGCCCGGCTACCTGATCGCGGGCTTTACCGAAAACTGGCTCATCACGCTGGTGTCGTCGCTTGCCATTCTGACCGCAGCCCTGCTGTATCTGCGCAGGCGCAGTCTGGCCGAGGACGCCAGGGCATAAAGAAAAAGCAGTGCTTTCCAAGCGGAAGGCACTGCTTTTTTTGTAGGGGCGACCATTGGTCGCCCGCAGCCGTTTGCGGCGGCGAAAAGCCCCGCGGGTCGTCGAGGACGCCGACCCCTACACCGTAGGGACAAATTCCGTATCCGTCCGGCCCAAAGTCTTTACTTCAGCGTACCGTCCAGAATCTGCTGGTAATACCACGGCTTCTCGGCGTGGAATACCCGCCCGGAGAGATGCGCAAACCGCGGGTCGCTGATTTGCGCAGGAAAGCGCAGCTCCCACGCGCAGAGCGCCTGATACTTGAACCGCAGCTCGCGGTTGGCGGCGTTGTTGCCGTACTTGGAATCACCCAGAATCGGGCAGCCGATGTGTGCTAAATGCGCGCGGATCTGATGGGTACGCCCGGTCACAAGCTCGACCTCCAACAGGGCCAGCCGCCCACTGACGGCCAGCGTTTCATACCCGGTGATGACCTCCTTCGCGCCGCCCGCCGTCGTGTCGGTGATGCGCACAATGCCGCGCTCGGCGTCCTTCAAAAGGTAGTCACGCAGCAGGGCGGCGGGCGGGTTCGGGCGGCCAAACGTCACGCAGAGGTAGCGCTTTTCAATATCGCGCGCCTTAATGGCGGCGGTCAGAAACGCCTCCGCTGCACTGTTCTTCGCCAGCAGCACCAGCCCGCTTGTACCGGTGTCCAGCCGGTGGCAGAGCACGGCGTGGGCAGCCTTGCCCTCGGCGGCCAGCTTCGTTTGCACGCGGCGGAGCAGCGTGTCACTGTCCGGGCCGTCCACCGCAATGCCTGCGGGCTTATTGGCGATAATGATGTCATCGTCCTCATACACAAACACGGCGGCGGGGGTGGGGCGGTTCTCCAGCTGGTCGTCGTTCAGGAACAGCTTGATAATATCGCCGTTCTGCACGCGGGTGGAGAGCGGCTGCTTTTTTCCGTTCAGCTTGATCTTGTTCTCGCGCAGGGCCTTGTTCAGCCGCCCCATGCCCAAAGCGGGGAACTGGTCCATCAGGTACTTGTCCAGCCGCACGGGCAGCAGGCTTTTTACATGCAGTTCTTTCATTTTGTCGTCAACTCCTGATCCCACAAAACCGTGGCATCCTCAATATCCAAGGTGACCATCAGCCAACCGGCGTCGTGGTCATCGACCTTCAAAATCGGGTACTCCTGCCCGCCCGCGCAAAGCAATGACGCACCGTCCAGCTTAGTGCGCGCGAACGGAGAATCCTTAAAGCAGACGGTCTGCTTTGTTTCATCCAGCACGCCGCGGTTCCACAGTGCGTCGGTGTAGTCTGCCAGGCGCAGGGGATAGTCCTCGTCGTAGGGCGTACACAAAGCGTCAAACGTCTGTCCCTGCAGCCCCGGCGCAATGACATACCAGCTGGCGCTGCCGTCGGCGCTCGTCACGCGCCCGCACCAGGCCAGCGCCTTGACCGGTTCCACGGCCTGCAAAAAGGCACCCTCGTCCTCGAACAGATAGAGCGTGTCACTCTGCGGCGTGCCCGCGTCCAGAGCGTCCAGCGCGGTCTGGCGCTCGGCGGCAAGAGCAGTCTCGTCGTAGCGGGCGGCGAACGGATCGTTCGTCGTCATGCCGTTGCCGGCAGCCCACAGCGCCAAGTGTAAGCTGTCGGCCTGCATGCCCTGCACGGATTCGATGTGGCGGTACTGTGCCGCGCTCTGCCAGAAATCACTGTCCAGCTCGGACGGGAACGCGTCCGTGACCTGCGCGGCCTGCATGGCGTCGTGCCGCTGGCAAAGCGCCGGGCTTACATCCCACAGCTGCACGGCGGCAAACAGTGCGACCCAGACGGCCCCGCGAGGCAGACGCGCCAGCCCTGCGAACGCTGCCAGCGTCAGCAGGTAGTAGACGGGCCAGAACAGCCGCCCGCCGGAGCGAAAGACCGAGAACAGCTTAATAAAGGAAGCGGGCAGCGGCAGCGTGGCCAGCGTCACGCCGTTGGCAGTGATGACGTTGCTGACGGCAAACGCGGTCAGCACAGCGCAGACCGCGCACAGCGCCCAGTGACGGCGCACAGCGGGCAGGATATGCTGCCACGCTGACACGACCACGACAGGCAGTGCAGCCAGCACGCCCAGCCCCAGATAGGCAAAGGCGTCATAGTTGCCGCCGACCTGATTCTGTGCGGGCAGCAGGCGGCTGTACAAAACGCCGTTTACACCCGCTGGGTTCCACAGCGCGTTCAGGTTCATGGCAAAATAGCCGTACAGCGCCTGCCCGCCGCTGGTGGCTGTGCCGTAAAGCAGCCCCAGCGCCCAGCCCAGCGCCGCGGTGCAGAGCATGTTGCCGCCCAAAAACAGCGCGGGCCGCAGCCATTGCCGCTGCTTTACGGCGTACTCAAGCAAAAGCGCCAGTGTGACAGCGTAGGTCATGGGCAGAAAATACGGGTGGATACCGACGGCCAGAATGTTGATGACAAACAATCCGCGCGACGCAAACCGCCTCTGTCGGCGGCAGGCAAAATAACAGTACAGCGCCGCCAGCACAAGCCACTGCGCGCCGAGTGAGGTGTGCCGGAACGCGCGCTCCAGTAAAATCGGGCTGGCCGCAAACACAAGCGAGCCCGCCAAAGGGGCGGCAAGCCCCTCAGCAAACAGCCCGCACAGCAGCGCCGCAAAGCCGCCCTGCAAAGCAAAGCAGACAAGGGTAAACCAGCCGAAATACTGGAACGTCCCGCCCAGCGCTGCCGCCAGCGGGCGGCACAGCACAGCCAGCAGCGGGATAGAATCGGTGTACGCAACGCTGACGCCCTGCGGCGCGTTGATGGCCTGCGTTACGCCGAGCGGCCAGCCCGGCGCACTGCTTCGGTAGAACAGCCAACCCGCGTAGTGCTGCTGGATGTCCTTTTCAATGTAGCCGCCGCGGCAGAAGGCGTCGTTGGCTACGTCCAGTGGTGCAAGGCCGTACACCAGCAAAAATACGGCAGCGCCGAGCAGCGCCCCCAGCCAGAACAGCCGGGCGCTGCGGGTAGATTTATGGTTCAGCATACCATGCCTCACAGGGTCCAATAGAAAAAGCCGAAACAACCGGTAAAGCTGTTTCGGCTCGGGTAAATGCCGCTGACCGGGATCGAACCGGTACGGTATCGCTACCGAGGGATTTTAAGTCCCACAAAAAGCGGTATTTCTACATATTGAGTCCAAACACCTTTTGGTTAGCACGTTTTTCTATATATTGTGTGTATCTAAAGTAACAGAAAAAATATTACAAGAGATTGAAGAATTGAAATTTTGGTAGAGGGATTTTCAAATAGGCATAAGAATATTTAATCTTTACCTTCATAGCGCTTCACCAGTCGATAAAATGTAGGCTTCGTAAGGTTCAATTCTCGCATTGCGTCAACAGCGAGAATCTGATTCTGTTTCCATTTGATATACACGGTCTGCCAATTTTCGGGGTAGTCCTTTGTGGGGCGGCCCATCTTAACGCCGTGTGCGCGCGCGACCTCAATGCCTTGCGCTTGACGCTTACGGATGTTTGTACGCTCTTTCTCGGCGGTGTAGCTAAGAATCTGCAAGACCAAATCTGCAATGAAGCGTTTGTCAAGGTTCTCTGTTGCGGTGCTGGTGTCCAGCAGGGGCATATCGAGAACTTTAATATCCGCGCCGATCTCGGTGGTGATGTATGCCCACTGCTTGCGAATTTCGGTATAGTTACGGCCTAGTCTGTCAAGAGAGAGAACAACAAGCAAATCACCTTTGCGCAAAAGGGGAGCACTTGTATCTGTGCCGACTAGGAGATTCCATGTGCGGCGCTCAAAATCCTTGCCCGATGCCTTATCGCAGAGAATGTGCTTCTCGTCGATGCCCTCGGCCAGCATAGCGGCCTTTTGGCGGTCAAGGTTCTGATCTACACTGCTAACACGGCAATAGCCCCAAACGGTTCTGTCCATCTGTCAGCGCTCCTTTCATTTGCTAATATAAATATACCACAGAAGTATCAAAAAGTCAATACTTTTATTGATACGTTCCTAAAGAAAATTTAAAGAATCTGAGACGCAGAAAATGCCCTCCGAATAGGCTTCGGAGGGCGTTTCTTTAAGTATACCTTTTGGAACGTCTTAGACGCTGATAAAATCAAACGAAATCTTTGGGTTCAATTAGAAATGCGCCTTGCCGCGTGGCGAGTTCAATCTTCTTCCAGTTGGCGGGGGCTTCAATCACCTTATAGCCGCTCATAGATTTACCGCTTAAAATGTCTTTATAGTCTTGGTCGTTCAAATCTTCCATGTCGTCAACCGTGGTTTACTTTTCCTATCTTTTGGTTATATACGGCGCGCGCTCTATATACTTCAAAAATGGACAGAGAAAACAGCGCGCAATTTTTTCTATTTCCGCAATTAAACAACAAGGTCGTTTCTTCTCTTGTTTGGGACTATTCCATGTAGAACTTGAAACAAAACATCAGTATCCCACATTATAGTTTCCTTACTATATTCTTACCTATATGTTCGGAGACACTTTCTCTATTACTTCTTCTTTGCCTGTTTTCTCTGCTTTTCTTAATTCTTCTATATTATTCTCTTTATATCGTTATATTCCTTCTTGTATTATCTCTTATATAATTCCTTACACTATCCCTTTTATTATTCCTATTATTATTTTCATTACTATCCCTTTACTGTTATCCCTATTATTCTTTGCAATTCCTGTTTGGCTTTATCAGCGCGCTTAACCCGACACGCGCTGACGCGCTGTCAGCTACGCGCGCGGTCTGTCTTAATTCTATTTATTATAATTATATATTATATTTATAATATCGTTTTTAAAGAGAGTAATAAGAAAACAAGAAAAATCCAAAAAATAAGATATAATAATTAACACAAAATCGCAAATTTTCGGAAATGCTTCTGTGCTTCAATAGCCAGCAGATACCACTTTTTTATTTTGCCTTTTGTGTTTATCCTACATTACATCCCCCTACATACTAAACAACAGAGGTGTTGAACCATGACAAAACAAGAGCAACTAAACAGCACCGTTTCTATGCTGCGTCCCTTGTGCGGCGTTTCAAGGGCTGCATTTGCAGCGTAGGCGGGTTTAAATGTCTACGACCTATATGACCTTTCCCGCACCAAAAGAAAGGCTTCTAAGCGGCTCTGTGAGCGCGTGGAAAAGGCATTATTGAAATACTACCCATTTGAATATAAAGCGCTCTTACAGAGCCTTACACAGTTGGAGGAGGCCTCCGATGAAAACAACGAACATCTTCTATAATCCAGAACATGAAGCGTGGCACGATGAACGCAGCCACAAAATCGCCCAATAGGAAATAAACCGCCTTGTTCCCTCAATAGCAAAGAAAGAAGCGGCGCGCCTTTATAATGAGCGCATGGACAGATTGCTTGCTGACTTACAGGCCGACTTGCAAACAACCATCTATGCTGCTTTTGAGGATAATAAAAATGTTCTTTTGGGGTAGACTACACGCGCCGTCCTTTCCGATGCGCTGTTTGAGCGCGTCCGCAATGATGTGGAACGCTTAAAAATTACAATAGAATGAGAAAGAAATTGCGCCCACAGATTCTAAGCTGTGAGCGCGCTTTTATTTTCTGAAAGCCAACTTTGTTTTGCCTCGATTTATGCGAACAGTATTGATAGGGGCGTGTTCTTCGACCATCGGTTTTGTGTCCTCTGCGAACAAATTAGAGTAGCGCTGAACCATCTTCAAAGAGCGATGGCCTAATATCTTCTGCAAGGATAAAATATCACCGCCAGATTGAATCCATCGTTTGGCGAACGTGTGTCGCCAGAGGTGGCAGCTTGTCTTTTGAACGCCACGACTTTTGTTGTATTCTCCGAGGCTTTTGCCTAGGGCAACAGGGCCGCATTTGCTGCCGTAAGAATTGCAAAAGACATAGGCCTTATTTAAAGGAATGCCGTTTTCGTCACAGCGATAGTGGCGAATGTATTCTATAAGAATCGGCTTTAGTTTTTCGGCCATTGCAATGCGGGAAGGGTCACGATTCTTTTGAACGTTGACGGTTATAATGCCTTCATCAAAATCTAGATCGCTTATTTTCAGATTGGCAACGGAGGAAATGCGGTTTCCAGTAGCAAGAAAATAGTTGATGATAACCCAATTTCGGTATTCTATGAAATCTTCGGGCCTAGGCTTTACAAGTAACTTTTCGATTTCAGAATCGGTGTACACTTCTTTGATTGCGGGCGCTACTTCTCTTATATAGATATTGCGCGTATCTATCCAGCCTTTATCCATGCAGAAGTAAGCAATAGCACGCCAACCACGGAAAATGTTGTTTAGCGTTTGCTCATTACATTCTAGGTAGTCTAAAATGTAGTCGTGGTACTCGGCTTCAAAATCATCCGTTTCGAGAACGACCAACGGCATGATTTTGCCAAACTCGAGATCGCTCAATGTGTGCTCTGTAAGAGCCTCTTTTGAAGTGTTTAGCATTTTGGCGTAATCGGCAGGGGATTCACTCACGAGATAAGCAACAAACCTGTAAAGGTTGCGAAAAACCTTTTGATAGTATTTGATGGTGGCTTCTGTGTTGTTTTTGCCCCTTTGATAGCTGATAAACATATCTTCGATTTGCCAAAGGGGAGTGGTGAACTTATTGACTTGCTTGCTTTTTAAGCGCGCGATTCTTCCTTTTGGGAGAGATGCTTCTTGCATTTCCAGCGCGTGCCGAAATGTTTGACGAGTTTCTTCGTCAACGGTTGAGTTGGATTTATTTAAGGCTTCTGCTTCTTCTGGCGTGGCTTCAATAGTAAGACTGGCGTTGAAGATAGGCTCTTTCATTGTAAAACCTCCGAACATCGACCTTTTGATACAGAAATTATACCGCAAAATCGAGGGATTGTCAACAGAATCGAGGGATTTTTGGCCGAAAAAATACTAGGGATTGCCAGAATAAAATTGACTAGGGATTGCTTTTGATACACGGAAATCAAAACAAAAAAGGCCCTATATTCAGCGAATGAACGTTGAATATAGGGCTATATGCCGCTGACGGGAATCGAACCCGTACGATGTTTCCATCGAGGGATTTTAAGTCCCTTGCGTCTGCCAGTTCCGCCACAGCGGCATAATATATGTATTGTAGCGCAAGAAGGCGGAAATGTCAATCTTCCTGCGGCGTCTTTTTGCCGTCTTTTTGCGGAACGGGTGCAAAAAGCGGATTCCCCGCCCGACGGCACAAAAAATTCACTTTCTGCCGCTTGTGCTTTTGCTTCGAATTTGTTATACTAATATGGTATGTCTGGATAGGTGCGCCCATTTGAGCGTTTATATAAGGAGAAATTCACTTGGAAAAACTGACCTACACCCACAACGCCGCCGCCGCCAAGGTGCTGGCGGCGTTCTATGAGACACCGCCGCTGGCGTATGTACGCAGCTACGGCTGCCAGCAGAACGTCAACGACGGCGAGAAGATCAAGGGCGTTTTGCAGGATGTCGGCTACGGCCTGTGTGACAATGTCGAACACGCCGACCTCATCCTGTTCAACACCTGCGCCGTGCGTGAGCACGCCGAGCAGCGCGTTTTCGGCAATGTCGGCGCGCTGAAAAAGCTCAAGGAGCAGAACCCGCGACTGATGATCGGCGTCTGCGGCTGCATGGCCCAGCAGGAGCACATCGTCGAAAAGCTGCGCCAGAGCTACCCCTATGTGGATCTTGTCTTTGGCGTGGACGGCATTGACCGGCTGCCCGCCATGCTGGCCGAGCGCATCCGCAAGGGCAAGCGCTATCTGGAAAAGCCCGCCGAGCGCAACGCCGTGGTCGAGGAGCTGCCCATCCGCCGCGATTCCGGCTTCCGCGCGTGGCTGCCCATCATGTACGGGTGCGACAACTTCTGCACCTACTGCATCGTGCCCTACGTCCGCGGGCGGGAACGCAGCCGCGAGCCCGCCGCAATTCTGGCGGAGTTCAGGCAGCTTGTCGAGCAGGGCTATAAGGAGATCACCCTCCTGGGCCAGAACGTCAACAGCTACGGCAAGGGGCTGGAACATCCCATCGACTTTGCCGACCTTTTGAACCTGCTGTGCGAAGTCCCCGGCGACTACCAGATCCGCTTCATGACGAGCCATCCGAAGGACGCCAGCCGCAAGCTCATCGACACGATTGCCGCGCAGGAGCATCTGTGCAAGCATATCCACCTGCCCGTGCAGTCCGGCTCGGACCGGCTGCTCAAGGAGATGAACCGCCACTACAACGTCGCGCAGTACATGGATCTGATCCGCTACGCCAAGGAAAAAATTCCCGGTGTGACCTTCTCCAGCGACATCATTGTCGGCTTCCCCGGCGAGACGGAGGAGGACTTTGCCGCAACGCTCGACCTCATCCGTGAGGTGGGCTATATGCAGCTGTTTACCTTCATCTATTCCAAGCGCGCCGGCACCCCGGCGGCCAAGCTGCCCGACCCAACGACCCACGCTGAGAAGGCCGCCCGCATGGACCGCCTGCTGAAAACGCAGGAGGAGTTCGCCTTTGCCGCCACCGCCGCCATGGCAGGCCGGACCGTCCGCGTGCTGGTCGAGGCTGCTGGCCGCAATGAGGGCACCGTCAACGGACGTCTCGACAACAATCTGGTCGTGGAGTTCAAGGCTCCTGAAAGTCTTATCGGCCAGTGGGCCGACGTCCACATCACCGGCTCGCGCGCCGCACTGCTGGTGGGCGAGCTTGCTGAATAAACCCATACATTATATTTATAGTTTATAAGGAGAATTTTACAATGGATTGCATTGATCTTTTCAAGAAAGCCGCCGCTGCCCTGCAGACTGACCCCCGCTACCTGGAGCTGGACGCTGCCCGCCGTGAGAACGACATGGACGAGGAGCTGCAGAACATGATCGGTGAGTTCAACCTCGCCCGCCTCGACCTGAACAATGAGAGTGCCAAGGCCGAGACCGATGCCGCCCGCGTGGCCGAGCTGAACCAGCGCGTCAACGACCTGTACAGCCAGATCATGGCCAGCGAGGGCATGGTCCGCTACAACGCCGCCAAGGCCGAGTGCGAGGCAATGGTCAGCCACATTGACGCCATCATCAACACCGCTATGAACGGCGGCGACCCCATGACCGTGCAGGCCCCCACCGGCGGTTGCACCGGCAGCTGCTCCACCTGCGGCGGCTGCCACTAAAGATTGAGGCGCGGGGCATAGAGGCCGTAGGGGCGCATTCTATATGCGCCCGCAGCACTGTACGCAGCCGCATACCTTCCGGGCGGATATGGAATCCGCCCCTACAAGAACAACATATCAACTAGAATCAACAGGAGTGTGAAACATGGCCGAGCAAGCAGTATCGCCCATGATGCAGCAGTATTTTGAAATCAAAAAACAGCATCCCAACGAGATTCTGTTCTACCGCGTCGGTGACTTCTATGAAATGTTCTACGACGACGCGCTGACGGCTTCGCGGGAGCTGGAGCTGACGCTGACCGGCAAAAACTGCGGCAAGGAAGAACGCGCCCCTATGTGCGGCGTGCCGTTCCACTCCTACGAGACTTACATGGCACGTCTGGTCGCCAAGGGCTACAAGGTCGCCATCTGTGAGCAGATGGAGGACCCTGCCCTCGCCAAGGGTCTTGTCAAGCGCGACATCATCCGCGTTGTCACGCCCGGCACGGTCATTGAAAGCAGCATGCTGTCCGAGGATAAAAACAACTATCTGGCGAGCATTTACTGCAAGCGCACCCGTGGCCGCTGGCGTGCGGGCGTCTGCTTTGCGGACGTTTCCACCGGCGAGGCCTACGCCACCGAGCTGAACGCTGAAAAAATCGGCGGAGCCATCATCACCGAGCTGTGCCGCTATATGCCCAGCGAGATTTTGATTTGCCCGCCGATGCTTGACTTTAAAGATGTCACGACCTACATCAAGCAGCACACGAACGCCCTGGTCGAGCTGCGCGAGGATGCCTGCTTTAAGGACACCGTCATGGAGCAGACCATGGCCGACCAGTTCGGCGCCGACTGGCGCACGACCCTCGGCTATGAGAAGGATGCCCTTGTCCCGTATGCTGTGGCGGCGCTTCTCAACTACCTGCACGAGACCCAAAAGCACGGCGTTGAGCGCATCAAGACCGTGCAGAACTACGCCGACGCACAGTATATGCGCCTGTCGCCTGTAACCCGCGCAAATCTGGAACTGACCGAGACGATGCGCGGGCGCGAGAAGCGCGGCACGCTGCTCTGGGTACTCGACAAGACCGAAACCTCGATGGGAAAGCGCCTGCTGCGCTCCTGGATCGAGCAGCCCCTTGTGGACGCCGAGGCCATCAACGCGCGGCTCTGTGCGGTGCAGGCACTCTATTCTGCCAGCATTGCCCGCGCCGATTTGAAAGAAGCCCTCGGCCATGTCTTTGACATTGAGCGGTTGACGACCCGCATTCTCTACGGCTCCGCCACCCCGCGTGAGGTCAAGGCACTGGGGGATACCTGCGCCATGCTGCCCCAGGTCAAGGCCCAGGCTGCGGCCTGCGGTGCGCCGCTGCTGACGCAGCTGGCTGACCAGATCGACCTGCTCGAGGATGTCTTGCAGAACATCCAGACCGCCCTTGTGGATGACCCGCCCGCCAACATGAAGGACGGCGGCGCTATCCGCGCGGGCTTCAACAGCGAGGTCGATGAGCTGCGCGACATCATGTACGGCGGCAAGGGGTATCTGTCAAACCTTGAGGCCCGCTACCGCGAGGAAACCGGCATCCCCAAGCTGAAGATCGGCTTCAACAAGGTGTTCGGCTACTATATCGAGGTCAGCCGCTCCTACACCGACTCGGTGCCCGATACCTTCACCCGCAAGCAGACGCTGACGACGGGCGAGCGCTATATCACGCCCGAGCTGAAGGAGCTGGAAAATAAGATCCTCGGCGCAAACGAGCGCCTGCTGGTTCTGGAACACCAGCTGTTTGCCGACCTGCTTTCGTCGATCTCCGCCGAGGTCGTCCGCATCCAGCGCACGGCATCGGCTGTGGCCCAGCTCGATGTGCTGGCAGGCTTTGCCGAGGCGGCGCTGCAAAACAACTACGTCATGCCAAACGTGGATGAGAGCGGCGTTATGGAGATCAAGGAGGGCCGCCACCCGGTCATTGAACAGATGCTCAAGGGCAGTCTGTTTGTGCCCAACGATACGATGCTCGACGAGGACGAGAACCGGATGCTGCTCATCACCGGCCCGAACATGGCCGGTAAATCTACGTACATGCGCCAGAATGCGCTGATTGCCCTGATGGCGCAGATCGGCAGCTTTGTGCCTGCCGCCGCGGCGCATATCGGCGTGGTGGATGCCATCTTCACCCGCGTCGGCGCGTCGGACGACCTCGCCGCCGGGCAGTCGACCTTCATGGTCGAGATGACCGAGGTTGCGGAGATCCTGAAAAACGCGACGAAGGACAGCTTAGTCATTCTGGATGAAATTGGCCGCGGCACTTCGACGTTTGACGGCATGAGCATTGCGCGCAGTGTGGTAGAATTTATCTGCGAGAACATCGGCTGCAAGACGCTGTTCGCCACGCACTACCACGAGCTGACGAGCATGGAGCAGGATATTCACGGCGTCAAAAACTATAACATCGCCGTCAAAAAGCGCGGCGAGGACATCACGTTTTTGCGCCGTATTGTGGCAGGCCCCGCCGACGACAGCTACGGCATCGAGGTCGCGAAGCTCGCGGGTCTGCCCGGCAGCGTGACAAAGCGCGCCCACGCCGTGCTGCGCCAGCTGGAGGCCAGCGCACCGGGACGCAATAACACGATGCAGCTCGATTTTGACACCGTCGAGGCTTACAACAACCCCAGCGTACCCAGCGAGGTCGTCGAAAAACTCCACAATGTAGACATTGAGACACTGACCCCGCTGGAGGCGCTGAACTTCCTGTACGAGCTGAAAAATACACTGGACAAAGACTAAAGGCAGGTGAAAACCATGGCGGAAATTCGTGTACTGGACAAGCATACCGCAGAGCTGATCGCGGCGGGCGAGGTCGTCGAACGGCCCGCCTCCGTGGCGAAGGAGCTGCTGGAAAATGCCATCGACGCAGGCGCGACGCAGATCACGCTGTCGGCGGTGCGCGGCGGCATCCAGCAGCTGCAAATCGTAGATAACGGTTCAGGCATAGAAGCGGAATATATCGATAAAGCGTTTATCCGCCATGCCACCAGCAAGATCGCGACGGCGGAGGACCTCGGGCACATCCATACCTTGGGCTTCCGCGGCGAGGCACTTGCCTCCATTGCCAGTGTTGCCCGCGTCGAGGTGCTGACACGCACAGAGGCCGACGAGTACGCCTGCTGCTACCGCATCGAAGGCGGCGAGGAGCGTGGGATGGAGCCCGGCGCGCGCCCCGTCGGCACGACCATCACGGTCAGGGACCTGTTTTACAACACGCCCGCCCGCATGAAGTTTTTGAAAAAGGACGCCAGCGAGGGCACGTTTGTGGCTGAGACCGTCCTGCACGCGGCGCTGTCCCACCCGGAGATCAGCTTCCGCTATCTGCGCGACGGCAAGCAGCAGTATGTGACCCCCGGCGACGGCGACCTGCGCAGTGCGGTCTACGCGGTCCTGGGCCGTGAATTTGCCCGCGACCTGCTGCCCGTAGACGGCGGCAGCGAGCTGTACCATGTGACCGGCCTGGTCACGCCGCCGCGTGCCTGCCGCGCCAGCCGCGGTGCGCAGCATTTCTTTGTTAATGGCCGCTACGTCAAAAACCGCACAATGATGGCGGCGCTCGAAAACGCCTACAAGGGCACGATGATGCAAGGCAAGTTCCCGGGCGCGGTGCTCATGCTGGAGCTGCCGCCCGACATGGTCGATGTCAACGTCCACCCGGCGAAAACCGAAATTCGCTTTGCAAAAGAGAGTGACGTCTTTGACGCTGTCTACCGCGCCGTGCGCGCCGCGCTGGCAACGCCCGGCAGCGGCGAGTGCCGCTTTGAGATGGGCCACACCGCGCCCGAAGAAAAGCCCGGGCAGACCGTGATGCAGCCCGCCGCCCCGGCACCTGCCGCGCGGCCCGCTGCGACCCAGCCGAAAAAGGGCGGCTTTACGACGCTGTCCGCGGCAGAATACCGCGCTTTGAACGGTCTGACCGCGCCCGTGCCAGCGCGCCCGCTGCCGACGGCGCAGGGCGTTCAGAATGCACAGGGCACACAGCCTGTCCCGGGCGTGCTGGAGGCACAGTCTCCAAAGCCCGCCTACACGGCGGGACCCGCACCGAGACCGCTGACCCCGGTCACGCCGGTGACGGCGGTTGAAACGCCCGCGTCGGAGCCCGTAACGATTCCCGCCCCGCAGCCGATGCCCCACGCCGTCAGCGATGACACGGTGCTGGACATCCTGCCGGAGCTGCCCGACGAGGCCCCCGCAGCAGACCACGAGACGGATTACGTTCGGAATGACCCGCATGCTTTAAGCGCCCTGCCCGACATGGTCAGCACACGTCCCGAGCAGACGACGCTGACCCCGCCGCCTGCAAGCGAGCCGCTGCGCCTTGTCGGCGAGGTGTTCAAGACCTATATCATCACCGAGCGCGGCAGTGAGCTTTGCCTTATCGACAAGCACGCTGCGCATGAGCGCATTCTGTTTGAGCAGCTGGCCAGGGACTACGGCAGCGTGCCGTCCCAGATGCTGCTTGTCCCTGTGCAGGTCAATCTGACCGCCGCGGAAAAGCAGGCCGTTTTGCAGAACCTTGACCTTCTGACCGATGCCGGCATCGAGGCCGAGGACTTCGGCGGCTCGACTGTTGTCGTGCGCGCCGTGCCCGCGGACGTGCCGGTGGACGATGTAGAGGATATGATCGTGGAGCTGGCGGCAAAGCTCGCCGACGGCGGACGCGACGCCCTGCGTGAAAAGACCGAGTGGGTGCTGCATTCCATCGCCTGCCGCGCGGCCATCAAAGCGGGGGACCGCACGAACGCCGCCGAGATGCTCGCGCTGGCCCAGCGCATCATGGACGGCACGGTCCCGCCGTTCTGCCCGCACGGGCGGCCCTGCGTATTGAAAATCACCCGGAAGGAGCTGGAAAAGCAGTTTGGCCGACTTGTCTAAGCCCCGCGTCGTCGCCGTCGGCGGGCCGACGGCCAGCGGCAAGACCGCACTTTCCGTCGCGCTGGCCAGAGCCTTTGACGGCGAGATCATCAACGCCGATTCGATGCAGATTTACAAAAATCTCGACGTAGGCACGGCGAAGCCGAGTGCGGAGGAGCGGCAGGGGATACCGCATTATCTTTTGGACTTTCTGCCGCCGGAGACCCCCTACAGCGTGGCGGACTTCACCGCCGCTGCTGACCCGCTGATACGGGACATCACGGCCCGCGGCAGACTGCCCCTCGTCGTGGGCGGCACGGGGCTGTATATCACCAGTCTTTTGAGCGGTATGGCGTTTGCCCCGGAAAAGACCGACCCCGCCATCCGCGCCCGATTACAGGCGCGGGCGGACACCGAGGGCGGCGCGGCACTTTACGCCGAGCTGCAAAGGATCGACCCCGACTACGCCGCTCAGGTCCACCCCAACAACCTGCCGCGCGTCATCCGCGCACTGGAGCTGTTTGAAGCCACAGGCCGCCGCATGAGCGACCAGCGCCGCGAGGCCAGGCCCGCCGAGGCACCCTACCATGCGCTCTGCCTCTGCCTGACCTGCCGGGACCGCGCAGTGCTGTACAGCCGCATTGACCGCCGCGTGGACGAAATGGTCGAAAACAGTGTGCTGGACGAAGCAAGGCAGGTCTACGACCACCGCGATGCCTACCGTACGGCGGCGCAGGCCATCGGCTACAAGGAATTCTTCCCGTACTTTGAGGGCACGGCCAATCTGACCGAATGCACCGAGCGTCTCAAGCAGGCAACGCGCAACTACGCCAAGCGCCAGCTGACCTGGTTCCGCCGCCAGAACGACGCGGTGTGGCTCTATCTGGATGAGGAGGATGTCACCGAGCGCGCCTGTACGCTGGTACGGGCCTTTTTGCACAACGAGGAATAACGGAAAGGAGGGTGCACCGTGAGCAACCGGCAGGACCGCCCGCTGGCAAAAAAACTTTTACACGCGCTGGGTCTGCTGGCACTGGCACTCTTCCTGCTGTATGTTGCCGTCCAGTTCGTGCTGATCTTCCATCGGTCCTACAAGACCGAGACCGCTATCCGCTACACGCTGGCCGAAAGTCTGAACCTGACCGGCGTTGTGGCATTTGACGCTGTGGATGTGCCGGGCAGCGGCAATCTCGGCTATCTTGTGCAGGATGGCGAGCGCGTGACGAACGGCACGGTGGTAGCCGAATGCTACACCGATGACACCCAAGGCCTGCAGCGTGAGCGTCTGGACCGGCTCGAGCGCTCCATCACGCTGCTTACGAAGTCGCAGAATTCTGCCGGCAGTGAGCTTTCGGTGCTGACAAACCAGACGAAGCAGGCGTTGTACAACCTGCTGGATAAGCTGGACACTGCCCAGTATACCGGCATCTCCGACGCGCAGGACAGCTTTCTGCTGGCCCAGAACCGTCTGCAGATCAGCACCGGGCAGACGGCGGATTTCTCCCAGTCCATCGCAGCGCTGCAGACCGAGTACGACGGCATCAAGGCACAGCTCGACACGCTGCAGACCGTCACCGCCACAACAAACGGCTATTTCAGCCGCACGGAGGCTTCGCCCGACATCCGGACGGACTGCCGGGCGCTGGCCGATGCCGACCCGGCCACGCTGCAAAAAATGCTGGCAGACGGCTTCCCGGCAGCGGATACAAACCGCGCCGGACAAATTGCGACGGGCTTCAGCTGGAAATTCTACGCGGTCTGCGATTTGGATACCGCCGCACGGTTCGACGGTCTGTCCACGGTGAAAATCAGCGTACCCGGCAAGCAGAACACACCGCTTTCCGCTACGGTGGAGGAAGTCACCGAGGACAAGGACAACGGCATTGCCAAGATCGTGCTGCAATGCCAGACCATCAGCGCCGAGGTCCTGGGCCTGGGCTGCGAGACCGTGCAGGTCGATTTAAAAACCTATGAGGGCATCCGCATCGACAAGGCGGCGCTGCATATCGTGAACGGCCAGCGCGGTGTCTATGTCAAGTACGGCAACCTGCAGCGCTTTTTGAAGATCACAACGCTGTATGAGAACGACAGCTACATTCTTGTCCCGGAGGACGGCAAGCTCGGCAGTGCAAATGAGGTGCGCCTCTATGATGAGATCATCGTGCAGGGCACAAATTTGGAGGATGGCAAACTATTGTAACGAAAATACGCTGTTTGTATTGACAAGACTGCCAAAAAAGAAGATAATATTTAATGTATATCGCTGTAATGACGCGCTGACGTAAACGGCGCTTTCTGATCAAAGGAGTTTTACGACCATGTCCATGCTTGACAGTTTGAGAAGCAAGCTCGGTATCGATCCCGATGCAGATTCCTATGTAGATGACACTGAAGAAAATGTTTTCCCCGGCGGGCAGGGGGCTGCAGCTGCGCAGGAGTATACCCAGCAGCAGGAGATCAAACAGCACAGCAATAAGGTCGTGAACATCAACGCGACGACCCAGCTGCAGGTCGTTCTGGTCAAACCGGAACGCTTTGACGATGCGTCCAGCATTGCGGACCAGCTCAACGCCAAGCATACTGTGGTGCTGAATCTGGAGTCTGCCAGCAAAGAGGTCTCCCGCCGTCTGATCGACTTCCTGTCCGGTGTAGCGTATGCCAACAACGGCCAGATCAAGCGCGTGGCGACCAGCACCTTCATTATTACGCCGTACAACGTTGATATTATGGGTGACCTGCTCGACGAGCTGGAAAACAATGGCGTCTTCTTCTGATACCGCCAATGCGGTGCGCGGCTTTGTGCCGCCGCAGAATGACGACGAGCGCCGCCTGATGCGCCGTGTCGAGGAGCTGTGCCGCGTTGCGGTAAGCCGCGGCATCCCGCGTTATACGGGCTTTCTCTCGGACCGGGAGCAGAGCCTGGCGCAGGCCGCCTGCAACAAGGCCGGGTGCAGCTGCATCCGCTTTTGGGGCGGCTTTGACGCGGCAGAACGCCGGGTGCTCTGTATTGAGCCGCCCGACGCCTGGCAGGAAGAACCGCTGGCCTACCTGCAATGCACCGCTTACGGGGATAAGCTGCCGACCCACCGGGATTATCTCGGTGCGATTCTGGGCCTTGGCCTTGAGCGCAGCTGCGTGGGGGACCTGCTGGCAGACCCCGAGCGTGAGGACACATTTTACACGGTGATCCTCGCCGACAAGCAGGAATTTATAAACGCGGAGCTGACCGGCGCAGGGCACTGCACCGTGCATACTGCGTGTATCGACGCACTGCCCGCCCGTCTGGCCGAAAGCCGCGAGCGCACCCTGCAGGAGGCTACCGTGCCGTCCCTGCGTGCGGACGCGGTGCTGGCAGTCATGCTGCACACCTCCCGCACCCGCGCGGCAGAATATATCGCCGCGGGCCGTGTGGAGATCAACCACCTGCCGTTGAAGGCCGCCCACGAGACCGCCTACGCCGCGGATATTTTCACAGTGCGCGGCGTGGGGCGCTTCAAGCTGGCGGCCATTGGCGGCAAAAGCCGCAAGGATCGTCTGTTCATATCCTTTTACCAATATTGAGCGCAGGATCGCCCGCAGCGCCGCGGGCAGGAATAACGGGGCCGTGTGCCCCGCATACAGGAGGAAAGCCGTCATGATCTCTTCCGAGGATGTCCGCCACGTCACATTTGACAAAGCGTTCCAGGGCTATCGCCGTGAGGATGTGGATGATTATCTCAAGCAGGTCGCCCAGGCAATGGACGACCTGGCTGCCCAGAATGATGATTTGCAGAAAAAGCTCGTCATGCTGGCCCAGCGCATTGAAAAGTACCGAACGATGGAAAACTCCCTGAGTACGTCGATGATCAACGCCCAGCGCATGGGGGACAGTATTATCCGCGAGTCCAAGCAGAAAGCGGCGGAGATCATCCGCTCGGCCAACATCAAGGCGGAGGACCGCGAGCAGCGCGCCCGCGATGATGTCGAGCTGGCCAAGCAGGAGATCGTTACGCTCAAGGGTGAGGCAGACAGCTTCAAGCGTTCGCTGATCGAGATGTACCGCAAGCATATCAACCTTATCAATAAACTGCCCGATTATACCAGACGGCCTGAGGATGAACCCGTTCCGCCGCCGTCCCCGGCCCCGGAGCAGGCCGCTGCCCCTGCGGCAGAGCCGCAGCCCGCTGTGCAGGCCCCGGTCTACACGGCCCCTGCAGCCCAGCCTGTGCCGGAGCCGGCCCCGGTACAGCAGGCAGCCCAGATGCCCGCCATGCAGGAGACGGCCTACTATGAGCCGCCCACAGCCCAGCCTGTGCCGGAGCCGACGGAAAGTGCCCAGGCTCAGGGCGAAAAGGTAGACACGGTGGAATTTGCCATCGCGCCGCACCCGGAGGAGCCGGAGGAAGCCGAGCCCGCCCCGATCCCCGTGGAGGAGCCTGCCATCGACGAGACGCGGTTCCAGGATGTCTCCGGCCTGTATGACGAGCCGGAGGCCAAGCCTGCCCGCCGCCGCAAGGCCGGTACGACCAGGCGCACGACCCGCAAAAAGGCAAGTGACGAACCGCAGGAGGAGCTGAATTCCCCGGCGTTCGATAACTTTGAAGGCGTTGACTTTGACAGCTGACGCCCGATGTGATATAACTAAAGAATCCAATGAATAGAGGAGAGTAGGAAACTTTGGCGCAGAACTACAACGACACCATCCATAAGATGCAGACCCCGTTTGAAATGCGGGCCGGTCTGCCGAAGAAGGAACCCAAAATGCTCGAGGACTGGGAGCAGAACCATGTCTATGAGCAGATGATTAAGAACAATGAGGGCAAGCCGCAGTACATCCTGCACGACGGCCCTCCGTATGCCAACGGCAATATCCACATGGGTACGGCCCTGAACAAGATCATCAAGGACATCATCATCCGCTATAAGAACATGTCCGGCTTCCAGGCACCCTACGTGCCCGGCTATGACACCCACGGCCTGCCCATCGAGCTGAAGGCGCTGAGCTCCCTCGGCGACAAGAAGGCCGGTGTCTCCAAGCTGGAGCTGCGCCAGATCTGCAAGGAGTTTGCCACCGAGCACATCGGCGTCATGAACGAGCAGTTCAAGCGTCTGGGCGTGCAGGGCGACTTTGAGAACCCCTACCTGACCCTGCGCCCCGAGTTTGAGGCCCGCCAGGTCGAGATCTTCGGCGAGATGGCCAAGAAGGGCTACATCTACAAGGGCATGAAGGCCGTGTACTGGTGCCCCGAGGACCGCACCGCCCTGGCCGAGGCTGAGATCGAGTACGCCGAGGACGAGTGCGATTCCATCTATGTCCGTTTCAAGCTGACCGACGACCCCAACGGCGTGCTGGCCAAGCATAACATCCCGCTGGACAAGGCATGGATCGTCATCTGGACGACCACCACCTGGACACTGCCTGCCAACGTCGCGACCTGCCTGAACCCCAATCTGGAATATGCCTTCGTCAAGATCGGTGACGCCTACCACATCATAGCCCGCGAGCTCGTTGAGTCCACGATGAAGGGCTGCCATATCGATGAGTACGAGGTCCTGCCCGAGACTGTTCTCGGCAGTGAGCTCGAGCTCATGCAGTATCAGCATCCGTTCCTTGACCGCAAGGGCCTGGTCATTCTGGGCGACCACGTCACGCTGGAAGGCGGCACGGGCTGCGTCCACACCGCTCCCGGCCATGGTGTTGAGGACTTTGAGGTCTGCGTCAATCACTATCCGCAGGTTCCCGTTGTCGTTCCCGTGGACGACGCGGGCCGCCTGACCGCCGAGGCGGGCGAGAAGTTTGCCGGTCTCAAGGTCTGGGACGCCAACAAGGTCATTCTGGAGCACATCAAGGAGAGCGGCCATCTGATGGGTGTGCAGCACATCACCCACCAGTACCCGCATTGCTGGCGCTGCCATCATCCCATCATCTTCCGTGCTACCGAGCAGTGGTTCTGCTCCATCGACGCCTTCAAGGAGGACGTCTACAAGGCCATTGACAGCGTGCACTGGCAGCCGGCGTGGGGCCATGACCGCATGGCCGGTATGGTCCGTGACCGCAGTGACTGGTGCATCAGCCGCCAGCGCGTCTGGGGCGTGCCCATCCCGGTATTCTACTGCAAGAAGTGCGGCAAGTACCATATCACCGATGCCTCCATCAAGGCTGTGTCCGACCTGTTCCGCAAGGAGGGCAGCGACGCCTGGTACAAGTACGATGCCAACGACATCCTGCCCAAGACCGAGGTCTGCGAGTGCGGTGCCTCCGACTGGGAGAAGGACCCCGACATCATGGACGTCTGGTTCGACTCCGGCTCCACCTGGAGCGCTGTCTGCCGTGAGCGCCCCGAGCTGCGCTGGCCCGTTGACATGTATATGGAGGGTGCCGACCAGTTCCGCGGTTGGTTCCAGTCCAGTCTGCTGACCAGCGTCGCCACCCAGGGTGTGGCCCCGTACCGCGAGGTCCTGTGCCACGGCTGGGTCGTCGATGCCCAGGGCAAACAGATGCACAAGTCCGCCGGCAACGGCATGGAGCCCAGTGAGATCATCCGCGACTACGGTGCTGACATCATCCGTCTGTGGGTCGCTTCCAGCGATTACACCGTCGACGTCCGCGCCGGTAAGGAAATTTTCCGCCAGCTGTCCGAGGCGTACCGCAAGATGCGCAACACGGCCCGCTTCATGCTGGGCAATATCAGCGACTTTGATCCCGCAAAGGATATGGTCGATAATGACCAGCTGTTCGAGATCGACCGCTGGGCGCTCGAGGCCTGCAACAAGCTGACCGCCACCATGCGCGATGCCTACGAGCACTACGACTTCAGCCGTGCCTACCACGCACTGTACAACTTCTGCGTCATTGATATGTCCAACTTCTACATGGACGTCATCAAGGATCGTCTGTACTGCGCAGATGACCACGCACGCCGCTGTGCCCAGACCGCGCTGTACCGCATCCTGATCGACTTCACCAAGCTGCTGGCACCCATCCTGTGCTTCACCAGCCAGGAGATCTGGAGCTACATCCCGAAGCTGGACGGCATGAAGGACTATGTTGTCTTTGAGCAGATGCCCGAGGCCAAGGCTGCCGCCGATGAGGCGTTTGAAGCCAAGTGGGACCGCATCATGGCCATCCGCGACGACGTCAAAAAGGTGCTGGAGCAGGCCCGTGCCGATAAGGTCATCGGCTCTGCGCTGGAGGCCGGTCTGACGCTGTACTGCAGCAAGGAGGTCTACGACTTCTTGAACGCCATCCCGATGGATGAGCTGGCTGACCTGTTCATCGTTTCCCACGTTGACCTTGTCGAGGGTGAGGGCGGCGTCAAGGGCCTGGTCGAGGGTCTCGGCGTCAGCGCTGCCCATGCGGCTGGCAACAAGTGCCTGCGCTGCTGGAAGTACGAGACCACCGTCGGTGAGGACGGCCTCTGCCCGCGCTGCGCTAAGGTCTTGAAGCAGTAAATTTACTCTACCGTCAGCGGTGCTTATACGTTTAAGCACCGCTGATTTTTTCGGATAAGGTGTTGTATGATTTCTGGTTTGTTATCGCTGGCAGGAGCGGCCATTCTGGTCGTCATTGACCAGCTCATCAAGCACTGGGCCACGGCGGCGCTGCTGCCGGTGGGCAGCATGGACGTGCTGCCCGGCGTTGTGGAGCTGCGCTACTGCCTGAATGACGGCATGGCGTTTTCGATGCTGGCCGGTAAGCAGGGACTGCTCATCGGCATGACGTCGGTCATGCTGCTGGCTGTCCTTATCATGCTGTTCGTGCGCAAAATGCCGCTGACAGAGCGCGCAGCCTGGACGCTGGTATTGGGCGGCGGCGTGGGCAACCTCATTGACCGCGTGCTCAACGGTGTGGTCGTGGACTACATCAATGTGCTGTTCATGCGGTTTGCCATCTTCAATTTTGCGGACATCTGCGTCTGTGTCGGCGTCGGCCTGCTGATGCTCGCCGTGCTGCTGGACTCTTTCAAAAAGGATAAGACCGCAGAGCCAAAGGCGGACGAAGATGGAGCGGCTTGAGCTTACCGCAGCCCCCGGCGACAGCGGACGCCTGGACGCCTGGCTGGCCGGGCAGTGCCCGACGCTGTCCCGCAGTGCGCTGCAAAATCTGATCGAGCAGGGGCTTGTGACCTGCGGCGGCGCGCCCGTCAACAAAAAGGATAAGGTGGCGCCCGGCAAAGTCTACGCCATCGACCGGCCTGACCCGCAGCCCATCGAGGCCCGGCCCCAGAACATCCCGCTGGACATTGTGTACGAGGACGACGACCTGCTCGTTGTCAACAAGCCTAAGGGCATGGTCGTGCACCCGGCCCCCGGCAACCCGGACGGCACGCTCGTCAACGCGCTGCTTTACCACTGCGCGGGGCAGCTGTCGGGCATCGGCGGGGCCATCCGCCCGGGCATCGTCCACCGCATTGACAAGGACACGAGCGGCCTTCTCGTCGTTGCCAAAAACGATGCCGCCCATCAGGCGCTCAGCGCCCAGATGAGCGTACACAGCATCCACCGCGTCTACCATGCCGTGGTGTACGGTAACCTCAAGGAGGACGAGGGCTTTGTGGAAAAGTGGCTCGGACGCGACCCGCGGGACCGCAAGAAAATGGCCGTCCTGGCCGAGAACGCGGCGGGGGCCAAGTATGCCTATACGGGCTGGCAGGTGCTGGAACGCTGCGGCAATTTCACTTACATTGCGTGCAAATTAAAGACCGGGCGCACCCATCAGATTCGTGTACACATGGCCTCGACGGGGCATCCGTTGGCAGGGGATGCTGTGTACGGCCCCAAAAACTGCATCAAATCGCTGAATGGCCAGTGCCTGCACGCCAAGGAGCTGGGCTTTGTCCACCCGCGGACAGGGGAGTGGATGCAGTTTGATTCGCCCCTGCCGCCCTATTTTACAGAGTTTCTGACACGGTTAAGAAAGGAACATCGCGCATGAAACCACCCCTAAGCGATACCCTTGTGATCTGTGATATGGATAATACGCTGTTGACGGCCAAGGAGGGCATCCCCGCCTGCAACCGCGCGGTCATCCAGCTGTACACCGGCATGGGGGGGCTTTTCACGGTGGCAACGGGCCGCCCGCCGGAGTCCATCCGCGCGGCGCTGGGGAACATCCGCCTGTCGCTGCCGGCCATCTCCTGCAACGGGGCGCTGCTGTATGATTTCTCCGCCGAGTCGGTGCTGCACCGCTCGACGCTGAACCGCGAGCAAGCGACGACGGCCATCCTTGACATCCTGAACAAGTTCCCGCATATAGGCGTGGAGGTCATGGCCGGAAACGGCGAGATGTTCGTCATCCACGCCAATGAGGTGACCCACGCCCATCAGGTGGACGAGCACCTCGGCAGCATTGCCTGCCCGGTGGAGAGTGTGCCCGACGGCTGGGTCAAGGTCGTCTTTGCCTCTGACCCGGAGAGCATCCGTAAACTGGGCCAGTACGCCAAGACGCGGTACTACGGGCGGGAAAACTACTTCCTGGCCACGAACAGCATTTACTTAGAGATCATGCCCAGCGGCGTCAGCAAGGCCAGCGGTCTGCATGACCTGTGCGCCCTCATGAGCAAATCCATGAAGAACACCGTCGTTATCGGTGATTACTACAATGACCTGGAGATCATGCGGGAGGCCGGCTACGCCGTGGCTGTCGCCAACGCACCGGCAGAGGTCAAGGCTGCCGCCGACCATGTGACGACCTGCACCTGCGCCGAGGGCGCAGTGGGGGAGTATCTGTACAGCCTGATCGGCAGAGCCGAAGGACGTGAGGTTTGACGATGAAGGTCAGCGAACTGATGAACCCCAAGGGCGTACTGCTCTATGCAAAGATCGATAACTCTGCCGACGCGCTCGGCATTCTGGTCGAGCTGCAGGAGGGCATCGGCGTTATCACAAACGGCAATGCCTACTACAATGCGGTCAGCTACCGGGAAACGTTCGGCGGCACAACGGCCATCGGGGGCGGCATTGCGCTGCCCCACGCCTGCAACGCGGGTGTGTCCGCACCGGGCATCTCGGCGCTGCTGCTGCGCCGCGGCGTTGACTGGGGCGCACCGGACGGGGAACCCGTGGACCTTGTGTTCATGATCGCTGTTCCGCCGGGCAGTGAGAGCCTGCATCTGCAGATCCTGGCGCGGCTCGTAAACCTTCTGAGCCGCAGCGACCTTGTGGAAAGTCTGCGCACAGCCAGCAACCCCCACCGCTTTGTGGAGCTGATCGCCAAGGCGGAAAACGCCTGCTTTGCGGAATAAAACCGAAAGTTGTCCCAGCTTATTTGCAAGCTGGGGCTTTTTGTTTGCCTCCGCAGGGGCGCATTCTATATGCGCTCGCGTAGCCTGCGGTAACTACCGCGGGCGGATATGGGATCCGCCCCTACGGGGCATCAATTTGGACATTCGTCAATATAACCAAAAAATGCCGTAAATCGCATGACGCATTATACGTATTTGCGCTTGCTTTAAACCGGTGAAGTGTGCTATACTTTAAAGCACTAAACCGGCTGCGCAGGAGGGACCCGCGTGAGGAGACGCGGGTGTACACCTGAAACAAAAAGGTTGCGCAGCAGGTACTATGGAGGAATAGACATGAAAAAGCAGTTTCCCTTATGATGGCAGCCGCCATGACTATGGGTCTGGCCGCCTGCGGCTCCACCGCATCCACCGACACCGCCGCTTCTGCTGCGGACACCGCCTCCAGCACCGAGGCTGCTGCAAGCACTGCTGACAGCACCGCCGCTGCGGATGGCAAGGTCTATAACATCGGTATCTGCCAGCTTGTCCAGCATGAAGCGCTGGATGCCGCTACTCAGGGCTTCAAGGATGCTCTGGTCGAGAAGCTGGGCGAGGGCAGCGTCAAGTTCGACGAGCAGAACGCCTCCGGCGATTCCGCCAACTGCGCCACCATTGTGAATGGCTTTGTCTCCAACGGCGTTGACCTGATCCTGGCCAACGCCACCGCACCGCTGCAGGCCGCCGCACAGGCAACTGCCGACATCCCGGTGCTGGGAACCTCCATCACTGACTACGCTACCGCGCTGGACATCAGCGACTGGACCGGCACTGTCGGCAACAATATTTCCGGCACCTCTGACCTGGCTCCGCTGGACCAGCAGGCAGCCATGATCCAGGAACTCTTCCCGGATGCCAAGAGTGTCGGTCTGCTCTACTGCAGTGCAGAACCGAACTCCGTCTACCAGTGCGACGTCATTGAAGGCTGCCTGACCGAGGAGGGCTACACCGTTGCCCGCTATGCCTTCACCGACACGAACGACGTCACCTCTGTGGCCCAGACTGCCGCCGATAACTCCGACGTCATCTACATCCCCACTGACAACACCGCAGCCTCCAACACCGAGGCCATCGCAAACGTTGTCATCCCCGCCAAGGTTCCTGTTGTGGCCGGTGAGGAAGGCATCTGCTCCGGCTGCGGCGTTGCAACGCTCTCCATCAGCTATTACGACCTCGGCTACGCCACCGGTGAGATGGCTGCCAAGATCCTCGCGGACGGCGCGGACGTCTCTGCGATGCCCGTTGAGTTCGCTCCGAACGTGACCAAGAAGTACAACGCCGCCAACTGCGAGGCGCTGGGCATCACCCCGCCGTCCGACTACGTGGCTATCGGCTGATTGAACTGAACAGCGACTGAAAATCATCATAACAGCGAGGAAGGGGAGATTGCTCTCTTTCCCCGCTGTTTTGGTGCTTTACGAAATGAGGATGTTTTTATGGATTTCCTGACCTCTTTGGTAAACTCCATGCCCGGCGCTGTGGCACAGGGCCTCATCTGGGGCATCATGGCCATCGGCGTGTACATTACCTACCGCATTCTGGATGTGGCCGATCTGACCGTTGACGGCTCCCTCGGCACGGGCGGCGCGGTCTGCGTGGTGCTGGTGCTCAACGGTGTGCCTGTGGGCATCGCCCTTGTGGCAGCCACGCTGGCCGGTATGCTGGCGGGCCTTGTAACGGGTCTGTTCCACACGGCCTGCGGCATCCCGGCAATTCTGGCCGGTATTTTGACCCAGCTGGCGCTGTATTCTATCAACCTGCGCATCATGGGCACCGGCACGGGCGGCGGCAAGGCAAACCTGCCCATCAGTGTGGACAAGTACAGCCTGCTGGTCTCGGCCCGCTATGTCCGCGCGCTGGCGCTCAACAACCCGATCTTCGTGCTGCTCATCTTCTGCGCAATCCTGATCGGCGTGCTGTACTGGTTCTTCGGCACGGAGCTTGGCTGCTCGCTGCGCGCTACCGGCGCAAACCAGCACATGGCCCGCGCCCAGGGCATCAACACGAACGTCACCATCGTGCTCGGCCTTATGGTTTCCAACGGCCTTGTGGCGCTGGCGGGCGGTCTGCTGTCCCAGTACCAGGGCTTCTCGGACATCAACATGGGCCGCGGCGCCATCGTCATCGGTCTGGCCGCCGTCATCATCGGTGAGGTCATCTTCGGCAAGATCTTCCGCAACTTTGCGCTCAAGCTGACCGCCGCTGTCATCGGCGCGATCATCTACTACATCGTTATGAACTTCGTGCTGCGCATGGGTCTGTCCACCGATGACCTCAAGCTGCTGACCGCGCTGGTCGTGGCCGTGTTCCTGACCATCCCGTACTGGAAGGGCAAATACTTCACCAAAGTACCCGTGAAAAAGGGAGGCAAGGACAATGCTTGAGATCAAGAATGTATACAAGACCTTCAATGCAGGAACCGTCAATGAGAAGGTCGCCCTGAAGGGACTGGATCTGACGCTGGAGGACGGCGACTTTGTCACGGTCATCGGCGGCAACGGCGCGGGCAAATCCACGATGCTGAACGCCGTCGCGGGCGTCTGGCCGGTGGATATGGGCAAAATCATTATTGACGGGAAGGATGTGACCCGCCTGTCCGAGCACCAGCGTGCCAAGTACATTGGCCGCGTGTTCCAGGATCCGATGATGGGCACCGCCGCGACGATGCAGATCGACGAGAACCTGGCCCTGGCGGCCCGCCGGGGTCTTGCCCGCACGCTCAAGACCGGCATCACGAAGAAGGAGCACGACGAATACTACGAGCTGCTCAAAACGCTGGATCTGGGGCTGGAAAACCGTATGACCAGCAAGGTCGGTCTGCTCTCCGGCGGTCAGCGCCAGGCTGTCACACTGCTGATGGCGACCCTCAAAAAGCCCAAGCTCCTGCTGCTGGACGAGCACACCGCCGCCCTTGACCCCAAGACTGCGGCCAAGGTGCTGACGTTGTCCGAGAAGATCGTCGAGGAAAACCACCTGACCACCCTGATGATCACCCACAACATGAAGGATGCCATCAAGTACGGCAACCGCCTGATCATGATGTACGAGGGTCACGTCATCTACGATGTGCGCGGCGAGGAAAAGAAGAACCTGCAGGTCAGCGACCTGCTGCGGCGCTTTGAGCAGGTCAGCGACGGCGAGTTTGCCAACGACAGAATGCTGCTTTCCTGAAATTGAACCCAATTTTGCCCGGGATGTCAAATCCCGGGCTTTTTGCTTGTAATAAAATTGTAATACGTGACAATTTTTTGAAAACCATGTTCAAAGCTCGGCAAATATGATATAATCTATACTATGTATACTAGGTGGGTTGTGGCCATGGGTACGCCCGCTTTCGATAATTAAGGAGGTTGCCGTTCCCGATGAGCAGAGAACGTAATGAGGAGAAAAAAGGCCTGAGCCCGACACAGCGCAAAGCGTGTGTGGTGCTGGCGCTGTGCGCGCTGGCCGTTGTGATGAGCATTCTGGCGGCATGGGTGCTGCCGACGAAGCTGGGCCTGTTTGCAGGCGGGAAGGATTCCTACGACCCGGACGCCTACCCGCTGGATACGACGCTGGATTCCATCCTGCCGCAGAGCGCGGCGGATGACGCCTACATTACGGCCAGCGTTTTTGCGGGTGACCAGTACGCCGTGACGCTGCAGAAGGACACCCGCATCACGCTGAATCAGTTTGTCGGGCAGGAGGGATTGCAGATTTCCAAGGCGTTGTCCACCTCCTGTGTAAACTTTGCATCGGACGCCAGCAGCTACACGATCCCGCAGGCCATCCCTAAGATGAAGGCCCGCCGCGTCTTTGTGGTGCTGGGCGCGAACGATGTGGACGGCTCGGTCAGTGTGGACTCCTTCATTGCCGACTACAAGCAGTTCCTGCAGAGCATCCGCTCGGCCTACGCCTACTGCGACATCATCGCGGTGGGCATCCCGCCCGTTACCGAGGACAGCACGAACGCTGCCGAGACCCAGACCCGCATTGACCAGTTCAACCAGGCCATTGCGGCGGCCAGCAGCGATCTGGGCTTCAAGTACCTGAACACCGCCGAGGCCCTTAAAAACACCCGCGGCTACGGCGAGGGCACCTACTTTGAATCCAACGGTTTCAGCGCCTCCGGCGCACGCGCCCTGCTGGAGTACGCCAAGAGCCACGCCTGCAATACGATGGACAGCCGTCCCGACACGTCGGACATCCCGCAGCGTGCGTCGGCCTCCGCAGGCAGCAACACGCCGGTGCCGACCTCGACGCCGACGAAGTTCACGGCCAGCTATGAGGTCGAGGACAGCGCCAAGGGCACGCTGACCGGCAACGGCCAGACCGGCGTGTCTAGCGTCGAAATTCAGGCCGACTCCGGCACAAGCGTCAACGTCACGGCAGTGGCGGCGGAGGGCTTTGTGTTCTACAAGTGGAGCGACGGTGTCACCACCGCGACCCGCTATGACAATATTACCAAGGACATCTCCGTCAAGGCCATGTTCAACGACGCCCGCGTCGAGCTGACGCTGGACAAGGGAGATACGACGATCAAGCAGGGCGAGAGCCTGACTGTCAATGCCGCGGTCAAGCTGGGCAACAAGGCCTACGACGCCACAAATGTACAGTGGGCGTTAGGGCAGGACAAAGATAATATGGAAATCGAGAAAACTGGCAGCAGTTTTACTTTTACGCCCGACGCCGCTGGAACCTATATTATCAGAGCAGGCATTGAAATCAACGGCACCTTCTCGACGGCACAGCTGATCGTCACCGTCGAGGCCGAGGCCACCACGATCAACATCAGCGGCACCGGTACGCTGACCGCAGGCCAGAGTACGACGCTGACGGCTACCGTGGAAAACGGCAGCGGCGACACGCTCTGGGGCTGCGAGGAGACCTCCTGGCGCACAACGGGCACGCAGGTGACCTTCACGGCCAACGAGCCCGGCACCTACCACATCCACGCAGTCAACAACGGTGCGGACAGCGTCTTTGTGCTGACTGTCATCGCCGCGGCTACGCCGGAACCCACCGCTGTGCCCACGCCGATGCCGGAGCCGACCCACGCCGATTCCACACCGCAATAAGCATACGAGGTTACGAAGATGGCAATTTATACCTGCGTCCTGCTGGACGCTGACAATACGATTTTGGACTTTGACGCCGCAGAGCGCCAGGCCCTGACCGATATGCTCGCCGAGTACGAGCTGCCCCACGACGAGGCCGCTTATGATACCTACCACAAGGTCAACCGCGAGCTGTGGGACTCGCTGGCCAAAGGCCAGCTGAACAAGCAGAAGCTGTTCCAGATCCGCTTCTCCCGCTTCATGCAGACCATGCAGCTGCCCGACAACGGCAAGGGCAAGGCCATGAATGACCGCTATGAGGAGCTGCTGGCGACCCATGCCGACCTGCTGCCCGGCGCACTGACCGCGCTGGAGGAGCTGAGCGAGGTCGCCACGCTGGCCCTCGTCTCGAATGGTGCCATTGCCGTGCAGGAGTCCCGCATTGCGGCCTCCGGCATCGACAGGTACATGGACGGCATCTATATTTCTGAGAAGGTCGGCGCGGCCAAGCCCAGCGCCAAGCTGTTTGAGCATGCCTTCCGTGACCTCGGCATCACGAACAAGAGCCGTGTGCTGATGGTCGGCGACGATCTGCTGGCCGACATCAAGGGCGGCCTGAACGCCGGTGTGGATACCTGCTGGTTCAACCCCGGCAATCTTGAAAACAAGTCCGGTATCACGCCCAAATATACGGTAAGCTCCTATGAGGAGCTCTACCGCATCGTGATGGAGCCGGAGGAGCTGGAAAATATCGGCGTGCGCAACCGCCGCCACAGCAACGAAGCCCTGCTGTAAGGCAAGGGCGCACTGCCGCTGCCCGTTTGTCAGGCGGCGGCATCATTTTGGAATTGAGGATGTACCGCTATGTTGTTGGAACTTCAAAACTTAGGCAAGAGCTTCGGCGAACACGAGGTACTGCGTGATGTAAATGCAGGTGTCGAGCGCGGGGATCGTATCGGCATCATCGGTGCCAACGGCACCGGCAAGACGACGCTTTTGCGGATCCTCTGCGGCGAGAGCCTGCCCGACGCCGGAGATGCCGCGTTCGGCACCGGCGTGACTACCGGCTACCTTGAGCAGAACGCCCGGCTGGACCCGTCGCTGGACATCTATGCCACAATGCGGCTGGTCTTTACCCCGGCGCTTGACGCCATGCAGGAGATGGACGCGCTGCAAAAGCAGCTGGCCGCAGACCCGCACAATGCGGAACTGACCGAAAAGATCGCCCACTGCACCGCTGTCATCGACGCGATGGACGCTTATAACATGGACACCCAGATCAAAAAGGTGCTCAACGGCATGGGCTTTCCCGCCGACACCTGGACGAAGCTGGCGGGGGTGCTTTCGGGCGGTGAGCAGACCCGGCTGCGTCTGGCACGGCTGCTGCTGGAGCGCCCCGACCTGCTGATTCTGGACGAGCCGACGAACCATCTGGACCTGGAAA
>OIBN01000227.1_pt1 | contig 33992 bp, 29 predicted proteins | sample 1581031 | NCBI WGS metagenome assembly OIBN01 (sample SAMEA3882531, study PRJEB24775) | human gut metagenome | biome: human-associated habitat; feature: intestine environment; material: feces | place: Netherlands | collected 2009/2010
GCAGCTGCCGTGCCTCGCTCGCCGTATCGGCACTTAGAATTGTGCGGTATTGCCTAAAATCTCCGCTCTGCGCGTTTTCTTTATAAAATAACGGTGCCCCCGCCCTATGCAGTTCATTTACCGCACGGGCGGGGCGTTTTGTTGTAATTCCGTAGGGGCGCACACCATGCACCCATCCGTTTTATATCATCACACTACAGCGCTTTCTCACAAAGCACACCATGTAATAGCGCCATTTTATGGCCAACCGTTACCCATTTGTAGGGGCCGCTGCTCACCTCTTTCCGAAAAACGCAATAAAAATGCTGTCTTTCTCCACATCAGGGAAAGGCAGCATTCTTCTTTATCCGTTCAGATCTTCGCCGTTGCTGGCAATCACATTTTTATACCATCCAAAGGACTTTTTCCTGTACCGTGCCGCCTCCCTGTTCGAGTACCGGGAAAATCACCAATGATCCTGCCGGGCTTTATTTTGCCTGCGCGCCCTCTGGGAAGATGATCTTGTTCACAAAGAAGAAGATCACCATGGAAATGCCGCCATTGAGCACGGTGGTGCCAATGTTGTAGATGAAATCCGGCACCAGCAGGCCCGCAACCGCCACCCACACGCAGTTGATGGAGTTGACGATGCAGGTGATCAAGCAGAACGCCACCACATACCAGGCGATCTGCTTGGCCAGGTTGCCCTTGCTGCGGAACACAAAGTTGCGCTGGATGGGAAAGTTTATGCATTCTCCCACCACCATGGCAACCATGTAGGCGCAAAAGTACGGCAGACCGCCATGGGCGGAATCATACCCCAGGATGTTCCACTGGAAGGTTTCGCCAAACAGCGTGACCGGGATGCCCGGCCAGCCAAAATCCACCACCGGCAGGCTGCTGAACGCCGCCGGCAAAAATTGCAGCAGCAGGTATTTGAACACCGTAACCAGGTTGGATACGATCACAAACAGTCCGCCTTCGCGCACCCACTTGGCTGCGGCGGGGTGTTTTGCCGCAAAATTATTCCATAGCTGCATAAATAGCCCCTCTCTTTCCTCAGCCGTTGCGCAGGCGCTGTTCCAGCTGTGCGTTCAGTACCAGGTTTTTCACGGCTTCTATAATCACCCGCACAAGGCCGATGATCCAGAATCCCTGCAATTCCATCACAATGCCATCCACCATGCCCATGCTGATGGCACCGCTGGTCATTTTGGCCAGGGCACGCAGCGGCATGTTGTACTGGAACAGCACATTCAGGTCCGGCTTGCCGCGCTTGTAGCTGGCGTTCAGCAGTGCGGTAAGCACCAGCCAGATCAGCCAGCCCAGCGGGCTGCGGCTGTGGTTCAGCTCGCCCAGGGTCATGTTGCGGTCAATTTTAACTTTTCCCTGCTGCACCGGGCGGCCCAGCAGGGTGGCCCATTCGTCATCCGGCACGCTCTGCACCTTGCCGCTGGTATAGTGCGGCAGATGCTTGCCCGCATAGGGGTTGGGTGCGCCGGTACCGGCCACTTCCACCACGGCGGTCAGGCGGATGTCCGCACTGGACGCGCCGACCCGCAGCTCATAGCTGCCGCCTTCCACTTCCCAGCTGTCGGTCTTGGTGTTCCAGTAGCGGAATGCCTTGTCGTCCAGCGGGATGGTCACGGTCTTGCTTTCGCCGGGCTGCAGCTGCACCTTGGCAAAGCCTTTCAGCTCCTGTGCGGGGCGGAACACTTCTGCCCCGGGTTTTGCCACATACAGCTGCACGATCTCTGCTCCGGCGCGCTTGCCGGTGTTGGTTACGGTCAGGGTCACGCCATTGGACGCGGCCTGCAAATTGCTGTAGGCAAAGCTGGTGTAGCTTAACCCATAGCCAAAGGGGAATGCCACCGGCACACCGGCGGTCTGGTAATAGCGGTAGCCAACATACAGCCCCTCGCGGTACTGCACCATGCGGCCCGGCCCGGCAAAGTTATCCTTGGCGGAGGTATCCGCATAGGCGTTGACCCAGGTTTCGGCCAGCTTGCCGCTGGGGTTCACTTTGCCGGTCAGCACATCCAGCATGGCACCCGCCCCCGCCTGGCCGCCCAGCGCACCATACACCAGGGTACGGCAGTGTTTGAGCCACGGGGTTTCCAGCGAAGCCCCTGCGCTGAGCACCACAACGGTGTTGGGGTTGGCCTGCTGCACGGCCTTTAACAGTTCGATCTGGTTGTCCGCAAGGCGCATATCGCCGCGGTCCAGACCCTCACTTTCCTTGATTTCATCCAGCCCCAGGCAGAGCAGCACCACTTCGGCCTTTTGGGCCAGGGCTACAGCCTCGGCCTGTTTGGCGGCATCCGGTTTGCCCTGGCGGTCAAAGCCGGGGGCAAAGCCCACGCTGGCTAAGCCGCTCTCTTTCAGGCAGTCCAAAAAGATATCCACCTTGATGGAGTTGACCGCGCTGGAGCCGGCGCCCTGGTACCGCGGTGTCTGAGCAAAGTCGCCGATCACGGCAACTTTTGCGCCCTCGGCCAGCGGCAGCAGATCGTTCTCGTTTTTCAGCAGCACAATGCTTTCGGCTGCGGCGCGGCGGGCCAGGGCGTGGTGAGCGTCCGCATCAAAGGTGCGGCTGTGGGACTGCACGGCGGCATGGGTATCAAACACCAGCGTCAGCAGCTCGTCCAGCCGGGCGTCCACATCCGCTTCGGTAATTTTGCCGCTCTGCACAGCCTGCATCAGCTCGCGCACCGCGTCCCCGCCGGGGGCGGGCATTTCCAGCGTGGAGCCGTTCTGCACGCCCAGGGCATGGTCATTGCTGCCGCCCCAGTCCGTTACCACAGCGCCGTCAAAGCCCCACTCCCCGCGCAGGATGTCCATTAACAGGTGGCGGTTCTCGTTGGCATAAGTGCCGTTGATGAGGTTATAGCTGCTCATGATGGTCTTGGGCTTTGCTTCCTTGACCACGATCTCGAACCCGGTCAGGTACAGCTCCCGCAGGGTGCGTTCATCCACCACGGAATCCGACGCCATGCGGCGCAGCTCCTGGCTGTTGACGGCAAAGTGCTTGGGGCAGGCGGAGATGCCGTTGGACTGGATGCCCCGCACATAGCCCGCTGCCATTTTGCCAGAAAGATACGGATCCTCGGAGAAATACTCAAAGTTGCGGCCGCAGAGGGGGCTGCGCTTGGTATTCAGGCCTGGCCCCAGCAGCACGGCAACTTCCTGTGCGGCGGCTTCCTCGCCCAGGGCGCGCCCGATCTGCTCGCCCAGGGCGGGGTCCCAGCTGCACGCCACAGTGGCCGCCGTGGGGAAGCAGGTGGCCGGAACACTGGGGTTCAGCCCCAGGTGGTCCGCCGCCCCGGCTTGCTTGCGCACGCCGTTCGGACCATCAGAAAGGGTGATGGACGGAATATTATTTTTCGGCAGTGCACGGGTCCCAAAGGTAGTAGCGCCCGAAAGCAGCGCACATTTTTGCTCTAAATTCAGTTTTTTGATGATTTCCTGTGTATTCATAATCATCTTAAATTTTTATTTTGTTACCGCAGTCGCTTCCGATTCCACAGATGCAAAATAAATTCCTTCCTGTGCATCAGCCTGAATTGTTACGGTATAGCTGCCATCGCTTACACCCGTAAATGCTGTTGCACCGCTGCGGTGGTGGTATGTGCCCGTTTTTGCCATCGGGCCAAAGCCATCAACATATTCCTCGTCTTCCTGCGCCAAATCTTCCAGTTTGATTTTGGTCGTCTGCACAACATCCGCTCCGCTGTACAGCGTCAAGGTAAAGGTCTGCGGCGGATATTCCAACTCAGAATATGCTTCAAACACATCCTGATCCATGGTAACCGTTACAGTATCTCCACTTTGCACCGCTTCGCTTACAGCACCAGGCGCTGCATAAACACCCACATAAGTTCCTGTTACACTGTCCGACAGGCCGCGCTTATAGTCCGATGTTGTTGTCATCACATAAGCGTTATACTTTGCGCCGGGGGTACAGTCTGCGCTTAGGTCCACCGTTCCCGCATAATTTGCGTTGCTGTCATCCGCCAGAATGTTGGAAGATGTAAAGGTATAATAATCTTCCTGCTTGCCTTCTGCATCAAAGCCATACAGACGGATTGCATAGGTACGGCCTTTGTCAACACCGGTAAAGGAATACTCACCGGTTTCAAAATTAAAGCTCAGGTTCGTTGCCACTGCGGCCGCTGCTTTCGTATCCGTTTTGGCTCCGCCGCAGCCAGCCAGAACAAGGCTGGCCCCCACAGCAAGCGTAAACATCGCTGCAACGCCATAATGATTCCACTTGTTTTTCATCGTCAAATCGCCTCTCTCTTATGCTTTTGCAGCCTTTTTCTTGTTCTTCTTTTTGGCAAACAGCTCCGGCTTGAACATATGCAGTGCAATCAGCACGATTGCAACAACCAAGATAACATCCACCACACCCAGTGCGATCAGCCAGTACGGAGTCCAGTTGCGGGTCGTCGTCATCAGGGAAGAATTCGCCAAAACCATCAGATGGCGCTTGGTTGCCTGGCGCAGAAGCTGCATGCCATAGCCACTCTTCAGGGTCGTATCGGTAACATTCACACCCATGGCCAGCTGCATATCCACGCCTGCGCGCAGGGCCAAGTCACCATTGCTGACAGCAAATGCGTCTGTGTTTACAACGCCCTGGAAGCCCCATTCATTGCGCAGCACCTGGGTAAGCATTGCATAGCTGTAGCCAACCATACTGGTACCAATGCGGTTATAAGATTCCATGATGCCGGTCAGACCAAGCTGGTTCAGGCCATCGCCCGTTACGTTGTGAATTGCCACTTCAAAAGCGCGCAGATAAATTTCACGCATTGCCTGCTCGTTGGACCAGATGCAAACGCCGTTGCGGTTGGTTTCCTGATCATTCAGTGCAAAATGTTTGGCAAACACATAAATGCCGCGGCTCTGCAGGCCGGTCACCATATTAGCTGCCATCATACCGCTCAGCAGCGGGTCTTCGGAATAATATTCAGCTGCACGGCCGCCGAAAGCGGAGCGGTGAATGTCCATACCAGGGCCGTAAGTACCACTGACACCGTTGACCAGATCTTCATCACCGTAAGCTTCGCCTTCCTTCAAAGCAAGGTCTACATTCCAGGTTGCTGCCAGCACAGTTTCGCTGGCATATTCAGCAGCTTCCAAGCCGCTTGCCAGGTCATGGATGCCGTTCGGGCCATCACATTCGGTTGCCTGCGGTTTGCCAATAGAATCCACAGCAGGCGAACACCAGCCGCAGTTACCATACAGGTTGTTCATTTCATCAACGCTCATGTGGTTCATCAACTGTTCCCACACTGCATTGTCCGGGTCAACAATGCCAGCTGCATCTGCCAGCATTACACCGTTTTTCTCACCATTTGTATAGGTAGTTCCCTGTGCAGGGTCATCATTCAGATCAATGGTGCTTCCGCCATTGCCGTTGGTCAGCAAAGCAATCGTTGCCGCGTTGGCAGTTGCGTTTTCGCTTGCTTCACGGCTAGGATAGGTTCCTTCCCAATCTGCACGGGAAAGATACGGCAAGGTCGTGCCGATATTACCATCGCCAGCAGTCACATCATCAAACTGGTTCGTCGCCACAGTTTCATCCGTGCTGCGGGCGGTCGTATCATACTTGATGGTCTGATCCACAGTAAAATCATATGTCAGGTCATTCTTCACTGTATGGGCATCGCTGCGCAGGCTAAGGGTATAAGTACCGGCATCCAGCACATAGCACTTGTCCGTCTTATAATCGTAAGATGCCATGTCATCATAATTCATGGTCATGCTCACGGTCTGGCTCTCGCCCGGCTGGAGCAGATCAGTTTTTGCAAAAGCGCCCAGAACAACCGCAGATTTTTCAATTCCACCAGGGGTATAGGGTGCGGTGTAATACAGCTGTACCACATCTTTGCCTGCCACATTACCGGTATTGGTTACCTTAACACTTACCTTTACCTGGCCGCCCTGGCTGCCTACTTCCCACTGCGGGTCGCTCCAATCAAACGTGGTATAGCTCAGGCCATAGCCAAAGGGATACTGAACAGCTTTCTGATACTCTGCTTCTTCCTCCGGGGTATAAACATTGTCATCCCCAATGTAACGGGTCTCGTAATAGCGATAACCTACATAGATGCCTTCCTGGTAGTACATGTACTTGCCGTTGTTGGCATCGCCATTGCCGTCGATCGTAAGACCACTGTTTGCATAAGTAAAATCGCCAAAGTTTTCATAAGCTGGCGAACTGGTCACATCATAAGCATAGGTATCAACCAAATGGCCGGACGGGTTGTATTCACCCATCATTGCTTTCGCTACAGCAATCGTACCAGTGGTGCCAGGGCCGCCTGCCCAAATTGCAGCATCCACCTTGTTGTCCTCAATAAAGCCAAGGTCCATAGGATTGCTTGCGTTAATGACAATGATGACCTTATCAAACGTTGCTTCCAGCTTTGCCAACAGTTCTTCTTCTGCCGGCTGCAGCTGCAGGTAATGCCGCCCGGCTTCACCACCGTAATAACCGGCCATATCCAGCGGGCAGTCACCGCCTTCGCCTGCCATACGTCCGATTACATAAACCGCCACATCCGAGTAAGCCTTTGCATCCTGCCAGAACGTTGCGCTGTACTCATCATATTCGGCCAGTGTTTCTTCATAAATGTTAAAGTCTGCATCACTGACCGTCATGCCTGTCATCGAAGCGCGCTTCTGCGCAGTCGTCTGGTAGAACTTCGTCAGATCCGGGTTCAGCTGCAAACCAGCAAATTCAAAACCATCAATAAAGTTAAAATTCTGATCTTCATTATGGTGGCCGCCGGAGCCATAATCGGTGTAAACCGTCTTGTAGCTGTTATAGCCGAACAAATTGATTTTGTCCGTTCCCAACGGCAGGGTATCATTATCGTTTTTCAGCAGCACAAGACCTTCGCTCTCTACTTCCTCGCAAAGCTGTAATGCCTGCGTGTAGGCATCATCTTTTGAAAGGTCCGTCATGCTGTTTGCACTTTCGGAAGATGTCACAAACCGTTGCATGTACGCCTGAATCTGCGAATAATAGATGGAACACAGGCTGTTTCCTACGATTCCCGCAGCAAGCAAAACCGCAATGGATGCTCCCCCTACAATATGTTTCGATTTTTTCATAGTTACCTCCTGTTTGCCGCATGGAGTTTTCTGCTTTGCTATTTGGCAGCAGGTTCTTCACCAGCAAAACAAATGTTTTCTCCTTTGATTATGCCGCCCTCCGGATGGCAGCCAGCGTGGATTTTACTCCCCGCTTGTTTAAGTATATTGTAGCAAACAGCTTTTTCTTTGAATTATTTTTTGCATAAACTGTTATTTCTGCCGCACATTTTGCCAAAAAATCATTTTTCTCTCAAAATTCATTGTGCATTTCTTACAATCAAAATTCAGTCTGCTTTGTGCACCCTGCCAAACAGTACGAAAAAGCGGCCAGAGCCTGTATTTGGCCCCAGCCGTTCCCGTTACTTTTTCTGCGGCAGCAATACCCTTAGTGTAAACCACCCATTTTCCCAGTGCAGGGTCATGGTGCCGCCGCGCTTTTCGGCTGCGGCGCGCACACTGCGCAGGTCGCTGCCGCCATGGGTGTTGCGGCGCGGCAGGCCGTCCGCGCCCAGCTCCACTTCCTGCGCGCAGTAGTTTTCAAACCGCAGCATCACAAAGCCGTTCTGGGCGTACACCGCCACCCGGATCAGCCGCTTTTCGTGGTCGGGCTCGGTCTCCACGCTCTCGGTTGCGTTGTCCAGCGCCGTGCCCACAATCGTGCAGATCTCCCCTGTTTCCAAAAAGTCCAGCAAATGCCCGTCCGCCACGCAGGTCATCGTGATGTGGTGCTGCTGGCAGTACAGGCTTTTGGCCGTCAGCAGGGTGTCCAGCACCGGGTTGCCGGTCTTGTTCTCCGCCTCGTACTGGCGGATGCCGCTTTCCATGGCCGCCAGCGCCACATCCTGCTTGGCGTGGTCCCGCTCCGCCCGGATGGCCGCAATCTGCATTTTCAGCTCGTGGTAGCGCCGGTTGATCAGGCGGATGTTCTCCTTGCTCTGCTTGTACTGCTCGTACTGGCGGTGCAAAACGCCGTCCAGCTCCGCCAGCTCGCTGTGCAGGGCGGCTTCGCGCAGCTGCTCGTGCTGCACCGTCAAAATCAGCACCCCGGCCAGGTCCACCAGCGTGCGGATGTAAAACATGTTCATGTTGGCTTCGCTGCCGTTGGCAAAGCTCAAATTGCTCACGGCAAATGCGGTCAGCGCCATGACCACTGCCACAAAAGTTCCTGCGGGCGTTATTTTCAGCTTCCCGGCCGGGCCAGGGCGGCGGTTCTCCACAAAAAGCATCGCGGCAAAAATGCCGCCGTACACCGCCGCCAACAGCAGCAGCGAAAGCGGCTCCGCCCCGCCGCGCTGCGGCCACAGCACGCAGTGCAGCTGCCATTCCACGCTGGCCGCCAGCTCCGCCAAAATAAAGGCTCGCGCGCACACATAACCCGCTTCCAGCAGCGTAATGCTGCGTGTGACCCACAAAAACAGCAGCATGGAAAGAATCGCCATTGCCATGCAGGGGATCCACCACGCCAGCGGAACTTCCCCCGTGGCCTGCAAAAACGCCCCCAGCAGCACCGCCCAACCGGCTTCCACGCCCCAGATCACGCGCTGGTCCATCCGCGGCGGCAGCCTGTGCGCATACATCAGCGCCGCCAGCACTTCCGCCAAAGCGGTGTACAGGCGGGGAATATCCGGCAATGTCGTCATTAGCCCGCACCCCCAATATAATCCGCCAGCCCCGCCATAAAGGCCTTGCGCCGCGGGCGGCTGATTTGCAGCGTATACGGACCAACCTGCACCATATCCTGCTGCACGCCGGAAACCTGCGCCAGATTGACCAGATACCCGCTGTTGCACCGTGCAAACGCCCGGCCCACCAGCTTTTCCTCATAGTTTTTCAGGGTGCCCGGCACCATAAAATCTTCTTTTTCGGTGTAAAAATGCACCTTGTGGCCTTCGCTTTCCAGGTAATAGATTTCCGCCGCGTCCAGCCGCCGCATGCCGCCGTCCACCGCCACGGCCAGGTAATGCCGCTCCCGCTTTTCCAGCTGTCCCAGCGCCTTTTGCAGCTGCTGCGAAAATGCAAAGTAGGGCACTGGTTTCAGCACATAATCCAGCGCCCCAACGGCATATCCGCGGATGGCATACTGCGCCATGTTGGTAATGAACACGATCAGCACCCCGCCGTCCCGCTCCCGAATGCGGCGGGCGGTCTCCATGCCGTCCAGGTGCTTCATCTCCACATCCAGAAAGATGATGTCGAACTGCGAGCGGTAATCTTCCAGAATCTCCATCCCATCCGCAAACTCCGTTACCTCAAACGGCGTGCCGTACTGCCGGGTGTACCGCTGCACATACCCCGCCAGCTGTTCCCGCACCGCCGCCTCGTCCTCCACAATCGCAATCCGGGTCATCTGCTGTTCCCCTTTCTCAACACCACACTGCGGCCCCGCACAGTCCACATCTGGTGCAGCTTCTTAAGGTGTATCTGAAAACAAAGAAAATAACGGATATTTCGCAAACACAAGCAGGATTTAAGGCAAAGAGCCGCGGGAATCTTTTGTGGATTCCAAGGCTTTTTAACGCAAAATCCCGCTGCGTTTGTAGAAATAGACGATATTTTCGACTTTTCAGCTGCACCATCGATTGTTTTTAGTATAGCACATACAACCATACACAGCAAATGCGGAGTGGAACAGTTTGTTTGCCCTCAAAGCGTTTTGTCGGTCGGGGCTGCCAGACCAGGCCAGCCCTGGCATATTCTGTGTATGGATTGCAACAAGCCGATACAGCCCCAATAAAAGCAAACTCCGGGAGCAATGCAGCCCCCGGAGCTTTTTGATGTCAACTTTTCAAAGCGATTATTTGGATTGTGCGGCAGATACCTTCTGCTGGTAAAGTTTCATTAACTCGGCAACACAGGCGCTTTCGCTGGTTCTGGCAGCAGTGCCCTTGGTGAATCCGTAAGCGTCCATAACAGCGCGGTCATTAGCCTGATGGGCTTTGCGGAGTTCCGGCGGCATGGTTAAGTCGTCGTACAAGTCGGCTAAGCTGCTGTCCGGGTAAAGGGCGCGTGCGTCCAGAATCGCTTGCGCGGTTTGTTCGATTTTGGCTTTTTGCTGTTCGGTTGGTGCAGGCCACGGGAAGTTGTTGTAGACGATATCTTTAGAATATCGATAGTCACTTTTCAAACGTCCGCAAACCGCACGCACCCATGCCATATGTACATTGGAAGTAAGCACGCCTAAATGATATGCAGTTGCATTAGGTACGATAAACACCAAATCACTACAAAGCATATCCGGTGACATCAACCCCATTGGAACATACTTTCGATTTTCTGAAGATACTTTTGGAATAACAATGTAATTTCCTTTTGGCATATTCTCCACATGAAAACGCGTCGGCTTATCCGCAAGTTTCACCGTTCCTGCGCTGGGGCTTGCCAAGCGATACTCCCGTACAGCCTTTACACGCTCCATGCAATGCGGCATCGCCTTTAACTCTGCGGGGGTACACTCCCCCAGCCACAGGCAGTAACGCGGCTTTTGGTTGATAAATTCACGCGAACCATACCAAGGACGGAAATACTTTTTAGAAGATGGCTCTTTTTTGATGAAATCTTCCATTTCCTCCTTTTCAAACAGGTAAAAGCCGCCGTCTATCGGCTTATTCCCTATCCCGATTTCCGGCACATTGCAAATGGGCTTGCTTCGACTTTCCACAAAAACGTTCTCGCCATCCAGCAGATACCCATTTATATTATTCGCCACTTGGTAGCGGTCACCATCAAACAGCTTTTTGGGGGTGGAACTTGCCGCAACACTGAAACCGATAATTACGCAGTGAACGTGCGCCTTTATTTTAGCCTCGCTGTCCCAGCGGAACGTGCGATAGGCAAAATCAATATGCACACCGTCATCAAACAGCGGTTTCCAAAGGTTGGCAACGCTCTCCCCCTGCGATACAGAATTTGTCGAAACCAGCGCCGAGCGAACCGATGTTCCCTGCATAATATCGGCAGCCTTTTTATACCAGCAACAGACATAATCCAAGTTTCCGGCGTTTTTCCACCCGGGGAAAATGGTATTTACATCGGCTTTCTGCTCTTTGCCCATAAGCCGCGCCCCAACAAACGGCGGATTCCCCATAATATAATTCAGCTTACTTTTGGGAACCACGCTCTCCCAATCCACCCGCAGGGCGTTGCCCTCTACAATAAAGGCGTTTGTTTTCAGCGGCAGAAATTCAAGAGGAATGGAGACAATCTTTTCAGTCTCTTTCATCATTTGACTTTCAGCAATCCAAAGTGCTGTCTTAGCAACTGTTACGGCAAAATCATTTATTTCAATGCCATAGAATTGACTGATAGAAACTTGAATACCGACAGACTCAGCGTCCATACCACGCATAGCGGTTTGTCCAAGACTTATTTTTCGTTCTTCTGAAATTATATCGTTTTCAAGTCGTCGTAAACTTAGATAGGTTTCAGTTAGGAAGTTGCCACTACCACAAGCAGGGTCGGTTGCCGTGTCTATTGTGATACAATTTAACGGAGGGTAATTTTTATTCCGTAACGATGCCGTATGCACCGTTACGGAGTAGGGGATTCTGCTTTACTGCTGTTTGTGCGTACATTGGCAGACCTCCTTTCTTTCCGTTGCTCATAATTTCCAGCCTTTATGAATCTGATATCGGTATTGCTTTTAATGCCTCATCAATTTTAATTGCCTGTACCGGAACGTATTCACCATTAAGCCGCACCCCTCCACCAGTCAATGAGAACAATTCCCTTGATGTATTTAAGTCCAAATGTAGGTTCTTATTTGAAAGCAACTGGTCTAAACCGGCAGCCACTTTTTCAGAGAGAAACTTCTCAGCTTCTTTCTGCCGTTCAATGCACAGTTCTTCTGATTTGCAATTCTTCCTGATTCGAGCGTTACTGATTATTCGGATTTCATTTACTACACCAAGCATATGATAGACCAGTCTCATCATGTGAACCTTGGTTTCCTCTTCATCCATCTCGAAGTAAAACTGCTCAAATGCCTTATCAATCTGTGAAGAAACATCAGCAAGACGTCTATCTGGCTCAGTTTGTTTTTTTATTGTGGTTTTTGCTGTTGTAGTAGCTTTTTGCTCTTTTTTTCCGCCGACAGCTTTTTTTATATCATGTCCCTTTGCCTTGACCCAAGGCCATGCTGTATTTTTCCACCAAGGAGATATAACCTCTCGGAACAGCAAAATTCCTCCGGCTACAATAGCCGCACCCAAGGCTTCTCCGATTTGCTGTGCAAATTCTTCCTGCTCCGGTGTTAATTGGACGCGCTGCTCTTCATAAGGGTACGGAGCATAATCATCACTCCGTAAATCATCTACATCGTATTCTTCCCACTCAATGATATCCGGATTCTGATTATTTTCGTCCCGCGTCAATCCTCTCACGCGGTCTGGATTATCCTTGGAACGGAGGAGGTGATTCCCATCTTTTACAATTGGCTTATATACTTTCTCACCCATTCTGTTTCATCTCCCTCAAATAGGATAAATTATAAATACTTCTTGAACGCTTTCTTCATTTTGAGCATGACATCAATAATCCAATCAAACTGTGCATTCTATTGGCTTTTGTCTCCGAAGGTCACGCCCTTTTCGATAACGATGCGGCTTGCCTTGCGCTCCGGCAGTTCCCGCCAGTCAAAGGTCAAAGCGGCATCGGATTCGATGGCAGCCTTATTATCGAAGAGGGAGTGGAATAGGTCTTTATCCTCACTGATATACAGTTCCACATCCAGTTCGTTCCGTTTCTGAATCTGTGAAACAGCGATGTGGCAAGCAGAGGATTCGCAAGTTCGATGATTTCAGGCTCACCGCGCGGGCGTTCCATATCATACACATAAAAGGTGCTGAAATTGCAGGTTACCACCCAGCGCGGGTGCTGCGACACAGGCAACTCCAAAATATACCGCTTAGCCTGTTCAAAAGGGGTCAGCAGCGCACCGTCTGATTGCTTGATGGGCTTGTTCAAATCCTTGCCAAGCCCCTTTTGCTCTATCAGAACGTGGGTAGCGGGAATCGTGCCGTCAATGAAACTGGTGTGGTCAAGGTGGACTTGCTCCTCAAACTGAATGAATTGCTCCGGGTGTTCGACCCCATACACATCACGGAGCAGGGACAGCCAGAATGGTTGGCTCTCCCCTTTTTCATAGCCTTTGTCCTTCCAATAAGCGGCAAAATTTCTTGCCGCCTGTTGCTGTTGCGCAGTGGTCATGGCAGTCACCTCATAGCACAGTATTTATCATTATCATAGCACAACCCCCTGTTTACGGCAATTGCGTTTTACAAAAAATGACCGTCCTGCTAAATACGCAGAACGGTCAAGAAACTGTCACATTAAACGACCTTACACAGTGTTCGTCTAATGTTCATATGGTGCACCATCAGTGGGCGCGTTAAGAATTCAGTCTGGTCCGCTTGTCGGCCTGTAAGGCCTCCATTTTGCTTCGCAAAACCGCTCGTGCGGTTGTACGCCGCGCGCGGCGTACATTGTTCGCTCCCCGCTTTCGCTCACGCTCAATCGTGGCCCCTGCTCACAAACCCGCAGCCATTTTTAGCGACCAGTCCCCGCGAGACGAACACGAGCGCTTGCGCGAAGTGCGAGTCCGTCCCAAAGGGAATGGTGCAACAAAAAAGCCGCAACATTCGTTGCGGCTTTTCTTGGTGCACCATCGGGGACTCTCCCGCGGGCTAAGGAACGCCGCACTGTGGCGTTCCTTACGGCACTGCGTGCCGCCGCCCTGTTCGAGTATCTCCGACGGTGCACCAGATCGTGCCTTCTTAAAATAGAGCAACAAAAAAACGCCCTACACTTTCGTGTAAGGCATTCTTTGGTGCACCATCGGGGACTCGAACCCAGGACCCACTGATTAAGAGATATGGTATCCTTGTTCCCTATCTTTCCACAACTTTGCAAATCGTTGACTTTACGCGATTTTAATAGGATAATTTAGGGCTTTGCTCCCCCTCGTGCCTTAATTTGCCCTATCTTTCCGCGTCATACTTGAGCAGAACTTGAGCAAGATTCCTTGAGCATATTCTCCAAACTTGCTTGTACTCGTCCAATCGCTTCCATCTGGGTGCTATCAAATACCTTGGCATAGATGTTCAGCGTTGTCGAAACATTCGCATGGCGCAGAATCGTCTGCACCGTTTTGGGGTCTGCGTGTGTCCGAATCAACAGCGTTGCACACAGGTGCCGCAGCGAGTGCTTCCTGCAGTGTTTTCCTTTGCTCCTTGTTCAACCGGCTGTATAACGCCAGCATGTTAAGTTTTTCGGCAATAAGAAACCAGCTGTCTATCTCTTCAATAACGGTAACGCTTGTGTCACCCCAAATATCGTTGTGCAGTACCATGAATGGTCACACCCTTTCCTATTCTCAATTCTACCCGGTTCGCACATTCTGGCAAATGAAAAGGCGAGGATTCCATCAGGCAGCAAATATAATGTCATCAAAAAGAAAACTCGTAGCAGAGGAACGAAGTGTCCCAATACTACGAGTTCTTTTATCTTTTGGTGCCTATGTTGGTAGGAGTTACTGCACCGAGATGTTCATGACCTTAACGCCGCATCCTACCAGGCTGAGCGCCATAGCCGCAGTCGCGATAACTGCCAATACGATATGCTTTTTCATCTACCAATTCCTACCTTATTATAATAGGCACTGCTTTTCAAAAAGCAAACTCGTAGAGGAGTGTTTCCCTCTACGAGTTGCCGATGTTTATAACTCACTATTTTTCAAAGAGCCATTAGCAAAGGATGCCCACATCTTCCGGCGGACAACTCTTATCAGCTTCACCGGGAATTACTGTGCCCCACCAGTCGGTGTTGGAGTCTCCACCACTCGGCTGAGACGGTTGTGCAGGAGCCGGAGCAGCAGGCTCCGGATTGCTGGGCTGTACCGGCGTAGCGGGAGCAGACGGCGTAACTGGCGCGGTCGGTGTAACAGGTGCCGGGTTGGAAGGCGTCACAGCAGAACTGTTGCTGGAACTGTTCTTGGTATAGGTCTTGTTGCTGGTCGTGACCTTCTTCGGCTGTTCAACCGTCACTTCGTAGTTGGCGCTCTCCTCACCAGCAGTCGCCGTGATGGTTGCATTCCCAGAAGAAACGGCAGTTACCTTCCCATTGGAATCGACGGTAGCGACCTTTTCGTTGCTGGACGACCAATCGATGGTGGCTTCAGCAGCGACCTCTTCGGGGGCAACAGTTGCCTTAATGGTGTGAGAGTTGCCGACCGTCAGTTTGCCTTCGTTGGAATCGAGCATGATGCTTTCAACCTCATAGAACGCTTTCACATGAGTCGTCTTCTCGGTGACCTTTTCGCCATCCTGCATGAGGGTCGTGGTGATGTCGCACTCACCGGCTTTAAGGACCTTCACCTTGCCGTCCTTATCGACGGTGGCGACTTCCTCATCGCTGGAAGCGAAATCAAACGAAATGTTGGACGCATCTTTCGGCTCGCATTTCGCCTCGATTGCGGTTTCATCCGTATCATTAAGCTTGACATCCAAGGTATCGGGAACCTTCAATTCTTTCGCAGACACCTTGACGGTGATAACGCAGACATCCTGCATCTCAGTATCCTTGACTGCTGCGGTGATTTCAGCCTCACCGGCTGCGACTGCTGTAACGGTGCCGGTCTCATCGACCGTAGCGACGCTCTCATCGGAGGAAGTCCACGCGAGCGTCAGCTTCTCAGCCGCCTTGGCAATTTTTTCATCCTGCGCAGCAGTTTCTGCCGTAGCAGACTCACCAGTTGCGATGACAGGCGTCTCTGCGGGCGCATCCTCCGTGCCGAAATTTACCGGCAGCGTGATGCTCTCGCCCTTTTCGAGGGTCGCAGCATCCGGAACCGAAATGTTCGTGACCTTAACGCCGCATCCTACCAGGCTGAGCGCCATAGCCGCAGTCGCAATAACTGCCAATACGATATTCTTTTTCATAAAAACACTCCTTCTCGGCATCTAGCGCCGAGGCTACTTTTTAATTTTGCCGCCGCCACTCTATTGATAAGTGGCGGCTTTGGATTCTTTTAAATCGGGGACGGGGGAGATCGCTGCGCGACTCACCGTCCCCGATACATCACGCAGTTTCCAGATACTCCCGCAAGGAATCTGCAACTCCTTCCTGTATGGAATTGTCCCAGACTGCGTATTTGTTTTCCGGGTATCCACCTACAAATATTGAAGCATCCGATAGTTGCCATTTTGACACGGGCTTGCCATCTTCCACCTTGATGATGGTCGGTGCACCGATACGCTTCTCCCCGACATCAATTTCATTTTTCTCCGGGTCGGAGACGGTGTACTCGGCCAGGTAGTCATCCAGCCAGGTTAGCAGTTCGGTGTAGCCTTCCCCCGCTGGTCTGGTTTGCACTGGTGCGGCAGTATCCGAGTTGTAGGTGTATATATCCCGATATAGGTCTACCTGGCAGTAGTCCATCGTGACCCCTTCACTTGTAGCAACAGCGGCAAGCACAGGGAGCAGGTTGCGACAGTAGGGACAGCGCGGATAGGCAAACAAGATATAACCGTCTTTTTTCGCGCGTGCTTCCACCGCGGTCACAGGTGATAGCGGCACCGAGAAGGACAGATTAACATCCCGGTACGTATATTCTGTGTAGCCGGGAACAGCGCGCCCATTATACGCCCGGTAACTGCGGGCAACTATTGCTCCCGGCGAGCTGCCAAGGAGTAGCAGCACAGCCATCCCAGCAGTTGCCACAGCATAGGCTATGTACGGTGCGGTGTGGGATAGTTTTTGCATCCATTTATCACCTTCCTTTTATATTATAGCACATCAGCACGTAAGAGCAAGATTCAAATCGTCTCCAGGTAGACGATTTTTCCCTTAGCAAATCGGTACAATAAATATACTTTATTGTACACGGTGGTGAGGGCAAATGCTACTACAGGAGGCAATTAAGCTGCGCATTTTGGAGCTTGCAGACGAGCGCGGCTACAGTGTCAACAAGCTGGCTGAGCGTTCCGGCATTGCACCATCTGTCCTTAAAAAGACTGTCAAGCCTTATGCTACCACTAAAAATACTTCAACTGAAATAGTTGCACGGATATGTGTGGGGTTAGGAATCCCATTTAAAACTTTTTGGGACAGCCCTTTATTTGACAATATTGAGACTAGACAACAAAAAGAGGACGAGAGCCAATAAAGGCTGTCGTCCTTTTGATGTTTACTTTTCAAACGAGGCAGGGTTAGAAAGGCATAGCGTCCGGTTCCTCAAAATCCTCCGCAGAAATTCCTTCAGGGATTTCCCCATAATCATTATCTTCTTGGGGCGTGCAGTACAACGGTTTTTTTAAGCTGCCGTTATATTGCCAGTGGGTCTTTCCGGCAATGGCAGATTTGGATTCTGCCAGCTCCCCGTAACGATATACTTCATAATGTAAAACTACTTCATCGTCCATAAGGGCGACCTTGTTTTCCTCCCACGCGAAAGTAAGTTTTACTTTAGGAAAAAGAATTGAGAGCGTATGAATAGCCTCACTTGCAGGTGCGCTATGGGTGAGAAATGCAATGCTATTTTCATTACATTCTTCAAAAGATATCACGTTTTCGTCTGTACCCCAGTGTTCCGTGCACCAGCCGGTATAAGTAGGATAGCCGTATTCCTTCCGGTTCAGCACAGCCATTTTTCCCAAAAGGAACCGGCGCTGATCTGCACGGCTAAGAACAGCAAGAAAATTTTCTTCTTCCTCTTCTGTAGGGTAAGGAACTAAATCAAGATAATGGCGGTAAAGCTTTTCGCCGCAAGAAACTTCATCATCGGGGCCAATGTTCAGGTGTACCGGCACAGCACAGATTTTATTCAAATCAATGCTCCCAATGTCATAGATGTCATCGCAGATGTACTTCATTACTTCATTGACCTGTTCCTTCGAACCGCCAATCGTGAGAGTGCTGTAAATAAAGCTTTCTTTCTTCATGGGATTTCTCCTTTGAGAGTTGTATCACCGCTCACAGCAGACGGCGGCGGATGTCTCCGCGTGCCATCCCTGTAAGCCGTGAGAGTTGTGTAATGCTGACGCCCTCTTGTGTTACCAGACGGCGCAGCAGCGGGGTTGCGGTGGATTCGGGGTAAAGCTGGATTTCGTGGCATTCCATGCCTGCCGTTGCACGTACAAAGTCACAAAGTTCAGCATCCGTAAAGGCAGGCAGCGGAGAATCCTCCAGAATGCCGCGGGCATTTAATTCTGGCTGCTGGTGGTAGTGCCGCAGCCAATCTAAATCATGCAGTGCAAGCGCGTAGCTTGTGTCTACATGACATAACGGCTTTTTTCGACTAGCAAAGTAGTCAATGTAGCTGCTCCACGGGTAGTCCTGCATATCCTGCACCATTCCGGCAGCGACCGGGTTGCGGTGGATATAGCGCAGTACCCGCAGGAAGTAGCCTTTGGTTGTGACAGGCTGGGATTTGTAACGGCCCTGGAAGAGCGGGCCTGTCCGCTGGTAGCGGCGGTTGTAGTAGGCAACGTACCGTACCCCGATGGCCTTCATCATGTGTTGCAAGGAATCGTTACAATCCTTCGCGAGCAGATGCAGATGGTTGCCCATCAGGCAGTATGCCATGATGATAAAATTTTCATCTGCGCAAAAATCGAGAATATGTAAAAAGTTCAGATTGTCGGCATCATCATTAAAGATGGTCATGCGGTTAATTCCACGGATCATGATGTGATACACGCCGCAGGACGAAAGTTTACGGGCTTTTCTTGGCATCGTCCTGCACCTCCGAGGGTGTCGTTTGGGGCGTCCATTCTTCCGGCTTGTAGGTCAGCAGTTGTATCGCCCGCGAGGCATCCCCTCGTGTCATTTTATGGGTGTCAATTTTGTAATCCGGGGCCAGCTTGTGGATAAGGGCAATTTGCTCATTGGTGATGGGTTGTCTATCCCACTTATAGCGCTGTTTTTTGTCCCAGATATGTTGATATTTAGCATGCTTCTGTTTCAAGTCCTGATACACATAGTCTAATGCAAATTGTAATGGCACCGCACTCTTGGAGCACGCTTTATTTTTCCGCAGGTACACCATGCCGTTAGTCAGCGGTTTGCTGATGCGGTAGGTTACGGTCGGGATAGGCAGTATATAGCCGCCATCCTTGAGTGTAATCCATGCGACATCATGGGTGGTAACACCTTCGCCAAGTGCCATAACGTCTACCTCCTTCTGATTTTTTATCCAGGTATCGGGAATGTCCGCACCTGTAAGTACCTTTATCGGTTCGGTTTCCTCCGGCAACTTTTCCACCTGCTCCTTTTTAGGTTTGGGAGCTAGCGGTTCCTCGCCGATTAGCGTTGCTGCCGTGCATATCGGCATCCTGGAAATGCCCACGCAATCAATAATCTTGCAGGCACTTTTTCCCGGATGCAACCGCAGGCCGCGACCTACCATCTGCGCATACAGGCCGACATTGGTTGTGGCAACCGGGCGGGCCAGCAGAACGGTTTCTGTCATCGGCAGGTCAACACCTTCCGTCAGGACAGCATAGCAGACAAGTACTTTAATTAGGCCCAAACGGTAGGCCTCCAACAGACGTCCTCTATTTTGAGTAGTGCCATCGATAAAGGCCGCGGTACTGGCACCATGCTGGGAATTGAGCAGTGCTGTCACATTTTTGCCCTCTTCAATGGATGGTGCGAAAATGATGGTCTGCCCACGTGCGTTTGAGGTGTAGGCCTCCGCGATACCCGCTGCTGTGCCAGACATAACGCGTGCTATATCTGCGGCATCATAATCGCCAGTATCCTCACGGTACTGCACTGTCCCCAAGTCATACTTGAGATTAACCTGACAAGCTTCTATAGGACTAAGATACCCGTGCTCAATGCCGTATAGGGTGTTATACTCGCACAAAATGTCGTCAAAAGCCACATCCAGGCCGACACCATCACCGCGGATTGCGGTTGCAGTGAAGCCAAAACGAACGGCATTTTTGAAGTACTCAAAAATTTTGCGGTAGGTCGGTGCAGCACTGTGGTGGGCCTCGTCGATGATGATGGTATCGATACTGTAGGGGTTGTACTTGTCGAGCCGCCCCACAAGGCTTTGCACCGAAGCGCTGATGATGGGTTCCCCGTGTGCATGTGTGGTTCCCTGCTCGATGCCGCAGGGAAGGCCTTTGAGGTATTCCAACGGCTGTATCACGAGTTCTTCCCGGTGAGATAAAATCAGTATGTGGTGGTCATTTTCCAGTACATCACAGCGGATGTACTCAGCAAAAATTCGTGTCTTGCCAAGGCCGGTTGCGATAACGCACAGGGCGGCATTTCCCTCGTAGGATTTCATACGCTGAAGGGTGTCAGCCTGATAAGGACGCAACGGTGGTGCCCGCGGGCCGTCATGGCCCTGTTGTAGAGGTGGATTTTTCATAGTCGACTCCTTGGTCACTGGTGATAGTAGTAAGCCTGAATAATTTCGTCCGACCCACTGCCATTGCGGATGATGAAGCGTCCGGGAATAGCAGGGAGCTTTGCGGCACTGCCGTCATCCAAGATAACAATGGAACTCTGTGCATCGGCAGTGTGGCCGCAAATACGACCGTCAAGCTGTGCTTTAAGACTACCCGGAACAGACCCTACGTCGGGGCGCTGAGTTGCCACAAGCAGATGAATACCGAGCGCACGGCCCAGACGGCCAATGGCGAGGAGCTTGTTCGTAATCGAGGCAACTACTGCCTTGCCATCTTTATCACGTCCAGTTGTATCGAGAATCATCGAGGTTTCATCCAGGATAACGACGATTCGATGCAGTTCTTCTCCGGTCGTCTGGACATATTCCTCAAGATTTGCACAGCCAGCGATAGAAAACTCTGTACGGCGATGGTTAAGCTCATGTACAACACTGTCAAGCATCTGCTCAAGGGCAGCATCATCATCTGCATAATGCCCCGTCTTACGATATTCGGGGCCGAAGTCCACACCTTTATAATCGGCGAGGTAGATGTCGTAGCCTTTTTGCGACAGCTGGTAGAGAATCAACAGTGCCAACTGCGTCTTACCCATGCCGGTGGCAGCAGCCAAAAGCCAATGAGGCAGCTGGCTAAAATCAATGCTAACGGGAATGCCTGCCGCATTGATGCCCAAGACGATTTTTGTGCCGCTATCGTCCATATATGTATCTGCCCACGGGATTAGCCGCCCCATAAGGTTGCACCCGGCAACAACACGAAGGTCAAAGAGCTGGTTGTTGCTGCCCTGAGTGATAGAGAGGACGGTCACATTAAGTGCGGATTCGATTGTTGTCCGATTGTCTTCCCAGTATTCGAGCGGGCAGCCTTTAAGGCTGAAAGTAAGCTGTTGAATATTACCATCCCTGTTGGCCTTAACTAGCAGTGGTGCTTCATGCGCCTGGTTGCAGATACCAGCACGCGAAAAATCGTCGTAATATGACCAACTGTGGGGGATATAACCAAAGAGGTAAATGACGCCAAGGCACTCTGCCAGCCATGCAATTACCCGAATAAAATTAACGAACGGTCTAAATACTACCGAAATCACGTCCTCGCCAGAGCCGCCCGAAACCATAATCAGGGCGGCAACTGCGAGTGCGAGGCACAGCAGCACATATTGCTGTGCGGTCTTTGAATCGGTTTGAATACGTCTAAGCCCATTGTGGAACGTATTCATGATATAATTTTTTTCCGTCTGCCATTGCAGGCGATCAGAATCATTACGCATGATTAAATCTCCTTTCAAAATAAATGCCCGTATAGCCTGATAGCACAGCTTTCATCCGCTAGAACGGACAATCATCAATCTCTATTTGCTCAAATGTCGGTGTGGTGCAAGGGTGAAAATACTCGTGAACCGTATAGTCCTTGTGACTGCCGTCGAGGTCAAAAACCCGAACGCAGTTGATGCGCCGCAAGAGCGCGTCCCAAGCCTCCGGCTTTTCGTGCTGCTCGGAAACATACTGCTTCTCCAACGGCAAGTTGGAAATGATGTATGCTTCCGTGTAGCAAGCCTGCTTGTTAGCATACCTACAGGGTAATTCCAAAGGATAGCCATCCAGGTATTGCAGCATGCTATTAAGGGGCAAGCTGCTGTGGAACTCATCGAAGAGCATCACTTTCTGCCCCCGGTAGCCATCAAAAGGATGGTGATAGTCAGACACCGCGTAGCAGTTTGAGTATCCGCATCCTTCTTTTACCGACCTAGTTTTTCCTGTGCCAGTAGGGCCAAAGATATAGGTGACTGTCATCTGGCGAAATACATTGCGGTATTTCTCCTCCAGGATGGTCTGCCTTGTCCGGTCAATGTGGGAGATATCTCGCAGGTATTCCGGGTGCTCACCCAGAATTTGCGCATTGTCTGCCCCGGATGCAATCAGTGCATACAGAGTCCGTAAGTCGTTACGGTCGCCCTGCTTGCTGTCAGGGGGTAAACTGCCACTTTCTTCAAACGTGTCAGAGTAGTTTATCCCTTCATGTACTTTTCCCTTGGAGTCGGTATACTTGTAGTGACCGTTTGCATCCTTGTTATACTTAGCACCCTCTTTACGGATGTAAGCATAGTTTTCGGAATTTTTTCCCCATTGAGGCACTTCGATGTGCGCAGTAGGAAACTTGTTCTTTAGGGTTGTGAACATTACAGGATTTTCATATACTAAAAATAAGTGTATGTGATAGGTTTCCTCTTGCCCCACTTCATCAGCCATGCACCAATAAAGGAGCTTGGCTCCTTTTTCAAGAGCAGCCTTGATAACATTATGATCATAGCCATGCTCTTGTGGATTGTTGATTGTCAGCTGGTAACGGCGTGTCGCGTAACCTTTTGCCATATAGTGTACCCAGTACACTACGGACACAAAGCCGCTGTGTACGCTTTAAAGCTTATAGTTATAGGCTTTATGGACTGTACACACAGGTATGGAGGTAATACTAGCTCCATACCTGTGTGGCGGCTTTAAGTCCATAGCGTACGCTTGTCGTTATAAAATTTTCAAGGTGCTGTATGGGTGTTGATTGGTTTACCTCAAAAATGAGACAAGCCCCATTTTTGAGGTGAGGCCGCTAACGCGTCCTACAGTGTGCTTGGAAACCTTAGTCGAGCACCACAATGTTCTCAGGCTTACGGTACTCGTTGTAGAAAATCTTCACTTCGCGTCCCATCAGGTCATGAAGGTTGATTTTAAGTTCGGCCATCTTAGCGTCAGAGAGATACATATCCCTGACGAAGACGCCCTCCCCGTTCTGGGAGGCAATCTCCGTTGCGAGGTAGATGCGGCAGCCGGTGACGGGACGGCCTTCTTTCGTGACAAAGTCACTGCGTCTATAACCAATGATTTTCATGGTTATTTCCTCCTTGGCATTATCGTTATGTTGTTTCCGAAGTACTGTCCTCGCCATTGGTAACTAAGGAATGGTGCCGGATAGATGCAACCAAAAGCAAGTGTGTCGAGCACTGCTGTTGATAGAACCAAACGACATTTCTGTCACCTCCCTTTTCTGATGGAGGAAACGTAAAGCAATATGACAACCGAGAGGATGTATCTTGCTTGTTCGCTCCCTGTGCTTATAATTCTACTCAGTTCGCAAGGGTGGACAATAAAGAAAAGACGAACTTCATTACAAATTTCTTGAATGAAGCTCGTCTTTATAAAGTACTTTTTTATTTGGTTTGGCCGTTAGATAAGAGCATCCGCTTTGCTCTACCTAATGAAAGTCTTTCATCAAGCAAGCTGTCAAGCAGAGCAGGAACGCCGTCCATGTCTCCATCCATCGGGTGCATATAGACACCATTAACACCAGGATGTGTATGACCAACTAACTCCTCGTAAACCCAGTTGCTAAAGTGATTTTTGTAGATTGAGCTAAAGGTATGTCGCAGCTCATACGGCGTAATATAAGGGATACCGTTATACCTGCAATAGATCCCCCAGCGTTTACGGTAGCATAGTTGACCAGTGCTTCCAAAGACCCTCTCATGAGGGTCTAACGGAGTGACTCGATAGACTTGTTGACTTTCTAAAAGCATACGTGTATATCGAGTCTGCGGGAAGTCGCGTGCGGCAAATTCGTTCTTCCCATTTGTAGTGATGCCTTTAGCATTGATGGCACGGCGTATATGTATATAATCATTGTCAATATCGCCCCACTCAAGGCCCATCAATTCACCAGGACGTAACCCTGTAACGACTTGGAATCGATATGCATAGATTAAGCTGTCTTGACAAATCGTACCATTATAAGGCACCTGAGATTCGGTGAATAAGATGTTAAGCGAAGAAACGTCAAGTGCTTGCTTTTGACCTTTTTTGGCGTTTGAGGGAATTTTAATGTTTGATGTACGCAAATCGTTCCGGATATCGGCACAGTCCAAATAATTACAGAATCCAGATAAATCGCCGCGTATATTTTTAAGACTTTTTTGACTAAGATTGTGCTTTCTGTATGCGGTATAGATAACTCGCTTTAAATCCTGCTTAGTTAGTAGCATAACCGGGACTTTGCCAATTATAGGTTTAATGTGGTTGTTATACCTGTTGCGGATGGTGTAGATGTTTGTGGTTTCGAGTGCCTTATCTTGGAGGTAGCGCTCAAACACGGTATCAACCGTTGTACGTTCGCTGACGCTAAATGGGCAAGCTCCAGACAACCACGAGGTTGCATTTTGGGCGCAGATCTTTCGGCCTTTGTCACCCGGGACGCTTGAATAAAAAGACTTTCGGACACCGTTCTTTTGGAGGTTGATTTTCCAAACGTGCTTTTTCTCAACCCAGATTGCGCGAGAAATCATTTTACTTTGTGTGGTATACATGCGGACTCCTTAGAGCCGGCCATTTTATGTAACTGGCTCGATGAAAATAGTGTAGTAATCGTCCTTATTGATATTCAACAACCTTCCGATGCGTGCGATTTCCTCTGCCGAAAAGAGCGAATATCCGTTCATCTTCTGCGACAATGCTTGCGGGGAAATGCCGATGGCCTCCGCGACATTGTAGCAGGTAAAGCCTGCGCGGATGATTTCGGACCGCAAATTCAAATATTTGCCTTTCATGATAATAATCTCCTTTGAGTAATTTTCAGTAGGTGGCTTTATTATCATGATATTCAGTTCGCACGTACTGGCAAGAGGGGTATCACCAACTTTTTTATTTATTCTTGCAAGCAGGTGCTGTACCACACTTTTTATATGAAGAGTACCACACTTTGTACCACACAGATATAAAAATACCCTTTAATGAAATCCATACCAGTGATAAAATTATCGTTAGTACGTATTGCATTAAAGGATATTTGTAGAATGATAGAAGTTCGATTCCCGTACGGGTCACCAAAAAGCTCAACTTCGCAAGAGGTTGAGCTTTTTTCTTTTTATTATACATTGTAAGGAGTAGAGGAGTACGGGAATCGAACAGCCCGGGCCCCGCGTCCGCGTCCCGCGGGGCAAAAACAGCCCCGCGGGCTGTTTTTAGGGCGCGGGAGATGGACGGGAGGGTCACCAAGGTAGTCCCTAATTTCCTTTACCTTTTGACGTGTAACCACAATCGTACCAAACTTTTGAAGTAAAAGGCAAAACATGCAGTATCTTCAATTGCCGTCATAAAAAGATTGACCTTTCTCTGTATTCGCTTTATAATAAAGCTAAAATGAAAGCGCAGAAAGGAAACACAAATGAGCGTCGAAGATCGCGATTGGTACAGAGAAGATTTTAAACGCAAAGAGAAAGAATACGGTGGGGATTTCAGTCTCAACAGTGAGCCCAAGCATAAGAAAAAGTCTACTGGTAAAAAGAAAAAGCAGCAGCTCGCCCAACCCGCACGCCCCGCTATAAGTAGCTGGCGGCGGACGCTGAATAGTGTGCTGATGATTTTGCTGTGCGCGATCCTTACGGCGTCCAGCTGCTATACATTCTTTGAGCAGAGTGGCCGCAGTGTGCGGATGTATGCCCCTATGCTGCTGCTGGAAATTTGTCTGTTCAAATATGCGTATGATACAAGTAAAACGGCAGAGAAACCGGGAATCCTGAACTTTGTTGCTCTCCTGCTTTGCGGAATGTCCATTATTATGATGGCTTTATTTACGATTCTGTCAATCCTCAATTTCTGACAACAAAAGGCGGGCACTGCACGGTGCCCGCCTTTGCCTGTTCCTACGGTTGTTCCTCCGCCCTGACCACCGTTACGGTACACTGCGCTGTAAACCCGCCGCAGTCGGCGGTCAGGGTTGTGGTGCCGTAATTCACGGGGACGAGCCAGGAGCCGTCGAAGCGGGCGATGCGCTCGTCGGCGATGTGATAGGTCACGGCGGGGTGGTCGGTGGTGTCCTCCGGCAGAAGATGGCAGACTGCGCCAACGCGGCTGGCGTAGGCGTAGTCGGACTCGCGCGTGCCGTCGGCGGTGATCCAGGTCACAAGCTCGTCGTCAAAATACAGCGTGTAGTCGTCCAAAGCAATGCCGCGCAGCGGGCTGGACACCTGCACCGGGCAGCTGGCGGAAATTTTCCCGTCGGCGCTTTGCAGCGTCAGGGTGGTCGAGCCGCCGCGCAGACCGGTCACAATGCCGCTGGGATCGACCTCGGCAATCGTGTCATCGGCCACAGACCAGCGCCACTCGGTCAGGGCGGCGCGGCGGGGGCTGACCGCACGCCCGTCGGCATCCTCGTAGAGGACGGCGGTCTCGGCGGTCTGGGTCTTTTCGACCTGCACGGTGTCGGGCAGGGTCACGGCGGCCACCGGCGCGCCGCAGGCCGTCAGGCCCAGCAGCAGGGCGGGCAGAACAAAAAACAGCGATTTCATGCAAAAGCCCCCTTTTGGCAGTATCATACCACAATGCGCCGCCGCAGGCAACTGTTGCACTTTTGGGCAAATGCGTGTACAATAAACTATATACTTTTGCAAAAGGGGGGCCGGGCATGGAGCGGACGGCGGGCGGCATCACCTACACGCTGACGCGGCGGCGGGTGCGCAACATCAACCTGCGCGTGCGGGCCGATGGCAGTGTGGCGGCCAGTGCGTCGCCGCGGGTGCCTGCGGCTTATGTGGACGCCTTTGTCACGGCGCGGGCCGACTGGGTGCGCACCGCACAGGCGCGTGCGGCGGCCCGGCGCGAACGAGAGGCCGCCGAGGCCCCCGCGCTGCCGCCCAAGGCCGAGGCACTGGCCTATATGCAGGCGCTGTGCCGGGCATACTATCCGCAATTCGCGGCGACCTGCCCGGGCGGCGCGATGCCCAAAATTGCGGTGCGCGACATGAACACCCGCTGGGGGTCGTGCAGTCTGCGCACCGGCACGCTGGCGTTTGCGCGGCGGCTCTGCACGATGCCGCTGCCCGCGCAGGAGTACGTTGTTGTGCATGAGTTCTGTCACTTTGCCCACCCCGACCACAGCCCGGCGTTCTGGGCCGCGGTGGCGGAGGTGCTGCCGGATTATAAGCAGCGGGAACGGATGCTGAAGCTGCGGTGAGAGCGGGAGTTTGCCGCGATTGCCCGTGAACGGGGTGCCGGCGGAAGGTTTGCCCTCATCCGACCTTCGCGTTCGCTCGGCCACCTTCCCCCGGAGGGGAAGGCTTCATACTCTACAAACAAGGGAGGTTCCCATCTTGCCGTCTCCACAGAAAAAATATACGACGCTGGTCAGCAATACGCTGCTGTTTGCCATCTCCAACTTCAGCTCCAAGCTGCTCAGCTTCTTCATCCGCCCGTATCTGAGCTACGCGCTCGACTCGCCGGACGTTATGGGCGTGTCCAGCCTTTTGCAGCAGGCCACAAACCTGCTGATCCCGGTGGTCAGCCTTGGCGTGGCCTATGCGGTCATCCGGTTCGGGCTGGACAAAGCGACCAACAAATCCAGCGTCTTTGTCAACGGCGCGGCGACTATCGGGCTGGGCTTTGTGGTGCTGCTGCTGGCCATGCCGCTGGTGCGGCTCATCCCCAACGCTGCGGAGTACCTGGGCTTTTTGTACCTCTGCGTGCTGGCCAGCTGTATGAGAACGCTGTGTACCCAGTTCATCCGCTCGCGGATGCTGAACCGGCTGGTCGCCATAGACGGTGTGCTGACAACGCTGAGCCTGCTGCTCTACTACCTGCTGTTCCTGAGCGTCTTAAAAATGGGCGCAGCCGGCTTTTTGCTGGCAAACGCGCTGGCGGATTTGACATCCATGGTGTTTGTGTTCATTGCGGGCGGGTGCTGGCGGTACTTCAAGCCCAAGGCGTTTGACAAGGCGCTGTGGAAGGAGATGCTGCGCTACTGCCTGCCGATGATCCCGGCGTCCATCAGCTTTTGGATCATCAACGCCAGCGACATGTTCTTTGTGCAGGGCATGTGCGAGGGCTACGCGGGCCGCAGCGGCAACCACTGGGTCGGCCTGCTGTCGGCGGGGTACTTCCTGCCGCAGATCATCACGATTTTGGGCAGCATCTTCTACGAGGCGTGGCAGCTCTCCGCCGTGACCGAGGAGACGGACCGCGAGGCGTTCTTCTCCAAGATATTCCGCGTGTATGCCAGCGTGCTGTTCTGCTGCGTGGCGGGCATCATCATGCTGTGCCAGCTGCTCATGCGGGTGTTCAAGGCTGAATATTTTGACGCCTGGACGTTTGTTCCGTTCCTGACGCTCTGCTCGATGCTGACCTGCCTGAACCAGTTCCTGAACAGCGTCTACGTCGTGTATAAACGGTCTACCGGCTCGCTGTTCACAATGCTGGCCGGTGCGGTGCTGAACCTGATTCTGAACTACCTGTTCATTTTGCAGTGGGGCCCGTGGGGCGTCACCCCGGCCAGCTTCCTGAGCCTGATGCTGGTGTTTTTGCTGCGCGCCTACTCGACCCGCGGTCTGCTGGAGATCGACTTCCACCCGGCGTGGCTTGTGCTGAATCTGGCGCTGGTGCTGGCGGAGATCTGGTGCATGATGAACCTGACCCATTGGGCGCTGCCCGTCGTGGGCATCACCGCGGTGGTCTGCGTGCTGAACATCCGCGAGGTGCTGAGCATGCTGGATACGCTGATCGGGAAGTTTTTGAAGAAACGGAAAAATTGATTTTGATTTGCCTTCCCCCTCGGGGGAAGGCTTAAAGGAGCTTATTATGGAAAACAACGCTATCCTCTCCGCCCTCTCCGCCCGCAAAAGCGTGCGGGTATTCACCCCCGACCCCGTCACGCCGGACGAGCGGGCGGCCATCCTGAACGCGGCGTTCCAGGCACCGACGGCGGGCAACCAGCAGCTGTACACGATCCTGGACATCACCGACCCGGCGCTGAAGGCCACGCTGGCCGACCTGTGCGACCACCAGCCGTTCATTGCCGGGGCGCCGCTGGTGCTGGTGTTCCTGGCCGACTGCCGCCGCTGGCTCAACGCCTACCACGCCGCGGGCATCACGGACGCCCGCAAGCCCGGGGCAGGGGACTTGATGCTGGCCGTGGCCGACACCTGCATTGCCGCCCAGAACGCCGTGGTCGCCGCCGAGTCTCTGAGCATCGGCAGCTGCTACATAGGCGACGTCCTCGAGAATGCGGAGGCCATGCGCGACGCCCTGCACCTGCCGCAGTACGTAGTGCCCGCCTGTATGCTGGTGTTTGGCCGCCCCACGGAGCAGCAGCAGCGCCGCCCCAAGCCCGCCCGCTTTGCCGAGCAGGCCGTCGTCTGCGAGAATGTGTACACGGACCGCACGCCCGACGAGCTGCGCGCCGACTTTGCAGCGAAAGCCGCCGCCAACGGCCAGCTCGACTACGACTTTGACAAAGCCGTGCAGGCATTTTGCAAGCGCAAGTACGCGAGCGACTTTTCCCGGGAGATGACGAGAAGCGCAGAGATTTACTGGAAAGAGTTTTTGTGATTGGCAGAGAACGCAGGGGCTGATCCCATATCCGCCCGGGAGCGTTGCCGCTGCCGCCGCACCCCTGCAATCTCTACAAATAAACCACCCCCACCCAACCGTAGATGTTCTGCGGCTGGGTGAGGGCTTTCTTATTGATTGAGGGTGAAATTATATAGCAGACCGTCAATAAATTGCATTCTTGCCTTATTGCGTGCGTAGGGGCGACCATTGGCCGCCCGCTAACTTACCGCAGCAACACATTTTCCGGGACAGTTTTTTTGCAAGGCAAACGGGCACGGGCGAGGAATGCTCGCCCCTACAAGCGTTTTTCGACAGTCTGCTATATTTTGGTTGTATCCTGTAGTTTATGCTCTGGCGTAACAAAGCTGCCGGTATTGTCAGCTTTTAGATTGGCGTTGGATACAGGATTTCCGGCGTTATCAATTTTACGGATATAGACAGTGCAGAGTTAGAGTTTGCTGTTTGTGACATGAAAAGTATCCTGCTCACCAACAGTATTTACCAGACTATGACTACCCCCTTCTCCACTATTGTCGTTAAAAGCATTAATACGGAACCAGGTTGTATGATGGGAAGTCGGATTAGAGGGATATGGCTTATAATATAAATTAAAAGAACATGTGAAGCTTCCCTTATATCCGGCAGGAGGAGTTTCCTTTATAACATAAGTTGGGCTATTTTGGTCGCTGGCAGTTAGGAAAGCACCAGAATACCCGATGTTATCTTTATCATGCAGTTTGACAGGAACGGAGCATTCTCCGTTACTATCACTGGTGAGTTGGACAGTGTCTGAGCCGTTCTTAATAGTAAAGGTAGCACCGGACAGCGCCTTTCCATCAGGGTCAGTGACGCGCAGCTTCAATTTGGCAACGGGAAAGCGCATAATGGTAAGCCGCCTTTCATCCATATTGATAGTAAATGGATAGTTATTTACGTTATTCTGCATGGAATTGAGACAATAGTCGTTCCCTTCAATGCGAACATTGATATAGATTTTTGTATCGCTGGGAATGACTTGGTAGCCAGCAGGAACATCATCTTCGGTGATAGTAGTCGGCGTATCCCCGATAACAGTGTTGGCACGAGGGTGCTCATTAGGAGAAATATCCAACAGAATATCACCGTTTGCATCAGAGGGCACATAAAAGTCGTTTTCACCGTTTTTACCGCTTACAATGTGATATGTTCTGTTTGCAAAAGGCGCAGAGTTTTTAGTTTCAATATCCTGCAAGTGGATAATGAACTGCTTTTCATTTGCTGTAGCGGTGCTGCCGGTCGTACCGCCGCCGGAAATGCCGCCCCCGGTGCTGCCCCCGCCGGTTTCACCGCCGCCGGAGCTGTCATTTTTCTTTGGCGTCGGCACAACAACAGCCTCATCACTGCCGATATTTACACTCGCGGTGGTTCCCGTGTTCGTGTATACGACCTGTATCCCATCGGCACTGGTATACACCAAGTATAAAACCTGCCCGCTGGCGTTGCAGGTCATCCCCTGCACGGTACCCTTGACCCCGGCATCCGAAGAAATCCCAGCAGGCGTAATATTGCCCGCAGGCGGGTTGTTCACATGCAGCAGATACTGCCCACTGCCCTCGGTAAGTGCTACATCTCCGCCGGTCACGGTGGGGGCCTCGTTTGTCAACGTGCCTGCCCAGTTGGTCAAGGCGGCTGCATTTTCGGCGTTCCCGGCTACAGATGCGTTCTGCACCAAGGCGTAGTTCTGCGCACCCTGCCGGGTCGCCGTCATCACACACGCCTGCGTCTCACTGACGGCCTGCTTTTCCTTGGCGCTGTCAATGTACCCGGTCAGCGCCGGGACGGCAAAGGCCGCCAGCACACCCAGAATCACCAATACCACGATCAGCTCCACCAGCGTAAAGCCGCCGCGGCTGCGCGGGGTTCGTTTCAGACCTGTCATAGGGATGCCTCCTCTTTATTCGGCGGGGTCAAAAATGCTCTGGTCGCGCTTGGCGTGCGCGCCGATGTTGTTGTATTCCAGCATCAGATACCCCTTGGCCCACTCGTCCAGCGCGGGGTCTGCACCGTACTCGGCTGTGCTGCCGTCCACCTTCATGTAGTCGTTGGCGGCGGTCACAACGGGGGTGTTGTGCTTCATTTCCAGCAGGTACTCGTAGTAGTCGCTCAGGGGCAGACCCGCCTGCTGCAGCAGGGTGGGGGTCAGCATGACCATGTCCATGCGGTTCAGCGGGTCGGTGGTGCTGGTGGCGGCTGCCGTGTGCTCCAGCGGGTAGTTGGCCCAGATGAAAAACGGTGTGCTGCGCTCCAAAATCTGCAGCTCGTTGTCGGTTTCGGCAAAGCTGGGGTCGGCCACATGGGCCACAAAGCTGGGCGCGTGGTCACCGGCCATGGCCACAATGACCTTGCGGCCCGTCTTTTCGTACTGCGCGGTAAAGTAATCGCACAGCTCCTGCACGGCGGCGTCGGTCATTTTGATGCAGCTCAGGTACTCGTCCATCAGCGCATCGTAGTCGCCGTAGTCGGTGGCGGCGTGGACAATATCCAGCGACGCATCGTTCATATCGTAGTCGCCGTGGCTCTGGATGGAGACCAGGAAGCTGAACCGCGGCTTGTCCTCCGGCATGGCCTCGTACATCGTTTCCCAGTCGCGGTAGGTGGCCGAGTCGGTCTGGTACGGGCGGTCCCCGTAGGTCTCCTGCGTGGTAAAATCGCTCTGGAAATGGGTCTCGTCAAAGCCCAGCGCCAGCCAGGCGGAATCGCGGCGGTAGTTGGAGTTCGTGTAGGGGTGGGCGGCCATCGTGGAGTAGCCCAGACCCTTGAGGTAGCTGACAACGCTGTTGGCGTTGTACAGGTTCAGCCAGTTGAACGGCGTGATGCTGGGCATCAGGATCAGCGAGTTGGAGGTCAGCATCTCGTACTCGGTGGAGTTTGTGCCGCCGCCCACATGGGGGCTGATCGTGTGGCCGTAGACCGAGTTGGGCAGGTTCTTGGTGACCGGCATGATGTCGGTGTCGGCCTGCAGGTCGGTGACAAGGTCAAAGTCGTAGAAGCTCTCCGACAGGATCAGCACAATGTCGGGGTAGTCCTCGGCGCTCTCGGGGCTGGCAGGGGCGATGTAGTCGTCGGCCTTGCGGGCGGTGTTCACCGCCGCGGCGTCGTTGTAGTTCTCCGGCTCAATGACAGGGTCGGCCATCAGGCTGGTGGCCTCAATCGTCCCGGCCAGATAGCCGTAGGTGTAATAGGTGTTCTGCCACGCCCAGCCGTAGGTCGTCTTGGGCTTGATGGTCACGGGGCCGAAGTAGCCGAAGAACATGACCAGAAACACGCCCAGTGCGCTGCCCGCCGCCCGTACGCCGCGGGCCTTCCAGCCGGCGCGCTTAGGCGCACCCTTGACCAGCTGCGCCTGCACGAACACAATCGCCAGAATCGGCAGGTAGAGCAGCACGATCTTCACAACGTCCTGCGTGATTTTCAGGGTGTAGCTGCCCATGACCTCGGCGGCGGTGCCGAGGTTCAAAATGTCCTGGGGCATCAGCGCCGAGCCGTGCAGGTCGCGGGTGTAGTAGTTGATGAGCGCAATGAGGGTGAACACCGCGCCCGAAATGCCCGTTGCGCGGCTCCATTTGCCGAGCAGCGCAAACAAAATCAGCGTCAGGCAAAAGGCGGTCAGCGCGTTGAGCGGCGCGTAGAGCGGCCATTGAAGCTGCAAAAAGCTCTCGGTCACGCCGTCGGACAGCTCCAGCTGATAGCGGGAGATGAACCCCACCGCCACCGCCAGCAGGCAGGGGAGCACCCCCTGCAAGAGAAATTTCTTCCAGTTAAAGTTTTTCAAATGCTGCATAGGTGATAAATAAATACCTTTCTCTGTAAATTTTGTACATAACTATACATAGTATAGTATAACACGACACCACAAAAAAAGAAAGAGGTGCGGGCAGCACCTCTTTGGATATAGAATGATGTTTGTCCGGAATACGGATAGTACAATACGCCTGCCCGTAGGGAGCGGCAGATATGCCGCCCGCACCTCCCGGCCAGCAGCCGCCAACCATCCACCACCCCGTAGGGGCCGGGCATGCCCGGCCCGTAACTTTACGTCGCCGCCTGTTACCGGTTTGCATCGTAGGGAGGGGTCTTGACCCCTCCG
>OIBN01000242.1_pt1 | contig 32462 bp, 38 predicted proteins | sample 1581031 | NCBI WGS metagenome assembly OIBN01 (sample SAMEA3882531, study PRJEB24775) | human gut metagenome | biome: human-associated habitat; feature: intestine environment; material: feces | place: Netherlands | collected 2009/2010
CCGGGGCCATTCTGTGCCTGTCCGGCGGCCAATACTGGGCCGCTGTCCAGACCCGGGCCGCAGTGGAGCGGACCTATACCACCGTGGCCGTTATCACCGGCCTGGGCTCCTCCGAGGAAACGGCCGACAGTATGAACGCGGAATCCCTGCGGCAGGACAGTGCATTCGGAGCCGCTATATTCTTTCAGGAGCCGGAGCAGCAGAGCTGGGACATTATCCGCTCCCGCCCGACCGTGGGCATGGTCAGCGGATACAGCCCCTGCCTGAAGCCTGCCATCTCCCTCTACACCGGCCATCGCAGCAGCGATGCGCCCTATGAATACTCCATTGTCGAGATCCGGGCGGACGCGGTCACGGAAGTAATCAACGATTGGTTCGGCGAATCTGGCTGTGCCAGCTGGCAGCTGGACGGTCAGGTGCTGGGGATCTATGGCCTGAACGATGCCTTTCGGGCCCCTCCGGCCAGCGGGCCTCTGTGACGCTGTGCCAGGTGTATGACGACCCGGCGAAGCTGCTGCATCCGGAGGCGGGAAAGCGCTATCTGCTGCTGTCCCACAGTTACACCGACGATGAGTGGTCCCTGCGGCAGAACGTAGCCGACTGGGTTTTCATGGAAACCAACGTTCAATCGGGCCCTTGGTCCCTGGATATTCTGGGGAATCTGATCCGGTATGACCAGCGCGCCAATCCGGACGGAACACAGTACCGCCGCCCGGCGCATGACGGCGAGTTCACCGACGATGCCGATGGTCTTGTGGAATTGGCCCCGGACGAGCTGATCTACAGTGACCCTGCCACCGGCATAGAGGTCACGAACATCGATCCGGACGCCTTCGGCCAATTCAGCTTTGCCGTCGATGCGCTCAAGGACACCGGGGAGATCATGGTGGAGGACCCCCAGCAGCCGGGGAACTGGCGCCCGGAGACGGTGGACTATACCCAGTATAACCTGCCCAGCATCCAGGAGCTGCCCGACGGCGTCACCGCCCAGGAGGTCATAGACAGCACCTCCAGCTGGCGCATGGCCATGGAGTCCATCCAGACCAACAACCACAGCGTGCCGGTGCTGGCGGTGGATTCCGTGGAGGGCATGCTGGAATTTGCCTCCGGAAGGACCCAGATCACCCAGGGCCGCAGCATCAGCCAGGAGGAGTACCGCGACGGCGCGGCGGTGTGCCTGATCTCCGAGACCCTGGCCCGGGAAAGCGGTCTGGACGTGGGGGATACCCTGCCGCTGTCCCTGTACGAAAAGGAAAAAAACCTGATGCCGACCACGGTTGGAGACAGCGACCCGACGGCATCCTATTACCTGCCGCAAAGGGGCTTCCAGCAGGAGACGGAGTATACCGTCATCGGTCTGTATCGCCAGAGCAGTGAGTGGGGCAAGACCGTGGCCAGCTTCACCCCCAACTCCGTGCTGACGCCCAAGAAAAGTGTCACCTGCGCCATGGAGACGGGCGGCAGTGCCATTGGGGCCAGTCCCAGCGGCCTTTGGGGGACGATGATCCTGAAAAATGGCACCGCCGGCCAGATGGAGGCCCGGCTGAAGGAAAATGGCCTGGGCGGCGTTGTTACTTACTATGACCAGGGCTACAGCGAAATCGTGGAGAGCCTGGACGGCTTCAGCCGGGTATCCCGGACGGTGCTCTGGGTGGGGCTGGCCCTGTGGGTGGTGGTCCTGGCGGCGTACTGCGTGCTGTTCCCCCTGCAGGAGGGCAAAACCGCCCTGCGGATGTGGACCCTGGGCACGGTGAAGCGGGATATTACCGGGAGCATCTGGCTGTCCTCCGCCGCCGTGGCGGTTATCGGAACGGTGATCGCGCTGGCCGTCAGCATCCCGGGCATGTCCTGGGCCATCGGTAAATTAAAGGAGCTGACCGGATCGGAGCTCACCATGTCCGTGTCCCCGTGGCAGACGGCGGCCCTGTGCGCCGTGGTGCTGGTCCTGGAGCTGGCAGCCGTGGCCCTGTGCAGCGCCCTCGCCGCCCGCCGGGGCATCCGCAAGGCAGCGTAAACCGCACGTTTTATTGCACCTCGTCTCGACAGAAAGGAGTCCCGCCCATGAACCCTCTGCACCAACTGACCCGGCGGCCAGTGAAGGCGGCCTTCGGCGTTCTGCTGCTGGCCTTGGCCGGGGCCATCCTGTGCCTGTCCGGCGGCCAATACTGGGCCGCTGCCCAGACCCGGGCCGCAGTGGAGGAAAACTACACCACGGTGGCGGTGGTCACCGGCGGCATGCAGCAGCTTGTGACCAGCGGCAACATTGTGACGGTGGACATTGGCAACACATATCAGGCCAATGCGTTTTTGCAGAAGCCCGCCCAGCGAAACTGGAGCATCGTCCGCGGCCAGGCCACAATGGGCCTTGTCAGCGGATACAGTCCGCAGCTGAGCCCGCTGAATAAATTTTACGCCCCCACTGCGGATAAATCCGACACCCGCATAGACGATTTTCCCAACGTTCCCTGTGACTTCGCTGTGCTGGAGGTGGAGATCACCCAGGTAGGACCGGAGACCACCTCTTATTCCAATGACTCCACCAAGGAAAACGCCTATCACTTCTGGACCGTTGACGGCAAGGTCCTGAGCGTGCAGGCCATGCATCCCGATTGGGATGATCCCACCGGCCGCAATGTTCAGGTTCTTTTGCAGATCAACGGCGCGTCCGACGCGGCGGGCAAAGCCATACAGCCCGGGCAGCGGTATCTGCTGTTTACCTACAACTACCGGGATCTTGACTTTGAGCAGCGCATGCTCATTGCCCAGGATCTGATGAGCGACAGCAGGCGCGGCGAGGAAATAGACCCCCGCAGCCTGGACATCGACGGCAACATCATCCGCTATGCCGACCGAAAAGAGATCGTAGAAATGACGGACGGAGACGGGAATCCCGTACCTGACGACACGCCCTTGTACCGGGACCCCGTTACCGGGCAAGAGGAGCCGTTATACATGGATATGTTCCATACCATCTGCGTCAATGTCACCGACTTTTCGCAGCCCCGGATGGAGTTTGATTGGAACGAAAAGACGCAGAATTTTGAAGTCTCTCGGGTCATCCACTATGACACGGACTATGATCTGGCGTCCTTTACCCTGCTGCCGGACGGCGTCACGGCGGAGGAGCTGATCGCCTCCTCCCCCACCTGGCAGAAGGCGGTGGAAGCCATCCGGGTCAGCGACCACAGCGTGCCGGTGCTGGCGGTGAACCATCTGGAGGCCGTGGCGGACTTCGCCTCCGGAAGGGCCCAGATCACCCAGGGCCGCGGCATCAGCCAGGACGAGTACCGCGACGGCGCGGCGGTGTGCCTGATCTCCGAGTCTCTGTCCCGGGAAAGCGGGCTGAACGTGGGGGATACGCTGCCGCTGTCGCTGTATGAGTTCGACCAGGATCTGCTGTATTCCTATCTGGTGGAATACAACCCCAGATCCTCCCTGTATCTGCCGGATCGGGGCTTCCAGCAGGAGACGGAGTATACCGTCATCGGCCTGTATCGCCAGGCCAACGAGTGGGTCACCACGCCCACCAGCTTTACCCCCAACAGCGTGTTCGTGCCGGAGAAAAGCGTCACCTGTCAGACGGTTTCCGGCGATTACGGCGTCTGGGAGACGATGATCCTGAAAAACGGCACCGCCGGCCAGATGGAGGCCCGGCTGAAGGAAAATGGCCTGGGCGGCGTTGTTACTTACTATGACCAGGGCTACAGCGAAATCGTGGAGAGCCTGGACGGCTTCAGCCGGGTATCCCGGACGGTGCTCTGGGTGGGGCTGGCCCTGTGGGTGGTGGTCCTGGCGGCGTACTGCGTGCTGTTCCCCCTGCAGGAGGGCAAAACCGCCCTGCGGATGTGGACCCTGGGCACGGTGAAGCGGGATATTACCGGGAGCATCTGGCTGTCCTCCGCCGCCGTGGCGGTTATCGGAACGGTGATCGCGCTGGCCGTCAGCATCCCGGGCATGTCCTGGGCCATCGGTAAATTAAAGGAGCTGACCGGATCGGAGCTCACCATGTCCGTGTCCCCGTGGCAGACGGCGGCCCTGTGCGCCGTGGTGCTGGTCCTGGAGCTGGCAGCCGTGGCCCTGTGCAGCGCCCTCGCCGCCCGCCGGGGCATCCGCAAGGCAGCGTAAAACACAGAAGGGAGCGATCCGATGACCCCCTATTTTTTCAAGCAAATGCGCAAGCGGACCGGTCTGTGCCTGGTGGTGGTGCTGACGGCGCTGGCGTTTTCCCTGGCCCTGTGCATGCTTCAGCGGTCCCGGGACCAGATGGCCGCGCGCATTGAGGAGGTTTATGACAATCTGGAGGTCCGGTGCAGCGTCACCAACCTCACCGGCACCCAATCGGACCGGCTGAACCTGCCGGAGTGGGTGCTGCGGCTGTTCACCACCGGCATGACCACCGGGAACTTCCAGGAGGACGGCCTGTTCACCCCCTATGTCCGGGATGTACAGGTGCGCTCCACGGTGTACTGCACCCAGCCCGGCGGCACGGTGCCCCATGCCCTCAGCGGCATTACCGGCCTGGCGGCGGACAGCGCCCTGCAGCCGGACTCCGGCTGCACCATCCTCTGGCGGGAGGGCTTCGACGCCTCGGTGTTCCAGGGCAGGGGCTATTCCCTGCTGCTGCCGGAGGAGCTGGCCGCCTGGGAGGATGAGGACGGCTATGTGACCCTGGAGTTTTCCCCTTCGTCCGGTGAAACGGAGCAGCACCGCTTTCTGGTGGTGGGAACGTATGCCGGCGGGGCCGGGCGGCTGTACTGCCCCTGGTGGGTGGCGCGCCAGCTGTGCCTGGACGTGTACGGCGCCATCACGATGGACAGCCTGTCCGCCGCCATGGCGGACAACCGGCGCATCGACCAATTCTGGGACGAGTACGGCAGCCGGTATTTTGTGGAGCCCACCCGTGACGGCACGCCGGTGCCCTGGGAGGGGTCCCTGATGTACCGCACCTATCCCTTCGCCCTGGCCATCTATGACGACACGCTGGTCAAGACCGTGGACCAGCTGCACCAGAACCAGAAGCTGCTGGGGCTGGTATCCTGGCTGCTGGGGCTGTCCGCCTTCGGCGTGGGAGCGGTGTTCAGCATCCTGCTGCTGCGTCATCGCAGCCGGGAGCTGAAGCTGCAATACATTCTGGGCCAGGCCCGGGGCGGCATCCTGCTGTGGGCCCTGGTGGAGCACGGGCTGCTGAGCCTGCTGGGCGCAGCCATAGGCGCCGGCGGCTTCTGCGTCGCCTTCCGGACGGCCCCGGCCTGGGGGCCGGTGGCGGTGTTCTGGGGGATGAACCTGGCCGGAACGGCTCTGGCGTATCTGCTGACCATGCGAAGGACATTTTTGGAGACGAATTTGGGGAGGGAATGAATATGACCATCGAACTGCGCGACGTATCCTATACCTACACCGGAAAGTATCAGCGGGTCACGGCGGTGGACACCGTCAGCTATACCTTCCAAAGCGGCACAATGTACAGCATTATGGGCGCCTCCGGCAGCGGCAAATCCACGCTGCTGAGCCTTTTGGCGGGACTGAAGCTGCCCACAGAGGGGGAGATTACCTTTGACGAGCAGCCCACCCGCTTCATGGATCGCAGCGCCCTGCGGCGGGATACCGTGTCCGTGATCTATCAGGATTTCAACCTGTTCCCGCTGCTGACGGCGGAGGAAAACGTATGTTACCCTCTGCGCCTGCGGAAGGAGGACAAGGACCAGGCGCTGGCGCTGGCCCGGCAGCGTCTGGCGGATATGGGCATCCGGGAGTCGTATTTCCGCAAGCTGCCCAACCAGCTGTCCGGCGGCGAGCAGCAGCGGGTGGCCATTGCCCGGGCCCTGGCTGCGGGCAGCTATGTGATCCTGGCCGACGAGCCCACCGGGAATCTGGACAGCGGCAACAGCCGCATGATCGTGGAGACCCTCCAGCGCCTGGCCCATCAGGAGAAGCGCTGCGTCATCGTGGTGACCCACGATCCCGCCGTGGCCGCCGCGGCCGACGTTCAGCTGCGCATGCAGGACGGCAGACTGACCCAGGAGGAGCAGCAGGCGGAGGCTTAACAGGATAGAATAAACCGAGGCCGGTGGAAAATTCCACCGGCCCCGGCACAGATGAAAAGCACCGCCCGCAGGCGGTGCTTTCTTTGTTTTTTACTCGGCGGGGTAAACAGAAACCTGCTTACGATCCTTGCCCAGACGCTCGAAGCGGACAACGCCGTCGGCCTTGGCAAACAGCGTATCATCGCTGCCGATGCCAACGTTGGTGCCGGCGTGGATGTGGGTGCCGCGCTGGCGGACCAGGATGTTGCCGGCCAGAACGAACTGACCATCAGCGCGCTTGGGGCCAAGGCGCTTGGACTCGGAATCACGGCCGTTCTTGGTGGAGCCCATACCTTTTTTATGGGCGAAGAACTGCAGACCAATGTTCAGCATGATGCAGTACCATCCTTTCTATGAGATGATTGCGGGGGAACAGGAGACGTTCACGCCTCCATTACTTCAATGTTTTCCGGATACTCGTCGTGAAGCTGGGCCAGATAAACCATCAGCCCCGTCAAGAGATTCTGACAGGTGCTCTCCGCCGTGGGAGCCAGGCCCCCGGGCAGGCGGAAGGAGATGGCAGTGTCCTGCTCACGGACCTTCACCGCGGCACACAGACCCATCACGTCGTTGACGGTGGCTTCCACCAGGCGCACGGCGCTGGTGACGGCGGCGCAGACAAGGTCCTCCCCCTCTGCGGCGTAGCCGCTGTGTCCCTGCGCATCGAAACCGACGATGCGCGCTTCCTCTGTCAGGAATGTAACGGTCGTCATGCGGTCACTCAGAAGGAGATCTTGCCGATTTCCACCTTGGTGTAGGGCTGACGATGACCCTGCCGTTTGCGGTAACCCTTCTTGGGGGTGTACTTGAAGATACGGATCTTCTTGCCCTTGCCGTTCTTCACGACAGTGGCGTCCACCTTCGCGCCCTCCACCACGGGAGCGCCGAACTTGGTGTTTTCGCCGTCGACGATGGCCAGGACCTGGTCGAACACCACGGAATCACCCGCGTTGACGTCCAGCTTCTCGATAAACAGGGTGTCGCCCTCAGAGACGTTGTACTGCTTACCACCGGTCACGATAATAGCCTGCATTACTTGTTGCACCTGCCTTTCCTTTATTACGGACTCGCTGTCGGGGGCGTCCGGCGTGGCCGGAACTTATGACCCATTCAAAGCGGCTTATAGAGTATAACAGAGAAAACGGGTCTTGTCAATGTCTTTTTGCCGTTTTCCGGAAGATATTCCTTTATATCAGGCTGTCCGGGATCAGGGCAAGGATCTCCCTGACGGATATGCAGCGCTCGCGGCTGGTCTGGGATGCGCCGGGGCCTGGAAGGCCACACCGCACCACCGCCGCACGGGGGAAGCTGCGGCGCCGGTTTTCCGAGCGATATCTCCTGTGCAGAGCGCCTTCTGTTTTCTCCGCCGGACATTCCTTCACGCCCGTTTCTGCTTGCGCTGCAATTGGAGCCGGTCGGCGATCATGGCGATGAACTCCGAATTGGTAGGCTTTCCCTTGGCAGAGTTTACCGTATAGCCGAAATACTTCTGCAGCGTCTCGATGTCGCCCCGGTCCCATGCCACCTCGATGGCGTGACGGATGGCCCGTTCCACCCGGGACGGGGTAGTACAGAACCGTTTGGCTACCTCCGGATACAGTACCTTTGTCACAGCGTTGATCACATCCATGTCATTCACCGCGATCATGATGGCCTCCCGTAGGTACTGGTATCCCTTAATGTGGGCCGGGACGCCGATCTCGTGAATGATGGCCGTCACCATCCCCTCCAGCGCCGGGGCGAAGGGCGCTTCCTCCTGCTCCGGTGTGGAGGCCTGCCGCATCAGCTCCAGCAGTGACTCCTCATTCACCGGCTTCGGCAGGAAGAAATACACGCCCATCTCCATAGCCTGGGCCACGGTCCGCCGGTTGCAGAAGGATGACACCACGATGCATCGCGGCTGTTCGCCGCTTAACTGGTTCATCTGCCGCAGCAGACCGAAGCCGTCCAGGCCCGGCAGCACCACGTCTGTCACCAGCAGCTGCGGCCGCAGCCGCTTTACCATGTCCAAAGCGACTTCACCGCTGTCCGTGCTGCCCACCACCAGGAACTCGCCGGCAGCTTCCATATGCTGGCGCAGCATGGTCCGAAATTCCTCATTGGCATCCGCCAATACAACTGTTACCTTCTTTTCCATCTTGTCCCGTTCCTTTTCCACTCAGATTGCGCAGCCAAGGCTGCCTGTTTCACGACAAAGCAACATTTGTCGCTTGGCCTGCATATAATTTACCAGGAATGGACAGGTTTTTCAAGGGGTAATTGTCGAATGCTCATAACTTATTTTCGACAAAAGCATGTTAATTTGGCGCAAGTGACATATATTGTATAACTTAACGGTTTCTTAACCAACATGTTGTTTCTATCCGCGAACGAAATTCGCCCGATAGGACTCGTTGATTTCCCGCAGTTCCCGCTTTCCCTCGATATAGGGGCGGTACATCTCCTCTGCCCGGCCTCCGCCCAGGTTCCCGCACCCGCCGCAGCCCTGGCAGCCGCCGTCGCACAGGGCCCGCCGCACGATCTCCTCCCGTTGGGCCCTGGTGGTGTCCTTTATGAGCACAGAGCGCATATTTCGCACCTCCCTTCACGACCAGTATACCCGCTCATCATGGGTGTATGCCCAATTTTTTTGGCTCACGCGCCAAATTTCGCCTTGACATTTTGGGCAAAATCCTGTATGATAGTCTCAGTTGTAAAGCACCGAAACTTTACAGAGGAGGGACCGACGTGAAAAATCAGACCTATCGCATGACGATGCTGTTCGATTTTTACGGCGAGGTCCTGACCCCGCGGCAGAAGGAATTTTTCGACCTGTACTACAATGAGGACCTGTCCCTGGCCGAGATCGCGGAGAATTACGGCATCTCCCGCCAGGGTGTCCGGGACGTGATCGTCCGGGCCGAGGCCATCATGACGGACCTGGAGGACAAGACCGGTCTTATGAAGCGCTTTCTGCAAATGCAGCAGCAGGTGCAGGCCATCCTGGACGCCGCCGAGAAGATCCAGACCGTCAACTACCGGCAGTATGACAATCCGGAGCTGGCGCGGCTGGCAGACGAGATCACGCGCAGCGCCCAGGCGCTGAAGGAGTAATACCTATGGCATTTGAGGGACTTTCTGAAAAATTAAGCGCCACATTCAAACGCCTGCGGGGCAAGGGCCGCCTGACGGAGGCCGACGTCCGGGAGGGCATGCGGGAGGTGCGCCTGGCTCTGCTGGAGGCCGACGTCAGCTATAAGGTGGTCAAGGACTTCGTGGCCCAGGTCACCGAGCGCTGCATCGGCGCGGACGTTCTGGACAGTCTCACCCCTGCCCAGCAGATCGTCAAGATCGTCAACGAGGAGCTGGTGCAGCTGATGGGCGGCACCAACGCCAAGCTCACCTTTGCCTCCAAGGGTCCCACCGTGGTGATGATGGTGGGCCTTCAGGGCGCCGGTAAAACCACCAACGGCGCCAAGCTGGCGGGCCTGATGCGCCGCCAGTTCGGCAAGCGCCCCCTGCTGGTGGCCTGCGACGTATACCGTCCCGCCGCCATCACCCAGCTGCAGGTGGTGGGCAAGCAGCTGGATATTCCCGTTTTCGAGATGGGACAGGCCAATCCCGTGCACATTGCCCAGGAGGCCATCAAATACGCCCGGGACCACGGCCACGATATGGTGTTTCTGGACACCGCCGGCCGCCTCCATGTGGACGAGGCCCTGATGAACGAGCTGAAGAACATCAAGGCGAAGGTGCATCCCAACGAGATCCTGCTGGTGGTGGACGCCATGACCGGCCAGGATGCCGTCAACGCAGCCACTGCCTTCGACCAGGCTCTGGGCATCGACGGTGTCATGCTCACCAAGCTGGACGGCGACGCCCGCGGCGGTGCGGCTCTGTCCATCCGGGCCGCCACCGGTAAGCCCATCAAGTTCGTGGGTACCGGCGAAAAGCTGGACATGATCGAGCTGTTCCACCCGGACCGCATGGCCTCCCGTATTCTGGGCATGGGCGACATGCTCACCTTCATCGAAAAGGCCGAGCAGCAGTACGACGAGGAGCAGGCCCGCAAGCTGGAGGAAAAGCTCAAGAAGAACCGCCTGACTCTGACGGACTACATGGAGCAGATGGACCAGCTGCAAAAGATGGGCAACCTGGGCCAGATTGCCGGGATGCTGCCCGGTGACATGGGCAAGCAGCTGGATGCCGCCAACCTGGACGAAAAGCAGCTGGGCCGCACCCGGGCCATCATCCAGTCCATGACCCCTCTGGAGCGGGAGAACCCCTCCATCCTCAACGCCAGCCGCAAAAAGCGCATTGCCGCCGGCTGCGGCATGCAGGTGTCGGATGTGAACCGTCTGCTGAAGTCCTTCGAGATGCTCCAGCAGCTCACCAAATCCATTTCCAAGGGCCGCTTCGGCGGCTTCGGAGGTCCCGGCGGCATGCCCACTCTGGGCAAAGCCAAAAAGGGCAAGCTCCAGGGCTTCGGCCGCAAAAAACGTTTGAAATAAGTGCCCAGGCATTTATATAATTTGAATTCTATTATCATTCTGGAGGAAAAACATCATGGTTAAGATTCGTCTGAGAAGAATGGGCGCCAAGAAGGCTCCTTACTATCGCGTGGTCGTGGCGGATTCCCGTTATCCCCGCGACGGCCGCTTCATCGAGGAGATCGGCACCTACAATCCCTGCGTCTCCCCCGCCGAGATCAAGATCGACGCTGATCGCGCCCGCGAGTGGATCAAGACCGGTGCCCAGCCCACCGATACCGTTCGCGCCCTGCTGAAGAAGGTCGACGTTCTGTAAGGCAGGGGCACCATGAAGGAACTGCTGCTCTACATCGCCAGGAGCCTTGTGGACCATCCCGACCAGGTCACTGTGAACGAGGTGGAAAACGGCGACGAGCTGACGCTGGAGCTGCGCGTGGCCCCCGAGGATATGGGTAAGGTCATCGGCCGTCAGGGCCGCATCGCCAAGGAGATCCGCACCGTGGTGCGCTCCTATGCCCAGCGCACAGGCGTCAAGGCATCCGTTGATATCGTGGACTGACCTCCCGATACCACTGCAATGGCTAAAAAAAATAGGACAGGCGTGTGCCTGTCCTGTTTTTTTACGCGTTTTCGTCCAGCTTCCGGAAGATGGGCCGCAGCAGCAGGGCCGTCACATAGCTGAGGCTGCTGTATCCCACCAGCACCCACACGATGCTCAGATAAAACCCCACCTCCGGGAGAAACACGCACACCCCCACAGGCACCGCCCAAATGGCCCAGATCAGCAGCATCCGGGGCAGGTTCCCCACCGCCAGCAGCAGGGCATTTTTCATGTGATTGCGCCAGGTGTTTTCATACCGGGCCATCAGCGGAAAAGCGAAGGTCATCACCATGGCCGCCAATTGCAGGGCGAACACCGCCATCACCTTCCACAAAAAGGCGTCGTTCAGCCGGGCCACATACAGGTCGAACCCGCACAGAACCGCCACGGCCAGCAGAATCAGCCACACCGGCGTGGCTTTTTTCCAGTTTTCGCCCCATGCACGGAAGAACCGCCGGGCCACATGGCCGTCCTCACTGTCGATGACCTTTCCCAGCACCTGATACAGGGCCGCGCAGGACGCGCCCAGGGTCACCACCGGCAGGGAGCACACCAGCCACAGCACGTTCAACACGATCAGGCTCCATACCCGTTCCATACCCCGGGCGAAGGCCCCGTTGGGGTCAAAAAACGACTTCAGCACCGGTCACTCCCCCTTTGCAAGGTCCCGGAACCGGTGGGCTGCCTCCCGTCCCGACAGCACCCGGGCGGCTCCGGCCGCCAGGGCCTCCATCTCGAACTCCCCGGCCATGACCTCCACCGGCGCGATAAAGCGAACCTTTTTCGTCAGATAATCCGCCACATAGGCGGAGTGCGCTATGCCGCCGGTGAGGATGATCCGGTCAATGTCGCCGCCGGCAGCCGCCGCCATAGCGCCGATGGACTTGGCGGCGGTATACAGCATGGCATCGTACACCAGCCTGGCCCTCTCATCGCCCCGGGCCATGCGCCGCTCCACCTCCATGGCGTCGCTGGTGCCCAGGTGGGCCAGCAGTCCGCCCCGTCCCCGTACCAGCTTCATGACGCCTGCCCGGTCATATTTCCCGGAGAAGCACAGCCCCACCAGCTGCTCGGCGGCGATCCCACCGCAGCGCTCCGGCGCAAACAGCAGCTCGTCATCCCGGACGTTGTCCACCATTTTGCCGCCGATGAACAGCCGCACCGACGCGCCGCCGCCCAGGTGCAGCACGATCAGGCGGCACCGGTCCAAGGGCCTGTGCAGCACCGTTTCCGCGCAGCGAATGGCCATGGCCCGGGTATTCAGGGCGTGCCCCATCATCCGCCGGGGCAGCTCCGGAATCCCGGTGATCCGGGCCATAGGCGGCATTTCGTCCACCGCCACGGGATCGTACACGAAGGCCGGTATACCCAGCGGCTCCGCTATGTCCCGGGCCACCACGCATCCCAGGTTGGAGGCGTGTGCCCCCTGGGTGATGGCGGCCAGATACTCGATCATGTCCCCGTCCACCGCAAAGGCCCCGCTGGGGCACGGCGGCAGCATACCGCCCCGGGCGCACACTGCATCCAGAGTGGTCAGGTCGAAGCCCGCCAGCGCCTCCTCCACGCACCGGCGGCGGAAAGGGGCCTGGTCCATAATGGCCCCGAAGGGGGCCAGCTCCTCTCCGCTGTGGCGGATCGTTTTCTGCATCAAGGGCGTCTGCCCGTGAAACACGGCGATCTTGGTGGACGTGGAGCCGGGATTGATGACCAGAATGCGGTAATCCATGGCGTCAGCCCTCCTTTCGCCGGGGAAACGTCACCCCGTTGCACTTGAGCAGCATCCGGAAGGGGTAATCCCGGTCCAGATAGTTGCGGCAGTACCAGTCATAGGTGGCCTGGGGCAGGTGGACCAGCTCCGGCGCCTCGCAGCGGAAGCTCTCGAAGGTGTGCCGGTCCCCGGACAGCAGGGCCGCCATCAGCTCCAGCCGTCCCTCCTGCCGCAGCCGCTCCATGCACGCGTCCATCACGGCAGCGCAGGCCCGCTCCTCATCGTCGGCCCACAGCTCCTTGTTTCCCAGCCAGAACAGAAATTCCTCCGGGTTCAGGTCCATTTTCGTGGTGATCTGGGACAGCTTGTAAAACCCGGCCCGGTCCCGGTCCCGGAGCACCTGGGTCAGGTACTGCACCAGGCCGTCGTCCAGGGCCACGCAGTCCAGCAGCACCTGAAAGGCGTGCTTTCCGGCGTCCGGGTCCGGCTGCGGCTCCTGCGGGGGTTCCTGCTCCCCGTCCCGGCCCAGGAACATGCTTATGGCCGCGCCGGGGTCAAAGCTGTCGTATACCTCCCGGGGGATCTGGGTGCCGTCCTGGGCGGCGCACAGCCGGGCCAGGGTAGAAAAGTCCCCCACCTTCTGCAGCAGCTCCATGCCCCGGGCCACAGGGTCCGTCTCCGTCAGGGTGATACCCTCCGGGGCAGGCCGCTTCCCGTCCATGATCTCGTCGATATATTGCATGCAATAGTCCATCAAGGTCATAAAAAGTTCCTCACTTTGCAGATAACTATCCTAAACTATACCATATCTCCCTCCCCTTTGCAAGGCGCAGCCCCCCTCCCGCATTGACGGAATGTAGGACCAGAGTTTCTCTTAGAGACTTACACTCCTCAATGCCCCGCTGAGATTCAGGACGGCCTCCAGCACGCCGCCGCCTACAGCCAGGGCTTTATCCGACGCGGTGGTGCAATACTCCGGCTTGCACCGGGGGTCCACGTCGCCGGACTTCATCCCCTTGAAAACAGGCGTTCCGTCGGCTAAAATACCACGCAATACGCCGTCAATGGTGCATTTCATGAGTTCTCCGTCCACCTCTCCGGCTATGTCCCCAGCCCGGACCACCGCGCCAATTTCCAGCTTCTGGCAGAATATCCCGTCCGCCGGGGCCCGCAGCACCCGCTCCCCGGCGTATCCGCCGATGAGCCCGGGAATGTTGGTGTTGGGCAGGGCGCTTCCCCGGTAGATCACCCGGCCCAGGGTATGGCCCCGCATGGTCTCCACCACGGCGTGGCAGTCCTCCCCCGCCGTGAAGCCGGGTCCGATACCGACAACAACCGGCGCATCGTCTATTTTCGTGCCCAGGTTGCGCTTGGCCAGGATGGCGTCCACCAGGGCGTCGGGCCGCAGCTGGGCGCGGCAGGCACAGTCCGGGTCCGCCAGCACCGGGATCAGGCCCCGGCGCAGCAGGCCCTCCGCCTCCTCGACGCTGTCCGCCCGACGGGCGGTCACATCCTCCACCGTCATCTCCCCCAGCAGGATAGCCTGGGAAAAGCAGACCGTGCGGCGGATGGCAGTGGGAGCGGGCAGGTCAGTCATGACCACCTGCATCCCGGCCCGGTGCAGCCGCAGGGCAATGCCGGAGGCGATATCCCCGGCGCCGCGAATGAGAACCTTCATGAAAATCCCTCAATTCCCTGTTTTTTTACAAGAATAGCATGTTCCGGCCCCACCGTCAAGGTTGACGCAGGAGCCGGAAGCTGATACAATAACGGCATGGAACAGAAATTAACGTACAATCTGGCGGTCCGGCTGTTTTCCGACGAGAAATGCTTCGGGCCAGGGGTAGCACAGCTGCTGCACCGGGTGCAGGAGCTGCATTCGCTGCGGGCGGCAGCCATGTCCATGAACATGGCCTATTCCAAGGCGTGGACCATCACCAAGCACGCCCAGGCCGCCCTGGGCTTTCCGCTGCTGCACTCCATCACCGGCGGGCGAGGCGGCGGCGGCGCGGAGCTGACTCCGGAGGGAGAGCGGCTGCTGGAAGCCTACGATGACTACTGCCGCCAGCTGCGGGCCTTTGCCGACGGCCTGTTTCAGGAAAAGTTCGGCTATTTACAGGATGAATAGCCTTTGACAGGCTGAAGCATCCGTATCCCGGGGGATACGGATGCTTTTTGTCTCTTTTACCACTTGTTCTCAACCTTTTCGGCAAAGCCCAGCATATCCCGGACCTGGATGACCCGGCCGTCGTCCAGGGTGGCCGCGCCGGTGAAGCGCCCGAACACCTGGTGCTGGTCGGACTTGATGAGCTTCACGTCCGTGCAGGCGGCCCGGTCCAGAATGGGGTCAAATTTCATCTCAAACCGTCCGTCGTCGGAGGTGAAGCGCCAGGGAGACAGGAAATCGTCCCTCCCGTCCCTCTGGGGGATGTGGAAGCACACCTGGCTGAGCTTGTGGGCCTTGCCGCCGTAGAACAGCATATTCTCGCTGGCGGCAGAGGTATCGCCAAAGCCGTAGCCGATGTTCCAGCCGAAGGGCACGCCGTCCGCCAGACCGGAGGCGCTGCCCCAATACCAGGTGTTGTGATACGTCCACACGCCCCGGCCCCAGTCCAGCACGCCGAAGGAATCCGCCGGGTCGAAGCAATAGGTCTTGTCTCCCAGCTGCACCTGGCCCCGGGCCCTCATGCAGTTGATCTTCTGGTTGTAATAGAAGCAGCCGGGCTTCGGAAACGGCGTGCAGATGACCATGGACTCCTCCGGCTCCTCCGTCAGGGTGACGGAGCCGTCAATGGTCTGGCCGTTCAGAAAATTCTCCATATGAAATGTCAGCTCCCGGCCCTGGGGCACATGGCGGAACACCAGGGCATAGCCCCTGCCGGAGGTGGCGGTGGTGCCGGAGGCAGAGTTCTCCGGAAGACCGGTCCGGCCCATGGGAAAGGCCCGCATGGGGCTTTTGGTCCGCTCCCAGCGCTGGTCAAAATGCAGGAACGAGATGGAGTCCAGGCCCATATACCCGTTGTCGTCAATGGTCAGAGCCACGGCAAAGTGGTCATTGGCGATGAGATAATAGTCCCACTCCTTGATGCGGGACGCCGGGGCCTTGATATCCGCCCGGCGATAGATGGGCAGAAGCCGCTTGGCATAGCCCGGCTCCCGGAGATTGCCGCTGCCGTCCAGCAGGGGCCCTGCGGTGGTGATCTCATGCTGCATGGTGGTACCCTCCCGTTTTATTTTCTTTATTGTACCATACGCCGCCGCATTTTTCCACCAGGACTTCCCTTTTGGGAAAATTTCCTGTATACTGAAAAAAACAGGGAGGCACTGCATATGGAAAACGAAGCCATTCAGCCCGGCCGGTGGCGGCATTTTAAGGGAAAGGAATATCAGGTGCTGGGTATGGCCCGGCACTCAGAGACTCTGGAGCAGCTGGTCGTATACCGGGCTCTGTACGGTGAGGGCGGCCTGTGGGTGCGGCCCGCGGCCATGTGGCTGGAGACCGTGGACAGGGACGGATACTGCGGGCCCCGGTTCGTGCGGATCGGAGACTGAGCCATGAACTATACCGTTGTACGGTCCCATCGCCGGACCATGGCCATTCAGATCAAGCGGGACGGCCAAGTGGTGGTCCGGGCCCCATACGCCGCCACCGATGAAGAAGTCCGCCAGCTGGTGGAAAAGCACCGGGGCTGGATCGAAAAAAGCCTGGCGCGCCAGAGGGAAGCTCCAGCCGCATCGCCTCCGGAGCTGACGGAACTGGAAATGGAGGAGCTGCGCCGGCGCGGGCAGGAGATCCTTCCGGGGCGGGTGGTCTATTGGGCGGCACGGATGGATGTTTTACCCACAGGGATACGGATCACCGCCGCACGGACCCGCTGGGGCAGCTGCTCCGGAAAAAACAGCCTGTGCTTTTCCCTGTTCCTGATGCGCTATCCCATGGAAGCCATTGATGCGGTGGTGGTCCATGAGCTGGCTCACATCCGCCACAAAAACCACGGGCCGGACTTTTATCGCCTGGTAGAGGGCACCCTGCCGGACTACCGACAGCGCATCGGGCTTCTGAAGCTGCCGCCCTCCGGGAGTTAAGGCATTTTAATTGAAGCCGCATTTTCCTATTGTGTCCACCGGGAAAACGTGATATGATGGACGATAGAAAACCACAAAATAGGAGGAAGAATCTATGAACGATACCTGGGATCTGAGTATTCTGTACAAGGATTTTGACGACCCCGCCTTTACCGGGGACATGGCAGCCCTGGACCAGGCCATCGCGGCAGTAAACGCCCTGGCCGGTGAGGCGGCAGGCATGGACCACAGCCAGCTGGTGCATCGCTTCCTGCAGGTGCAGGAGCAGGTGGAGGAGCTGACCAACAAGCTCTTCATCTTCTGCAGCCTTCGGTGCAGCGCCAACACCGCCGATACCAAGGCCAACAGTCTGGGCGACCAGCTCAGCGCCAAGCTCAGCGGCTGCGCCGCCGCCAATGCCTCCCTGCGCCGGACGGTGGCAGGGCTGGAGGACCTGGACGCCATCATGGACGCCGACCCGGCCCTGGAACCCTATCGCTTCCTGCTGGAGTCCATCCGCCGGGACAGCAAGTACCTGCTCACCGACCGGGAGGAGGAGCTGTTCGCCCGGATGAACATCTCCGGTGCTTCGGCGTGGGAGACTCTGCGGGACAACCTGACCAGCAGCGTGAAGGTGGAGTATAACGGTGGGGTCACCAACCTGTCCGCCATCCGCAATCTGGCCTACGATCCCGATCCCGCCGTGCGCAAGAGCGCCTATGAGGCGGAGCTGGCGTGCTATGACAAGATCAAGGATTCCGTAGCCTTCGCCCTGAACAGCATCAAGATGCAGGTCATCAACGAGTGCCAGGTCCGGGGCTATGCCTCCCCCCTGGACAAGGCCCTGTACCAGAGCCGCATGAAGCGGGAAACCCTGGACGCCCTGCTGGGGGCCATGGACGAGTATATGCCCAAGTTCTGGCAGTATCTGCGGGCCAAGGGCAAGGCGCTGGGCCACGAGAACGGCCTGCCTTGGTACGAGCTGTTCGCCCCCATGGGCAAGAGCGACAAAAAATACACCACCCAGGACGCCAAGGATTATCTGCTGAATATCTTCGGCGGCTTCGACAGCCAGCTGCACGACATGGTGGAGCGGGCCTTTGACGAGGCATGGATCGACTTCTATCCCCGTAACGGCAAGGTGGGCGGCGCCTTTGACTGCGGCGTGCCCAGCGCTAAGCAGAGCCGGGTGCTCACCAACTTTGACGGCGCCTTCGGTGACATCGTGACCCTGGCCCATGAGCTGGGCCACGCCTTCCACGATCAGCAGGTGTTCTCCCACCCGCTGGTGTGCCAGGAGTACACCATGCCCGTGGCGGAGACGGCCTCCACCTTCAACGAGGTGCTCACCGTCAGCGCCGCCATTGACGCCGCCGAGAGCAAGGACGAGAAGCTGGCCCTGATCGAAAGCCAGCTGTCCGACGCCTGCCAGATCATCTGCGACATCTATTCCCGGTTCCTGTTCGAGTCCTCCGTGTTCGAGGCCCGGCCCCAGGAGTTCCTGGACGCCGACCGCCTGTGCCAGCTGATGCTGGAGGCCCAGAAGAAGGCCTATGGCGACGGGCTGGACCAGAGCTGCCTGCACCCCTACATGTGGCTGTGCAAGGGCCACTATTACAGCGGCAGCCTGAGCTTCTACAACTTCCCGTATGCCTTCGGCGGCCTGTTCGCCCGGGGCCTGTACGCCAAGTATCAGCAGGAGGGCAAGGACTTTGTGCCCCTGTATAAGAAGATGCTCCACGCCACCTCCGTCACCTGCGTGGAGGATACTGCCAGGATCGCCGGCATCGACCTGACCGACAAGGCCTTCTGGCGGCAGGGGCTCCAGTCCCTGGCCGACGAGATTGACCTGTTCTGCCAGCTGGTGAAGTAAATCCGCACTGCAAAAATCGCCGCGACAGCTGTCGCGGCGATTTTGATTACTGTTCGTTTTTTTCGGCGGCAGGCTTTTCGCCGAAGCTCTCCTCCAGCCGGTGGAGGCCCTCCTCCATCTCGTGGAAGCCGGACAGGTCCGGCTGGGCCAGGGTCTGCTGGGCCAGGGCCAGCTTCTGGCAGAACTGGCGGTTCAGCTCGGCGTATTTATCCCGGGACTGGGCGCACCAATCCGCCTGCCGACGGGCCATGGTCCGCAGCTCCTCGATGGCCTTGGCCCGGAACTCCTCCGTCCGCCGGTGGGCGCTGATCTCGATATCGGCGATGTGGTCCTTCAGAGACTGATACTCCGCCGCCTGGGCCCGAAGGTCCTCCGTCTCCTGCCGGAGCTTCTGTGCCTGCTCCTGGAGCTGGCGGAACTGATCTTGTAGCTGCAGGCAGGTATCCGCCGCCGTGCTGTTCTCCAGCACGGACTGGCGCAGGGTGCTCAGCTCCGCCTCCATGGCGCGGTTCCGCTCCTGCAGGCTGCGATTTTCCTCCTCCAGAGCGGAAATGCGCTGCTGACTCTCCCGCGAGGTCTGCTGGATATAGTTGATCACGTCCTCCCGGTCAAAGCCGCCGAACAACGCCGTTTTGAAATTGGTATTCATCCCGTATTCCCCCGCTATTCTGTAAATTTGTACACAGTATAGCACAAGGGCCGGATAAAATCAACCGTTTTTCCCGATCATGGCGTAAAGGGCTTCCAGCGCGTCGGACAGGGTCCCCAGCCGGTCGATCAGCCCCAGCTGCACCGCCTGGCTGCCGTACAGAATGGTGCCCACGTCGTTGGACATATCCCCGTCGGCCAGCATCAGCTGGCGGAAGGCATCCTCGGTAATGCGGCTGTGCCGTGCCACAAAGGACACGATGCTCTCCTGCACCCGCTCGAAATACCGGTACGACTGGGGCGCGGCGATCATCAGGCCCGTCATGCGCACAGGGTGCACCGTCATAGACGCCGACGGCACAATGAACGTCTCCCGCCCGGACACCGCCAGGGGAATGCCGATGGAGTGCCCGCCTCCCAGCACCAGGGTCACAGTGGGCTTCGTCATCCCCGCCACCATCTCCGCGATGGCCAGTCCCGCCTCGATGTCGCCGCCCACGGTGTTCAGCAGCAGCAGCACGCCGTCCACCTCCTCCGACTGCTCCAAATGAGCCAGCAGCGGCAGGACATGCTCATATTTCGTGGTTTTCGTGTTGTTGGGAGCCACGCTGTGGCCCTCCACCTGGCCGATGATGGTCAGGCAGTACACGCTGCCCCGCTGGCTTTCCACCAGGGCAGCGCCCAGGTCATAAAGACGCTGGGCGCTCTGGTCGCCGGACTGCTCCGGCAGATGATTGGGTTCCTCCGTCATGGAACGCACCTCCTTATCGGAGATAGCATGTGCATTCCGGCGGAAATCATTCAATTCTGAGGCTGATCCGGCAGTGTGGGACAGAATATGCAGACCGATGCCCCGCTCCAGCTCCGGAATGCGTCGCTTATGGGCCGCAGGCGTATCATATGGTATTCCTCTCAAACGGCATGGACAGGCCGTATATCGTCAAACCTGCCGGATATCTCCGGCAAAAAAGTAAGGAGGGAAGACCAAAATCTTCCCTCCTAACAAGGACACACGGTATTTTTACTTGCCTGCTGCCACAGACTCAACGTGCTTGACCTCGCGGCCGTTATAGGTACCGCACTCCGGGCACATTCTGTGAGGCAGATGCAGCGCGCCGCACTTGGGGCATGCCACGAGACCGGGAGCCGCCAGCTTCCAAACGGAGCTGCGTCTCTTATTGCGTCTTTGCTTGGATACTTTTCCCTTAGGTACTGCCATGTTGACACCTCCTTGGTCTTAACTGCCTGAGCAGTAGTGTATTTGTAATATGCTCACTCGTCGTCCTGCGCGAGCAGCTGGGCCAGCTTTGCAAGCCGCGGATCGACCTGCTTTTTGCAGCGGCACGCCTCGCGGTTGAGGTTGACGCCGCAGCCCGGGCAAAGGCCCTTGCAGTCCTCGGAGCAGAGGGTTTTCGTGTCCATATCGAGGATGAACGCGGTGCCGGCCAGGTCCGCCAGGTCCACCTCATCGTGGTCCAGCAGGACAATGTCGTCGTTCTCCATGTCCTGCTTCTCCTGGGCCAGAACGCACGAGAAGGACGCGGACTTGGGAGCGTCAAACTCCTCCATGCACCGGTCGCATACGCAGCGAAGCGTCGTACTTGCCTGAAGCTCACACAGCAGCACGCCTGCCTGGTTATACACCCTGCCGTCCACAACAACCGGGCGAACCACGGGCTTCTCTCCGCCGAATTCCAGGTCGGACAGGTCCATCTCAAAATGGAAATCCTGGCTGGCGCCGGGAGTATGCAAAAGCCGGTTCACATTCAGAATCATAGTACACCTCGCAATGACACGAGTAGTATTATACTGAATTTTCCTCCCCTTGTCAAACATTTTCTCATAAATATTTTGACTTTTTTGAAAAAGACGGTAGAATAAGAGCAGACTGGAAATTCTACGGTAAGGGAGGCCCCTTCATGCGGGAGATCACCATCGGAAAAAACGACGCCGGTCAGCGGCTGGACCGCTTTGTGTCCAAAAGTCTGCCCCTGCTGCCCCCGGCGCTGCTTCAAAAATACATTCGCCTCAAGCGCATCAAGTGCAACGGCGCCCGGGCCCAGCGGGATCAGCGCCTGCAGGAGGGCGACGTGCTGCAATTATACATCAATGACGAGTTCTTTGACAAGCCCCGGGAGGATAATCTTTTCCTGACTCTGTTCAAGCCGTCACTGGATATCGTATATGAGGATGAGAACCTAATGCTGCTGAACAAACGGCCGGGGCTGGTGGTCCACGCCGACGAGACGGAGAAGGTCAACACCCTCATCAATCACATCCAGGCGTACCTTTACCAGAAGCGGGAGTGGAACCCCCGGTGGGAGAACGCCTTTACCCCGGCCCTGTGCAACCGCATCGACCGCAACACCGGAGGCATCGTCATCGCCGCCAAAAATGCCGAGACCCTGCGCATCATCAATGAGAAGATCCGGGACCGGGAGATCGACAAGCGCTACCTGTGCATCACCCTGGGTCGTCCCCGTCCCCCAGAGGGGGAGGTATCCTGCTTCCTGCTGAAGGATGAGCAGAAAAAGCAGGTGTCCGTGTACCACCGCCCCGTCCCCGGCGGCAAGACCGCCGTCACCCGCTACCGGACCCTGGAGACCCGGGGAGAGCTGTCCCTGCTGGAGGTGGAGCTGCTGACGGGCCGCACCCATCAGATCCGCGCCACCATGGCCGACCTGGGCTGTCCCCTGCTGGGTGACGGAAAATACGGCGACGGCAGGGCCAACCGCCGCTACGGCGAGACCCGCCAGGCGCTGTACTCTTATCGCCTGACCTTCGACTTCCCCACCGACGCCGGGATCCTCGGCTATCTCCGGGGCCGCAGCTTCCAGGTAGACCAGGTCCCCTTCCGGGATAAATATTTTGGCTGACCGCCTGCATCAGCGCCTATTATGCCAGCAAGAATGACAGCTTGTAACAGGAGAACGGAAATTATGCGGTTATGTAAACCGGTTCCCCAGCTTTCGCGGAGTGAAAAACTTCGTTTTCCGTCCTGGAAAAATCCTGGTAAAATCCCGGAAAACGGTTGCGGCACATAGCATTTAGCCGTTGTGGAAAACCCTGTGGAAACTGTGGATAACTCTTTGTAGAGCCTTCCCGGTACAGGCTTTATGTTGCTTTTTGTCCATTCCCTCGTTTTACACAAAAGTAATGGAAAGCGTGGATTTCGACAAAACTCCTGTACTTCCCGGCGGTGGGTCAAGTCCCTCAAACTCCCTGCCGCCGGAAATTTCCGTATCGTTCCGCGAAACTTTCTGCATCCCCGCCGTCATGAATACGCCCCGTATTTCCCGCCGGAGCGGGAAATTTATGGTTGACGGGCGGCAGAAAACATGGTACAATACAGCTTGTGACTTCCCCGGGAGGCCATATGCTTGTGTGGCTCAGTTGGTAGAGCAGCTCACTCGTAATGAGCAGGTCGCCGGTTCGAGTCCGGCCACAAGCTCCAAAAGAACCCCTTTGTCCGCAAGGACAAAGGGGTTCTCAGCTTGTCAAAATTCCTTTTTGACAAGCTGAGCAAGCATTTTCAAAACTTTCATAAAAGTTCTGAAAATGCGGTGATTGAAAACGAAAGACACCCCTGATGGGTTTCTTTCGTAACTATCTTCCTTTCCGAAGGCGGAGATGATCCCGCTTTTTTGACAGTCTCAGAACCCCTTTGTCCTTGCGGACAAAGGGGTTCTTTATTATAGCACCTTATAGCACCCTTCAAACTTCCACCGCTGGGAACAGGTCCCAGGGGTAGACCCGGGGCGGTGGGCAAAACACGTCCACCCGTTCTCCTGTGACAGGATGGCGGAAGGCCAGGCGGCAGGACCACAGGGCCGCGGTACAGCGGGGGTCCTTGCTGCCATAGCGGATGTCCCCCAGCAGCGGCAGCCCCCGGGAGGAGAACTGCACCCGGATCTGGTGGGTGCGGCCCGTATGCAGCTGCACCCGCACCAGAGACAGCTCCTCCGTCCGGGACAGCTCCCGGTAGAACAGACTGGCCTCCCGGACGCCCTTCCGGGGACGCTTCACCACATAGCTCTTGTTGTGTCCCGCATCCCGGAACAGCAGATCCGTCAGCGTGGCGGCTGGCTCCGCCGGATGACCCCGCAGCACGGCCAGGTACTCCTTGACGATCTCATGGGCCTGCACGGCGGCGGTGAGCTTTCCGGTGACCTCCCTCCGGCGGGAGAACACCATAACGCCGCCTGTGATTTTATCCAGCCGATGCACCGTGGCAATATAGGGGTTTTTCTGCCCCAGGGACCGGTAATGCTCCCGCAGCAGCTCCGGCATGCACCGTCCCGCTTGACCGTCCTCCGACAGCACGCCCACCGGCTTGCAGCAAATCACCAGGTGCGAATCCTCATATAGAATATGCAGCGGCTCCATCACTCACCAGCGGCGGCGGCCCCGATAGGCCCGTTGCTGGCGGCGCTTGCCGCCCCGGCTGCCATACCGGCGGCTGCGGCGGCCCAGCTTCAGCCACAGGACAAACACGATCACCAGCACCACGATGGCCACCAGCGCCAGCTTCACCCACGTCTTGGCAAAAAATGCCTCCACGGCAGCCTTGGCCACCAGGAACCGTGACGCAGACACGTCCGCCTGAGCCAGCAGCGGCACCTGGGCGCACACCTGATCGTTGTAGGTGATGGTCAGGGTGCCCAGCTCCTGTCCGGCAGTGATGGGCGCGTTGACCACATCCTCCTTCAGGTCCACGGTCTTGCGGATATCCTCATCCTTGGCATCCTTGGGCAGGAATGCCTCGGCACTCTGGGCGGGGTACAGCATCACGGTGTCCGTCTGCTTGGACAGGGCCACCGGCTGGCGGTACAGCTCGTCCGTAGCCGCCACCTGGCGCATGGAGAAGTTGTTATAAGCCCAGTTGTACAGCTTTGCGGTTTCGGAGAAGCTTTCCACCGTGGCGCCGCTGCCCTTGCAGCCCAGCACCACCGCCACCAGGCGGCGGCCGCTGCGCTTGGCGGTGGACAGCAGGCAATAGCCGGACTCCTCGGTGGAGCCGGTCTTGATGCCGTCAGCCCCGTCATACTGATAGCCCATGATACGCCAGTTGGAGATCAGCGAGTTGGTGGTATACAGCTCCCGCTCCTCGGACTTGTTGGTGGCGGGGACCACATAGGCGGCAGTACCGCAGATCTTCATGAACGTCTCGTTCTTCATGGCCTCCCGGGTGATCAGATAGATATCCCAGGCGGTGGAATAGTGGTTGGGATCGTGGAGCCCGTTGGGGTTGACGAAGTGGGTGCCGGTGCAGCCCAGCTCCTGGGCCCGCTGATTCATCAGGGCCACAAAGGCGTCCTGAGACCCGGACACCGTCTCCGCCAGGATGCAGGCCGCCTCGTTGGCGGACACCAGCATCATGCAGTACAGCAGCTGCTCCACCGTCAGCACCTCGCCCTCCTTGATGTCGGCAGAGCTGCCGGTGGGGTCCATATCGTTGACCAGGGACGGCGCAGTGACCGGCTGATCCAGGGTCAGGACCCCCTGGTCCACGGCCTCCAGAGTCAGCAGAGCCGTCATGACCTTGGTAATGCTGGCGGGATACTCGGTGTCCTTCTCGTTGAGGCCGTACAGCATCCGCCCGGACTCGTAGTCCATCAGCAGCGCCGCCTTGGCGTTTACCTGAGGCATCTCCACGGCAGAAGCCTGGGGCACGCAGAACAGGCCCGTCAGCAGAAGCGTCAGCAAAAAAACAGATAAAAACCGGCGAATTTTCATTTTCTTTTTCTCCATCTATGCTATAATGGTGGTGGGAATCAGGTCAGCGTGCCCGTTCCCTGCTTATTACCTTTCATTATAAGCAAAATCCAACAGGGAGTCAACAACAGAGCCTATGGGAAAAGTTACAAAAACGGAAATATTTTTGCTGGTCCTGACGCTGCTGTTCGCGGCCCTGTCGGCGGCCCTGTTTTTCACCGGCCGCCCCCAGTCGGAGGGCTACACCGTCACCGCTCAGCGCGGCGACGACAGCCCCCGCCAGCCGGAGTCCTGCCCCCTGAACATCAACACCGCCACTGCCAGCCAGCTGGAGACTCTGGACGGCATCGGCCAGGTGCTGGCTCAGCGCATCGTGGACTACCGCAATGCCAACGGCCCCTTTGCCTCCGTGGATGATCTGCTGGAGGTCAATGGCATAGGCCCCGGCATTTTAGAGACCATCCGCCCCCAGATCACCACAGAGGAGGAACCATGAAAATTTTAGTAGTAGACGACGAGCAGCTGCTGGTCAAGGGCATCAAATTCAACCTGGAAAACGAGGGCTACCAGGTGCTCACCGCCTATGACGGCGCGGCAGCTGTGGAGCTGGCCCGGCGAGAGCCGCTGGATCTGATTATCCTGGACCTGATGATGCCCCAGCTCTCCGGCAGCGAGGCGTGTATGAAGATCCGGGAGTTTTCCGATGTGCCCATCATCATGCTCACCGCCCGCAGCGAGGATGCGGACAAGCTCATGGGCTTCGCCTGCGGCGCCGATGACTATGTCACCAAGCCCTTCAACATCCTGGAGCTGAAGGCCCGGATCAAGGCCCTGCTGCGCCGGGCCGGCGGTCCCTCCCGCGCGGGCCGCAGCCCTGCCCTGCTGACGGTGGGAGACCTGAGCCTGGACACGGAGCAGCGGGTGGCCCTCCGGGACGGCCGCACCATCGACCTGACGGCCAAGGAATACGATCTCATCGAGCTGCTGATGAAAAATCCCCGGCGGGTATACAGCCGGGAAAGCCTGATGAACCTGGTGTGGGGTTATTCCTACGCCGGGGACTACCGCACGGTGGACGTACACATCCGCCGTCTGCGGGAAAAGCTGGAGAAAAAACCGGCGGAGCCGGAGTACATCATGACAAAGTGGGGAGTTGGTTATTATTTTGCGGGGGAAAACCAGCCTACAGTTTAAGTTCGGCATGAGCTATATCCTCATCATCCTGGCGGTGCTGGCCCTTCTGAACACCTATCCGCTGCTGATCTCCCAGAGTCTGGTGTTCCAGACCAAGGAGACCGCCATGAAGAGCAGCGTCAAGATGGTGGAGTCGGCCCTGTCCGGTCTGCCGGAGCTGACGGAGGAAAATGTGGGGCAGGCTCTGGCCTCAGTGGAGGAGACCGGCGTGTCCCGCCTGCTGGTAACGGACACTGCCGGGCGCGTCCTGTTTGACAGCCGGGAGGGCGGCAATGCCCGGGGCATGTATGCCGCGTATACGGAGATCGTCCAGGCCCTGGACGGCAACGATGCCTTTTACTGCCGGTACGACAGCCATGCCTTTCTGAGCCGGGGCGCATCCCCGGTGGTATACCGCAACCGCATCATCGGCGCGGTATACGCCTATGAATACGACACCCAGCAGGCGGAGCTGCTCCAGAGCTTTCAAACGAACCTGACGCGTATCTCCCTGTTCATCGGCATCCTGGTGGTAGCCCTCAGCACCCTGCTGTCCCGTGCCTTCACCCGGAAGATCCGGGACCTGCTCCAGGCCATCCGCCAGGTCCGGGAGGGAGCTTACAGCCACCGGGCCGTGGTTCGGGGAAACGACGAGATCGCCCAGCTGGCCACGGAGTTCAACAGCCTCACGGGCCGCCTGCAAACCACGGAAGCGGCCCGGCGCCGCTTTGTATCCGACGCCAGCCACGAGCTGAAAACGCCTCTGGCCGGTATCCGGCTGCTGACGGACTCCATTCTCCAGACGGAGGATATGAATGCCGATACCATCCGGGAATTCGTGGAGGACATCGGCCGGGAGGCCCAGCGGCTCAGCCGCATCACCGAGGATCTGCTGCGCCTGACCAGGCTGGACAGCGGCGTTCAGGACGCCGCCTATCCCGTGTCTGTGTCCCGGGTGCTGGAGCGGGTGGTCCGTATGCTGGGGATAGTGGCCCGGGAAAAGGAGGTCACGCTGACCTACGAGGCCAACGAGGACGCCGTGGTCCGGGCCACGGAGGACGACATCCACCAGATCCTCTATAACCTCATAGAAAACGGCATCAAATATTCCGGCTCCATGGGCTTTGTTCACACCGCCCTGCATGTCACGGACTCCACCGTGGAGATCCGCGTGGAGGACAACGGCATCGGCATCCCCGACGAGGACATGGAGCATGTATTCGAGCGGTTCTACCGGGTGGATAAAAACCGGTCCCGGGCCGTAGGCGGTACGGGTCTGGGCCTGAGCATCGTCAGCGACACGGTCCGCCGCCGGGGCGGTGCCATCCGGGCAGAGCACCGGCAGTCCGGCAGCGGCACGGTGTTCATCGTGGAGCTGCCCCTGGCCCGGCGAGAGGAGGACGACACATGAAAAAGCGCCTGCTTCTCCTGCTCCTGTGCCTGACGCTGCTGCTTACCGGATGCGCCGCAGGCAAGGAGCAAATGCCCGTCTTTCGGATCTACGGTCTGTCCGACACCCCAGGCAGTGATGCCATCTCCGCCGTCACCGTGGACTGGTCCGGGCAAAAGTCCCTCACCGTGGACCGGCAGGCCCAGGCCGCCCTGGAGCAGCTGCTGGGCGGCTGCACGGAGCCCGGCTATCGCAGTCCCATTCCCCAGGGAGTCCAGCTGCGCAGCTGCCAGCTTACCGGCGGCATGGCCCTGGTGGATTTTTCCCAGGGCTATGAGCAGCTGTCCGGCATCGACCTGACCATGGCGGACTACTGCGTCACCCTGACGCTTTCCCAGCTGCCCGGCGTGTCCGTGGTGCGCATCACCGTGGAGGGGCAGGAGCTGGCCTATCGCAGTCACAGTCTGCTGCGCTCTCAGGATCTGCTGATGACCAGCGAGGACGACGTGTCCCGCACTCTGGCCATCCGCCTGTACTTCCCCGCCCAGAGCACCGGACAGTTGACGCCGGAATCCCGCACCCTGACACTCCATGAGGGCGACAGCTCCGCCGAGGCCATTGTATCCGCCCTGCTGGCCGGTCCCCAGGCCGACGGCCTGTCTCCCCTGCTGCCGGACGGCTTCCAGGTGCTGACCGTCCGCGTAGAGAGCGGCACCTGCTATCTGAACCTGCCCCGGTCGGACGTTTCCCTGCTGCCGGAGGGCCAGGATGCTCAGGAGCTGCTGGTCCGGGGTATGGTGAACTCCCTGTGCTCCATCGCCAGCGTGGACCGGGTCCAGCTGCTGCTGGACGGCGAGGTAGCCGCCTCCTTGGGCCAGATAGACATCAGCGGCCCTCTATGTAAGGAGTAGTCCCGTAATCAGTAAAAAAAAATGTGCCGCCCGCAGGCGGCACATTTTTTTCGGCTATTTTACTCGTCGTCCTCGCTGTCCTTGGCGTTGGCCAGGTCGCTGAGGTCAAACTCCAGCTTTTCGCCGCATTTGGGGCAGCGGATCTCGCCGCTGTCCAGGGTATCCTCGTCGAAAACGATTTCTTCCTGGCAGATGGGGCAGGTGGTCTCGAAATAGGACTCATCGTCATCGTAGTCCTCGTCGTCCTCGTCATCCATCTCGTAGAGGGCCTCCTCCACGTCGGACAGATCGTCGCTGACGGCATCCAGACCGTCCTCCACGTCGCACAGCTCGTCCTCCAGGTCCACGAACTTCTCAGCCATGTCGTCCAGCACGTCGATGATGGCAGCGATGAGCTTGCCCTCCTTGGTGTCGGTGTCCAGCGCCAGGCCCTCGGCCAGGCCCTTCAGATAAGCTACCTTCTCAGAAATTTCCATGTTCATGCTCCTTTCCTGATATGGGTGGTGGTGGGAAAACCGCAGTCCTTACTTGGCGCGGCCCAGATACTCGCCGGTGCGGGTGTCGATGGTAATCTTGTCGCCAATGTTGATAAACAGGGGCACCTTCACCTCGGCGCCGGTCTCCACGGTGGCGGGCTTGAGGGTGTTGGTGGCGGTGTTGCCGGCCAGACCGGGCTCCGTCTCGGTGACCTCCAGGTCCATAAAGTTGGGGCACTCCAGGCCGAACACGCTTCCCTTATAGCTCAGCACCTTGCACACGGTGTTCTCGGTGATGAAGCGGAAGGCGTCGCCCAGCAGATCCTTGCCCAGGGGCACCATATCGAAGGTCTCCTGGTCCATGAAGTAATACAGGTCGCCGTCGTTATAGCTATAGGCCATATCCTTGCGCTCCACGAAGGCTTCCTCGAACTTTGCGGTGGGGTTGAAGGAAGTTTCGGTGACGGCGCCGGTGACGATGTTCTTCATCTTGGTGCGGACGAAGGCCGCGCCCTTACCGGGCTTCACATGCTGGAACTCGACCACCTGCATGATCTTGCCGTCCATTTCAAAGGTCTTACCGTTCCGGAAATCGCCCGCGGTAATGGTTGCCATATGTGTATCCTCCCATGTCATGAGAAAATAATCCTCAACGGGAGTATTTCCTCGTATTCAAAAATTTGCCTATACAGCCCTATTATTTTACACGATAACAGGCGCTATTGCAAGAGCTTCCCGGGATTTTTTCCCCGTTTTTCCGAAAAACCGGCTCTTTACAGAATAGTCAGGTCCTTCTTGGCCAGGGTGATATCCATGCAGCCGCCCTCCTGCAGCACCAACACGTCCTCGATGCGGACGCCGAAGCGGCCGGGCAGATAGATGCCGGGCTCGGCAGACACGGCGGCTCCCAGAGGCAGGGGGTTGTTGTTGGCAGGGGTAGCGTTGGGGGCCTCATGGATCTCCACACCCACGCTGTGGCCGAAGCTGTGGCCGAAATAGGGTCCGTAGCCCGCATCCTCGATGACCTTCCGGGCAGCGGCGTCCACATCGTGGCCGGTAGCGCCGGCCTTGGCGGCGGCAATACCCGCCAGCTGGGCCTGAAGCACCGTATGATAGACCTTCTCCATCTCCTCGGTGACATGGCCCAGGGCCACGGTGCGGGTCATGTCGGAGCAATAGCCCTGATAAATGCAGCCGAAGTCCATGGTAACAAAGTCGCCCTCCTGGATCTTGCGGTCCGTGGGCACGGCGTGGGGCATGCTGCCGTTGGGGCCGCTGGCCACAATGGGATCGAAGGACATATTTTCCGCGCCGCCGGCCAGCATCAGATACTGCAAACGCGCCGCGATCTCCTTTTCGGTGACACCGGGCTTGATCTCCTTGAGGATCTGGTCCAGGGCGCCCTCGGCGATGCGCTGGGCGGCGATCATGCGCTCCACCTCCTCGGCGTCCTTGCTCTGGCGCAGGGAGATCAGCAGCTCGGTGGCAGGTACCAGCTCGCAATGCAGCTTCTCAGAATAGTGGCGATAGTCGGCCACGGTCATGTACGCATCCTCGAAGCCCAGCTTCTGCACATGGGTCTTTTCCATGGCGGCGTTGATCAGGTCCACATAGGGGTGGGCCGCGTCGGTCTGGGCGATCTCGGCGTTCTGGACCTTATTGTGGGCGGCCTCGATGTAGCGGGAGTCGGTGAAATAGAAATTCCCCTCCCGGGTCACCAGGGCCACGCCGTCGGTGCCGGTGGAGTGGAAGCCGGAGGCGTAAAAGCGGTTGGCCTCGCAGGTCAGCAGCATGCCGTCCAGCCCATAGGTGTTCAGCTTTTCCGCGATTTTGGCAAAATGGTTCATAGTACAAAAACTCCTTTCAGATCCGGTGGATGCCACCGGCTAAGTGCTTCCAGGGGGCCTGGAGGGCATGCAGCACCTTCTGCCACGGGGTCCGGGCCCCGCCGGCGGGCTCCACCATCAGTGCCGTAACGCCGCTGAGGTTGGCGCCCAGCACATCGGTCAGCAGCTTATCCCCCAGCATGGCCGTGTGGGCGGGATCTGTCCCGGCCTGAGCCATGGCCCGGCGGAAGCCCGTCGGCTGCGGCTTTTTGGCGTGGCCCACATAGGTGATGCCCAGGTCGCGGCAAAACGTCTCCACCCGCTGGGGGCGGCGGTTGTTGGACAGGATCATCACCCGGATGCCCGCAGACCGAAGCCCGTCGATCCATTGCCGCACCGCCGCATCCGGCCGGGGCGTGCTTTTGGGAGCCAGGGTAAAGTCCAGATCGCTGAGCAGCAGGCAAATGCCCTTGCTTTGCAGCAGCTCCGGCGTGATCTGCCGGTAGCTCTCGTATACCCCGTCCGGTACCAGAGAAATGCGCATACACCAGTTCCCTTTCTCATAGGTTTGGCTATAGTGTAGCATTTTTTTCGTCGGAACGCAAGGGGGGATATCCATGCCGCTGTATCTTGCCGCCACGCCGGACCGGCTGGCTCAGGCCCGGGCCGTGACACCGCGTCTGGCCCATGTGGCCTACCGTCTGGGCTCCGGGTCGGAGCTTTTGGCCGCCCCGCTTCCGTCGACCCTGCGGGGCGGACTCATGGTGGTGTCGGACTGGGACTGCCCGCCGCTGGACGACCCGGACCGCCTGGCCCGGCAGCTTGCCCGGGTATGCCTGCGGCGGGGCTACGCCGGGGCGGCGGCGGACTTTGATCCGCCCGCCCGGCCGGATCGGGCCGCCCTGCTCCAGGCGCTGCTGCCTCTGCTGGCCTCCTACGGCCGTGCCCTGTACGTTCCGGAGCACTATGCCGCCTGCCACGGAGCCTCCGTGCTGCTGTGTACGGCCCTGTCCGGCGGCACCCTGGAGGGACGGCTGAATCAGGCGGCGTCCCGGTACGGGGCGGAGCATCTGGCTTTGGACCTTCAGCGGCTGGCTATGGACTTTCCCGTGCCCTGCCCCAGCGGTCAGGGCACGGCCCTGACCCGGTCCCAGCTGGCCGCCCTGGCGGCAGGCCGCTCCACCTTCTATTCCGACGCCCTGTGCGCCCGTTACTTCACCCTGACCCGGGAGGGACGGACCCACTTCATCCTGTTTGACGACGCACAGACCCTCCGCCGGAAGCTGGCTCTGGCCCGGTCCCAGGGCATCCGGGACGCCCTGGTCATGCTGCCGGAGGTAGAGGACATTCTGGTCCCGCTGTTCGCCGGAGAAGCGTAAAGCTCCCGCCATTTACGGTCCCGACCATAGAAAGAAAGCGTGCTGAACGCAAACGTTCAGCACGCTTTGAGACTGTCAAAAAAGCAGGACTGCCTCCGCCTTCGGAAAGGAAGATAGTTACGAAAGAAACCCATCAGGGGTGTCT
>OIBN01000248.1_pt1 | contig 31755 bp, 34 predicted proteins | sample 1581031 | NCBI WGS metagenome assembly OIBN01 (sample SAMEA3882531, study PRJEB24775) | human gut metagenome | biome: human-associated habitat; feature: intestine environment; material: feces | place: Netherlands | collected 2009/2010
AGGGAATATGTGTTCTAATATTGGATAATAGTGTTCTTAAAGAGGATAAGACCCCCATAAAAAGGTTATATAGAAATCATTGTTTACATTGTTTCTCCGGGGGTGATTTTAGGGCCTAACCCATTGAGTGTCAATCACTTAGGGGAGAAACAATGAAAAATTTATTGTTTCTCTGCTATTTTACCGTAGTATTTGCAGCAGAATTCTTATATTTATGATACAAACAAAAACAAACTACACCAACAATCAGGGACTCGAACTCAAGGTCAACAAATTCACCTCCGGTCAGTTCAAATGAGCATTCAGTCTTACCTTCAACAACGGAGTCCACACCTTCTGCTACACCATGACGGAACTCAGAACCATCCTCCTGAAAAACGGGATGACCCGGAAATGGGCAGCCAATGTAAAAGACCGGTTTGACCCTATCACGGACGAGCACGTACTTATTAATAGGTACAGGACCTCCGCCTCGGATCCGAGACGGAGGCCTTCATCACCAGCCGAATCTCGTTCGTAAATATGGTAGGGACTGGTTTGGACATGGGGTATATGGAATTCCAGTTCCTGGAACATAAACTCGACCAAACAGTTTTAATACCGGGGACCCTGAAACAGGGGTTCTCATTTTTCAATCAGAAAATTTTCTATTTCAAAAAACTTTTCTTATATTTGTGATGTCCAGAAGTGGGGCTCCAGGATCTCGTCCAGAGAAAAGACTCACATGGATCCTCAGCTAACCGGATCGGACGTAGTAACTACGGAGGACGGGCATCTGTTAACCCTCAATCAGGTAGGAAAAATAGAACATAAATTCAAACCAACTATTGTGAAAAAGGAATTCAACTGGGAGCTCCCGGCAGACCCGGACCCCAAATCAGACAACTATCACAATGGAATCGTATCCAAGGAGCTGGGGGACTCTAGCAATATAGGGGAGACCCTCCTTGGGGTTATCCGCAGAGAGTCAGTCAGGAATCAGTCTGATTTTGTCAATGAGGGAGTTGAGACTATCCTTGACAGGTTAGGCCTTAAAAGCGCCAAACCCCTCACTCGAAAAGAGAAGCTCCTGGCATTCATCGGATTTAAAGCTGGCTCAATGTGGGAGAGATTGGTGGAAGACCAGAGCCAGACAGAACCAGCTTCGCCCAACCCGATCGAAGTGGTCATGATATTGATTCCTAAAACAAACGGAAAAGTATGCTGATTATATTTGTGATACAAACTACACAACTATGGGAGCAATAAAATCAGTACTCCTCATCGTCACTCGAACGGGATACGTTGTGGGGATCTTCACCTCCCTCAGAGCTTTGGCTAACTCCCGAGGAGCCACTCGAATTAACATTGAAGGCGAGTATGAGTCTTACACTGAGACTGACCTGAAAGACATTGCAGTTAGCGGTCAGACATTTATCTACTTCGGCGAGAAATGCAGAATATACGCAAGGCCCTTAAACATATAGACATGAAAAAGATTGAAAAATACGTAGTGTTCAAGTACGAAGACGAGTTCGGATTTCACTACATGGTAATTGACAAGCTTCCCGGGGAGGGACCCATATACCCGGAGACCGTATCGTTCGAGAAGAAGATCAACCCCAACTGTACTCCGGGAGCTATCACTCGTCAGCCGTTTTCGGAGGACGGTAAATTGGCTTATGTGCTCAGCTCAAAATTCGTCCCCGTGGCGGGTTGGTGGCCAAATAAGGGCGACGTTCTGGAGTGGCAGGAAGGGATCCGGGTTTACAGAGCCACCAAGGAACTGAAGAAGGAAGAAGAAGACTCCAAGCTCGAGAAAGCCATTGAGCCTATACGAGAAGCATACAGTCGTCTCAGCCCAAGCGGGAGGAGTGCGTTTATTGCTCAAATGGTCTACCTTCTCACTAAGTAGACAATTCGCACTAAGAAGCTTGAAAAAATTTTCACATGGGGAAAAAATTGATTATATTTGTAATACAAATAAAAGGATAAGACAATGCCTATCAATCTCAGAGAACTAATCGAACAGAGGGGTCTGAAAACTCAAGAAGTGGCAGAAATTCTGTTCCCCGGTAACAAATTCCCTCGAGTATCCCTCCAACGGATCCTCAACGGAAAAGCCTTGTTAAATTCGGAGCAAGTTTCCCGATTAGCAGCTTGGCTTGGAGTATCCCCCGACGACCTCTACAAAGGAGGATGGAGCTCTGAATTTAAGGGGGAGACATGTATTCTGACAAACGGAAACTACAGAGCAGAGTTATCGGTCGAAACAGGAGAGACGAAGTTGTTTCATCTCGGGTCCCTGTTTCATGAAATTGTTCTTCATGCCCCAGCTATACCCCTCAGCCAGTACATTGAACTTCTGAACGCCATAATCAAAAATCATCAAGCCAATGAAAGTAGAAATTAAGTTCGAGGCAAACCTCGAAGAGACTCAGGATCTCGAAATGGTCCGCAAGATCTGTCAGGTTATCGGAGCAAATCCCGTGACAGTTAAGACGACTGACGTCAAGAAATCAGTCCCTGCACAGGACATGAAGAAGCCAGCTCCGGCCCCCAAAAAGACTGAGGAGCCCGAACCCATGCCGATGGATGCGAACTCCTCTTTGGGTTCTGACCCCGCTGTCTCCATTCAGGACATCCGGACTCTCCTGGCAAGTAAGGTGGACAATCACCGCGAAGCTATCCGGGCAAAGCTCACTGAACTGGGAGCGAAGAATGTGACGGGACTGGATGCCCGAAACTACGACGCGTTCTACGAATTCCTCAAAGACCTTGCGTAATGGGAACCCCGAATCATTCATCTCGTAAGCACGCCATGCTTTCGGCATCAAAGGCAGACCGGTGGATCAACTGCACCCCCAGTGCCAGACTGGAGGAAAAAGTTGAGGAAACCGGTAAGCCTTCCAAGTATGCCGAAGAGGGCACTCTGGCTCACGAGATGGCAGAATGTTACCTCCGAGCGAGGTTCCTGATAACGCCTGTTGACGTTACGTCTGCTGAACTCCGGAAGCTAAAGAAGAGTGACCTCTACACTGAGGCCATGGATGAGCCCGTAATGGCTTATTGCCAGTACGTAACGGACCAATATACGGAAGCTCTGCGGAAAACCAAAGACGCTCTCGTTCTTCTGGAGGAGAGATTGGACTTCTCGGCTTGGGTCGAACAAGGATTCGGCACTGGAGACGCTTGCATTATCGCTGACGGGGTCATGGAGATCATTGACCTCAAGTTTGGCACTGGAGTGCCGGTTTTCGCTGAGAACAATGCTCAGTTGATGCTGTATGCTCTTGGGGCCTTGTCCAAATTTGAAATGGTCTACGACATCAACATGGTGAAGTTGACTATTGTACAGCCCAGACAGGAGCGAATCTCATCATGGGAGATTACTCCCGAGGACCTCTACAAATGGGGCGAGGAAGTAGTGAAGCCCAAAGCAGCTCTCGCTTACTCCGGAGACGGGGAACTCCAAGTTGGACACTGGTGCAGGTGGTGCAGAGTCAAAGCTTTGTGCCGCAAAATGGCAGACCACAATCTTGACTTGGCCAAACACGAGTTTAAAGAGCCCGAACTCCTGACCACTGAGGAGCTCGCTCAGATTTTCGAGCAAGCCCCCATGCTCCAAGAATGGGTAAATGCTGTATCTGAGCACCTGCTCTCCAAAGCCATCTCAGGCGAGAAGATCCCTGGGTATAAGGTAGTCGAAGGAAGGTCAATACGGAAATGGACTGATGAGAATGCAGTTCAGGAAGTTCTTACCGCATGTGACTACACCCCGGATCAGTTCCAAGTTGTCAAACTGGCCGGAATCCCGGCAATCGAGAAGCTCCTCAAAAAGGACTTCGATTCACTGGTCGGGGACCTCGTCATCAAAGCTCCTGGCAAACCCACTCTCGTCCCCGAGTCTGACAAGCGTCCGGCAATGGGAATTGAACAAGCAAAACTCGATTTTTCTAATAACTAAACTTCACAACTATGAGTGCAACAACCAAAGTAGTAACCGGCAAAGTCCGGTTCAGTTACGCCAACGTATGGGAACCCCGGGCGATGGAGGGTTCTGACCGAGCAAAATACTCGGTGTCCATCCTCATCCCGAAGACTGACTCGGCAACTCTGTCTCGGGTCAAGGAGGCCATCGACACGGCTCTCAAAGAAGGCATCGCCAAATTGGGCGGCAAGATTCCCCCGACGTGGAAGAACCCCCTCCGTGACGGGGACACCGAAAGACCGGACAATCAGGAGTATGCTGGGCACATGTTCGTCAATGCCAACTCGGACAACCGTCCTGGCATCGTGGACATCAACCTCAACCCCATCATCGAAAAAGAGGATTTCTACTCCGGATGCTATGGCCGGGCGTCGATCAACTTCTACGTTTTCAACACGAATGGCAACAAAGGCGTTGCTTGCGGGCTGAACAACCTCCAGAAGTTGGCTGACGGAGAACGTCTCTCCGGGGGATCTTCTGCAGAAGAGGACTTCGGCCAGAACCCGTGGGACGACGACCTTATGTAGGTTGGTATGCTGGGTCTTATTCGGGATTAGGGGTTCGAATCCCCGCCCAGCAACAAATTTAACAATAATTAACATGCCGAGACGCTTATATTTCGATACGGAAACATATAGCCCGGAGGACATTAAGTCCACGGGCGCCTATAAATACATAGAATCGGGGGGCTTTCAGCTCCTTATAGTGTCTTTCGCCTTTGACACCTCTCCCGTTCAGGTGATTGATCTGGCCAAAGGAGAGGAGCTCCCCGACTATTTCATCTCCGCTTTAACTGATCCGGGGATTGAGAAATGGGCTCATAACGCTGTATTTGAGAGACTCGTATTTAAGCGTATAGGATTACCTATCCCGATCGATCAATTGTATTGCTCAATGACCAAAGCAGCCTATTGCGGACTGCCTTTGGCTCTGGATGAACTCTCCAAGGCGTTGGTCCTCGGGGAGCACGGGAAGAAGTCGACCGGTAAAGCTTTAATCCGGTTTTTCTGTTCCCCGTGCAAGCCAACTAAGTCCAACGGGATGAGGACTCGGAACATGCCGGACGACGACCCGGACAAGTGGAACGAGTTCAAGACGTATGCCGAATATGACGTGATTGCCGAACGCGACATCGTGGAACAGCTGGACCAATTCCCATTCCCGGAGTTCGAACGTCGGAACTACCTCGTAGACCAAAGCATCAACGACCGGGGGATCCTGATAGATCTCGACATGGCCGGGAACGCCATCTCTTTCGATGAGGTATACACGGAGGAGATGACCGACCGCATGAAGGAACTGACGGGCTTGGATAACCCGAACAGCTTGGCCCAGTTGAAGACTTGGCTTAGCACTAATTTCGGGCTCAACTTCCCTGCATTGGGAAAGCCCGAAATTCTCGAATATCTGAAAAACAATCCGGAGGCTCCCGATCTGGTCAAGGAGGTCCTCGCTGGTCGGCTTGCACTGTCCAAGACCTCAACTAAGAAGTACATTGCTATGCTCAATTGTGCTGCCAAAGACCAGAGAGCTCACGGGTTATTCCAGTTTTACGGGGCCAACAGAACAGGACGTTGGTCGAGCCGTATGATCCAGCTCCAGAACCTCCCCCAAAACCACATGAAGGACTTGAGCCTTGCTCGAAGCATGGTGGAGAAAGGAGACTACGATCTCATCGAAATGTGTTACGACAGCATTCCGAATGTCCTTTCGGAGCTAATCCGGACAGCATTCATAGCCCCGGAGGGGAAAATGTTTGCAGTAGCCGACTTTAGTGCTATTGAGGCCCGGGTCCTGTCCTGGTTAGCCCAGGAGAAATGGCGACTCGACGTCTTCAACACCCATGGCAAGATCTACGAGGCATCAGCATCACTCATGTTCGGGGTCCCCATTGAGCAGGTTACGAAAGGATCGGACCTCAGACAGCGGGGCAAGACGGCAGAATTGGCACTCGGATATGAAGGATCGGTCAACGCAATGGAGAAGATGGACAAGGAGAAGAAGCTGTCCAAAAAGGAAATGTACTCCATCGTAGCTCTTTGGCGCCGAGCCAATCCTAAAATTGTTGAGTTTTGGGCTGAGGTGAACGAGAAGGCCATCGAGTGCGTCCAGACCAGGAAAACCAAGAAGGTAAGTTGCCTCGTATTTGAACATGACGGAACCAATTTGACAATAGCTCTCCCCGCGGGGAGAAAATTATACTACAGAAATCCCCGTGTGAGACCCAACAGGTTCGGGCAGACTGGCATTGTCTACGACGGCATGGTCCAGTCAGTAGGATGGACTGAGGTAGAGACATACGGGGGCAAACTGGTGGAGAACATAGTCCAGGCAATCTCCCGGGATCTTCTCGCCGAAGCAATGTACAGACTAAGCATTATGAAAGACTTCGAAATAGTAATGCACGTCCATGATGAAGCCATTGCAGAGGTAGACGAAGACCGAGCCGGGGATTGTCTGGAAACTATGTGTAGAGTTATGGGAGAGGATCTTCCTTGGCTGAACTGCTTGCCAATGGGATTACCCCTCAAAGCAGACGGATACGTTACTAAATTTTATAAGAAAGACTAATGACATACGACGGGGAACTTGATATTGCAATCGGACTGAGTGCAAGATCGAAAGTATGGAGCAACAAGAAACTGAAATGGTCTGAATTGGTCAGTCGACTCGGGGAGGAGAACAAGACCACTGAAACATTTAAGGAGTTTGTTTCTGCAAGCAAGGAGGACCAGCTCAAAATAAAAGACGTAGGCGGATACGTTGGAGGCTACCTGAGAGGGGGCAAAAGAAGCCCGGCCAATGTGGTCCACAGACAGTTGATGACACTCGACTTGGACTTTGCCCACAAAGACCTCTGGGATGACTTTACTCTCCAGTTTGACAATGCAGCTGTTCTGCATGGGACTCACAAACACTCGGATGCGTCTCCCCGGTACCGACTAATAATGCCACTGAGCAGAGAAGTCACGGCTGATGAGTATGTGGCCATAAGCCGAAAAATTGCTGGAATAATCGGCATAGACCTTTTCGACAATTCAACTTTCGAGACCAACCGACTCATGTTCTGGCCTTCTACGCCGAAGGACATGGACTACTACTTTAAGGTTCAGGACGGCCCATGGATTGATGCTGACGAGACCCTCAACTCCTATGCCGATTGGAAGGACTCATCACTTTGGCCCACAGCTTCGTCCCGTTTCGAAGCTGTCGACAGAGCCGTTAAGAAGCAGGAGGACCCAACCATAAAGAGGGGGCTCATAGGAGCGTTCTGTAGGACGTACTCCATACCCGAAGCAATAGAGACCTTCCTCTCCGACACCTATGTCCCGTCAGCATTGGAAGACCGATACACTTACACAAAAGGCAGCGCCTCGGCTGGTCTGATCGTGTATGAGGACAAGTTCGCTTATTCCCATCATGGAACTGACCCGTGTGGGGGTAAACTTTGCAATGCGTTTGACCTGGTCCGCATACACAAATTCGGCCACCTTGACGACAAGGTAAAGGATCCCTCGTCGAAGTTGCCAAGTGTGTCAGCAATGGAGGAGTTCGTACGCAATGACCCCGACACTAAGACCACCATTGCCAACGACCACATCAACAGTGCCAAGTACGAGTTTGCCGATCCAGAGCATGACCGGACTCAGGAAGAAGTAGTCGAGAAGGAGGTTGACCCAGAGGCTGAGAGTGTTGAGTGGATGAAGGAGCTGGAGGTTGACACCCGAGGAGCATACCTCTCGTCGGATGCCAACCTCAACCTCATATTTGCAAACGACCCCAGATTCAAAAGACTGTTCAGACAGAACGACTTTGACGGTAAGAGGTACGTTTTTGGGAATCTCCCATGGCGTCGGGTTGTTAAGCCAGAGCCTGTCAAGAACGTAGACTATTCCGGGGTCAGGAACTATTTGGGTTGCGTATATGGCATAACGTCCTCGCTAAAGATCGACGATGCCATGGCTCTGGAATTTGAACGCAACCACTTCCACCCGATTCTGGACTACCTCAACGGCCTCAAATGGGACGGGATCCAACGGGTAGACAAACTCCTGATTGACTACATGGGGGCTGATGACAATATCTACTCCCGCGAAGCCATCCGCAAGATGCTGGTCGGAGCAGTTGCCCGAGTTATGAACCCCGGGGTCAAATTCGACCTTGTGCTAATGCTCGTAGGACCTCAAGGATCCGGCAAAAGTACGTTCATCAAAAAATTGGGAAAATCCTGGTTTAGCGATACATTCCTTACAGTCCAAGGAAAGGAGGCTCTCGAGCAGATCCAGGGGGCATGGCTTATTGAAATAGCTGAGCTCTCCGGTCTCCGCAAAGCGGAGGTTGAGTCAGTGAAGCATTTCATATCTAAGTCCGAAGACTCATTCCGACCAGCGTATGCCAGAACTTCTGAGATATATCCACGGCAATGCGTCTTTTTCGGCACCACCAACGACAGCGAATTCCTGAGAGACCCCACTGGCAACAGACGCTTCATGCCAGTGGACGTGGTCCCCAACAATGCCAAAAAAGACGTGTTCATGGAACTGGACGACGAGATAGACCAGATATGGGCTGAGGCAGTTGTACTGTACCGGTCTAAGGAGAAACTCTATTTGAGCCACGAAGCCGAGAAAATAGCCAAAAACGAGCAAAGCTCGCACAGCGAGTCGGATGAACGGAAAGGCATCATTGAGGCGTACTTAGACCGTCAACTCCCGGACAACTGGGACTCAATGGACCTCTACCAGAGAAGAGACTTCCTGGTCGATGAGTTAAACCCCAAAGGGACCACCCCCCGAGACTACGTATGTGTTGCTGAAATATGGTGCGAATGTCTTGGGCGGAACAGGGAGGACATGGACCGGTATAAGACCCGAGAAATCAATGACTTGTTGAAGAGCATGCCCGAATGGGAGCCATGCAAGTCTACTAAAAATTTCCCCATTTATGGAAAGCAAAAATACTACGTGCGAAAACTCGATTGAGAAACGACTCGTCACTGAGGTGGAGAGAGTTGGTGGCTGGTGTTTGAAACTCCCCGCAATTCACAATGCTGGCCTCCCCGACCGACTCTGTCTGTTCCCCGGTGGCGAAGTCGTTTTTGTTGAGTTGAAAGCATTCGGCAAAAAGCCCAGAAAAATCCAGATACTAATGCACCAGAAACTGAAAGCAATGGGCTTTCGAGTCGAGGTGATAGACACGACCGCGGGTTGTAAAATGTTAGCATTGGAATATGACCGAAAATGATCTCCATCAATACCAGCTACAAGCTGTTGACCACATAATAAGCCACACGCACTGTGCTCTGTTCCTGGACATGGGATTGGGTAAAACAGTGTCTACTTTGACAGCCATCAACGAGCTCATGTTTAAAGAGGTCGAGGTCCGACGAGTATTAGTCATAGCTCCCAAAAGAGTAGCCGAATCAGTCTGGACACAGGAGGTCGAGAAATGGGACCACTTGAAGCACATTAAAGTGTCTCGCATCATCGGAACAGAACGTCAACGTCGTGAGGCTCTTGCCAGGAAGGCAGACGTATACACTATCGGAAGAGACAACGTGGCTTGGCTATGCGGGCTCTACGGGGGATCTTGCTTACCGTTCGACATGGTGGTCATCGACGAGCTCAGCAGTTTCAAGAACCCAAAGTCTATCCGGTTCAAAGCTCTCAAGCACGTTCAGGCCTCACTCTCCAGGGTAGTAGGTTTGACTGGTACCCCGGCACCCAACGGTCTTATGGACCTTTGGGCCCAAATGTACCTCCTGGACCGGGGAGAGCGCTTGGGCAAATACATATCCCACTATCGTGACAACTACTTTAAGCCTGGCCGTCGAAATGGACACATTGTGTATTCATACGACATCTCCAAAGAGAATCAGGAACGGATATATTCTAAGATCGGGGACATCTGCATGAGCATGAAAGCTAAGGACTACCTCAACCTCCCCGAGCGCATTGACAACATAGTAGAGATCCCGATGCCCCCAGAAATCCAAAAAGCTTATGACTCTTTCGAGGAGGAACAAGTTCTCAGCATGATTGATCAGCTCGGGGACGATGTGGAGATACCAGCTGTCAATGCAGCAGCTTTGTCCACTAAGCTCCTCCAGTTTGCCAATGGGGCAGTGTACGATGAACAGAGAGTGGCCCATGAGGTGCACACGTTGAAGATCGAAGCCACGAAGGAACTCATTGAGGACGCCGGGGGACAGTCAGTCCTCATAGGTTGGACCTTCCAGCATGACAGAGATCGGCTCATGAAGGCTCTCGCCAAGTATAAGCCCCGGGAACTCAAAACGGAGAAGGACATCGTTGACTGGAATGCTGGCAGAATCCAGGTTCTTTTGATGCACCCGGCTTCCGGGGGCCATGGGCTCAACCTTCAAGCCGGAGGACACCGCATCATCTGGTTTGGGCAGACCTATTCTCTCGAGCTAGAGCAGCAGTTCAATGCTCGGCTTGACCGACAAGGACAGAAAGATGTCGTGATAGTCAATAAACTGGTATGCTCGAAAACAGTGGACCAGGACGTAATAAGAGCCCAGAAAACGAAGACCCGGGGACAGGATGCTCTCATGGAAGCTGTAAAAGCGAGGGTGGAAAAATATCTGAAAAAATATCGCAAAACATCGTAGTATTTGTCGCAGAAGTATTATATTTGTGATACAAACAAAAGGACATTACTACACTTAACAACTAAACACTATGGAAAAGTTTATCGAAAAGTACAAGAACTACAGCACGAAGGTTCTCCAGAAGCTGGCAAAGGTCAAGACGGGCGATGAGCTCGACGCCATCAACTCTATCCTCGCATCGAGGGGAGCATCCCAGGAGCATCCGGCAGAGGCGGGCGCTATTTACAACGCCACCGAAACGGAAGAGTACAAAGCCGAGAACGACATCAAGGAGAACGACGAAGTCGCCGAGGAGAATCCGGAAAAGGCTCGCAAGACCAAGGCCCCGAAGGAGCCCAAGGAACCTCGCCCGTTGAAGAAGGAGATCTCGGACGAGGATGCAAAGGCTAACCTCGAGAATGCCAAAGCCAACATCGGTCGCTTCTGCAAGTTCATCTGCACGATGACCAAGGAGCAGACCGACGGCATCATCATCGGAGTTCGTCTCGATCACCGCAACAACTTCATCCAGTACCGCATCAAGACCAACGACGGTCACGTCTGGGGAAAGGGCGTCGACTCGAAGGAACTGGAGATCGGGGAGATGGTCCCGGTTCCCGATGAGAAGCCGAGGCGCGGCCGGAAGAAGACAGCTCCCGAAGCAGCTCCCGAAGCAGCTCCCGAAGCATAACAGAACGAGCCGGAGAACGCACCGGCTGAGGAGTAAGTAAGAGCTCCTCGCCCAGTGGAGCCGTCACTCCATTGGGCACCCCGGAGTGGTACAGGAGGGTTCGAGTCCCTCCCCGGGGTCTAACCTACATACTAAAAACTATGGAAAAATTCATTAAATTCCTGAAAGACAACAACGCATGGGAGAACTTCCAAAGAGCATTCAAAAGTTACGGAAGAAACGTAAAAGACTACAAAAAGGAATGCGAATCAATCGAAGGCATAGAACTAGACGCTGCATTCAGGTGGGACAAAACAGAGGAGGGAATCCAGTACTGGAATGATCTAAACGATAAATGGCAGGAGGAAAACCAATCGCTTAGAGATGAATTACTGAGCGACGACTAACAGGGAAAAAGCAATCAAAGTGATCCGGCAGGTATAGCTGGACGCGACCCTCCGAAAGGGGGGGGGAATTAATCAGAAAAATTATGAGTAACATACTTAAACACGCTGACCAAATCATCAATGAGCGGTCGGAGGAAAAGGAGAGACAGTACGGACCATTCATGGAATGCAACCAGAAGGCCGCAGAGATCGCCTCGGTCATTACCGGTAAGCCTCTGACCGCTCTTGACGTGTCTTGGGTCCAAGTGGCAGTGAAAATGGCACGTGAATCCAATGCGCACAAGGAGGACAACCTCCTTGATATGGTAGCCACAATCGGGGCCATCAACAACGAACTCGAGGAACCCAAGCCGTTAAAAGCTCAGGGAGTAGTACCTACGTACTTCTCAACCATTTCGGAGGCTGTGGACTTCATCCGGATCAGTCCCATCGAGGTGCATGAGATCAAACATGTTCTCACCGAAGAGGGACGCAGAATAGCTGTATACTACTCCCCCAAAGAAGACCTGGGGCAATACAATCCGTTCTCAAACATCAAGCCATGAACACACAAGATTTTAAGCCATCTATTAAAAGCTGGGAGGAGATTTATTCCCGCCAAGGGGAACTCCAGCTCATGTACAGACCGTATTTCAAAGAGCGCATCGCGAACTTTGACATCAACACCTTGGAGGATCAGGAGCTTTTCAAAAAACTCTGTTGGCAGATTGTAGAGGAGCTCGCTGAGGCAAAGGAAGCTATCGAGGAGGAACTCGATGGCGAGCACTTTGACGAGGAGCTGATCGACGCATTCAACTTCATGCTAGAGCTTCACCAGCTTTATGGTATGGCCCCTTCTTTCGACTGGACGCTGCCTAAATGGGCACAGGATCCTGAAGACAGAGATTTTGCGAGAGATCTGCTTACCTTAATCGGAAACATCGGCATGACAGCAAACTGTCTCAAGAACCGGGAGTGGCGACAGTCTCAATATCTGGTAGACCTGGTAGTTTTCGAGGACAGGCTCAAGGGGATATGGACTTCCTTTGTCATAATGTTCGAGCATTTGGGTATCTCAGAGACTCGAGTCAAAGAGCTCTGGTCGTTGAAGTATCAAGTAAATCTGTTTCGCATTAAATCCAAATACTGATATGGGAAGAATATTCAAAGACTGTTTCGAAATGATTCGGGAGATGGATCGGGAGCTCAAGGTTTCCGGCATCACGGTCCCGGTCAATCATTACCAAAACCAAGAACTCAGCGGGGACGCCCGGCTCACCAAGGAACTCATCGGAGTGAGCTTTGTCATCTCGAAGCCGTATCTCGGCAAACGTGAGATGCTCGACTTCATGTTCAAAGACGAGGCCGAGCTCATCGAGAAGTATTGCCGAGCAGAGCTCTCAGACCGGCTTGACCGAAACGGGGTCAATCCGGGTAAGAGCTGGGAGATCCGCCGGGACTTGTGGCAGAAGCTGGTGAGCAAGACCCGACAGGAGGGTCGCTTCGACTACACTTATTCAGAGCGTCTGCACCTCTCCTCCAAGGGACCCGAGATCCACCAGTTGGACAATGTCATCATGACTCTCCGGGACGACCCGCACTCCAGACGAGCAATGGTCATGATCTTCGAGCCGGAGGACACCCGGGCAACAGCCGGGGCTCTTACCCGAGTACCTTGCTCCGTCAGCTACCAGTTCCTCATCCGGAACGACCGACTCCACGTGATATATTATATCCGAAGCAACGACTTCTTCAAGCACTTCGCGATTGACATCTGGTTGACGGAGGCTATGCTGGACTACGTGTTCAACCTCCTCGCAGTCACCTACCCCCGTCTAAAGAAGGGCTCTCTGCACTACTTCGCTGGGTCCCTTCATGCATACAACGATGACCTCGCCAAATGGGTAATATACTAAGCTATGACTATAGACGAAGCAAGAGCTAAAGCTCATCAGCAATATGACGATTGCATGTTCTGCCCGGGATGCTCGAAGCTCCTGACTGGGCTCCACCTGGGGAGCCAGTGCTACACCAACTGGATCGAGAAAAAGGCACAACAGATCCTCGAAAAATCGAAGAAAAGTCATGGCAGGAGGAAGTGAGGAGCCCATCATCATCGGGCTGGTAATAGCAGTAGTAATTGGAATAGGGATCGTATGTCTCATGGACGCTCTCAGAAACAAACTAAAGTGATATGTGTGGAATAAGTATAACAAGAAGGGCTAACGCCATTGACCAGATACAGCATAGGGGCATCGAATCCGCCCAGATTGCCGAAGGAGGATGGTTCCTCGGTCATGTTCGTTTGCCCATTCAGACTGAACCAGGCGATGGCCTGGCTCAGCCTATAGAGTTAGCCGGAAACAACGGGTGGCTTCTTTACGTCGGGGAGATCTACAATTATCCTACGCGGTATTCCAGCGACGTCGAGTACCTTCGGGATTTGTTCGGGGCCAACTGCTTGGAGGACATTCTCCTCGAAGCCAACCACTGGGATGGCATGTGGGCAATATGCTGGTACAGGAAGGGTCAAATTATTGCTTTCACCGACCCTCTCGGTAAGAAGCAGCTCTACTACAACCAATTCGGGGAAATCTGCTCGGAGATAACCCCGTTGGTGTCGGACTTCCGAGACTTCGACCGGTACTATCAGTCGGAAGTGTTCAAATGGGGGTACAACTGGGATGACAGAACTCCATGGAACAACGTCAAGCGTATTATGCCAAATACTGTCTATTCCTTCGATGACATGAAGGTGAAGCCCACCATTATCCGGAGGGACTACTACAGATGGGAGATAGGGGAACGGAGTCATTTCGCAAAATCCGAGTTCGCCGAAGTCCTCCGGGGCTTGGTCGAGAAGTCCGTAAAACGCCGGGCAATGTACTCTAAAGTCCCGGTCGGAGCTTTGGTTTCTGGAGGACTGGATTCATCCATAGTTGCCTCTATTCTTCATCTAATGGGTCTGGGGGTTAATCTCTATATGGTGGAGAATAATGAATCAAAATTTGGCATGCTATTGTCCGAATTCTTAGGGGTTTCTATCACCTCTCTTGGCCCTATACCCGATGATGATTGCCTGGAGAGGTGTCTCCGCTACAACGAGACCCCCATCGACTTGGGCTCCATGATCCCCCAGTTCCGACTCATGGAGAAGGTCAAGGAGAAGGTCATCCTGACCGGGGATGGAGCTGACGAACTCTTCGGAGGCTATCGCCGAGTTGATGACTATGACTCCCAGCTCTCAGACGTGTTCCAAGAGCTTCCGTTCTACCACATGCCTCGGCTTGACCGGGCTTCCATGAGGAGCACAGTTGAACTCCGGTCCCCATTCCTGGGACATGACGTTGTCAGGTTCGCTCTCCGCTTGCCCCGGGAGGACAGAACTCACAAGCGCATTCTCAAAGATGCTTTCAGCGACGTCCTGCCTCAGGAGATTCTCGACCGACCCAAAGAGCCTCTCAAGTGCCAAAGTATACGGCAGGACCCGACGGCGTACCGCAAGAAGTGTCACGAAATATTCTACAACTTATGGCAATAGCTATTGGATATTACCGGGTATGGTTTAAAGAAGATGACTCCAACACGAAAGCTCAGTGGTTCAAAATGACGCTCAGGAAGGGATCTGTCAGACCTTCCATCCGTTCTATAAATCGGAAAGAGGCTTTGTGGTGGATCAAGTCCCGAAAAATGAAGGACGTTACACCCGGCAATCCTGCGGGCAAGATATTCGAATCGGAAGGCCAACCGTTCAGGAAGGCATTCCAGGAGCTTCCCCTTCACACACGTTACAATTTTATCGAAGGGGCAGCTCTCTCATCAGGTACAACACACAGAGCTCGTCTCGGAAAATACTTTAAAAAATGAAAATCGTAAAAGTAAGAAATGTCAAGACCCCGACCAGAGGAACGGGTCTGTCCGCCGGGCTGGACTTCTACATCCCGGAAGACTTCGAAGCCAAACAGATCTGGCCGGGCGAAAGCATCAACATTCCGTCGGGTATTCGAGCTCGAATACCCCGGGGGTGTGCCCTCATCATGTTCAACAAGAGCGGGATTGCCACCAAGCACCAGCTCCAGGTCGGAGCCTGCGTTGTTGACGAAGACTATCAAGGAGAAATCCATCTGCACGTCATGAACGTCGGCAAGGAGATCGTCATCCTCAAGCCGGGGATGAAGCTGGTTCAAGGTTTGGTGATGCCTATTGTCTATGTTGGGGTAGAAGTTCTCGAGTCGGAGGACGAGCTTTTCCCGCAATTGACCGAAAGAGGACAGGGGGGCTTCGGGTCCACGGGTGAATAGGACCCCCGGCCCCAAAAGTTGATGGTTTTATTGTTTCTTTGTTTACAATTTTCCCATGGCCCCGGCCCAAAAAGTTGGTCAAACCATTGTTTCATTGTTTACAAATCAGGGGGACTCCCGGCCCCAAAAGTTGATAAAACCATTGTTCCATTGTTTATTGGCAAAAATCTCGACAGCCCCTCCCCTAAAATCCGGGGGACCCCTATTGTTTATTGTTTATTGTTCCAATGGAAAGAATCCCAAATCATTGATAATCAATCACTTAAATTAAAACAGCAGTAAACAATGAGAAACAATAATAAACAATCATTGTTTCTCGATAATCGATTGAATATCAATGGTTTAGGTCCTTGTAAACAATGTAAACAATAATTTAGGAGGAAAACCTGAATAGGAAATATGAGGAAAATTATGACCAATTTAGGAAATGAAAAATCACAAAATAGAGTGCACAGAAACATTGTTTACATTGTTTCTCGGGAGGAGAATTGGGGACCTAATCAATTGAATATCAATCACTTATGTGAGAAACAATAAGAAATTTTATTGTTTACTACTGGTCAAATATTGTTTATCATGAAAAAAACTGAGAAATTGGGGCTACCCCCAACTGGAAAACTTGGAGGGTTCCGGCGATGGCTTGGACTCTACTCAAAAGAGGAGCGGGAGGTCCTGGACTACGCCCGCAAATTGAAAAAGACAACCATGCAAATAGCACGGGGTCAGCTGACTCTGTTATCCCGTCCGGACTGGATGCGGTATGAGGACTGGCGTGAAGTCCGCAAATTACAAAACAAATTAGAAAGGAGGCGTAGAAAATGATTGCAATTTACCTGTTGGCCATTATCGGCCTGTTCGCGATTTTCGGCGGGATCCGCCAATGGTGGATCAGTCCCAAACGGAAATTGAGCCGATCCATCGAGCAGATGGAGAGAGCGGAGAGACGGATTCAAAAGTTCAAAAAGAAGTCGTAGGCGAGTAGAGTCAGTAGAACTGGTAGAGTCAGTAGAACTGACAGAGTCAGTAGAACTGGTAGAGTCAGTAGAACTGACAGAGTCAGTAGAACTGACAGAGTCAGTAGAACTGGTGCCAAATTGGGCCTTCTCTCGACCCACAAATACTGGACGGCCCTCGCGCATACGGAAATTAAAACCAAACAAGCATGAAAGCAAAACACTTTAAGCAGCTCGGGAAAAACTGGGCTTTGTACTCGGAAGTCAATACCAAGTACTGTAATTGGACCCCATCCATCGCAACGGTCCACGAAGGAATGATTTGGCCGCAAGGTATTTCGGTCAAGTTCCTGTGGTTCGGGGTGACCCTCATTCGCGTAAGCGAATAAATTAAAGATCCCCGGGGCCAAACGCTCCGGGGATTGTTGTGCAGAAATAAATTTTTAATTTGTATAAGGTTTGATTATATTTGAGGCATGGCACGAAGTACATATAAAATGAGTCCGCTCGCCTATATGGAGGAGGGACAGAAAAGGCGAGACGCCGGGGAATTTGTAAAGCCCACCGATGCGGAGGAGCTTTATTTTGCATTCATTGAGTATTGCAAATTCATGAAGGATAACTATTTCTCCCAAGCTCACGTGAATAAGAATGGCGACGACTGCAGCGTCTACATTTCCCGCCCGATGACCATCGAGTCATTCAGGCTGTTCGCTGGCATCAATCCTGTTGAGTACGAGGAGCTCACGGGAGACCCGGTAGCAGCTGCAATTGGGGGCACCATCGAGGACGCCATCAATTCCCAGCAAATTGAGGGAGCACTGGTTGGTAAGTACGCTGCCAGCCTTATCCAGGTACTTCAAGGACGCAAGACCAATGTCAACCTGACGGGAGGCATTACTCTCGAACAGATAACAGGAATGGAGGTAAAATAAAATGGGACGCCGGCTTCAATTTGACACCAAAGGCAACGAGAAGCAGAAGGAAGTGGCTCGGTTATGGCTTGATGACTCGGTCACTGACATTCTGTATGCCGGCACGAAAGGTGCTGGCAAATCCTACCTCGGGTGTTCCTTGATAGCCGGCGATGCCCTCACCTATCCGGAGACCTTTTATTTTATTGCGCGTAAGACGGCCGCTGACTTAGTCCGATACACCATCCCCTCACTCTACGAGGTATTCACACACTGGGGGATCACGGAGAACTACTACCACTTCAATGGCCAATACAACTTCTTCGAGTTGTACAACAAAAGCCGCATCTACCTGATCGACGCCAAGTATAACCCCAGCGATCCCATGTACGAGAGATTCGGATCCATGCAGATGACTCGGGGATGGATTGAGGAGGGTGGCGAGTTTATCCGCGAGGCGAAGACCAACCTCCAGGCTTCCATCGGTCGATGGAAGAATGATGTCTACAAGCTGGCTCCCAAACTTCTCATCACCTGCAACCCGTCCAATAATTTCCTCTACACGGACTATTACAAGCCATGGAAGGAGAACAAGCTGCCTCCTTGGCGTCGGTTCGTCAAAGCTCTGCCCCAGGACAACAAGACTCTCCCGGACAGATACATCGAAGGGCTTCTCCAGAACCTGACCCAGTCGCAGATCGAGCGATTGGTCTTTGGCAACTGGGAGTATGACGATGACCCGAATTGGCTGGTCGACTATGATGCAGTGTGCGACATGTTCAGCAATGAGTTCGTACTCCCGACGGGCAATCGGTTCATTAGCACTGACCTTGCCGGGAAAGGTCGAGACAGTTGGGTGGTTGGAACCTGGGACGGCATGGTCTGTCGGGTCCCCATCGCCAAAGGCTTCTCGGAAGGCAAGGAGATGGAGGAGAAGATCGCCAAATTGGCTACCGGTCTGAAAGTCCCCCGGTCCAGCATCGTCTCTGACGCTGACGGACTTGGGTTCTACCTGGAGAGCTACCTGAAAGGCATCCGGGAGTTTCACGGAGGACAATCAGCAATTGACTCAAAGACGTACAACAATATCAAGTCGGAGTGTGCATTCAAGCTGGCGGAGCTCATCAACAAGCGCCAGATCCACATCATCTGCTCACCAGAAGTTCAGGAGAAGATCAAGCAAGAGATGACGGTCCTCAAGTCCAAGAACACGAACTCCGCTGAGCAGAAGCGAGAGCTCATCTCCAAGGACACTATGAAGCAGCTTCTCGGAAGGTCACCGGACTTCCTGGACATGCTCATCATGCGAATGATATTTGAGATAAAGCCGAAGGCGACTGGCATGAAGTCCGCCAAAATCATAATCCCTGCAAAACGATGACCTTACCTATCATAGACCATCTCCGAGTAATGCTTCAGGACCTTGCTCCTGGAGCAGTGTTTGAGTGCGACCAGGCTCGGATGCTGAATGTCAAAGTGGACACAATGCCTAGATTTGAGACCGGGCTCAACGGAGAGGTCATCAAGGACTCAAACGGGAATCCGGTCAGCACTACGTTCATCTACATCGAGGAGCCGACTCAGGGGTACTATGACATACCGTACAGAGGCCACCAGAGACAGCGATTGCCTTTGATGATTTACTTCTGTAAGTTCGAGCCAATGGGCAATGACGCCTACAAAGGTGACACCCCATTCAGTGCTGAGTCCAAGACGACATCGAGGCTCATCCTGAGAGACGAGCTGGAGAGAACGCTCGTAAGACCCTTCCTCCTTCGGTTGAAGACTTCCAGACTTGGCATGCTTTACCCGGAGATGATGAACACGGTACGAATAGTCTACCCATCTGCCAGATTTGATGCTAACGAGGTCAGTGTGGGCATTGAGTTGACTACATATTCCGACTGGTGTATTTGGTCCGAAGATCCCGGCATGGACCTCATAGGCAAGAGATTAATAGACTTGCCTGTTGGTACTGACCTGTCCGGCAGAATGATCCGATGCTTGACCCCCGAGCCTTTCTTCACAGCTTCCCCAAACGTTCCGAGCTATGTCTCTTGGCGTCTTAGCAACGCGGAGAGAACTTATGTTGTTGTCGGGAATCTGGAGGGAGCTGACAGTCGCGTATACTTACAAATAAACATTGGGACTACGGGACCAGATTGGTTCACAATGTATTACCCAATCATAAGGACTATCATTGGGGACAAGACCGTGTGGTATAATCCAGTTTGTACAGTCAAGTTCCCCGAAGGATTGGCGGTCCTTAACCCGGCTCCCGAGGTATTTAAGCAATATCCATTTAACGCGCTCACAATAGTAGGATGATACAGCGAATCGACATACAAGGGGGTCAGATGACATTCGGCCAACGTATAGAGCTTGGTCGGATCATCACTGAAAAGGAGCTGACCGACATCGACAAGATGAAGGAAGGAATGCAATGTCTTGGGGTCAAATGGAGTCTGAGAAACACCTCAGAAATTGTCGAGTACTGGTATGAGGTTCTCATGGGCATTAAATACTGGATCGAGCGAGAACAGACAGAGCTCAAGTACGAGCCCAGTGCTGAGGAGAAGGCAGCCGGCATTGCCCAATTCTCCATGGTGGTTGGCGAGATGGCCACCATCACTGCACTGGCCAAGGACTACTCGAAGGACCCGGATGAGATTCTGGAGTGGAAATACGGGAAGGTGTACAACCTCCTTTTCACCAACTTGCAGAGCCACCTCTTCCGAGAGCGACTGAACAAGGAACTGGAGCGCAAGGCTCAACAAAAAGCCAATGCTCGCAAACCTCGAAACAAATGGCGGTAGGACTGGAACAGATATTGGCTGAGGGCCTCACCCAGATGAGGGACGAGATCATCCGGGCATCACAGGACGCCGGGCAGGAAGCTTCGGGCAGAACCTATGCTCAGATAACAGTCCAGACGGGACGGGAAGGTGAAACAGTTTGGGGAACAATCGAAGCCCCGAACTACTTCTACACTCTCATCAGGGGACGAGGTCCTGGAAAGATCCCCGCCAATTTGGGACAGATCATCATGGAGTGGGCAAAGCTCAAAGGCATCACCTTCTCGGACCCCAAGGACCTGGTCCGATTCGGAAATGCCACTGCATGGAAGATAAAACGAGAGGGCTCAGAGCTTTACCGCAATCACATTTACGTTGACTTGGTGGACACTCCTGCGGACAACTTCGAGGAGTACCTGTCTCAGCATTTGGACAAGATGATGGAGGTCCTCATCGAGGAGTCATTCACTCCCGACAACAATATGGACCACGGATATATAATATAACGCGATATGGCAATCACAAATCAACCGGCTGACGACTCCCTATTCTCAGCATATTCGCAAATACCAGTTGAGACCGACAACCTAACATCCGGGCTTGAGATCAAGACTCAGAACCCCGATAAGGCCGACATGATCTCGCTTAACATCCTTGACAACGAGCGAAACGAGGTGTTTGACAACAGTGACGGCGGCGATGAAGAATGGTTCAAAGAGTTCGTAATACCCCGGATGATGGAACCTGGGGAATGGTATGCTTTTCGGGTTGGCTTTGTCATAGCGAACGTGGAAACTCCCCTGACGGTCGCACTATACCAAGGAGACGCAGAAGGCCATGGGGTGGTCCAGGTTGTTGCGGCCGACCTAACGATTGGCTCTCCCACGACATGGCTTGTCCAAGTCCCGCTTACCGAAAACGTTACATACTCCACCACGGTACTGAGAATATATGCTGGGGAGGCAGGATCAACATCTGGGGTGAAGGTAACACTGAACAACATGTCTTTGACCTACGGGAAGAACTTTATCAGCTATAGCCCCAGCTCAGTGAAAGCAGCAAACTCACTAACCGAAAGCATCGACATCTACAGAGACCCGGGATTCGGGCCGAAGAAGAAATACGATCTCAGCTTTTTAGCTAAAGCTGGGTTCCGGGATCGCCCCCGAACATTCCCGTACACTGACACAAGAATCCACTTTGGCATTGACTACAACCTCATATCGGCATACGCCTACAGAGGCATTGGCGAACAGGATTTCAATGTCCGGTATGCCTCCCGAGGAGTACGACCCCGAGGACACAACGTCAACTTCTCCAGGTCAAATATAGGACTGGCATTGACTGACAGAACTCCTGACAACAACAGGGATCTGTACGTAAAAAAATACTATGGGTACCCATACTTCGTCACCCTGTTCCCGAAAGGGGTTTCGAGAATTAGTCCCGCTACCTCGGTCGACGTTAGTATTAAGCTGACTTCGGGATCGGTAGAAGATCAATTTGACATTTCCAGCCGACTCAACATCCCGCTTGTGTACGAATTTGAAGACGAAGATGCTAATGGAGCTGACTACGTAAAACTCAGCATTTTCGGTAAAGCATTTGCTAATGAAGCATGGAATATCATATTTGTCGACACGGAGGTACCTTGCAACCCATTCTACATTCGCTGGATAAACCGAAAAGGCGGATGGGACACGTACATGTTTGAGCAACACAAGAAGTATACTCAGGAGGTTGACAGAGGAGACCAATACGTATTGGCTAATGCCAGGGATCCCTATACCTCAGAGACGTGGGGGGAGTTAGCTCCAGAGGTTAAGAACATAGTCCAAGCTGGAGCAGAACAGCTTGATGAGAACGACTTCAACTTGCTCAAAGGGATTGCTCTCTCGCCTTTGGTCCAGGTTTACAACTATCAAATTAGGGCATGGCAACGAGTCCTCGTAGATGATACTGACCTGACTTGGGACACCAAAGCTCCCCGGAACACTGTTAGCTACGAGTTCCAGCTTATTGACGAACAAACTCAGTGGTAATATGAACTACGAACTACTCATGAGAGGTATTGACGGCGAGGTCTGGTCACTGGACCTCCCGCTGGATGCTCCTGCGATGAATTACCAGATCAACAATCTGGCGGAGCTGAAAGACCGTAATGCCTCGTACTCCCAGCGGATCAGTCTGCCCAGGACGACCCATAACGAGCAAGCATTCCAATTCAGTTTTGTAGTTGGCTCGGGGTCGTATGTGCCATACATGAAGTTTCCTTGCCAACTATTCTATGAGGGAGCACTCATATCCCCGGCTGGAGCAGTATTGAACATCGTAGACGTATCAGATACATCGATCGGGGTCCAGATCCTCGGGGCAACTGCTGACTTGTTCGACACACTAAACAACACTGACGCGAAGGACCCTGGGGATGGTATGTTCCTCCTCAAGTGGTACACGGACACAATGGGACGGACTGAGAGATACCTCTCCGGTCCTGGTGAGGTTGAAGTCCTGTACTTTTGGCTGTATGCAACTCTACAAAAGAACCCGAACATCCCCCCGGTCTCCATGGAGGCAATCAGGCAAGTCAGGGAGTTGGACAAGTTCTACCCCCACCTCAACTGGTATGATTTGGTGACATGGATCTTCGATCGAGCAGGCTACAGTCTCGAGACCGACGTGGACCCCGTCGACCGAGCCGAAATGTTTTTGCCTTGCACTTACCCCGTTTTGGCAGACAATCCTCGTGCTCCAAAAGCATCCGGAACTGGCTGGATCCAGGATCCCTCGATTGGCACTACGGTCGGCGTGATTTGGCAAGGGTCCCCCGGAGTAACTCTCAGTGACCCGGTCGCCGGACGTTTGATTATGGGCACCGAACCCGGAACATTCAACTGGATGACTCTATGGGATACTACAATCACGTTCAGTTTCGCATGGTCCAATCCTTCTTCCCTCCAAAATGGTTCGGTGATAGTCAAAGTTACCCACTACAAGAACGACGGAACCGATGCTATAGTATTGGACAGAACTTGGATGTCGGGATCTTCCGGCAGCGCTTCGGTCGACATCCCGATGGAGGCAGGAGAGCACATACTGGTGTCCGGGGCTCTCGACACAGGCAATTACTCTCCCACTCGGTATGACATGAGATTTCCGGTCAGCATTACTGCTCCTCCCGCGCCGGAAACTTCCCCGGGGGATAAGCCTCAACCCGGATTAACCTATGACCTCCTGGCTTCGACTGGATTTAAGAGCTTGGGAGACATAGTCAAAGCTTTCTTCCAGTTGTTCGGTCTGATTATAGACGTGAATCCCGCCACCAAAGTAGCAAGAGCATACTCGGTTCAGGAGTTCTACAACAGACGAAGCTCGTCCGGGAAGAATTGGTCTGACAAGCTGATAGAAGGTAAGGACACAAAACTTACCTTCCAGTTATCCAGCTATGCCCAGTCCAACGAGATAAAGCTGGAGGACAACAAGGACAACAATGTTACTGACTCGTACAAGTTCAGCATCCCGGACGTCAACCTCCAGCCCTCTAAACTCCTGTTCCAAATTGGGTTCTTGGCAGGACTCAACCAAACTCTCTATGACGGGGACAGTACGAGCAAGACCCACACACTTGCTAACTACCCGATCTGGACTATCAATAGAGGCCGGATGGAGAACGGGGAAATGACCGAGACGACTTGGGAGTACAATGCTCTCAGTAAGCCGATGGTCGTCCACATAAATAAGTCTGACTCTATGTGGCCCCAGGTAAGTGTAGGCTACACTCTTACCCGAGTACGACTATACACGGCATATTTCAAAAATTTGAATTACTACGTTCCGAAGTACTACGACAAGCTCATCAACAATATACTCAAAAGACCAAAGATCCTACAGACCCAGATCCTTCTGGACTCGCTTGACATCCAAAGTCTGGACTTGTTCAACCCGATATGGCTGGAAGAGCATGGGTTCTGGTTCTACGTTTCGAAAATAAACAACTTCCAAGCTGGAAAGATAACCAAAGTGGACCTAATACGCATGTAATATGGCCGAAGAACAGAAAAATACAATTTACAACGTTCGTGTAACAGCTGAGGATGCCCTCAAGACGTTAGCCGAATTGAAACTCCGATCCCAGGAGTTGAGAGATCAGCAGAAGGCTCTCGGCAAAGTAACTGAGGAGAATGCTCAAGAATACTATGCGCTTGACAACCAGATCAAGGCAATCAACAGCGAGGCGAACAAGTACCAGAAGCAAATCCAGAACAACATTAAGCTCCAGAACCAACAGGAGGCAAGTTTAGCAAAACTTAGAACCCAGCTGGCTTTGGACAATGCCGAGTTTGCAGAGCTGGGCAACTCAATGAAGGACGCGGCTCGTAAAGCCGAGCTCGGCAAGCGCATTGCAGAAACCACCGAGGAGCTCAAAGCTCAGGAGGAGGCACTCGGGGACTATCGCCGGTCAGTTGGTAACTACGAGAAGGCAACGGAGAACCTCAAGCAGGAACTCTCCGACCTTACCCAGACACTCATCCAGATGGCTCAGTCCGGGGATACGAGTTCTGAGACGTTCAAGGAGATGATTAAACGAGCTGGGGAGCTCAAGGCGGCAGAGGACACGGTCAATACAGCCATCGACCAGACTGGACGAGGAATCGACACACTGGTCGCTGTCACGGATGCAACTTCGGCAATCACTTCCGTCTACGGTTTATGGACCACAGCCACTCAGGTACTGGGGAGCGAGAATGAGGAGCTCAATGCTACCATGACGAAGATGATAACCATCATCACGGCTCTTTCCTCTTTGTCTTCTCTCCAAGCAGCTCTCTCCAAGACCGAAGCCACTTATCGAGCTGCATCTAACTTGGTTCAGCTGGTTGGCATCAACCAGACTCTCGCCGAGACGAAAGCGATAGCTGCTAAAAATGCCGTACAAGGAGCTGGCAACATCCTCACCAAAGCAGCAGCAGCTGCCACATGGCTTTGGAACGCGGCTTTGGCTGCCAACCCCGTTGTATTGGTGGCAGCAGCAGTGGGCGGATTGGTGGCTGGAGTGGTTGCTCTTACGAACGCATTTAACAGTAATACGGAAGCTCAGGAAAGAGCAACTCGGGCAATGGAGGCATACAATCGAGCTGCCGAAGCCTCTACATACATATTGGACCAGATCGAGACCAAGCGGAATAGTCTGTCCAAAGCTGAGGAGATACGGGGCAAACGAGAAGTCGAAAACCTCAAAGCCAATCATGCCACTTCGGAACAGATTGCCGAAGCTCAGCTCAAAACAGCCAACAAACTGCGCGAGATTGAAATGAATGCAGCTCGTCAAAGACAGATGGCTGCAATGGATGAGTTCGACTCCTTGAAGAAGGTGATTGCAGCCAAGGAGGAAGAGCTCAACACGTGGTCCGGAAGCTTGGACAAATACAAGGAAGCCAAAAAGGAACTCGATGACTTGAAAGGTCGATACCAAGAACTGTTCCGGACAATCGAGAATGAAGGAGCCGCAGTTGCCAACTTGGCTCTCGAGACTGCAATAGCCAACAGGGAGGCTCAGCAGGCCATTGCCGATAAGGCTCTGGAGGTTGCTTTGAAGAACTCGGAAGCCATGCAGAAGATCCGGGAAGACGATCTCAGGTTCCAAACAACATTCCAGTCTACGAGCATCGCCATCCGGATGGAGTATGAGAAAAAGCTCTACAAGGCAGCTCAGGATGGAGCCCGGGAACGTCTGGCTCTCCAGAAAGCTCACGGCAAAATTACTAACAAGGAGTATCAGACGGCTCTGAATGCCATGGCTCGGTCTGACAAGCAGTTCTACGAGAACCAAGCCAAACAGCTCAATGACTACCTTGCGGGGGTGAGAGCAAACATATTGGCTGTAGCTTCCGGAGGCACAGTCGATATGCAAATCGCTCAGGTAACTCAGAAGTACCAGGACGCCATGAAAGAGCTGGCCAATATTCAGCCCCCTCAGTTCGTGAGGGGGATGAGCGAGGAGGAATACCAGAAGGAGTATGCAGCTTACGAGCAGTTCTTGGTCAACAGAGCCGAGCTCGAGAAACAGATCCAGCAAAACCTCCAGGACGAAATCAAAAAGATCCGGGATGACGCTACCAAACAGCAACTTGATAGGTTCAATCAAGCTCTCGATGAGCAGTATGCTGAGGACCTCTCAAAGGCAGCGGACAACGAGAGAAAGAAGCTGGAGCTCGAGAATGAGATGCTCCAGAAACAAATCGAAGCCAGGAAAGCTGCCGGGGAGAAAACCTATGAGCAGGAGGCCCAGCTCCGAGCCAACAATCTTCGTCTCCAGCAAATGGACCTCGACAAGGAGCTCGCTCAAGCCGAGTTAAATCACAAGTCCAAGTATGAGATCCGGAAAAGGTATCTGGAGGCAGAGTTGGCAGCAGCTCAAGGAAACGAGGACGCCATTGCTCAGATCCAACTTGAGATGGCCGAGAATGAAGAGGCTTTATGGGAGGATCGAATTGAGAAGCTCAGGGAGTATGCCGAAATAGCATCAGGCTTCGCCACTGCTTTCAACGACTTGGCCCGTGCTCTCGGGGAGCGCCGGGCTCAGGAGGTAGAAGAACAATACAGCCGGGAGGAGCAGGCATTGGCAAATATGTACGCTAATGGCCAAATCACAGAAGCCCAGTACAACGAGAAGAAAATCAAGATGGAGAAACAGAAGGAGAAGGAACTGGCCAAAATCGAACGGGAGCAAGCTATCCGAGAGAGGGCAATGGGCTCCTTTGAGATTGGCATCAATACTGCCATCTCCATCATGGCATCCGCTAAAATGGGATTCCCCATGGCTATACCGTTCATTGCAGCAGCTGCGGCTTTGGGAGCAGTTCAGATGGCAGCTCTTTGGGCAGCTCCTCTGCCGAAAGCCGCAAGAGGTAAATACATTGAGGGACCCAGTCATGCCGCTGGAGGAGTGCACATTGAGGCGGAAGGAGGCGAAACCATCATTAATAAGAAGTCGAGCCGTATGTTCCTTCCTCTCCTGTCAGCCATAAACGAACTCGGTGGCGGAGTACCGTTCACTAAAGTTGGGTCGGACGGGGGATATGCTATCCGATCATTCGCTGAGGCGTCGGAGCCCATGAATCGGCTTGATATGGAGAGGGCAATTCAAAAAGCATTTGGCCAGGTGAGAGTGATTGCTACGATCGAAGACATCCGGAGGGAAGATGCTAACTACGTGCAGATTCAGGACCGGGCTAATTTTTAAATAATCCAGCACAAATAGTATTTCAATATCTATTAGGAATAATTATATTTGTATCGAAATAATTTGGCACATGATATTCATCAACTTAAAAGGCGCAATTGACTCCGAAGAGAATCGGGTCATGATGGAGCTTTGGGGTGGGACCTCAGAGATCTGCTCCGTGGAGACCTTCCGCCGGGTACTTGATGAACACCCCGACGAACAGGAGGTGTGCATCAACATTGACTGTGACGGGGGCTCTGTTGAGGAGGGCTTCAAGATTTACGATTTTCTTCGCATGAGCGGGAGGACGATATATACAAATATTGTCGGGGGATGCCACTCGATGGCAGTGTGCATCCTGTTGGCAGCTCCGGCAGAGAACCGGTCGGCAAACAGGAATTGCCGGGCACTCATCCATCGGGTATACATGCCGGTCGGGGATTGGCTCACTTCCGACGATGCTCGTAGAATTGCCGAGGAGCTTGCTCTGGAGGAGGAGGCTATTCTTGACGTGTATGTCGAGAGAACAGGTCAGGACCGGGAACGGCTCCGCAATGTCATGCATGAGGAGCGAGTCCATGATGCCAAATCCCTTCTTGACTTGGGATTCATTTCCAAAATCAATTCATACAACACAAACCAAATTTTTAATGCTATGGCAAAAAATGAAAAAAGCGCTTATGAAAAATTCATGAGCAAAGTCAAGGCATTCCGGAATGGCAAGAAAGGCGCTCCCGCCAACTTCGACTATCTGGATGCTGAGGGTCAGGTCGTTCTCCAGACCGTAGGTGAAGAGGACAATCTGGCCGAAGGTGTAGAGGCAACTCTCGCCAACGGCGAGACGTCGGGCACTGTCGTTCTGGAAGACGGCCGGGTGGTTACCGTCGAGGACAACATCGTCACCAGCATCGAGATGGAGGACACCGAGTCTCTCGAGGACCGCGTTGCAGCACTGGAGGCGATGCTCGACGAGGCAACGAACCTCATCGAGGAGCAGGAGAACGAACTCCGCAACCTCCGTGGTAGCAACTACCGCCCGAAGAACCGCAAGACGGTTCTGCCCGGAGGAAAGAAGCCCGAACCCTCGGCAGCTGACCTCAAGAACGAAGCTCGCGAAAAGCTCCAGAAGGTCAACGCTGCCAAAAAGATCCTCAAGTAGTCAAACTCAAAAGCTTTAAGAACTATGGCAGCTAAAAACGGCGGATTCCTCGACATGGATAAGTTCACTTTTTGTGGACGTGTCATTCAGGCAATCTCGGAGATGATTATGGAGGACACCATTCAGGGTCCTGACATCAACTCCATTCACACAGTCTTCCCCGACATCGTCACTAACACCGAGGTGGGTTACATCGGTGAGGGTGGCATGGTCGGCGTGGTCAACACAGGGTGTAACCCGACTCCTCAGCCGTGGAACATCAACACCCGCAAGCTGAAATGGGAGCCCGGCACCTGGGAGATCCTCTTGTCCCAGTGTTACACTGACCTTCAGCAGTCGGCAACTATCTACTCTCTCCGCACCGGCGTCGACATTCCGGACTTCACGGATACGGACTACATGAACATCGTCATTGAGGTTCTGGAGCGCTCAATTATGGACTTCTGGTACCGCCTGTTCTGGTTCAACGACAAAAACGCCAAAAACGTTACCAACAGCGGTATCATTACGGATGGGCTCGACCTGAAATTCTTCACCATCATCGACGGTTTCTGGAAACAGATTACCACACAGGCTGCAGCCAATCCGTCCCAGCGCGGAGCAACAATTGCGGAAAATGCCGGGGCATCTTACGCAGCTCAGAAGCTTACTCCGGCCAAGGCCAAGGAATACATTCAGTCGGTCGTGTTCAGTGCCCCGCTTCTGCTCCGTCAGCAGTCTGACAAGTTTATCCTCGTTACCCAGTCGGTCTACGATGCCTATCAGCAGTCTCTTATGGACGCTTGCTGCCTCGAGTCGGCTCGCTTGGCTCTGCTGAATGGAATGGAGGCTCTCAGCTTCAATGGCATCCCTGTCATCGCAATGCCCATCTGGGACAAGATCATCGCTACGTCGGAAGACACTGGCACGAAGCTCAATAACCCCCATCGAATCCTCTTCACATCAAAGAGCGTCCTCGGCGTAGGTGTTGATGCAATCGACAGCTTCGAGAAGATGCGGGTCTGGTACGAGTACAAAGACCGCGTGGTCTACGTAGAACTCATGGGTCGGGCGGATGCCAAGCTCACCAACCCGGATCTGTTCTCGGTAGGTATCTAATCATCAAAAATCTAAGAAAATGGCAGGACTTGATTGTTCTAAAATCAAAACAGGATTCACCAACCAGGTGTGTGGTAAGCCGGCAATCGCCGGCACCACCGCCAGGGTGATTCTCCTCAGCTACTCGGACGTCGACAAGTCGAAGTCTGTTGTAACTGACAACGTTATCTCTTCGCTCATCCTCAAGGCCGGTGCCACTGGTTACGAAGTCGACTCGCTGCCCAATGCAACTGTTGGCTCGGACACCATCAATGCTGGCACGTACCTCAAGACCCACCAGCACAACGTGGTCGTCCGAATCTTCAAGAAGTCGGAAGCAGCCAAGAAGTTCGTAAACGGCCTGACCAATGCCCGCGTCATCGCTATCGTCGAGAACAACGACACCGGAGACAACGGGGACACCAAGTACGAGGTGTATGGCTGGGACTCGGGTCTGGAGCTCACCGAAATCACGGTCACGACCGAAATGACCGACGGCGTCGCTTACCAGGTAACTCTGGCCAACGGCACAATCGCTCAGGAAGGTTCGCTCCCGATGAGCCTCTTCAACACGGACGAGAAGACCACCGACCTCATGGTCGAAGGGCTCCTTGCCGGAGGCAGCACCGAGTGTACGGTAAAGGGCATGATGGAGTTCTTGAATGACACTGATGAGACCGTAGGAAACAGGGTTCCCATCACATTGACTCGAGACAACTGTCAGTCATTCGCCAAAGTGAACATGCCCGCAGCTCCTGCGTCTCCGAATCCGGCTGTTGCATTCCCGGGATCGGGACTTCCGGCAAACTACATCTTCATCGACAATTCAGGAGCCGCAGCTAATCCGCCCAAACTGTACTACACCAACATCGCAGGACCCGCCCAGACAGCGACTCAGTGGGGTGCCAAGATTGACGACGCAAACATCCGGAAGCTGTACATCAACGGAGAGTATGTCATCGTTCTGAACACCTATGTAGGTGCCCCGAAATCGTAGCACTCATGACTGACATGCTCGAAAGACTGAGAGCTTACCAATCCAAGTATGGGTCACTGAAAGGCGAAGCCTATCGGGCCCATACATTGGAATTGGAAAAGAACCCCGCTCTCCATCGAGAAGTAGATGAACTTTCTCGGTACTTTTTGAATAAGTCAGTTTCCCGATGCGGCTTCTGCCTGATCGAAGCCGACTTAGCATTAAGACGAATAACAGAACAACAAATGAAAAACGTAGCACACCCCGATTACGAACTTCGAGCAGGTACTCTGCTCCACGACCCGATCAACAAGGAGTTCAGCAAGATCCTTACCCCGAGGAACATCACGGAGGATCTTTGCTTATACCACATCGCATTCAACAAGGATGCACTCTCGTACTTCACCCGGGTCCCCGAAGATCTGAACGACCGGCTGGAGAAGTTCATGGCACGTTACGGCAAGGAAATGCCGGACAAGGACGTGGAAATCAAGAAGCGTCAGGCTCAGGTTCTGAGCAAGCAGATCGAGTCCGTCAAAGCCGAACTCGAAGAGCTGAACAAGAAACAGATCGAGCTGAACGCCAAGCTCGAGGAGTACTCCAAAGCCATGGGAGCAATCCACGCTATTCTCGATTCTGCGAGGGCCGAGGAGAAGACCGAGGAGAAGACCGAGGAGAAGACCGAGGAGAAGACCGAGGAGAAGACCGAGGAGAAG